>Ga0164243_10015975_pt1 | contig 10336 bp, 10 predicted proteins | sample OricompcompostOP_FD_108781 | JGI IMG/M metagenome (GOLD analysis project Ga0164243, IMG submission 108781) | Organic Plus compost microbial communities from Emeryville, California, USA - Original compost - Organic plus compost (OP) | ecosystem: Engineered > Solid waste > Mixed feedstock >... | reverse complement strand
GTGCGGATGGTGATGGCGATCGGGGAGGCTGCGGACGCCGAGCTGATGGATGGCTCGCGTACCGATGCTGACCGGTTTGCAGCCCTTTATGGCCGTTACTCGGCCGCGCTCTACCGCTACGCGTTCCAGCGTGTCGGGGAGCAGGTCGCCGAAGACGTTGTCGCCGACACGTTTCTTGCTGCCTTTGCGCAGCGGGCCGCCTATGACCCTGGCCGCGCCGACGTGCGGCCCTGGCTCTTCGGGATTTTGACGCGGAAGCTCGCGCGACACTTTCGGGCTGAGAAGAGCCACTACCGGGCGATTCTCCGCGCCTCAGCCGAAGCGACGATCGAGGGTCCCGCTGACCGGGTCGCCGCGATGGTTGCCGCTGGTGCCGTGCGCAAGCCGCTCGTCGCCGCCCTCGCCCGGCTCTCCGCCGGCGATCGTGACGTGCTGCTGCTCGTCGCCTGGTGCGACTTCAGCTACGACGAGGTTGCCGCCGCGCTCGACATTCCGGTCGGGACCGTGCGGTCGCGGCTCAACCGGGCCCGCCGGAAGGTGCGCGACGCCCTCGGCGGGACCGACCCGACCGCGACGGGAGGGCTGTGATGGATCCCGACCTGCGGGCGCTGCGAGACCTCGGCGACCGCCTCCGACCGCCGACCGACCAGGCACCCGACCGACTTCGTCAGCGGGTATTCGGCGTCGCCCAGGCACGGGCCGTCACCACGGATGCCGAACACAGACCGAACCGGCGGTGGACGAATGCTCGCTGGCCCACCGCATTGGTGGCCGCGGCCGGCACGGCCCTCGTGATCCTGCTCGCCGGCAACATCGCGGGTACGCCCGCCGGTACGGCGCCCAGCGAAGCGGCCACTCAATCAAGCGATCGGATCCTCGAGTACGCGGGCGATCGCGTCGCAGGGATACCCGAGCCGATGGCGCGGCGCGACCAGTTCGTCTTCTCCGAGTCCGTTGTGGAGTATTTCGAAATGTTCCCGCGCAACGGTGGTCTCGAGAACAGAGACGGAGGTCCGTACGTGGTCAGAGAATGGCGCCCGGTCGACGGCGGGAGCGACGGCGTGACACTCAGCCGCCGCCTCGACGAACCAGACGCGCTGTGGACCGAAGATGTGCCGGCGGGTTGCTTCGAAGCCTTCCGGAACAAGCGGGGCGAGTGGCTGTGCGGACCGCGCCGAGCCTACGACGCCAACCCACCGAGCGACGCCGATGCCATGTACGACTACCTCTACGAGCGTGACGGTGGCGCCGGGCAATCGGGGAGGACCACAGACGAGTTGGCTTTCGACAACGCCGCTCGCGCGCTGTATCTCGGCCAGCAATCGCCGGCCGTCCAAGCCGCGGTCTTCGCCGCCGTCCGCCGGATTCCCGGTGTCAAAGCACGCGATGACGCGGTCGACGTCGCCGGACGCTCCGGCGTGTCACTGGTCTTCAAAGGAATGGACGGTGAGACAGAGCTCGTGTTCGACTCCGCTACCTACGAGTACCTCGGCATGAATCGCACCATCACGACGATACCGATCGTCGAGAAGGGCGATCCCGACCGGGCGATCCTGCTACGACAGGCGGTGCGCCGGGTGGCGATCGTCAGCACGGCGGGGGTGCTCCCGTGAGGCGCGCGGCGATGACGATCGCGATCGCGGCGGCGTTGGCGTTGGCCGGTTGCCAGTCGCAGGAGGGGCCCGTGATCGCGACCGCGGAGCAGCCGAACGCCGGCCCTTCCGCCCCCGGCACGACGGCCCCGGCGACCCAGGAGCCCAAGCCGCTCAGCGACTACGACAAGGCGTTGCGATACACGCGATGCATGACCGACAACGGCGCTCCTCACGCCGACCCGGTCGTGGGTGAGCCGCTGCTGACCCACCTCAACGTCGTCGACCTGAATGGTGAGGTGGTGTCCGGCGACATGATGGAACGGCGGCGGGAGTCACACGAGAAGTGCAAGAAGTATCTCCCGGCGACCTGGCCGGTCAAAATCGATCCGAAGGAGGTCGCGCGCTCCGCACTTTTCTCGAAGTGCATGGATGAACAGGACGTCGGATTTCCAATGGTCGGCAAGGACGGCATGATCGCGGAGCCGACCGACGGCAAGTACGAGAGGACGCCTGAATACCGGGCGGCGGAGTCGAAGTGCCGCAGGTACTACGACGACGGGGCCAACAACCAGCCAGAAAACCGATGAGTACGCGACGGTTCGCTCTTGTCTGCGCATGGGTGTTCGGCGCGGCGCTGGCGGGCGGGTGCGGCGAACGACCCGCCAGCCCCGGCGTCGCGACAGCCGAGACACAGGCGCCGACGAGCCCGACCGCGCCGGCGGCGACGACGCCGCCCGCGTTGAGCGACTACGACAAGGCGCTGCGATACACCCGATGCATGACCGAGAACGGCGTTCCGCGCGCCGACCCGGTCGTGGGTGAACTGCTGCTCACCTACGGCGTGATGTCGCTCGACATGACCGCCGAAGGCCTGGTCCAGCAGAAGAAGGCCTACGAGAAGTGCGAGCATCACCTGCCCGACACGTGGCCGCTCAAGGTCGACCCGAAGGAGCACGCCAAGTCGGCGCGCTTCGAGAAGTGCCTGCGCGACGAGGGAATCGAGGTGCCGGAGCCGGACGAGAAGGGCTTCATCTACCGGTCGCCGAAGGTCGGCAAGCTGGATCCCAACTATGAAGCCGCCGAGGCCAAGTGTCGCAAGTTCTATGAGGACAAGGCCAACGACCTCCCGGAAAACCAGTGAGCCACGCCATCCGAATACGGCGGGGAAAAGTCGTCACCGGTGGAGTCGTCGTCGCCACCGTTCTGATCGTGGCAGCGGTGGCCGTGATCGCGTGGCGGCCGACCGGGTCGGTGCCGGCGAGCGGTGAGGATCTGCTGACCACCACCGTGGAGCTGACGACGTTGGTCGAGACGGCCACGGTCAACGGCAAGCTCGCCTACGGCCCCGAGCGGGCCGCCGAGAGCCGCCTGCCCGGCACCATCACCGCGCTCCCCGACGTCGCTTCCACTGTGGACCAGGGTGGCACGCTCTTCCGCATCGACGACACCCCCGTGGTCGTCCTGTTCGGCTCGTTGCCGGCCTACCGCGAGCTCTCCGCCGGCCGCGCCGCCAAGAAGCCGGCAACCGAGAAGCCGGCAACCGAGAAGCCGGCAACCGAGAAGCCGGCGAACGAAACGACAGCGAACGAAACGCCTGCCACGGAAAGCATTCCCGCCGCCGAAGGCGCCGACGTGAAGCAGTTCGAGACCAACCTGCGCGAGCTGGGCTACACCGGGTTCACGGTCGACGAGGACTTCACGGCATCCACCGCCGCCGCCGTACGGCGCTGGCAGAAGGATCTCGGCATCGAGCAGACCGGCGTCGTCGAGCTGGGCCGCGTCGTCTACACGCCGGGCCCGGTGCGGATCGCCAAGCACCAGCTCGTCGCCGGCGCCCGCGCCGACGGACCGGTGCTCTACTACACCGGCACGACCCGGCTGGTGACCGCCGCGATCCCGCTCTACCAGCAGGACCTCGCGAAAACGAAGGCGAAGGTGACGGTCGAGCTCGGAAGCGGCGCCTCCGTCAACGGGTCGGTCGTGTCGGTGCGCACGCCGACCGACGACGCGGCCCAGGGCGGCGAGCCGACGGTCCAGGCCGTGGTGACCCTCGACGACGCGGAAAGCCTCAAATCAGTCGACGACGGCGCGGTACGGGTGCGCTTCGTCGTCCGCGAACGCGAAGACGTGCTCGCCGTGCCGGTCGGCGCCCTGCTCGCGCTGGCCGAGGGAGGCTACGGGCTCCAGGTCGTCGCTGACGATAGCCAGCCGCCGGGCCGGATCGTCGCGGTCACGACAGGAGTGTTCGCCGACGGCCGCGTGGAGGTCAGCGGCCCTGACGTCCGCGAGGGCATGACGGTCGGAATGGCACAGTGAGCGAGGACCAGAACGTCGTCGATCTGCGGGGCGTGACGAAGTCGTACCCGGGCGGCGTCGTGGCCTTGCGAGACGCGGACCTGGCGGTCGGCCGCGGCGACCTCGTCGCGATCGTCGGCCCGTCCGGCTCGGGAAAGTCGACGCTGCTCAACATCATCGGCACGCTCGACCGGCCGACCAGCGGCACGGTGCGCATCGCGGGCAACGACGTGTCGACGATGAGCGACCGGCGGCTGTCGGCTCTGCGCGCGACCACGATCGGGTTCGTCTTCCAGCAGTTCCACCTCGCCAACGGGGCGCCGGCGATCGACAACGTGGCCGACGGGCTGCTCTACTCGGGCACGCCGCGGCGCACACGGGTCGAGCTGGCCCGGCAGGCGCTGGAGCGCGTCGGGCTCGGCCACCGGCTGCGTCACCGGCCACACGAGCTGTCCGGCGGCGAGCGGCAGCGCGTCGCGATCGCCCGTGCCGTCGTCGGCGACCCGGCGCTGCTGCTCGCCGACGAGCCGACCGGCAATCTCGACTCGGCGGCCGGCGCCGGCATCGTGGCGCTCCTGCGCGACCTCAACGCCGCCGGCACCACGGTCGTCGTGATCACCCACGACCGCGAGCTGGCGGCCGGGTTTCCGCGCCGGATCGACGTCAAGGACGGTCGCGTTGCGGCCGGCTGACCCTCGGCGTCTCGCGTTGGGAGACGTGATCCGCGTCGGCGCGGTCGGCCTGCGGACGCGGCCGCTGCGGGTCGTGCTCTCCGCGCTCGGCATCGCGATCGGGGTCGCCGCGATGCTCGCGGTCGTCGGCATCTCCACCTCCGGCCAGGCAGACCTGCAGCGCACGCTCGACAGCCTGGGCACCAACCTGCTGACGGTGCAGGGCGGCACGGGCTCCGCGGCCGACGCCGCCGCGGCGCGCGACGACGCTCCGGGCATGCTTCCGGAGGGCGCGGTGGCGATGGTGGAGCGGATCGGGCCGGTCGTCAACGCGTCGGCGGTGAGGAGGTTGCCCGACTCCGTGCACGCCTACCGCAACGACCACATCCCACCACAAAGGACAAACGGCATCATCGTGTACGCGACGGAGCTCGACCTTCGCGACGTCGTCGGCGCGGCCGTCACGAACGGCGCCTGGCTGAATGACGCGACCGCCGCGTATCCGGGCGTCGTCCTCGGCGTCGACGCCGCACACCGCCTCGGGATCACGGCGCCCGACCCGCGGGTCGTGGTGCAGATCGGCGACGTCCGGTTCGGCGTGATCGGCATCCTCGGCGCGGTGCCGTTGGCGCCGGAGATCGACAGCGCCGCGCTCGTGGGCCGGGAGACGGCGACCCGCTATCTGCGCGGCGGCGGCCGGCCGACCACGATCTACCTCCGCGCGACCGACGACCAGGTGCCGGCGGTCCGCGACGTGTTGGCCGCGACCGCGAAGCCGGAGGCGCCCTACGAGCTGGTGGTCTCCCGTCCCTCCGACGCGCTGCAGGCCAAGCTCGCGACCCGCCGCGCCTTCAACGGCCTGCTGCTCGGCCTCGGCGCCGTCGCGCTGCTCGTCGCCGGTGTCGGCGTCGCCAACACGATGGTGATCTCGGTTCTCGAACGCCGCTCGGAGATCGGCCTGCGCCGGGCGCTCGGCGCTCACCAGGGGCAGATCCGCGCCCAGTTCCTGACCGAGTCACTGCTGCTCTCGGTGCTCGGCGGCCTCGCCGGAGTCGGGCTCGGATCGCTGGTCACGGCCGGGTACGCGTACACCCAGGGGTGGCCGGTGGTGATTCCGGGCTGGGCGCTCGTGGCGGGCCTCGTCGCGACCGTGGCGGTGGGAGCGGTCGCCGGCCTCTACCCGGCGGTGCGCGCCGCGCGGCTCTCTCCCACCGAGGCCCTGGCCACGAGCTAGGCACGGTCAGGCACCCGTATATGCGAAGGCCGCCCAGTATCTCGGGTCGACATACGGGCGCTCACCCGGTCCGCCCGCGGGTTCGACGTCGGGCAGGAGCACGGTCAGGTCGGCCCGGGTCGCGGTCCGCAGCCACTGCTGGGCGCGGTTGAGGGCCACGGCCGGCTCGTCGCCGTCACGACACCATCGCTGGTAGAAGGCGGTCATCAGATAGGTCGTCGCGAGGTCGTCGACCGCCCACGCGGTGGCGATCACCCCGGCGAACCCGATCTGCATCAGCGCCGACGGCAGCCCGACCACCTCGTTCGGCAGCGCCGAGCCGGTCAGGTTGGTCTGGCACGCGGACAACACGGCGAGGCGGCGCCGGCTCGGCTTCAGGGTCAGGCGCAGCTCCTCCAACGTGACCTGGCGGTCGGCGAAGTAGAGGCGACTGTCCAGTATGGATCCCGTCTCGGCGGCGCCGTGGCAGGCGAGATGCCAGACGGTGTGCTGGTCGGCCGAGGCGCAGAACTCCTCCCACGTGCAGGCGTGCCGCGGCTGCGTGGCCCGCCCCGTCCAGCGACGCGTGATCTCGGCGGTCTCCCGCGCGACGTAACGCAGATGACCGGCCGGGTGGATTCCGTGTCCGTCCGGCACGTCGATCGCTAGCAGCGTCTGCTCTCGACCGGCCAGCTCCCGCGCCGCGTCCCGGCATCGCCGAAGGGCGCGGGCGTTCGGCGCGTACCGGATCGCCGAGAAGTGACCGGCATGCCGCCACTCGGTGAACCGGTCCCCAGGGGCGCCCGGCTCTCCGGCCGCGTGCAAGGGCAGAAGACCGAGCAGGCCGGCGGGTACGAGAGTCACGACATCGCCCCGCGCGTCGAGCAGGACGAGGTCCCGAACACCGCCGTTCCACAGTGTCCGGAGCGCGTCGGCCATCGGGTCGACGGTCTGCCCGACCAGCACCACGTCGCGCACGCCGGGTCTTCCGTCCGCGGTGGCGAAGCGCGCGAGCCCGGTCGACGCGTCGGCTTCGGGAAGCACGTCGCGGATGAGGTCGCCGACGGTGGCGCGGTCGAGCTTGGGCAGGTCGATGTATTGCGGGTCGTGCTTCGCCGCGACCACGACCGCGTATCCGCCGGCCTTCGCCGCGGCGAGGTAGACGACGGCGCCGTCGCCGGTCTCGGCGATGATGTCGTCGTAGCTGACGTCTTGGGCCAGCGGATCGTCTCCCGTCACCGCGGCCACGCGTCGGGACACGTCGCGCAGGCGCGTCCAGGCCTGCCCGAGCCCGGGCGACGAGCGACGCTCCTGCTCCTCGAAGTCCGCGACGGCCCGCGCGTAGTCGTCGGCGAGATCCGGCCTGCCGGCGGCGCGCAACCGTTCGCGCACCGCGGTGCCGTCCCGGCCGAGGATCTCGGTCAGGCCGACCGCCCTTCCGGTCTCCAGCGCGAGAACCGCTTCCCGGTAACGCCCGGTGCGGGCCAGCCAGTAGCCGGCCTCCTCGGCATACTCCTGCGCGAGGGCAAGCACCCGTTGCTTGGCGGCGGCACCGTACCGGGCGATGGCGTCCTGGGAGGTCAAGGTCACGAGCCGTTCGTACGCCTCGGCCGCGAACTCCGGGACTCCGGTGCCGACGGCCCACTCGGCCCACGCCACGGCCAGCCGAGCTCGCGCGACGGTGTTCCACGGTCTGTCCACCGCCGCGCGCCACGACCGGTGTCGCCGCTCGTTGCTTCCGCGACCGGTGAGCGGGTCACGCGCGGCGAGGGCCTCTTGAAGGAGGAGCCGGTCGTCCGCGCCGTGGCGGCGCCAGGGGCGGCAGCGGCGGCGGGCCAACCGCACGGCTTCGCGCACGTCGCTGGAGCGCTGGGCCAGCGGCGCCTCGGGCCGTAGCGCCCGCCACAGCAAGAGCCGGGCAAGTCCCGCGTCGGCGGCGGTGGTTCGCCGCCACCAGCGGAGGCCGGCCCTGCGACCGGCCCGACACAGCCCGATGCCGTCGTCGACGTCGCCAGGGTCGATCCGCGTCCGGAGCAGGCCGTGGGTGGCGAGGATCTGCGGCCGCAGCTGTCGCGCGGAGCGGTCGGTCGCGTCGGTCGCGAGCTTGAGCTGGCGCAGGGCCGCGGGCAGGTCTCCGTCGACCACCAGGAGCCGGGCGCGCAGCAGGTGGGTGAGACCGGGACAGGTCCCGTCCTTGTCGAAACGCCGGACCAGATCGTCGAGTGGGCCGAGGTCACCGTGGGTCTCCGCGGTGTCGATGGCCGCGCTGGCGAGCGTCGACGCCGGCTCCCAGGAGATCGGCGGCAGGCCCTCGAACGCGGCCGCCGACGAGCGGCGGGCGCGCGTGACAGCGGCTCGGGAGCGATGAAGAGCGCGAATCTCGCCGATGCGCTGGAACCCGCGATGGTGGTGGTCCATGAGCACGCCCTCGATGCGGGCCGCGACGTCGCGCATCGCGGCGTAGAGCTCCGCCTCGCGCCGGTGGTCGATCGAGGATTCCTGTTCGAGCACGTGGATGCACATCGAGACAAAGTTGCGCGAGATCGTCCGCCGGGTGTTGTCGTTGTCGACGTCGCGGGTGTCGACGAGTGGATAGCACTCCAGCAGCTCGGGTGCGGCATGGTCGATGTCGTCGAACCGGGCCGCGAGCTGGATCATCTCGAACAGGGTCGACGACGCCATCCACCAGCCGTCGGCCGTTTGCCATCGCGGTGGCCTCGCCCGGCGGTAGCGCTGCCAGGCGCCGTCCGCCGCCGCACGATCGCCCTGCCAGCAGGCGTCCTTGTAGGCCCAGACGTGCTGTTCGAGCTGAGCCATCTCCCGCCGGTGACGGTCGGCGCTGGTCAGACGATGCTGGATCTTGTAGCGCCTGGCCTGGTGCGCCCACGGTTCCTCGAATGTGGCGTCGGTCGGGCGTCCGCAGCGAGGGCACGGGAACGGCCACGACCGCGGCGCCGGCTCGTCACCGGTCCCGCATCCGTCGTTGTCGCACTCCCAGCCCTTGACCCGCGCCTCGGGCGGCGCGAGGTAACCGTAGGACGTGCGTGGCGGCCGTCGATCCATCGCTGGTACCTGACGGACCGCTGTCCGTCAGATGCGGGCATGGGACTGTTCAGTCGGGCACCGCGGTCACGCTTCCCCGCCGACATGCTGCGGTGGCTGGAGGTCTTCGGCCGGTACTCGTTCGACGTTCACCACAGCGGCATCGACGCCGACGACATGTGGACCCGCCTCGGGCCGCTCTTCGAGCAGGCGAACTGTGACCGCGAGGGCTTCCTCGCCGAGCTGCGCGAGGTCGTCGCGGGCGACGAGGGCGGCTTCGCGACGTTCGGCGCCGCCCGCGTCGTCTGGGAGGTATTCGGCGGCGACTGTCTCACGATTCCCGCCGCGCTGCCCCTGATCGACGCGGGCATCGAGTTCAAGCTGTCGCGCGGCCTGCCAGGCATGAGGTTCACGGGCTACGAGAAAGAACGCCTCGATCAGATCTATCGAAACCGCAGGTAGTTCCGTCCATCCGGAGAAGGGAAGCCAGCCGTGGAAGGCGTAGTCTGCTTCGCCGTCGTCGCCGCTCTGATCGGCGTCGTCGTATGGCAGTTCATCGAGACGCGCAATGCCGTCGCGACGACGACGGTCGAGACCGCTCTTGACCCGGGACGAGCGGCTCAGCTCGTGCACGAGGCGTTCACCGGCCCCCGCGCGATCCTGTGGACCGAGACGACCGGGCCGGGCCGGATCAACATGCGTCGGCGCGGGATCCATCGCGGCATCACCATGTCCATCACGATCGACCCGCGCCCCGGCGGCGGCGCCAGCGTGGACATGTGGGCCTCGCAAACCGTCGTCTACCTCGGCTTCCTCGTGAACTTCGCCGGCGTCGTCAACCGGCGCAAGAACGCGATCGGTCGCCTGCTGACAGCGGGATAGGTCACGGCCGGCCGCGCGGTGACAATGGGGCCATGACCGAGCTTTCGCTGCCGAGCCCCAACGGATACAGCCAGGTCGCCAGCGTGCCGGGCGCGAGCCGGCTGGTGTGGACGAGCGGGCAGGTGCCGGTCGATAGGACCGGTGCCGTCGCGCCGCGCGACTGGGAGCTGCAGACGCGGGTGGTGATGGAGAACGTCGGCGCCGTCCTGGCCGAAGCCGGCGCCGGCTGGGACGACGTCTTCAAGCTGACCATCTTCGTCACCGACACGGCCGAGCTGCCGACCGTGCGTCGCGTGCGGGACGAGTTCGTCAACACCGCGCGGCCGCCGACGAGCTCGCTGGTCAAGGTCGCAGGGCTGGTGCACCCCGACTTTCTCCTGGAGATCGAGGCAGTCGCCGCCGTCCCGGTCACCGGCGCCCCGCCGGAGCCCGCGGCCTAGGAGGAGACGAACCGCAGGTGGGGGCGTTGCCGCAACCGTAGCCCGAAGGCAACCGCGACGACCAGCAGGAGCACCGTGGTCGCCACCACGGCGTGGACCAGGCCGCGAGACAGGTAGGCCGACGACGTGTGGTCGATCGCGTAGGTGCCGATCTCGCGGCTGAACCAGAACGGGAGCAGGCGGGACGCGGTCGACGCC
>Ga0164243_10015974_pt1 | contig 10337 bp, 10 predicted proteins | sample OricompcompostOP_FD_108781 | JGI IMG/M metagenome (GOLD analysis project Ga0164243, IMG submission 108781) | Organic Plus compost microbial communities from Emeryville, California, USA - Original compost - Organic plus compost (OP) | ecosystem: Engineered > Solid waste > Mixed feedstock >... | reverse complement strand
CGGGCGGGCTTGAGGCGCGCGCCTAGCACTCATGCTGCCGCCCCGCAACGCTCCCGCCATGCGATGAATCGCGCCATTGCACGCCGATTGGGGCAGTCCGCCTGTTGTTCATTTGTAATATGTACCTATTTCAGGCAGGATTGGAAAATCCGGATGGGCAGAGCCGCGCCGTCCGTTGGTGAACAGGTTGTTAGTCACGTGATCGTCGAAATCGTAATCCTGGCCATGATAGCCGCTTTTCTGGGGCTTCGGTTGTACTCCGTCCTCGGCCGCCGTGCCGAGCACGAGGAAGAACCCGTGCCAACGCGATTCGATCAGCCGGACTCTGCCCGAGCGCCGCGGCACCTGCCACTGCAACCGCAAGCCATTCAGCAGCCCTTCCGCCCGCGCGAGGCCGCGGGCTTTTCGGGTGCGGTGGAAGAGGGCCTGCGCGCGATCGCCTCGGCGGATCGCCGGTTCGATGCGCACACCTTCCTCGAAGGCGCCAAGAGCGCCTATGGCATGATCCTCGAGGCCTTCTGGCGCGGGGACAGGGAACAGCTGCGCGAATTGTGCGACGGCGATGTCTATGAAAGCTTTGCCGCTGCGATCGACGCTCGCGAAAGCGCGGGCGAAACGCTGGAAAACCGTTTGGTACGGATTGAGGAGGCATCGATCACCTCCGCTTCGCTGGATGGGCGCATGGCCCGCATCGCGGTGTCTTTCGTTGCCGACATCGCGGCGGTGACGCGCGACCGGAAAGGCAATGTCATCGCGGGCTCGCTCGACGATGCGGTGGTCAGCCACGACATCTGGACATTCTCGCGCGATGTGACTTCTGCCGGCCCGGACTGGCTGCTCGACGAAACCGACGAAGGCTGATCCCGCATGCGGGCTGGGGGCATGCGCGGTCTTGCGTTGCTGGCCGCGCTGACGTTTCTCGCAGCCTGCGCTCGCATCATTCCCGAGACGCCGCGGCCCCCCGCTGCGCCAGCGAACGCCATTCTGGCGGGCGTCAGGCCGGGTCCGGCGATAGCAGGGCTGCGCTTCACCCAGGCCGATGCCGGGGCGGCGCTGGCATCCTTTGCCGAAAGCTGCCCGCGCCTGCTCCGCCGCGAGGACGCCAGCGGGCTGACCCGCAATGAGGATTGGCGGGCGGCCTGCGATGCGGCCGTCAGCGGCAGCGCCGACGATCCGCGCCGCTTCTTCGAGACCTATTTCGAGGCGGCGGTAATCGGCGAAGGCCGGGCCTATGCCACCGGATATTACGAGCCCGAGATCGCCGGCAGCCGTACGCGCCAGCCCGGATATGAGGTTCCCGTCTATGGCATGCCGCCCGATCTGGTGCGCGGCTGGCCCGATGCGGTGCCGCCGGCGGAGCGCACCGGGCGCCCGCCGCTCGGCCGCTATGACGAAAGCGGCAAGTTCGTGCCCTATTACGAACGCTCCGAAATCGAGCAGGGCGCTCTGGCGGGCAAGGGGCTGGAGATCGCCTGGGCAGCCGATCCGGTGGAGTTCTTCTTCCTCCAGATCCAGGGCTCCGGCCGCCTGCGCGCGCCCGACGGGAGCGTGATGCGTATCGGCTATGCCGGGCAGAACGGCCGCGAATATGTCGGCATCGGTTCGGTCATGCGCGAGCGGGGGCTGCTGGGGGACGGGCCGGGGCAATATTCGGGCTCGATGCAAGGCATCATGCAGTTCCTGCGCGAGCATCCGGAGGAAGGGCGCGAGCTGATGCGCCTCAACAAGAGCTGGGTGTTCTTCCAGGAGATCAAGGGAGACGGTCCACTGGGTGCGCTGAGCGTGCCGGTGCGGCGCGAATCCTCGGTGGCCGCCGATCCCGCCTTCGTACCGCTTGGCGCGCCGGTATTCCTCTCGCTCGACCGCGAGATCGCAAACGGCCTGTGGGTCGCGCAGGATACCGGCGGCGCGATCAAGGGCGCGAACCGCTTCGATACCTTCTGGGGTTCGGGCGGCGATGCGCGGCAGGTCGCCGGTGGGATGAGCGGCCGAGGCCTCGCCTATGTGTTCCTGCCCAAGGGCACGCTGCGGCGCCTCGGCGCGGACTGATGCGCGCCCCGCGAGGCCTCTCGGCAGAGGAGCGAGCCGCCTGGGCAAGACTGGCGCGCACGGTGGAGCCGCTGCACCCCAGTTCTCCCCCGCCGCCGGAGGATGACCACCCGAAGCGCGTTGGAGGGCCTTTATCCCAGAAGACGCCCCCGCCTCTGAGGCGTGCGGCCGCCAAGCCTTCGCTTCCCACGGCGGAGGATCGGCCCCGCCCCGCCGCCCGGCCCATTCACGATAGCGGCGGCCTCGATTCCAGCTGGGAGCGCAAGCTCAAGGGTGCGAAGATCGAGCCTGACTTCACGCTCGACCTGCATGGCCATTCGCTCGATGCCGCGCATGACCGGCTGGACCGCGGCCTCTCCCAGGCGAAAGCCATGGGCGCACGGCTGGTGCTGGTGATCACCGGCAAGCAGCGTCCGGCGGAGCACGCCGACAGGGGCGAACGGCGCGGGGCGATCCGGGCGAAGATACTCGACTGGCTGGCGGCCGGGCAGCACCAGGCGGATATCGCGGCGGTGCGCGGCGCGCATCGGCGGCATGGCGGGGCAGGGGCGCTCTACATCGTGCTCAGACGGAGCCGGTAAGCCGCTTCGCGTTTGGCCGAGCAATCAGCCGCCTGCGGCAAGGCGCTCCATGGCAAGCCGCTCCTGCTCGTCATGAGAGCAGAATATCGTCACTTCCCTTCCATGCGCCCGCTTCAGTTCCCGCAGGCGTTCCTGGTTGCCCAGGCGCAGCGAGCGGTCCACTTCCATCATCGTCTGGTAGAAGCGCAGCCCGGGCGTGCAGCGGCGCCGGTCCGGGGCCATTTCACCCCGGTAGAAATAGGCATCGCCCGCATTCAGCACCCAGCCGGAGGCAGTCTGCACCGCGACGCCGGCATGGCCCCAGGTATGGCCGGGAAGCGGCACCATCAGGATCTCCGGCGGCAAGTCGTCCAGCGAGCGGACGCTGTCGAACCCGAACCACTTCTCGCCTGATCCGGAATAGGTCCGCCAATCCCGCACATCGTCCCACTGGACGGGGCGATAGCGCCGCTTCGCAATGAAGCCGCGCCGCTTGCGCTCCGCTGCTTCGCGTTCCGCTTCCATCACGTGGACCCTCGCCCGCGGAAAGTCCTCCAGCCCGCCGGCATGATCGAAATCGAGATGCGTCAGCACGATATGGCGGACGTCGTCGGGGGAATAGCCGAGCGCCTTCACCTGATGAAGGGCCGTCTCCTCTTCCCGGAAGCGGATGTTCAGCAATGCGTGGAAGAACTTGCTCAGCCGCGGGTGCGGGCGGCGCACATCCTGCGTGCCATAGCCGGTGTCGATCAGGACCAGTCCGTCATTCGTTTCGATCAGCATCGCCGTGCACGGGATCAGGCCCAGGGGGCCCTTGCTGAAGCCGTCGAACAACGCTCCCCCCAAAGGGCAGTCGGTGCCGCAGCGGAGATAGTGGACCTGCATGCTGGCGCAACGGGCGTTCTCTGCAACCGTTCCGCCCTTCAAGGCCCGCTAGCCGCGAAAGAGGATGAGCCTCCCCTTCCGCGGCGGCGATGGCCTCGACGATCAGGCGGGGAGGTCAGGCGGCCTCCGCCACCTCTTCCGCCGGAACATTGCGGATGATGTAGTCGAATGCGGAAAGCGCCGCCTTCGATCCTTCACCCGCAGCGACGATGATCTGCTTGTAAGGCACCGTCGTCACGTCGCCCGCGGCGAAGATGCCGGGCAGGTTGGTGGCTGCTCGCTCGTCGATCTGGATTTCGCCGAACTTCGTCAGCTCCAGCCCCGAATCCTTGAGCCACTCGGTATTGGGCACGAGCCCGATCTGGACGAATACGCCTTCCAGCTCGACGCGGTGCTCCTCACCGCTCTCGCGGTCCTTGTAGACCAGGCCGTTCACGCGCTCGCCATCGCCGGTGATCTCGGTCGTCTGGGCGGAGACCAGGATGTCGACGTTCTTCATGCTGCGCAGCTTGTCCTGCAGAACCTGATCGGCGCGCAGCTTGCTGTCGAATTCGATCAGCGTCACATGGCGGACGATGTTGGCAAGGTCGATCGCCGCCTCGACGCCGGAATTGCCGCCGCCGATCACCGCGACATGCTTGCCCTTGAACAGCGGCCCGTCGCAATGCGGACAATAGGCGACACCGCGGTTGCGATACTCGAACTCACCCGGGACGCCGAGATTGCGCCAGCGCGCCCCGGTTGAGAGGATGACCGCGCGGGCCTTCAGCGAAGCGCCGTTCTTCAGCTCGACTTCGTGATAGCCGCCCGGCTGCTTTGCCGGCACCAGCTTCACCGCTTCCTGCAGGTTCATCACGTCAATGTCGTATTCGCCGACATGTGCCTCGAGCTGCGCAGCGAATTTCGGCCCTTCGGTGTAGGGCACGGAGATGAAGTTCTCGATCCCCATCGTGTCGAGCACCTGCCCGCCGAAGCGCTCCGCCGCGATGCCGGTGGAGAAGCCCTTGCGCACCGCGTAAATAGCTGCCGAAGCTCCGGCGGGGCCGCCGCCCACCACCAGCACGTCGAACGGCTTCTTGTCGGCGATCTTGGCCGCCGCGCGGGCGGTGGCATTGCCGTCCAGCTTGGCGAGGATCTCCTCCACGCTCATCTTGCCGCTGGCGAACATCTCGCCATTGAGGAAGGTCGCGGGGACCGCCAGCACGTTGCGGCTGTCGACCTCTTCCTGGAACGCACCGCCTTCGATCAGCGTGGCCGTGATGCGCGAATTGGTCAGCGCCATCAGCGTCAGCGCCTGCACCACGTCGGGGCAGTTGTGGCAGGAGAGCGAGAAATACATCTCGAAATCGTAGTCGCCTTCCAGATCGGCGATCTGGTCGAGCACCTCCTGCTCCACCTTGGGCGGATGGCCACCGGCCCAAAGCAGCGCCAGCACCAGCGAAGTGAATTCGTGGCCCATCGGCAGGCCGGCGAAGCGCACCCACTTTTCGGCATCGGAGGCGCGGCGGATGACGAAGCTGGGCTTGCGGTCATCCGTACCCTCGAAGCTCGCGGTGACCTTGTCGCTGAGTTCGGCGATCTGCTCCAAGAGGTCGCGCGTTTCGGCCGAGCGCTGATCGTCGCCAAGTGAGGCGACGAGCTCGATCGGCTCGCGCAGATTGCCGAGATAGGTCTGGAGCTGTTGCTTCAAATTGGCGTCTAACATGGTTCAGTCCTCGAAAAGATATGGGTGGCCGAAAACAAAAGCGGCCCGGGGCGGAGGGGGCGCCCCGAGCCGCTCTTGCGCCCCTTTGCAGGGGTTCGGGGATTTAGATCTTGCCCACGAGGTCGAGCGAGGGGGCAAGCGTTTCACTGCCTTCTTCCCACTTGGCCGGGCAGACCTGGCCCGGATGCTCGCGGACATATTGTGCGGCCTTGATCTTGCGGACGAGCTCGGCGGCATTGCGGCCCACGCCCTCGGAGGTGATTTCCATGATCTGGATCACACCGTCCGGATCGACGACGAAGGTCGCGCGGTCCGAAAGGCCCATCGTCTCACGCAGCACGCCGAAATTGTTCGAAATCGTGTGGAGCTGATCGCCGAGCATCGGGAACTTGATCTTGCCGATCGCCGGAGAGCTGTCATGCCAGGCCTTGTGGCTGAAATGGGTGTCGGTGGAAACGGAGTAGACCTCCACGCCCATCTTCTGAAGGCCGTCATACTGGTCGGCCATGTCTTCCAGTTCCGTCGGACAGACGAAGGTGAAGTCAGCCGGGTAGAAGAAGAAAACGGCCCATTTGCCCTTCACGTCCTGGTCGGTGACATCGAAAAAGTCCTTGCCGGCCTGGAATGCAGTGGCCTTGAACGGTTTAATCTCGCTCCCGATGATACCCATGATGTTGCTCCGTTGGTTGGGGTGATATTCGTCAATGCGTGAGATAGGCCGGAGGTCCCGCAGAGCCAAACGGAAAGCTCCGATTAGTTTGATGGAGTAAATTAATCAGTCCGAATTAATCGACTGAGGCGATTTTTTGTTGGGTCTCAAGCCGGGTTTTTTGTTTCCGCACGCGCATCCGCGCGCGCGATGTCCTCGCGCCTTCGGCGCTGCGGGCGGCCGTTCGGCCTCGCGGTCCGCTGGTCGCGGACCGGACCACACGCACTTCTGACGTCGTGAGTGTCCCCGGGCTGCGATCAGCAGCCCGCAAGCGCGAACGCGCGCCCGGAGCAGCGGAGCTGCGGAGGAAAGCCAAGCGGGCGGATGCCCGCGCCGGCGCTCGAGGCGCAAAAAAAGGGGCGCTCAACCTACCTGCGCGCGGTGGAGCAGCTTGTGGTCTGCCAGCACCAGCGCCATCATCGCCGCGACCACCGGCGCGCCGCGAATGCCGACGCAGGGATCGTGCCGGCCTTTGGTGGCGATTTCGGCGGGCTTGCCGTCCCTCGTCACCGTCGGCTGCGGGATCAGGATCGAACTGGTCGGCTTGAAGGCGACGCGGCAGACCACCGGCTGTCCGGTCGAGATGCCGCCCGCGATGCCGCCGGCGTGATTGGCGTCGAACTCGGGCGTGCCGCCTGCGCCGGGGCGCATCGGGTCCGCATTTTGCTCCCCGCGCAGCCGCGCTGCGCCGAAGCCGTCGCCGATCTCCACCGCCTTCACGGCGTTGATGCCCATCATCGCCGCGGCGAGGTCCGCATCGAGCTTGCCATAGATCGGCGCGCCCCATCCGGCGGGAACACCGGTGGCGACGCATTCCACCACCGCGCCGAGCGAGGAGCCGGCCTTGCGCGCATCGTCCACCAGCCCTTCCCAGCGCTTGGCGGCCCAGGCATCGGGGCAGAAGAACGGGTTGTTGCCGATCTCCTGCGGATTGAAGGCTTCGCGGTCGATCGCATCGCCGCCGATCTCGCTGACATAGGCCAGGATCGAAACCTCGGGGATCACAAGCCGCGCGATCGCGCCTGCCGCCACCCGCGCTGCGGTTTCGCGCGCACTCGCCCGCCCGCCGCCACGATAGTCGCGAAAGCCGTATTTCGCGTCATAGGCATAGTCGGCGTGCCCGGGGCGATAGGCATTGGCGACCTCGGAATAATCCTTGGACCGCTGGTCCGTATTCTCGATCATCAGGCTGATCGGCGTCCCGGTGCTTTTGCCCTCGAACACGCCCGAGAGGATCTTCACCAGGTCCGGCTCGCGCCGCTGGGTCGTGAAGCGGGACGTACCGGGCCTGCGCGCATCCAGGAAGGGCTGGATCGCCGCCTCGCTCACTTCCAGCCCGGGAGGGCAGCCGTCGACCACCGCGCCCAGGGCGGGCCCGTGGCTCTCCCCCCAGGTCGTGAAACGCAGCACGCGGCCGAATGTGTTGACGCTCATGGCGCCGCTCAATGTCGCAACTGTGGGCGGCTGTCCATAATTACTGGCCAAAGCGCCCGCGCTGGGGCAGGAACAAAACATGATTGCGAAGCTGAAGGGGCTGCTGGACGAAAGCGGGGCCGATTGGGCGGTGATCGACGTCGCCGGCGTCGGCTATCTCGTCCATTGCTCGGCGCGCACGCTCGCCGCGCTGGGGGAGGTGGGGGAGGGCGTCACCGTCTTCACCGACCTGCAGGTGAGCGAGAACGACATGCGCCTTCTCGGCTTCGCCACCAGCGGGGAACGGGACTGGTTCCGCCTGCTGACCCAGGTGCAGGGCGTGGGGAGCAAGGTTGCGCTGGCGATCCTCTCGGCGCTGTCGGCGGAGGAGCTGCAGGCGGCCTGCGCCAATGGCGATGCGGCGATGGTGGCCCGCGCGCAGGGCGTGGGGCCGAAGCTGGCCGGGCGCATCGTCAACGAGCTGAAGGACAAGGCCGGCGCGCTGCCGGGCGGCGGCGGAGGGGCCGCGCTCGCAGCTGCCCCGCTGGTCGGCTCCACCAGCGCCGATGCGGTCTCCGCGCTCGAGAATCTCGGGTTCAAGCCCGCGATCGCCGCCGCCGCCGTCGCCCATGCGCAAGGGGAACTGGGCGAGGATGCCGCGCTGAACGACCTCGTCCGCGTGGCGCTCAAAAGGGCGGCGGGGTGATGGCGGCTATGCATCCTGCCCCGTGCTCGGAGCCTGCCTCCCGTCATCCTGAACTTGTTTCAGGATCCATGCCGCCTCTCATGCAGGCCAAGCGGGGGCAGGCCGATACCGACGGCGAGGTCTCGCCATTCCGGGTTCCCGGCATTGATCAGATTGATCTTCCATTGCCTGTGCCAGTTCTTGAGCTGCTTCTCGCGCAGGATGGCGTCTTCCATTTCGCCGAACATTTCGAAATGGACGAGGCGGTGGACCCGGTACCGGTTCGTGAAGCCGGGAAGCGACCCGTTCCGGTGCTGCCAGAGCCGGCCCGTCAGGTCGGATGTCACGCCGATATACAGCGTTCCGTAATGGCCGCTCGCGAGAATGTAGGTGCAAGGTTCGCGTTCCTGCCGCATGGTTCCGAGCCTGGGGGACGATGGACCCTGAAACAAGTTCAGGGTGACGGAGATGGGTCCATTCCCGAGCGACCCCGTCATGCTGAACCCGTTTCAGCATCCATTCCGCCTCAAGGCACCGCGCGATGAGCACCAATCCGCACCTCTCCCCCGATCGCCAGCCCGAGGACCAGGACGCGGCGCTGCGGCCCAAGACGCTCGGCGAGTTCATCGGGCAGGAGGCCGCGCGCGGCAATCTGCGCGTGTTCATCGAAAGCGCGCGCTCGCGCGGGGAGGCGATGGACCATGTGCTGTTCTTCGGTCCGCCGGGGCTGGGCAAGACCACGCTGGCGCAGATCATCGCCAAGGAGCTTGGCGTCGGCTTCCGCGCCACGTCCGGCCCGGTGATCGCCAAGGCGGGGGATCTCGCGGCGCTGCTGACCAATCTCGATCCCGGCGACGTGCTGTTCATCGACGAGATCCACCGGCTCAATCCGGTGGTCGAGGAAATCCTCTATCCCGCGATGGAGGACCGCGCGCTCGATATCATCATCGGCGAGGGGCCTTCGGCGCGCTCGGTGCGGATCGATCTGCCGCCTTTCACGCTGGTCGGGGCGACAACCCGGCAGGGGCTGCTGACCACGCCGCTGCGCGACCGCTTCGGCATCCCGGTGCGGCTCAATTTCTACACCGAGGCTGAGCTGGAGCAGGTGGTGACCCGCGGCGCGCGGCTGCTCGGGGTCGGGATGGACGAAGGCGGCGCGCGGGAGATCGCACGGCGGGCGCGGGGAACGCCGCGAGTGGCGGGCCGGCTGCTGCGCCGGGTGCGCGATTTCGCCCATGTCGCCGGCGCCGGTGTCGTGTCCGCGAAGCTGGCGGACGAGGCGCTCACCCGGCTGGAGGTCGATGCGCTCGGGCTCGATGCGATGGACCGGCGCTACCTCACCATGATCGCGGATATCTACAAGGGCGGTCCGGTTGGCGTGGAGACGCTCGCCGCCGGGCTTGCCGAGCCGCGCGACACGATCGAGGAAGTGGTCGAGCCTTACCTGATCCAGCTCGGCCTGGTGGCGCGCACCGCGCGCGGCCGCTGCCTCAACGATCGCGGCTGGCGGCATCTGGGGCTGAACCCGCCGGCCGCGCCGCCGCAAGACGGGCAAGGCGGATTGTTCGAGAGCTGACGTCGCAGAAATTTGCCGGCTTGCGGATGAGCCCACAGCCTATGGCACCACGAATTGCAGCTCCGGCCCTTCGGAGAGGATGTAGCGGCCCGGCGGGAAGGTCTCGCCGTCCATGATGAAACTTTCCTCGATCTCCATTTCGGCAGCGCGGATCTGGACGCGATGCGCGCCCGCGCGTGCCATTGCCGGTGTACACAGCCCGAAGGCGATCAGCGGCAGCACCGCGAGCAGCCAGCGCCGCGGCCAGTCGATGATTCCCAGTTTGAGCCCCTTGCGCGGGGTGCGGCCGAAGGGGCGGGCGCCAAGCGGAAACTTCTCGTAAGTCGTGGCCACGAACAGGAACCGCTCGTCCTGCCCGCCGGGCCGGCTATGCGGCAGCCGCTCGCCATCGGGCCAGGATGCCAGGCGAATTCGGGTGGTCCCGCGCCAGCGATTGCGCGCGCCGCCAAGCACGGTCTGAAGGATGCTCCAGAGCACGATCACGCCGACGGCCAGGCTGTCGAACAGCGAGAGCCGGTGGACCGCCTGCCCTTCATCGGTGCCGCGCTTGAATGCGCCTGCGCCGAGGAAGAAACCCTGGATGAGGTCGGGGCCATGCGGTGCGGAATTGCCGCCAGCCGGGCCGCCCCGCTGCCTCGCGAGACGAAGCGGCCGGCGAACCGCGAACTCGCCCCGCCGGGCAGCCTCCAGCGCCTGCTTCAGCGACCAGTCCCTGGGCAAGGCGATATCCACGGCCAGTGCGTTGGTCTTGCCCT
>Ga0164243_10015973_pt1 | contig 10337 bp, 10 predicted proteins | sample OricompcompostOP_FD_108781 | JGI IMG/M metagenome (GOLD analysis project Ga0164243, IMG submission 108781) | Organic Plus compost microbial communities from Emeryville, California, USA - Original compost - Organic plus compost (OP) | ecosystem: Engineered > Solid waste > Mixed feedstock >... | reverse complement strand
CCGACCACATCACGCACGCCGACGAACTCCGCATTGTCCGCTGGCACACGTACCGTCAGGTCACCCTGGGCGACCTTCAGCACCAAGTAGGTCTTGTCCACGCCTTTGATCTGGCGAGTTTCGATTGCCTCGATCAGCGCGGCCCCATGATGGGGATAGACCACGGTGTCGCCAACCTTGAACGTCATGTGACAGGTACCCCTTCCGTGGCTATCCAGGGTAACACGGATACGGCGTCTTCTGAATGGCGTTTTCGCAGGTCAGGGCCATTCTCGGGGCTTGACAACAGCAACAGGAACGTGCTTCGGGCGGCTGGCGGAACCGGGTATTCGCAGGTCGGAGCGGTTCTCCGGGGGAAGTGAAACGCGCACGCTACACCCTTCCGGAGCCCTACACGACTGGTCGAACATTCCCATATGTCCGGTTCCAGATGCGCGACTTCCGCTACTCCGTTCGGTGCGCCGAGCCGGTTCCGGCCGAATCCGGAATTGATCACACGGTGTGAGGATCGGCGGCCGGTGATCAATTACCGGTATCCCCCTCATTCCTTCACCGAAATGCTCGCGCGTGTGAATGGAGGGGCTCCCCGGACGGAAGTGGCGGATGTTTACTCGCGGGTCACTTGTGGTTCGCGCGACGCATGCGGCGCGGTGCGCGGGAGTCGGCGGTGATCGGGTGACATCCCCGGCGCGGGCACTCCTCACCGCCGCCGGCCGGGTAGGCGTGGGGAGGGTCGGGTGCAGCAGCCTGCGGGAGGCTCGGTAACCTGAGGCCGCTGACAACCACTTAGGGCGGCTTTACCCGGTCGCCACACACGCTCGAGTCAAGGAGTTGCCGCCGCCGTGAGCAGCAGCCTTCGACGCGGCGCCCTCGCCGCCGCCGCCCTCGCAATCTCCCTCGCCTCGCTCTCCGCGTGCGCGGCCGGCAACAACGCCCAGACCCTGCAGATCAAGCCGGACAACGCGGCGACGACGGTCGGCGACATCAAGGTGCAGAACGCCACCGTCATCACCCAGCCCGACCTGGAGTCGACCGGCCCCGCCGTCGTCTCCGCCACCCTCTTCAACTCGGGCGACAAGGACCAGACCCTGGAGTCGGTCACCGTCCCCGGCACCGGCAAGACCGCCGAGCTGTCCCCCGCCAAGGGCGGCGAGCTGGTCGTCCCGGCCGGCGGCAGCCTGATCCTCGGCGGCGAGGGCAACGCCTCCGCCGTGCTGCCCAGCAGCCGTGAGGCCGTCCAGGACGGCAACGCCCAGAAGATCACCTTCACCTTCAGCGAGACCGGCGACGTGAGCCTGCGCGCCCTCGTCGTCCCGGCCGAGCACTTCTTCAAGGGCTGGGGCCCGAGCGAGGCCCCCGCCGCGGGCGCCTCCACGTCGCCGTCGGCGGACGCCTCCGGGAAGCCGGCCGACGAGGCCACGGGCGAGGGCGAGCAGGCGGGCGAGCAGGACTCCGGCGACGAGCCCACCAGCACCGGCGCCCCGTCGGGCACCCCCTCGGACGCGGCCTCCGCGAGCCAGGACGCGTCCGGCCACTGACGGCCGTCCGCGCACCGCACGTGACGCCGAAGGGCGGGACCCCTCACCGGGGTCCCGCCCTTCGTCCGTGTCCCTGTCCCGCGGCCTACGGCTCGAACTTGTAGCCCAGCCCGCGCACGGTCACCAGATAGCGGGGCGCGCCCGGGTCCGGCTCGATCTTGGCGCGCAGGCGCTTGACGTGGACATCGAGGGTTTTGGTGTCGCCCACGTAGTCCGCGCCCCACACCCGGTCGATGAGCTGCATCCGGGTCAGCACCCGGCCCGCGTTGCGCAGCAGCATCTCGAGCAGGTCGAACTCCTTCAGGGGCAGGTCGATCTTGGTGCCGCCGACGGTCACCACGTGCCGGTCGACGTCCATCCGCACCGGACCCGCCTCCAGGGCCGCCGGGGCGGTCTCCTCGGGCTCGCCGCGCCGGCGCAGCACCGCGCGGATCCGCGCGACCAGCTCGCGCGAGGAGAACGGCTTGGTGACGTAGTCGTCGGCGCCTATCTCCAGGCCGACCACCTTGTCGATCTCGCTGTCCTTGGCGGTCACCATGATCACGGGGACGTTGGAGCGGCCGCGCAGCTGGCGGCACACCTCGGTGCCCGGCAGTCCGGGCAGCATCAGGTCGAGGAGGACGAGGTCGGCTCCGTTGCGGTCGAACTCGTCGAGTCCGTCGGGCCCGGTGGTCGCCACGGCGACCTCGAAGCCCTCCTTGCGGAGCATGTACGACAGGGCGTCGGAGAAGGACTCCTCGTCCTCGACGACGAGCACTCGGGTCACGGAAGGACCTCCGGGGAGGGAAGCGTTGCGTACGCGGATGGATCGGACGAGTGGGGGGAGGGGTGGGACATCTGTCCGGCCTCTGCGTCGAGGCTCTCGGAGTCGTCCCGCTCGGACGGCCGGCGGCCGCGGGCCGCAGGGGCCTGGGGCAGCCGCAGGGTGAAGGTGGAGCCCTGGCCTTCGGCGCTCCACACCGTGACCTCTCCGCCGTGCGAGGCGGCCACGTGTTTCACGATCGCGAGGCCCAGCCCCGTGCCGCCGGTGGCACGGGAGCGGGCGGGGTCGACGCGGTAGAAGCGCTCGAAGATGCGCTCCTTGTCCTTGTCGGAGATGCCGATGCCCTGGTCGGTCACGGCGATCTCGATCAGATCCCCGCCGGGCTGCGCGACCGAACGGACCGCGATGCCCACGCGGGTGCGGGCGGGCGAGTAGTTGACCGCGTTCTCGACGAGGTTGCCGAGCGCGGCGGCGAGCTGGCCGCGGTTGCCCCAGACCCGCAGGTCGGCGGCGCCCGCGGCGGCCATGGTGATCTCCTTGGTGCCCGCCTGGTGGCGGCAGCGGTCCATGGCCTCGGCGACCAGTTCCCCGACCGGGACCGGCTCGGCGTCCTCCAGCGGGTCGTCGTTCTGCACGCGGGAGAGGTCGATCAGCTCCTGCACCAGGCTGGTCAGCCGGGTCGCCTCGATCTGCATGCGCCCCGCGAACCGCTGCACGGCCTCGGGGTCGTCGGAGGCGTCCATCACGGCCTCGGACAGCAGGGACAGCGCCCCGACGGGGGTCTTGAGCTCATGGCTGACGTTGGCGACGAAGTCGCGCCGCACGGCCTCGATGCGGCGGGCCTCGGTGAGGTCCTCCACCAGCAGCAGCACCAGCCGGGAGCCGAGCGGCGCCACCCGCGCGGACACCGCGAGGGCCTCGCCGCGCCCGGTCCCCCGGCGGGGCAGGTCCAGCTCGACCTGCCGTATCTCGCCGTCCCGCCGGGTGTCGCGGGCCATCTTCAGCATCGGCTCCACGGCGAGCTTGCCGCCGCGGACCAGTCCGAGGGCGTACGCGGCCGAGCTGGCCTTCACCACGCCGTCGTTCTCGTCGAGGACCACGGCGGACGAGCGCAGCACGGACAGCACGGTGTCGACGCCGGGCGGGAGCACGGCGTCGGTGTGCAGCGAGGTGCGGGTCGGGCGCCGCTGTTCGCGTTCACTGACGCGGAACGCCAGCATGGCGATGACGCCGGTGAGCACTCCGGCGATCGCAGCCGCTGCGGCGACCGCCGCGTTCACGTCCATGCGTCCAGGTTAGGCATGGGGCGCGCGCGGCCCACAGCGCTCGGCGGGCGACCTCGGACACTCGTCGCCCAGAGTTCACCTACAGGCCAGTACCGGTTCACGCGAGGTGACGGAACCGGACGCGTGCAGCGCGGAACGTGGGAGCGTGGGTGGGACCCGAGGGCCCCGGAGAGCCCGGACCGGGACAGCCCGGACACAGACGCACGAGAGGAACTGCGATGCGGGACGCGTACCACGAGGAACTGGATTCGATCGGCGACGGTCTGGTGGAGATGGCCCGGCTGGTCGGATCGGCGATCGGGCGCGCCACGACCGCCATCCTCGACGCCGATCTGAAGCTCGCCGAGAGCGTGATCGAGGCCGACCAGAAGGTCGACGAGCTGCAGCACGACCTGGAGGCGCGGGCCATCGCCCTGCTGGCCCGGCAGCAGCCGGTGGCGACCGACCTGCGGATCGTCGTCACCTCGCTGCGGATGTCCGCGGACCTGGAGCGCTCCGGCGACCTCGCCCAGCACGTGGCGAAGCTGGCCCGGCTGCGCTACCCGGAGCGCGGGGTGCCGCGGGACCTGCACGCCACGATCCTGGAGATGGGCCAGCTCGCCCAGCGTCTGATGGCGAAGGCGGCCGAGGTGATCATCACCAAGGACGTCGACCTGGCGCTCCAGCTGGAGCAGGACGACGACGCGATGGACCTGCTGCACCGCACCCTTTTCCAGCACCTGATGGACGACCGCTGGAAGCACGGCATCGAGACGGCGGTGGACGTCACCCTGCTGGGCCGCTACTACGAGCGGTTCGCGGACCACGCGGTGTCGGTCGCCAAGCGGGTGGTGTACCTGGTGACGGGCGAGCACGCGGACGAGATCCAGGCGGACCTGCAGCCGGAGATCGCGCCGGTGCAGGGGGTGGAGGGCAGCTGAGGCTGCTCGTGGACACGGCGTACGGGCGGCGGCCGGGGGCGCGGGCGAGCTTCCGTCGCCCCCGATGCGCCGTTGATGCGCCCGGCCGGTCGGGAGTGCAATGGGGACCAGGTGTGCGCTGGCCCCAGCCCGAGGAGGGACCCATGGCCGAAACCCCCGGCACGACGCCCGACCCCACGCAGGAGCGCGAGACCGAGCAGCCCGCCGAGGTCAGGAACCTCACCCTGATCGCCGCCTGCGGCTGCGGTTCGGGGTGCGGCTGCGGGTGCCAGTCGGGCAGCCCGTGCCAGTGCGGGTGAGACGACGTACGTACGCAGGCCCCGCCCGCCGGTGACGGATGCTGTTGGTTAATTCGGGGTCTTGCGTGACGTCGGCCTTCAAGACCCGGTTGTGGTCTTGAAGGCCGACGCTGTCGTATGGGGTGGGTGCGGATGTCGATGCAGCCAAAGGGGTCTGGGGAGATCCCGGCGGAGACGGTGCGGGTGGCGCGGGCCGCGTTCCCGAAGGGGAGCCTGGCGATTCGGGTCCGTGACGAGTTGGGGTCACTGTTCACTGACGAGGAGTTCGCGGACCTGTTCCCGTCACGAGGGCGGCCTGCCTGGTCACCGGCCCGGCTGGCGCTGGTGCTGGTGTTGCAGTTCGTCGAGGGGCTGACCGACCGGCAGGCCGCGGAGGCGGTCCGGGCCCGGATCGACTTCAAGTACGCCCTCGGGCTCCGGCTGGATGACCCCGGGTTCGACTTCTCCGTCCTGTCGGAGTTCAGGGACCGGCTGGTTCAGGCGGACGCCGGACGGCGGGTGCTGGACGGCATCCTCGCTGCGGCCCGGGAGAAGGGGCTGCTGACCGGCCGGGGCAGGGCCCGCACCGACTCCACGCATGTGCTGTCGGCAGCGCGGGAGCTGTGCTGGCTGGAGATGGTCGCCGAGACGCTGCGTGCGGCCCTGAACGCCCTCGCCGTCGTCGCTCCCGACTGGCTGGCCGAGGCCGCCGAGCCGGACTGGTTCCGGCACTACGCCACCCGCGCCGAGGACTCCCGGTTCCCCAAGGCCCCGGCCAAGCGCGAGGAGGTCGGCCGACGGATCGGAACCGACGGGATGCGACTGCTCAAGGCCGTCACCTCGCCCGATGCGCCGGCCGTGCTGCGGGCGGTGCCGGAGGTGGAGACCCTGCGGCAGATGTGGGTGCAGCACTTCCACCTGGTCGAGGGCGAGGTGCGGCGCAGGGACCCAAAAGACCGGCCTCCGGGCGCGATGCGTCTGGTCACCCCCTATGACATCGAGGCACGCGGCAGCGTCAAACGCGACACCTTCTGGGACGGATACAAAGTCCACCTCACCGAGACCTGCGGGGCCGACACACCGGACCTGATCACGAACGTCGCCACCACCGATGCCACGGTCAGCGACTTCGACCTGGTCCCGGCCGTCCACGCCGCACTCGCCGAGCGCCGTCTGCTTCCCGACGAGCACCTGGTCGACACCGGCTACGTCACCGCCCGCCACATCGTCGCTGCCCGGCGCGAACACAACGTGGAGCTGACAGGGCCGATGATGCCCGGCACCGGCTGGCAGAACCGGGCCGGTTCCACAGAGACCTTTCCCGTCGGCGCGTTCAGCATCGACTGGGACCGTCAGACGGTGACCTGCCCCGGCGGGAAGAACAGCACCCGATGGGCGAGGGAACCGGTCCGGGACAAGGTCGAGATCCGGGTGCAGTTTTCGAAGACCGACTGCGGTTCCTGCCAGGTCAAGGGCTCCTGCACCCGCGGACCACGCCGCAAGCTGACCATCCAGGACCGTGACATCCACGAGGTCCTGCACCAGCGCCGGGCCGAGCAGGAGACCGACGCGTGGAAGGAGCGCTACAAGATGCGCGCCGGTGTCGAAGGCACCATCTCCCAGGCGGTGAACCGCTGCGGCCTGCGCAGATCCCGCTATCGCGGCCTCGCCAAGACCAGCCTCCAGCACCAACTCACCGGAGCGGCGATCAACCTCGCCCGCATCGATGCCCACTTCACCGGCGCCCGCCGAGCCCGAACCCGCACCAGCCACTTCGCAGCACTTCGCCCCGCCGACCACACGATCGACGGGGCGAAGCAGACGACCCCGAATTAACCAACAGCATCCGGCGGGCGGGGCGCGGGGCCGCGGACGGGCGGGGTGTCAGACCTCGAGCTCGTTCTCGATGCGGCGCATCTGATGGCGCGCCATCGCCAGGTTGGCGCGGCTCGAGTCGAGCACCAGGTAGAGGAACAGGCCGTTGCCGCCGCGCCCCTTGAGCAGGCGGATCAGGTGGTACTGGCTGTTGAGGGTGATCAGGATGTCCTCGATCTCCTCCTTCAGCCCCAGCAGCTCCATGGTGCGCAGCTTGGACCGCACCACGTCGGTGTTGCCGGCGGCGGCGACCTCCAGGTTGAGGTCCTTGCCGCCGCCCAGGGTGCCGAGGGCCATGCCGCTGGTGTAGTCGACGAGTGCGGCGGCCGTGGCGCCGTCGATGGAGCTGAGGCATTCCTTGAGCGAGGTCTCGGTGTTCGCCATGGGTGGTGTCCTTTCCGGATCGTGAAGGGTGGTGCGGGCCGGCGCCGGCGGTGTGCGGGCGTCCGGCCGGGTGGTGAGATCGGGTGAGGTGCGGGTCAGCCGCCGGTCCTGGGCCGGTGGGCGGGACGTTGCGGGGTGCGTACGGGGAGGGTGCCGATGGGCCGGGCCCCGTCGGCCGGGTCCGGGGCGCCGTCGCGGGCGGCGGGCCGGTCGGCGTGGCGTCCGCCGCCGGGGCCGATGCGGGCGTCGACCAGTTCCGCGATCCGGGTGCCGCTGCGGCGGCCCTCCAGGTGGAGCCGGCCGACGTTGACCCGGTCGTCGGCGAGAAGGGTGAGCACGGCGGTGGTGCCGGCGGCGTAGGTGGCGATGTAGCCCTGGGCGCCGCGCACCAGCAGTTCGCGGAAGTCGCCGCGCCCGGCCGCGTCCGTCATCCGGTGGGCGACGCCCAGCGCCGCGGCGGTGAGCGCGGCGAGGCCCTCGGGTTCGGTGCCGGGCACGTCGTGGGCGAGGACGAGTCCGTCGACGGTGGCCGCGAGGGAGCCCGCCAGCCGCGGGACGCGGGTGCGGAGCCGACGCAGTTCGTCCAGCACGTCGGTCTCGACGGCCATGAGCAGTCTCCTTTCGGCACGCTGCCGGCGCGTGCGGATCACAGTGCCTCCAAGGCGTCCAGGAGCCGTCTCAGCAGCGCTGTGTCGGGCTCGTCCCAGTCGGCGCGGCCCGCGCCGGGGACGGGGTGGACGGGCGGGGCGGGCGCGGGGGGTGCGGGGGCGACCAGTCCGTCGGCGGCCAGCCGGCGCAGCTCGACGAGGGTGTGGAAGGTGCGGTGGGCGAGGGCGGAGGCGATCTGCGCCGCGGTGCGTCCGCCGTCGACCAGGGCGAACGCGCGGCCCCTGCGGGGCGGCAGTACGGCCGGGCCGGCGTCGGGAGTCCGGGTGAGCGGGGCGGTGTCGACGGCCGGGTCGGGCCAGATGCGGTCCAGCAGGGCGCGGCGGCGGTACGACTCGCGCAGCACGGTCGCGACGGGCACGGGGCGGACCGCGCCGAGCCAGTGCGCGACGCCGGGGCGGAACCGCAGGGCGGTGCCGTCGTGGGCGAGCGCGAAGTACGCGGCGTCGAACAGCGCGCCCAGGTGGGCGAGTTCGAGGGCGCCTGCGGTGAGGCGTCCGCTGTCGACGAGCTGGCGGCCGACCCGCTGCCGGGCGCCGGCCCGCTCGACGGCCTCCCACCAGCCGGCCGGGGCGAGGGCGCCACTGCGGGTGAGCAGGTCGCCGAGGGCGGGGCTGTGCGCGGACTCGACGTGGACCACGTGTCCGGCGGCGAGGTAGAAGATCCCGGAGCGGGTGGTGAGCGCCCCGGTGGCCCGGTCGGCGGCGAGGGTGCCCAGCAGTTCGGGGGCGGATCCGTCCGCGGGGGCGGCGGCAGCGGTCATCCGAGCACCATCCGGTCCGCCATCTCGGCCAGCCGGATGCGCGCCAGGGCGAGGTTGCCGTCGGCGCGGTCCAGCGACAGGAACAGGAACACCGTGCTGTCGAAGGTGGTGACGACGAACCGCAGCAGATGGAAGGCGTCCGCGGTGGTGAGGATCAGGTCCTCGACGGGCGGCTCCTTGCCCTGCCCGGCGTGCGCGGGGGCGAGGGCGCCGCTCTCCATCGCCAGGCGGGCCAGTTCGGCGGTCTCGGCGGCGGTCGCCTCCACGTCGCCGCCCGGCGCCTCGCCCACCGCGCCCAGGGCGAGCCCGCTGATCCAGTCGACCACCAGGGCGCCCCGGGCCCCGGGCAGTCGCATGGCTTCCAGCAGACTCTCGTCGATTCCGGGCACGCCGGATCCCCCTCCTCGCACGGCTGTACCGCGAACGTGACGTCGACGCTACGGTGTGTGCTCGACCGAGGTGAGGGCTTTGGCGTTTTCCCGTGGAATATGCGACAGGGGCATCGGGACGCTGATAAGGTCCGCGCTTCTCGCGTCCGGTACAGGGCGGGACGCGGGGCCCGTACGGGCGGTTCCCGGAGACGTACGGGAACAGTCGTGCGCGTCAACGGCCGGGTGTCGGCCGTCCGGGCGGGCCGCACGCCGGCCGGACCGCCGTACGGACGAACCCGGCGTCCGGTCATGCCGCGCGGGCGACGATACTGAAGGCAGCACGTGCCCCCGCTGACGACTGGACCCATGCCGATCTCTGCCACAGCCCGCCCCACCGTCCCTCCCACCGTCCGGACGACCCGCGGCCGCTACGTCGGGGAGCGGGCCGACGAGACCCTCCGGCGCGGCCTCTCCGCCCTGAAGGCCGCCGGGGCCATCGACGACTTCCTCGAACTTCCGGAGGACGACACCAAGCCGGACCTGGTGTTCGAGTCCCGAACGCGGGTCGGGGACGGCGTCACGGTCCGCGCCCGCCTGGCCCTCTCCCCCGCCAGGGCGAAGGGACCGGACCGCGACTGGCTCCTGGTCGCCGAGGCGGAACGCCCCTGGGACCCCTCCTGGCCGTCCCCGGTCACGATGTTCTGGCCGCAGGAGCCGGACGCCGCCTGGAACCACGACCCGGCGTCAGGACTGCGCCCCGGCGAGATCAACATGCTCCCGGAGGACGACAAGGACGTACGGCGCCGGCTGCGGGACTGCGCCCGCGACCCCTGGTACGTCCACGTCGTCGTGCACGAGGCGATGACCCCGGACGAGCGCGGCTACATCCCGCTCGCGCACTGGCTGCCGCCGGGTCTGCGGCACCGGGTCGTCGAGCACCGGGCCACCCCGCAGCAGGCGCGGGTGACGAACTGGGCGCTGCGGGAGTTCGACGTGGAGGTCCCCCGGGGCGGCGCGGCGGTGCTGCCCGGCCGTCCGGTCCCCGAGGGGTACGAGCCGGACGCGTTCGCCGTGCGCGCGGTGTTCCTCGACGGCACGGAGCCCACGGACCTGGTGGACGCGGTGCTGCGCCACGACGCGCTGCCGAGGGAGCTGCCGGAGCGGGCCGAGGAGGCGCTGACCGCGCTGCGCGGGGACTGGCACCTGCTGACCCTCGCGGAGGAACTGGAGCGGGAGCGGGCGCTGGTGGCGATGTACGCCGAGGCGCTGGACGCGATGACGAAGTCCCGCGACCTGTACCGCGAGGCCGCGGAACGCGCCCACGAGGCGCTGGCCGCGTACCGCGAAATGGGCCTCACCCCACCGCCCCCGGCCGCCCAGCCGCCCCGCCCGCGAACCCCGGCCCCGCTCCAGCACCTGACACGCACCCTGGAACGCCTGAAGCCGGGCGCCTCCCGCCGCGGCCGGCCCACCCCGGAGGAGACAGCGCCGGG
>Ga0164243_10015972_pt1 | contig 10337 bp, 5 predicted proteins | sample OricompcompostOP_FD_108781 | JGI IMG/M metagenome (GOLD analysis project Ga0164243, IMG submission 108781) | Organic Plus compost microbial communities from Emeryville, California, USA - Original compost - Organic plus compost (OP) | ecosystem: Engineered > Solid waste > Mixed feedstock >... | reverse complement strand
TGATGGTTGCTCGTGCCCAAAACGTCGCAACCGCGATTGCTGGATTCGTCCTGATAGGCATCAATTACGGCTCCCAGCCCATCTTGTTTGCGGTACCGTCTGAAATTCTGCCCAGGAAGCAACGCCCCGTAGCCCAGGCAACAGTCAACATGTCTGCCAGTGTTGGAGGAATTCTTAGTCTGGTCATGGGCGGAGCCCTCCTTCGATACGGTCATCTCGAGAACTACCGGACTTATTTCTATGTGGTGGCGGCCTTCTTCGGTGTTTCCTTCCTCGGCATCCTGCTTTTCTACTATCCACCACCACGAGAGGAACAAGTCTCCTTCACCTTGGCGCAAAAACTCCAAAAGCTCGATTGGGTCGGCTACGCCCTTTTCGCCCCAGGATTGACCCTGTTCTCTATGGCCCTCTCATGGTCTCAGAATCCGTATCCCTGGTCTGATGCACACGTTATTGGGCCCTTTGTCATAGGTGTCGCCATGATTATCGCCTTCATATTTTACGAGTGGCTCGTTAAAAAAGATGGTCAGCCGGTCCTCAGTTGTCCGTAGAGTAAAATTTTTCTTGCTAACCGAACATTCAGGTATCGCTCATCACGCTGTTTTCAGCCACCGGAACCTCGTTATCTCGCTTCTCGCCGTGTGGATCGATGGAGTTTCCTTCTTTTCCGCTAACACCTATTTCGCCCAGCAGTATGGAATGTTTACCGGCAGCGACATGCTAATCACGGGTGTCGCATTCGGCATGTTCTTTATCGTTGGTGGCGTAGCCACCGTCTTGTTTGGCTGGGTATCAACTAGGTTCCGGATTGTTCGCGTGCCCGGCATCATTGGTTTAGCTCTGATCGTCCTCTTCAACGTGTTGATGGCGACCACAAAACCTTCGACCTCTGAGGGAATCTACTGGGGCTACACCGTCTTTGCCGGGCTCGGTCTCGGAAGCGTCATTCCAACGTTCATGGTTGCCGCACAGCTAACAACGCCGCCGGAGATGATCTCTCTCGTGTCCGGTCTTGTCAGTGTCTCCAGGCCCATCGGCGGCGTCATTGGCCTAGCCATCAACAACGCCATCTTCCACAACACCCTCTCTACGCAAGTTCCTAAGAAGATCGGCTCGGCAGTCAGCCCTTTTGCCTTTCCCTCCTCCTCCCTCGGCGCTCTCATTGCGGCTCTGACGAGCCAAGACAATGCCGCACTTAACAGCGTCCCCGGTGTCACGCCCGATATCCTCGCCGCAGCGAGAGGTGGCCTTCTGGATGCCTACGGACTTTCGTTCAGGAACTGCTGGATTGCTGCTGCATGTTTATGTCTGCCCGGTGTTATTGGTAAGTCCTAATCGTGTTTTAAGCTAGTTGCTGAATATCACTAACAGCTTTCGTGCTAGTTGCCTGTTTCCTGAAGGATCCTCGCTCCGAATTCAAAGCGCACATAGACGCCCCGGTTGAAGTCGAGTTGATAGAAGGACAGAAAGTGTCAGAAGTAATTCACTTAGAAAATGTAGATGGCGTGAGAAAGGGCGAGAATTGAAGGGAAGAGCTTATTTCAAGCTCACCTCCCCAATATCGATCTTTTGGAGATCTGAAAATTGCTATAGTTTCCAGGCCATCAGGTTAAAATGTAACGATGCCAACAATACCTTCGGCGTAGGGTGGTAATCGTGAATGAAGTTAGCTGCAAAAGAGCAGATTTCTTGTAATGCATGTCCCTCTATTCACAACGTCTATAAGTCATCCTACTACGTCGACTTTATCATTGGGCAGCCATATAAGTTGCTAATATCAAGTCTGTTCGTCGCATTATCCTTCGAGTAGTGAACTGTCTAAGGAGGGAATGCTGAGGGATTTGATGTCTTTTTGGAAATAAGGCAACGAACGTAGTTCTCCCCGTGGAAGATTTGAACACCAATTATCATGAAGCTAATCTACCTCGAAAAATCAACCTACACGTTTGTGTATTGCGATCTCACTTAAGTTATCCCGCCATAAGATTACTCCTGAGAATTGGTAGTCTACCATGGGGCTCTGGAGTTGGACCAAATGTTCATGCTTGCGCAAATAACGTGCTCACGGCATTCCCACAGCTAACCTTAGACTAATCCTTCCATTCAGGCAACAACTCGTCCCGTCCAACCAGGAGCTTAACCCTATAAGCATCTTCCTTCAAAATTCTGTCTTTGTCTACAAGATACTCCGCCACGCTCTTGGACGAATCCACATATCTTCCCGAGAGAAAGTCCAATCTTCCACTCGCCAATACCACGACCATGCCAGCCGGCATCTGTGGTGTATCCGAGGGAATATCCTTTAAGAAACTTACAGCCGTCTTGGCTGATTTCTCATCACCCGGCACGTCTTTTGACACGTAGCTACTCCCGTCACCTCTGATTTTCCCTTCCACCGCCTCAACAAAGTCTGAGTAGAACCTCGTATGAACCACCCCAGGGTGAAGGCTGAACGCTCTAATCCCAGCATCTTTGTTCTCGTGGTGCAAGATTTCTGCGAGCCTACTCACTCCAAGTTTTCCGATTGTATAGCTTCCCATGCCCGCAGTGACGTGCGCGCCCGCACTTGACGTGAAGATCAACGTTCCCCCGTTTGAAGATTGTCGCATGAGCGGCACGGCGGCGCGTGCAAAATTGAATGACCCTCGCAACGAGATTTCAACCGTATCCCACCAGATGGTCGGCTCAGACTCGTGTACCGGCAGAAACTGGGGAGGGCGGCCAGCGTTCATGAAGACAACGTCGACGTGGCCAAACTCATGTGCTGTCCTGCCCACAAACTGCTGCACAGCGGGGAAATCGGCGACGTCAAATGCGGCTGTCCGCACCACGACAGCTGGATTGATGTCGATGCAGAGGCGGGCTGTTTCCTCGACCTCATTGAGTTCTAGAGCGACGAGGCTTAGGGACGAGATAGCCGTATGTGCGAAGAATTCTGCGGTGGCGCGACCAATACCTCGACCGGCACCAGCAATGATGACATGTTTTCCTCTGAGCGACCTGGCAAGTTGTTGGTTCCGGCGCGGATCAGAGTCGACGTCGCAGTCGTGCATTTGACCTTGAGACATCTTCGTTCTAGACTTTGACGAGCAATCACATGAATTTATGAAGATGAGGTTATGTGCTGTGCCAGTACTAGGATAGGGCTCACTGAGGCTTGCGAGGTATGATGCTTTATGTCTCTGAGGCCTATAGAGCCGTCCAAACTTGTTAAGATGGCTTGATGTAGTCTTTAATAATTGTAAGATCAAACATTCCAGATCCCACGGTCACCGCCGTCGGCAAGACTAAATTGGCTACTCCGGCAACTTGGTGTAGTGGCTTAGCGAGCAAATACGGAAATCCCGAGATTACGTTCATACTATAACCTAGGCACTTAGTAGTCCTCCTCCCACCGACGAGTAACCCAAGCATATTGACTTTGCGATTTACAAGTATCGCATTTCCACGCAATCGTTCGGCAGCAAGAAATGCCGCCAAACACTTTGGAGGCAACTGAATTTGTGGTCTTTCTTGGTTTCCCAACTTATTACCGCAGCATTGATCGATTTGCCCTTGATCGTTTCGATTTCTCTATCAACACTACTCACTAATCAAGGGCCTTAGACAAGCAAAGATAGCGTCACTAGCTGATGGACACGATTGATTGTCTTCCCACGAGACATGTGAATCTTAATACGGCATCTTTTTGTTAGTACACAGAACGAGGGGTATAGAAGTTCTCCTGGTTCGATAGTACTGTCGGGTCTACTTCAAGGGGTGTCGGAAGACGACTTTGCCAAAGCCTTGCTTCCCACTTTTCACATAAACTAGCTTTTCCAAAGCTTCCTCCGCCGTAACATCGAGAACATTGACGGATGGGAGTCTGAATGCTGTACCATAGTTGTCAACAGCCCAATGCAGAGCCTTCTAGGCGTTCCAATGATCCGCTGGCCTCGCAGGGATGCTTATCGGCCCTGGTGCACCGAGGGGGTGGATACTTCAAACATCTTTTGTCATCGCTACGGGCATTTGAAACCTCCTGTCTGTGCGAAGAACAACGGAAGAGAGTATGGCCGATTCCCCGGCACATCGAACAATCAGATCCGCGGAGGTCGGGCTTTCTATCGTCCCAACAGCATCAAGAGCATGAGTGATTGATCCGTGGCCAAGCGCTCTGACAGCTGAAACAATATCCCCCACAACCGTTGGAGAGGCATAGTCAAATACAAGGTTTTCTCCAAGGCTCTTGAGTAGGTCATGGCGAGCTGCAGCTTTCCACGTAAATAACCTCACCGAAAACTACACACTCGGGCCCACCCCTCTGTCCAAGCACGCCCTACCGATACTTCATGACTCGCCCCTAGAGTGTAAGGCGGGACTCGGAGTGGAGCCGGGCCCGTCGGGCCTTGAAAGGTACCGAGCCTCCCTAGGCCCAGTGGCCGAAGGAATACCTGTTGATTGGGTTACAGCTTCGGGTAGCAGGCTGTCTGCGGGAATTCCGCGGGTACGGTGTTATTCTGAGATTTAACGCTAAGACCTAAAGCTAAGATCGGAGTTGGGGCGATTGGGGGGCAGCACCCTGGTGGGCCTCGTAGTTGGCTGCGGTAATTGTGATAACTCATTAGGCTTGACACCATACCAAACACGACGGAGGCGGCCTGTTAGTAGATGGTTCCGGCAATTCGATGCAGTAGGAACGACGCGGGGTAAGGACTGCTTGGAGAAACATGGCTTGAAGAGTAGAAAGGAGCTCGGGCGAGACATGTAATACCCCACAGCTCGCCTGGGGATCTGAAAGTTTCCGTTTTTGGTGCGGCCATTCGCACACGATATCTCGCGTGCGGCATCGGGCGCACAGCGGGCCCTGGCTCGCATCTCGTCTTTGCAGCATTACGAGGTCGGCACGCCTATGATGCTCTCGACGTATTATGCGTTAGCTTGTGACGACGAAGCGTATCGCTACCGATCAATCGATACTCCATGACATGGGAATAGAGCTACCTACGCAAGGTCCCGGACTGGATGACTGGGTAAATATTGGCCTGCCGATAGCGGACATTTGAGCCCATTCCGGAGAGCAGCACTTTGGTAATGGGGCGTGCAAGAAGGGACATTCTGATAGCGGTGAGAGCCCAGGGTACCGCTGTCAGCGTCCTGAGACTCCATTTTGTATGTCTTCAAGCACACGTATTATACCTGCGCCTTCCTTTCTCCCTCAGCTAAAGACTCAGCAGCCTAGGGGGTCGACAGTGAGTGGAGCGATCTCGCCGATCGGGGCCGTTGTCAGAAGGTCTTACCGGCGAATTGGACTATATCATAACACCGTCCGTCACGAAGCTGCCGAATGTGGATGCTGTAGATGTCATGGCCCGTGAAAGAGTCTGTCGCAAAGATTGCGTCTTCTCAGTACTGTCCCAAAATAGAAGACAGCTGTTCGTGGGGCTCTGATTGTCAATAACCTGGACTTCAAGAGTCAGGTAGCCATCACTTCCGTTGCCACCAGAAATACGTACCACCTGTGCAACGCTCCCCACGTCTCCACTTCCCTTACCCGCATTGCGGCGTCTGCCGTCGGCACGGCAAGGAAAGGGAAAGCCGGGACCCAGTTAAGGCCTGAACAGCGTTGTATCAGCTGTCCGTGACAGGACCCATCGTATACAACCCAGGATCCGTCCAATTAGATCCATGTATCTAGCCTCTGCCCAGCCATAGCCAAGGGAATTTCAGGTATTTCACTATTCACTTGGCCAAGAAAGACCGTCACACTTTCTGGGGTAATGTTGTTGGCCCCGCATTTACCATACTATTCCGAAATCGTGGCGGTCAGGCCCCTAGTAGGCAGATCACACCTACGTCGCCTCTCCCATCCCTCCAACATTCCACTCTTGGGCACCTGGAAGGTCTGGTAGCCAGGAGAATGGGGTTCACACTACAGGCTGAGGACGTGCCAGCCGAAATGGTTGAGCTGGCGACGAGACATGGGGGGTCGTGGGCCGCCCTCTCGAAGGGGCATGATTTTACACGATAGATTTTCGCTTAGGTCCACTCTCAGCCATACACGCCACATCGATTCTGCTATTCAGGCCGAGTTTCGAACGACGCTATGGCGAAGACTTGGGATCCGAGGATGCTCTCATTGGAAAGAGTGGTCGTGGCACGCCTGCGATTGGCCTGCATTGCTGCCTGACCTCTCACCACGAACTGTCCATTGTCCACATGCTCTATGTCATACATGCAGCAGTGAATCAAGGCCTATGATTTTTTTGTTTTCTTGTTTTCCTCCTTGGCTTCTGTTTTTTATTCGGTTTGTTGTGTCGTGAGAATACATGCGATGGCATAACTTGTATCTTCGACGATGAGGCATAAATGATTTAAACCGACTCCTCTCTCATCTCGTTCCCGTTTCTATCACACCAGGATCCCCGTCAAATAACAAGGTGTGCACCCCCGTGTGGTAAGAAAAAGAATCCACATCTCGAAAAATAACGCAATAATATGGCAAGAGTTAAGCTTGTCGCTCTCCTGTCGAGTATAATTTCTTCCACGAGGGAGTTATACCAGGAGCTCAAGTTTGCCAGCATCCGTCATGCCGCTCTTTCGACTCAGGTCGACAGCACAAAAAAGGTAAGAAAAGAGAAGAACTTTCACACATTTCCAATGCATCACTGTTCTTGTATGCTCGCTAACGTTACGGAAATAAAACAGACAATAGAATTCGCCGCTAATGCCCTCTCCGACCTAATCGGGCGCTGCCCCGACACAATATTAGGCCATGTCCTCGACTCCTCCCAACTCAAGTCCCTCCTCCGAGACTGCGTCTTCCACGTCGAAAAAGCCAAAGGCATTCTCCAAAAATGCCAAGTCGCCAACGTCCGCGGACGACTGAGGTTCGTCCTGAAGAAGGCTGACGTGCAGGCCATTATCCAAGACCTCAACCCTGTTGCACTATGGCTGTGTGTGAACCTCAGCTGCGTCATCGTCGGGCTCGTCCAGCGGTTTTCGAAGGGAGTGGCAGCGGGTGGCGTCACGGTTGATACCGGAGCGGAAGAGCTGTTGCTACTTACGCAGGCGTTTGTCGGCAGAGGGGATATTGAGGAGCAACTCAAGTCGGCGATGAGTTCCGTGGCCGAGTTGATGGCCGCCGATGGTTTTGCCAAGCGAAAGTCATCACCTAAGGTGGATAAGGACAAGCCCAGACGTGAAGGCAGTCGTGGGATCAGACGCAGGCTTTCGAAATCTCACCATCCACAAGAGGCTCTTCTGCGTCGGTCTGGGAAGCAGGGAAAGTCCGGTTATGCATGGCCGTTCCGAAGGATGAGCTTGACAGATCGGAGGACGGCACCACGAAGTGTCAGTGTTGAAGGCCTGGTAGACAAGAAGAAGGATCAGAAGCCCCCATCCAGCTGGTCAATACGCCGCATACAAACCGCTCCTGCCACAACGAGCCAGGGACCCCAAACTCTGCCCCAACCCGATACCGTGCCGGCTGAAATAACCCCTCACAGGTACGTCTCATTACCGACTCCCGATGTGACAGACTCGGATACCAGTACCCGGAAGACCGGACGCCTCAGTCCTTCCATGCTCCGCCCACCCCCGGCCGTCCCGACACCCCCCACCAACTCCGAGATCAACCATCAAGCCACATTCATGAGCGGAGCGCTTGCAGCGTTTGGCTCGAAGAGCAGCCTTGGATTTCAACGGAACCAACTGACGAGGGCGGGGATTGACGTATCGGGGACCACCCAGTCGTCTCCCATGCTCTTCCCGAGCTCGAAGGCATCCTCCAAGTCGTCGCGTGTGAGAAAAGGAGGAGCCGCTCTTGCTCCTTCCAGTGGCGAGGTCACGACCATGGACAACAGCTATTCGGTGATTACGCAGACGACTCATAGTTCCTGTACCTCGGCTAAGCCGCCGCCTACGCTTGCAGCCACGGAGCAGCAGTCGACAGCCGATGATGACGATGCCGATGGCCACTCTGAAGATTTTCTCGATGCCTTTAGCAGAATGACAACCCAAAGGGACACTCTGGCGTCGAATGGCGAAGGCGAGGCCGGACCCAAACTGAATTTGACTACCTGCGCGCCCGGTGCGTGGATAGGTCTGGCAGGCTGGTTCGATGCTTCGTGGGCGTTCCTTTTCTTCCAGAGGGAGGATGGTTGGGTTCAGCTTGCTCTCCTACCAGACGATTCTAGCCGAAGTGCCGCTATTCTCGAGCCGATTATCCAGGTGCCGCTCGACTCGCCGATGCATTGCGAGGTAGCCCGGGGATATCACGGAAGGACCGTCCTTCGGCTATTCATATTCCTTAAGGATGAAGAACAGGCTTGCTCGCTAGTAGAATGCAGACTCGACTTCGGTAAGGGACTTGAGAATGGAAAGTTGCCCAGCTGGGCGATGGAAAAGTTTGAAATACAGTCGTCAGAAGCCGGCGGCCCGCAAGTTGAGGACTTGGTGGCCTGGGATACGGGAATGTCAATATTGCTTGCTGCTTCCTCGTCGGGTGGAGTTGTCAGCGTCTACGAGCGCACGAGTTTGACCGGGAATTGGGAGTCTATTCCCTACCCAGACAAAATCCCCGTGGAACCCGGCGATTACATCTTCCACACCGAATTGCCGGGAAGTCGCAAGGTACGCCTACGAAAGTTGAACCAGACTGGCATAACGCAGTACGAAGTCGACGGATACGAAAGCTGGCGCGACCTGCATGAAGAGCATCCCCAGCGAACCCCCTTGAACATTCACGACAAGGAGGTTAACTGGCACGGGCATCCCCCGAAGCGTTTGCCAGGGTCGTGTCGCGTTATTCACAATCACAACGGAACCGTCGCCGGAATCTTTTGCCAGACGGCCGAGGATGACATTTACTTGTTCCGAGGCCATCCGTGGTGGAACGAGCTCCATTCCCCGCAGTTTGTTTGCTCAGTTCAGGAGGGGTCAAAATTCCTCGTGTCGGAGAGCCGACGAGTCCTCCTTTTCGTATCTCGAGAGAACGAGATGAAGAGAATCGACTTTAGTTTGGATGAAGAGGGCGAAGTGACCATCGAGACGACCGGCCCCGTGTTTTTTGAACACTATTTCTCGACGACTTTGAGCGATTTGCTGCTGAAGAGCCCCATCAACGATTACCTTCAATATCGACCTTTGTACCAGTCGAGCAGTGCATATTACTACAGCACATCGTCGTCTTCGTCCTCCGAAACGCAAGAGGTAGAATGCGCTGACGGGGATTCCGCGTGGAGTTCTTTAAGAACGCGATCTGCGGAGGCAAGTCGATCTTGGTTGGGGCTACCAGAGACCGAGTCCGCGCCTTTGTTGGGTACACAAGGGCAGGCTTGATTCGAGCTGAGTTGATGTACATTTCGGCTGTCGGCTTTTAGGGAGGTAAGAGCACAATCTTTCATAGATGAATTGCATCCTACTTTCGAGAGTGAACACTGACTTGGGACAATATACAGGCCCCCCATTAGCCCACGCAAGACGCTGCACTGAAGACCATCTCGACCCGGATATATGTGGGATTTAATCTTGGATAATGAATCATCGCGGATGGGCAACGAACGTCTTGGCTGGCGTTCCATCACGCACCCTACAGGCGTGGTATAACATGCGCCCTACTGCGCCGAGTGCCATCTCGACTTTGTATTATAAAAAAATGTGTGGGAGCAGATGGTCTCATCTCGGGCTGACATGGCGTTCTGCTATTCTTCTCTCCTTTGTACAGCATTTCTCTCCTTTACACGGCATTTATCTCCTTTGTACGGCAATAGACTTATTTACAAACGTTCCTCCTCAAGGCTAGCAACACTGGCCTTATCTCAACCTTCTTCGTAACCTTCTGCTTGGGCGTTGTATTTCGCGAGTTTAGATGGGATCTAAGCAAATTCAACACTGAAGGTTGACATGAATTAAGTTTCTACAGAGAGAGCTATATTCTCCAAGGCCCTAGAGGTACGGGGAAAGTTTGCTTAATCACAATCGTCATGCGTGCATTCTCCCAAGTCTACGACATCGACTTTTGTCCATGGCCGACATCTTCCGAATAACATTCTTCGGGCTATCGAACTGCGCGTCGGCGGCATCTCATCTGCAAGGCGTGGCCAGACTGATTCCGTTGTAGGTCTCCAGTTGGAAGCATGCCAGTGGCCTAGATGATGTGCCCTACATTTCTGAACGTGCCGGAGAGGTAAAAACTCTTGATCGCCGGGGGAAAGTTCTGGCGCATAGATGACCAGATGATAGTGGTATTGCTCACGGTCACGGCCTGATCTCCATCCGTCGTGGAGATGGAATACCAAACCTCTGTGTTCCATATTGTAGAATAAGCATGCGGTTCAGCAGTGGATGAACTGCCG
>Ga0164243_10015971_pt1 | contig 10337 bp, 7 predicted proteins | sample OricompcompostOP_FD_108781 | JGI IMG/M metagenome (GOLD analysis project Ga0164243, IMG submission 108781) | Organic Plus compost microbial communities from Emeryville, California, USA - Original compost - Organic plus compost (OP) | ecosystem: Engineered > Solid waste > Mixed feedstock >... | reverse complement strand
GAGCCTCTGGGGGTTGGGCAGTTTTGCCCGGACTGCGACAGTATCGGTCTCCGGACTGACTTGAACGTCAACGAAATTGACGCTTCCGGTATGTTCATAGAGTGATCCGTCGCCCAGCCGGACACTGATCTTGACGGCGCGCGGATCGCTGCCCGACGTGACGGCAGTCCGATACATTGCGAGAAGTTCGCGCTGGGTGACCGGGAAGGTCACATACATCGGATCGCGGCTCACGATCGTCGCGAGCGTGCCGCTCTCCGGGGTCACGTAGTTCCCGACAGAGAAAATAGAACGGCCGATCTGGCCTGCGATCGGGGCCCGTATTTCCGTGTACTCCAGATTGATCTTCGCCTGATCGAGAGATGCCTGGGTCCCCTGAAGATTGGCCATCTGTTCTTCATATTTTGCCCGCGACTCATCCACCTTGGCTTGGGGCACCACCTGCTTCCGAAGCAGCTCCTCCTGGCGATCGAGATCGATCTTCGCTAGCCGAAGGGCCGCCTCCGCCCTCCTGGTTGCAGCATTGAGCTGCGCGACCTCGGCGGCGTAGGTCGCTTTTTCGATCGTGAAGAGAAGCTGCCCTTTCTGCACCTCCCCGCCTTCGGTGAAATGACGCTCTTCCAAGTACCCTGCCACGCGGGCCCGCAGATCGACCTTGTCGATCGCCTCGATACGCCCGGTGAAGCTGACGGAGGGCGTGACGTCCTTCCGCACAACGGCCACCACCGTAACGGCCGGCGGCGGGGGCGTTTGCTGTGCAATGGCGGGCTGCACGATCGTGCCGATCATCGCACCTGCCAGCCATAACGCTGCTGCGATCCTGCAAGCCCTTACGCCTACTCTCGGCTTCGCTATCATTGCACCGCTCGTTTGGTGCTCGGCCGGGGTCGTCTTGCCGTCGACGGATGCCCTCAGTCGATGATGTGGTAACCGCCGTCGATGTACAGCGTCTCTCCGGTGATGAGTCTTGCTGCATCCGTGGCGAGGTATGCGACCGCGATGCCGACATCGTCGATGGAAACGAGGCTTCGCGTTGGCGCCTTCTCCTGGGCCCGCGCGAGCATCTCGTCGAAATGCTCGATTCCGGACGCGGCGCGGGTCTTCAGCGGACCTGGCGAGATCGCGTGCACGCGAATCCCTTTGGGCCCAAGCTCCGCCGCCATATAGCGTGTCGCGGATTCGAGGGCCGCCTTTACCGGCCCCATCAAGTTGTAGTGCGGAACCACCATCTGGGATCCGTAATACGTCATGGTGAACAACGCGCCGCCATGAGGCATCAACGGCTCCGCCAGCTTCGCCATCCGTATGAACGACCAGCAGGACACCTCCATGGCAAGCAGGAATCCTTCCCTCGAGCAGTCGACGACACGGCCGTGAAGATCTTCCTTCGGTGCGAACGCGATGGCGTGGAGAAGAAAATCAAGACGGCCCCATTCGGTCTGAATGCGTTCGAACACTGCCTCGAGTTGCCCTTCGGCGCGGAGATCCAGCGGCGCAATGATCGACGCGCCAGCCTGCTTGGCTAACGGCTCCACATAGGCTTTCGCCTTTTCGTTGAGGTAAGTCACCGCGAGATCCGCGCCCAGCCGACGAAAAGCCTTCGCACATCCCCAGGCGATCGACTGGTCGTTTGCAATGCCGGTAACGAGGCCTTTCTTGTCTGCGAGCGGGAGAGCCGTGAACTCGGTCACTGTAAAACTCCCTCGAGCTTCAAGGCATCGCATGCTCGGATGGTCGCAAGTGTATGCCGCGCAATCATCATCTCCTCGTCAGTCGGGATGACGTAGCAGGCCACCTTCGACCCTTCGCAAGATATTCGCGGGCCTCCTCGTAGATTTGCGTCAGGGTCGAGTTCCAACCCAAGCCAATGAAGGCGCTGAACCACGGCCTCACGGATCGCCGGGGCGTTCTCGCCGATGCCTGCGGTGAACACAAATCCGTCGATTCCCTCCATCGCCGTGACAAGCGAGCCGGCCAGCAGCGCGATGCGGTACGCGAAGAAGTCAACCGCAAACCTTGCCTCGGGGCGCTCACTTTCCAGAAGATCGCGCACATCTCCGCTGATTCCCGACAACCCTTTCAGGCCACACTCATGATAGAGAAACTGCTCGACGGCCTTCGCCCTCATGCGCTTCTCGGTCAGAAGAAAGAGGACGACGCCAGGATCGATCTGGCCGCATCGCGTTCCCATCGGCAGACCATCAAGGGCCGTGAACCCCATCGTGCTCTCGATGCTTCGCCCGCCACTCATCGCGCACATGGATGCACCGCTGCCGAGATGTGCCACGACGACACGTCCCTGCGCGATCTCAGGCGCGACATCAGGAAGGCGGGTTGCGATGTACTCGTAAGACAGCCCATGAAAGCCGTAGCGGCGCACACCCGCGAGGTAGAGCGATTCAGGAATCGCATACCGATCTGCAAGTGCCGAATGGCCGCGATGAAAGGCGGTATCGAAGCAGGCGACTTGCGGCAGATCCGGCGCGCGTTCGTGCATTGCCTTGATCGGCGCGAGATTGTTCGGCTGATGGAGTGGCGCAAGCGGAATGAACCGCTCCAGCTCTACGATAACGGAATCATCCACCAGAACCGGACCGCTGTAGCTCGGTCCGCCGTGAACAACCCGATGGCCCATCGCCACCGGCATGCGCCCACCCAGCAGGCCGTACAACCGGTCACGCGCCAGCGCAAGCGCTTCCGGCAGATTGCCGACTTTATTGACCTGGTATGTCTCATCCAGAAGAAGGCCGTCGTCGGTGGCCTTCACCACGAGACGCGGCCGCGCTCCGATACCCTCCACCCTCCCCTCGAATCTCGATATAGGGGTATCATTGGGCGCGATATCGAAGACCTCGAATTTGAGGCTCGAACTTCCCGCATTTGCGACCAGGAGCGTGTCGGCCATCGTTTTATTCCGCCGCCTGTGCAGTGCGCTGCCGTCGCGCATGGGCATACAGCGCCGCCACGGCGCATGATGCCAGTCGCGTACGGACCGAATCGGCGCGAGATGTGAGAATGATGGGGACGCGTGCCCCGAGGACGATGCCTGCCGCATCAGCGTTCGCCAGGAAACTCAGATTCTTGGCGAGCATGTTCCCCGCCTCGAGGTCCGGGACCACCAGAATTTGCGCCTGGCCGGCGACGTCGGAGCGGATGCCCTTGATCCGCGCCGCTTCTGGGCTGATCGCATTATCGAGCGCCAATGGGCCATCGAGCAGCCCGCCGGTGATCTGGCCCCGGTCTGCCATCTTGCATAGCGCCGCAGCATCGATCGTCCCCGGGATCTTTGCGGTCACGGTTTCAACCGCCGATAGGATCGCGACACGCGGCACCGCCGGATCAAGCGCCGTATGCAGATCGATTGCGTTCTGGACGATGTCCCGCTTTGCCTCGAGATCAGGAAAGATGTTCACGGCTGCATCCGTGATGAACAAAGGATGCGGATAGGTCGGCACATCCATCACGAACACGTGACTGATCCTGCGGCCGGTGCGAAGTCCGCTCTCCCGTGCCGCGACCTCGCGCAGGAGCTCGTCCGTGTGCAAGCTTCCCTTCATAAGAACTTCACCACGGCCGGACCGGATCAACTCAACCGCCTTTGCCGCGGCTGCTTGGCTATGCGGTGCGGCCACGAGCTCGAACCGGCTGATATCGAGCCCAGCCGTTTCGGCAGTGGCCCGAATCTTGTTATCCGGTCCAACGAGAACTGGCGTGATCAAGCCTGCCTCAGCCGCCTCGACCGCACCGCGAAGGGATGTCTCGTCGCAAGGGTGCGCCACGACCGTCGGCATTGCCGTCATTTCCTTCGCTCGGGCAATCAAACGGTCATACTTCTCATGCTTGCGGATCCGCAGCTCCGGTAGCACTTTCCTCGGGACGAGGAGCTTCTCCGCTGGCGCAACAACCTCCGCCACGCCCGTGAGGATTTCTTCCCCTCGTTGATTGACGCATGTGCAATCCAACACCACGACACCCTGATCGGGGCCCTTCTGCCGTGCCATGACGGTTGCCGTCACCGTGTCGTCGGCGTAGACCGGCCTCAAGAACCGGAAACTCTGTGAGCGATACACCGTCCCCGCGCCCGGCAATCTGTTTCCGAGCACGTTGGAGATCAGACCGGCCGCGATCATGCTGTGCCCGACAATTCCCTCGAAACGAGAGGCGCGCGCGACGGTCTCGTCGTAATGCGTCGGGTTCGCGTCCCCGGTCACCGCGCCATAGCGCTCGATGTCCTCCAAGGTGACCGTCTTTGAGACACTGGCACTGTCCCCGATCCGGATTTCTTCGAAGGTTCGACATTCGGCGGTCGTGAGCGCTTCCATGCGGTTTCGTTTGCCCCTATTTCGGTGCCCGCCCCTCTCATCGACGGTCACGTCAACCTGGCCGGCGTTCCCGTCCCATCACGGAATCATCGCACCCGACTGGATCGGGAGAGGCTGACCCTTTCAGGCCTCTATCGACAGCAGCATTTGTTCAGACCGCGATTGCGCAAATCGGAATTGCGCAAAGATCGAGCAACGCGCCCGTCACACTCCAAACCGGCAGTGACGCCAGGCGCCGGCATTTGCAGTGCATTCGGCTTTGCCGGTGCATCGACATTCAGTCCGGTGCCGTTTCTGACAAACCGCGCAATCGGAGCCCTTGGCAGGACGCTGAGCCGATGTGTTCGACGCCGTATTGGCAACAGCTTGACCGCGTTCGAGTGGTAGTTTGCGCGGATCCGATAGGCGGCACAGCGGCGCCTGTGGATCGTTCGAAATACCGGCTTGGCGCATGGGCGAAGGATACCCCGTCGTGCCTCGCCGGCTCGCGTCACGCCATTCGCAATAGGCATTCACATGAGCACTTCGCATACGATCCCCCCTGGCCTTCTTACGCCGGACAAGCTCCGGGAGATCGCCACCGAAGCGGAGATGAAGCAGGTCCATGAGGCGATAGCCATCGCGCATAAAGCCGAGGACGAGGAGAAGCAAATGCGCGACGCATTCATGTCGCGCCAGGTGCGCCCGGACGCCCTGGAGCGGGTGATGGCGGTCGTCCGACGCGCCGCCGAGCAAGGCAAGAGCGAGATCCTGATGTTCCAGTTCTCATCCGACTATTGCTCCGACCGAGGCCGCGCAATCAACAACGCGGAGCCGGACTGGCCCCGCACTCTCGAGGGGTTCGCCAAGCGTGCCTACGACGCCTACGAACAGCAATTGAAGCCGCATGGATACAAACTGCGCGCGGAGGTCGTGGACTATCCCAAGGGAATGCCTGGCGACGTCGGCCTGTTTCTGAGCTGGTAACCGAATCATCCGTTTAGCAACGATCGAGGACTATGCACGAACGGTGCTCGGTCAGGCTTGCACTCCAACCGACGTATATGGCGAATTCAAACGCCCAGGACATGCCCGGCAGGCAAAGCGCCTAGCGTGTCGGTGCCGTCGCCCTGACGTTACGCGGTGCCCTGACCTCCGGGCTCTTTTGCGTGGGCGTCGCCGCGGCAGCGATTATTCTTCCCACTGACCTTGCGTGGCACTTGGCATACGCCGCTATCGACCAGAAGCTTGCGGTGTCCAGAGTCGTGGCCCAGGGAAAACTAGGCCAGACGGTCGACATCACCAGCGATCTGTTCGGTAGGCCGCAGCGTCTCATCCATAGCTGCGGTTTCCGGCGCGCTCCACTCCTGGATCAGGTTGTGCCCCACCGCGAGCAGCGTCGGGCCGAGAAAGATCCCGATGAAGCCGAACGCCAAGGCGCCTCCGAGTACGCCGAGAAAGATGAGAAGGATGGGAAGATCACTCCCCTTGTGGATCAGATAGGGCCGGAGGAAATTGTCGATCTGGCCCACGACGATCCCCCAGATCGCAATCATTGCCGCCGATATCTCGGCATCCTGGGATGCAAGCCAGATCGTGGCCGGGAGCCAGATGATTAGCAGCGCCATCGGAATAAGGGACAGGAAGAAGGAGATGAACCCGAGGAGCAGCGCCCCTGGAACCCCAGCCAGCCCCAACCCCACGGCCATCAAGATCGCTTGAATGACGGAGGTTCCTAGGACACCGCGCACCACGCTGTTGATCGTGCCGCCGGCGGTGCGAATGAGGCGTCCGGCGCGCGGCCCGGCAATCCGCGCGCCGATTGCGTCCAACGTCCGCACGACCGTCGGGCCGTCACGGTACAGGAAGAATGCTGCCAGCAAACTCACACTCAGCTGCACGATGCCTTCCAGGATGTCGCTCCCACGTGCCAGAAGCCATTCCCGGATTGGCCCGAGATATGGCTGGATTGCGGCATTCAGCGCAGCAGCATCATGTCCGACCCTCTCCCAGAACGCCGAGAGCTGCTGCCCCACGACAGGAAGGTCCGCCGCCCGGGCCGGCAGAGGCGGCAATCCACTCGCGAGCATCGCGCGAATCTCCTCGGTGACCCGCATCACGTTCTCCGCCAAGCTGAAGCTCAGCAACACGATCGGTACGAGAAGAAGGGTTCCCGCGATCAATGTCATGAGCAGCGCGGCCAAGCCGCGCCGTCCGTTCACCAGCCGCTCCAGCCGGACAAAAGCAGGCCATGTCGCAAACGTCAGGATCGTTGCCCAAAGGATTGCGGCAATGAAAGGACGCAGGACGACAAAGCAACCGACTGCGAGGCTGAGCAGAACAAGAACCGCGAGGACCTTCTGAACGTATGACTGGTCGGTTGATCCTCCGGTACTCGGTGGAGACGCTTGGCCGGGAACGCCGCGTGACTGCGCTGGCTCGGACCGCTCACCCGTCGCCCCTACATCTACCCCGACGCGCTCGTTCATCCGGCACATCTCCGCGTCTTGATGGGACCGGCCCCGCTCCTCGCCGGCGTTGCCTCTCCCTCATTTCGCGAGCGAGTTCAGGAACTCCCGGAATTCCGAAAAATCGATATGGCCATCCTTGTTCTTGTCGAAGGGTTCGAACTTGAAGAACGGCGCATCCCGCACGTCGCTCGCTGTAATCAATCCGTCGCCGTCAAGATCGAACGAATCGAATGTCGCCCGCGAGATGCGGGTATCTTCGAATTTGAGCTTCGCGCCAGGCTCACTCGCCCGTCGAAAGATCACGGTATCCTTGTTGAACTCGAACTCCTCGCGCGTGACAACACCGTCTCCATTCGTGTCCAATTTCTGGAATGCCTCACGCATGTCGCGGTCGCTCATGATCGGCGCCGCGTTGGCCACCAGAACGCCGATCCCAAGCAGCGCCGCACCGAATGCTCCAACAGCCCACAACATCACGTCTTCCTTTCTCCGGGCAGGGATGACGAACGATCTTATGTACGGGCGAACGCGCGCGCAGTGGCTGTCGGGACGGCGCAAGTTTTCGCCATGGCGGCGAACGGCGGTATCTGATCCTTGCCGAAGCTGTGCCCTATGACGTCAGGACCAAGCCCTTCTCCTTCCCGGCTCTCTCCCTGCGCACCTTCTGCCGATGACGTCCATTGCCCGTGACGCTTGTGCCCGGGGTCCTTGCTTTGCGCTGCTCGACGGTGACGGGTGCCACGGCCTTGGTCAGCATCATCTCGATCCGATCGAACCGCCGCTGACGCTCTGGACTCAGTGGTCCGCGCACTGTAACGACACGATGCAAGGCCGGAAGAATCTTCTGCGCGATCTCGGGGTCTCGTCGCGCCATATCAGGAATGGCTGCGACCGCACGCTCTTCGTCGAGGAGAAGCATCAGGAATTGCCGCCGCAGGGCCGCCTTGAACTTCGACAACGGAATTCCGCCTCCGCTCTCCTCCCGTATCTGCCGGATCACCACGAAGCTCCTCTCATCGACCACGCCGTCCGGTAGGCCGATATAGAGCATCGCGCGGATCGCGGCTTCCCGGGCTCCGCCTTCGCCGATATGCGCCTTCAACTGCTCGATCCGCTGCGCCACAAGGGCAAGGTGCTCAAGCTCCTTGCCCGGCCGCCGGCGCGGCGGTCCGTCGGTGGCGCCGAGCCCGACCAGAGCCTGAAGCAAGGGAGAGGCGTACACCTCCAGGAAGATCTGCTCGGCTAACCAGTCTCGCATATCTCCATAGGCCGTGAGAGCGGCCGTGATCTGGCCCGATAGCTGGTTCTGCCACGCAAGCCATGGATTGTCGGGAGCAACCGGCTTTCGGGCGTCGCGTACGGCCTCTGCTGCTTCGGCAAGCCCCTGCATCCAGGGATTCCGATCTGAAAGCAGCTCATACTGGAGACGCAATGGGTGCAATCGGCGAAGCACATCGGCAAGCGTCTCGCTCGATAGCGCGCGAATCCACGGCGCGACGAGCGCCCGATAAAGGCCGAGATTGGTCTCCGACACGCGCGCGACTGTCGCAAACCGCCGCTCGTCCTCCAGATCATTGCCTCCCATCCGCCGGATATCGTCCAGGGTCCGCGCCTCGAACCGCGCGATGTACTCCCCCACTTCCGGCATCTCTTCGGCACCGCCTTCCGGCCTCTTGGTCAGAACGGCCTCGTACAGCCCTGGCGGCAGAATGTCGATCAGGTCGATATTGCTCGCGAACTCGCTGTGCTCCTTGCGGGCTACACTGCCGGACACGAAGATCCCGAGATGACCAACCGTCTCGTGAACCGTGTAGACGATCGTCTGTCCCTGCGCGCGAATATCGTCGACGCTGTCATAGAGATCGAGGATCCATCCCAGCGCCTGCTGCGGCGGCGTAATGTTGTCGCCTTTCGAGCACAGCACGACGATCGGCCCCTTGACGTTCCGCAGGTCCACGCGCACGCCGTCGCGCGTCGTGAGCTCGCTGGTGCTGAGCTTGTTGCCGACAAAGAGCTTGTCGACGATGGCCTGCATCTCGTCGCCAGTGAGAAGGACATGCCCACCCCACCACTTCTCGAACCCAAGATAGCGGGAAGGTTCCGTGTCGACGTTGGCGTACAGATTGTATTGCTTCGTCCAGAGCGTGTTGGCGGGATTCAGGCCTTCGAAGTTCTGGACAAGCCACGCCCCATCGAATTTTCCATGCCCAAGATCGCTGAGAAGCGCCGTCAGCCAGCTCCCGCCAACAAGGCCGCCCGTGTACCGCATCGGATTCACACCGTGGACACCGGCCCAGTAGGAGAGCGGCGAACCTGCGATGATGATCGGCCCGAACAGTTCCGGCCGAATGGCCGCCAGCATCATGACGGCCCATCCCGCTTGGCAGTTGCCGATGACCGTAGGCTTTCCTTCCGCATCGGGATGAAGCTCGTTGACCTTCTCAAGGAACGCGGCCATGGCCTGCAGGACGCCCTCGATGGTCTGGCCAGGCTCCGGCACAGGCCGGAATCCGACGAAATAGCAGGGATGACCCGCCGCCATCGCAACGCCGATTTCGCTGTCGGCCTTGAAACCGCCGATACCAGGGCCGTGCCCCGCGCGCGGATCGATGATCACGAACGGCCGCTTCCGAGCGTCGATCCGGTCTTCTTTTCGCGGGATGATCCGCACAATCGCATAATTGACCGGCCGTGGAAGCCGCCGTCCGTCGACGAGCAACTCAGCCTCGAAGTTCAGAACGTGCGGCGCTGCCTTCTCCATATGCTCGAAGTATTGGTTTCCCCGCTGACGCATGACGTCCCAGAACAGAAGGGCGCGCTGCGTGGCATCCGCCCAGTACTCGACCGCCGCACCTATAAGGCCGGCATCGTCCGCGCCCTCATGCGGTATGTTCGCACGCGGCTGCTGTTTGGGCGTCGGTGTGTCGGCGTGGCTCATTGAGGCTCTCGGCGGCATGACGAGGGGTTCCACAGGCAAGGTCGTTCTTGGCATCGGGAGGGTGGCCCCCCGACGCTCATCGCGTCCCATTCTGATTGGTTCTGCTTTGACGACTGTCGGAAATACGCAAGAACGGTTATGACACCACTGCGATTCAGCCGGCTCTTCGGTCTCGTTATACGGCCCCGGCCCTAAAGGAGGCTCATGCCCCCGCCTCGGTCTCCACCGCGCTCGCTACGGACGGCGGATTGGCGGTGATCCGGTTATTGACCTTCGTGATACCCGGTGCACACCAAGCAGTGCGTTCGGCCGCCCGGCATTCGGACGACTGGGCCTGCGACTGCGGCCACGTGCGGTACGATCGGAAGATCGTTGGGCACAGCCGCAGCATAAAATGCAGCATAAAATAAAGCCGGCGCGCCGGAATCCCCCGAACAAGACTAGCAGAACGTGCCCACGTGGCGCTCCACGGGCGCCACAGGCATTCTCCCAGCGAAATTAGGTCGACCGAGGCCTACGAGGCAGCCTGAGCGGCGCACGCAGGTGGGACACAACACGCGCCACCAAGCGCTCCAATGCGCTCGTATTCTGCGGGATTCGCAACTTGCGGGATTGGCGGAGGGGATG
>Ga0164243_10015970_pt1 | contig 10337 bp, 4 predicted proteins | sample OricompcompostOP_FD_108781 | JGI IMG/M metagenome (GOLD analysis project Ga0164243, IMG submission 108781) | Organic Plus compost microbial communities from Emeryville, California, USA - Original compost - Organic plus compost (OP) | ecosystem: Engineered > Solid waste > Mixed feedstock >... | reverse complement strand
CGGGTCGTCGAACTCGCCGGAGAAGAACGGCACGGGGTCGTGGCAGCCGGCGCACCAGCGGGCCCCCTGGGTGTTGCCGTCGCGCTTCAGCGAGACCTGGCGGGTCTCGCGGACGCTCGACAGGTACGCCTTGTTGTTGAACGAGCTGAAGTGGTGGGAGGAGTGGAACCAGCCGTCGTAGGCGTCCTTGTGGCACTTCAGACAGTAGTCGTCCATCATCAGGGTTTCGGCCGGGATGAACTTGCCGTTGGCCGTGACGGCGGACGACGGGAAGAAGTACTTCTTCCCCTCCTTCGGCCCCTTGACCCCGTACGAACGCGGGTCCTGCGAGTGCAGCAGGCCCATCGCCAGCACGAACGCCGCGACCACCCCGCCGAACCGCCGCGCCCACTCCCACTTGATCCGCGGGCCGGCCAGCCGGTGCTTGACGTACAGCGCCACCGCCACCAGCGGCGCGGCCACGTGCAGCCAGTACCCCACGACGCGGACGGTCGGGTCGCGCACCTCGAACACGTCGAGCCGGACCAGGACCAGGCCGGAGGCGAGCAGCACCAGCGCGCAAGCCAGGAGCGCGATGCCGTACCGGACCGCCCCCTTGTTCGGCCGCTTCCACGACGTCGCCAGGTGGGCGAAGCCGAAGGCGAGGAACGGCAGCACCAGCGCGAACCCGAGCGCCAGGTGCAGGATGACCATCATCATGTAGAAGTACGTCTGCTGCGTCGTCCCCTGCCACCAGGTCAGGGCGGTCACGCTCGCGAGGTAGACGCCGTTGGCGCCCAAGAGGGCGAAACCGATGAGGATGACCCACAACAGGGGCCTCAGCCGCGGACCGACGGCCGGGGTGTAAACCCGTCCGCGCCGGTCTTTCATGGGACGCGCGCTGGTTGTCATCGAGGGCTCCGGGGAACGAATGATCTCGGAATGATCGCGGACGTCGACGGTATGAGGGCGACCGCTCGGCGGGGACACGTGTGCGGCACGACCGGGTCAATACGACTGTGTCGCGAGCCGGGTCTGGCCGACGGTGAGCGATTTCAAGGTGTCGCGGACCTGGCCTTCGAGGGCGTCCGCCTCGGACTCGGGGGCGTGCCAGACGAGCGAGAGGGTGTCGCCGGGCCGGACGAGCGTGACGACCACGCGGCGGGTCGGGACGAGTTCCTTGCCGTCGAGCGAGACGGGCTTGCCGATGCCGGTCGGCGCGAACGACTGGCCGTTGCCGGGCGCCGAGACGTCGAGCCGGGCCGCGACGGCCCCCCCGACCTTCTCCTCGCCCCGCCGGATCACGCGGAGCCCCGGCATGTTCTCCAGCCGGTTGACCATCCCCTCGATGACCGCGTCGGCCTTCCCGCCGGGAACGGGGAGTGACGAATAAACGACCAGCGAGGCCCCCCCCGGCCCCTTCCAGGCGGCCAGCGGGTCGCCGGGGACCGGCCAGGTCGTGCGCCCGACCGGGGTCCAGCCGGCGGGGGGGCGGAGCCCGACCCGGGCCCGTTCCAGGGGGTCGGACGAGTTACAGCCCGCGGCCGACGTCGCCACGGCCGCGAGCGCGGCGGCCCACACGAACGGGGTCGCCCGAAACGGTCGAGAAGGCATGCTGGAGTCACCTTTACCCGGGTCTGCCGATGGATCGAACGCGCAAAGGAGGGGTGTCGCCGCCGAACGGGGCGTCGCGGCCGACGGCCGGGGGGCCGTCCCGTTCACCGGCGGGAGCGTTGGCGTTAAGAACGGGGCGGGCGGTCGAGTCGTTCGGCGTCGAGCCGGGGTTTGGCGCAACGGTCGGCGTACGGGGGTGTTACGCCCCCCGGCGCGGGGGGCGTTTGGTCGGCGGACGGGCGCGTGGCGGAGGGGGGAGCCGGCGTGTCGCCGGCGGTCGAACTCGGGGTCTCGCCCGAACACGGGATCGGCACGAAGGCGGGCGGGCGGGCGTCGGCGTGGGCCTCCGGCGTCGCCGGGTGTCCCCCGCCGAGTTCTTCGGAAAAGGTGAGGCCGAGGACCGGACGTTCCCGGACGTGGCACCCTGCGGCGCTGGCGGGGCGCGACCCGAGTGTGACGGCGACCCACGCGAGGGCGACGACCACGACCCGGAATCCGAAATCCAGCCCCGACCGAGACACGATCCGTGCCCCCTCCCTCATTCATGTTCGCGGAAACAACACGCAATGGATGCGATGGGATCAATGGATTACAACCCCCGGCCCCGGCCAAGTCAAGGCTTCCGACGGGTCCGCCGCGTTCGGACGCCGGCACGACCGGCCGTGTGGACGGCTTTCCCAACCCGCCCCGGCACTTCGGGAGCGCGCGACACTTGGGGAGTCGGGGGCGTTTCTGTTAGACTGAAACCGGTCGGGATGGCGGCCCGGTCGACCCCCCCGACGGCCTCTTTCAGGTTACACCGGACGGTTCCGAGCCGGTCCGCCGGCTCGGCTCCATCGACCACACCCGACGCGAAACCCCGGGTCCGCGCGAACCGAACCTTGCCGGCCGACGTACGCGGTTCGGCGGGTCCGGTCTCGGTCGAGTCCCTGCCGCACCGCCCACCCGCTCGGAGGATTCCACCTTGTTCGCCGGCCCGATCATCGCCCGGGAGGTTCTGACGGCACCCCGGTCGATCTGGTTTTACGTGGTGCGCACGCTGTGCGTCGGCGGTCTCTTCGTCCTGATGTGGACGGCCTGGCAGTCCCTGATCGGCTACCGCGAGGTCCGCGAGTTCGGGGTGATCGCGCGGTTCGGCGGCGAACTTTATCGGATCTTCGCGCTCCTCCAGTTGACCCTCGTCCTCTTCTTCGCGCCGCTGTTCACGGCCGCGTCGATCGCCCACGAGAAGGACCGGCGCACGTTCATCCTCCTGCTGATGACCGACCTCAGCGACCTGGAGATCGTGCTCGGCAAGATGCTCGCCGCCCTGCTGAAGATCCTGGCGGCCCTGGGCGCGGCGGCCGGCCTGATGGCGATCGCCGCCCTCATGGGGGGGATCTCGTTCGACCAGGTCGTGAGCCTCTACGCCGTCATGGCCTCGTCCGGGCTGGCGGGGGGGGCGATGGGTCTGGTGGTCGCCCTCTGGCGCGACCGCTCGTTCCAGTCGATCTCGCTGACGATCTTGGCGGTCGTCTTCTCGGTCGCGGGCGTCGAGGCGTTCGCCATCGCCTTCCCCACGGTTTCGACCGCGGGCATCCCGCTCGCCGAGGTGTTGAACCCGTACCGGGCGGTCTTCGCGGTGCTGAAGCCGCCGTCGGCCGAACTGGCCGGGCTCGTCGGCTCGTCGAGCCTCGTCTACATCCTGATCCGGCTCACGGCCGCCGCGCTCCTGGTCGGCTTCGGCGCCCGGATGCTCCGCGTCTGGAACCCCGGCCGCAACGAGCCCCGCGAACAGCGCGAGGGGGAGGGCGAGGCCGAATTCGTCGAAACGCTCATCGAGGTCGACGAGGCGGCCGCCGAAGCCCCCGTCGAGGTGGGCGCCGCCGCGATGACCGTCTCCCGGGGGGCCGGGCCGGACCCCGCCCGCGGGGGCGGGGGTGGCTACGACTCCGGCTCCGAACTCCCGGCCGAGCCCGGGGCGTCGGACGAAGCGGGGGCGACGACCGGACTGCACGTCCCCCGGCGCACCCACCGGCGGATCACCCGGGGGCCGCGGCCGTACCGCAAGCCCTGGAGCAACCCGGTCCTCTGGCGCGAACTGTCGACGCGGGCCTACGGCACCAAGCCGATGATCATCAAGGGGGCGTACGTCCTGATCTTCGCGATCGGCGTCGCGGCGTTCCACCGGCTCGCGGCCGGGATGGAGTCGCCCCTCTCCTCGATGCTCGCCCTCATCCCGGTCGCCCTCGGCATCCTCAGCCTGATCCTGGTGAACGCCCAGGGGGTGACCGCCCTGACCAGCGAGCGCGACACCGGCGCCCTCGACCTGCTGCTCGTGACCGAACTCTCCCCGAAGGAGTTCATTTACGGCAAGCTCTACGGCGTCCTGTATAACACGAAGGAGATGATCGCCCTGCCGATCCTCTGGACGGGCTGGCTCTGGTTCAAGGGGGTCCTGTCGGGCGAGTCGATGGTCTTCGCGACGATCGACTTCCTGCTCCTCTGCCACTTCTCGGCCATGCTCGGGCTCCACTCGGCGATCACCTACACGAACAGCCGGACGGCCGTGGCGAACAGCCTCGGCACGGTCTTCTTCCTGATGGTCGGCATCCTGCTCTGCGCCTACCTGATCATCCTGAGCGACCGCGAGTTCGGCCGGCAGCTTTTGAGCTTCCTGATCTTCATCGGGGCCGGCAGCGTGGCCCTCTTCGGCTCGCTGGGCGCGAAGAACCCGTCGCGGGCGATCGCCCTGGTCTCGCTGCTCACCCCGTTCTGGTCGTTCTACTGCGTCATCAGCCTGATTAACGGCGACATCCTCGCCGCGTTCCTCTTCAGCATGGGCGTTTACGGCTTCGCCCTCCTGGCGATGCTCGTCCCCGCCGTCAGCGACTTCGACATCGCCCTCGGTCGCACCAGCGCGATCCAGGGCTGACCCCCCCCTGCCCCGGCAAGGAACGGCGGGCCGGCGGCACGACCGTCTGGAACCGGGCTGTCGGTCGCGTTACATTTCAACCCGTGAGCGGTCCCGGGCCGTTGATCGGCCCGGGACCCCCTCCTCTGCGCCGCCCCGGGGTCCGGCACTCTCCTCGCCGGCCCCCCCGGGGTGTCACGACCGCCCCGCCCGACCGGATCTCGCCTCCCGGGGAACAATTCGCCATGCGACTCCCGCGAACGCGCCCGATTTGGACCCTCTTCGGTTCCCTCGCCCTCCTCGCGCCGGGGCTCGTCCTGGTCTCGCCGGCCGGCCGGGCGGCGGACGACGACCTCGCCAAGGAACTCCCCCGGATCAAGTCGCTCACGGCCCCCGAAGCCTTGAAGGCGTTCAAGGTCCACGCCGGCTTCGCCCTCGAACCGGTCGCGACCGAGCCGCTCGTGACCGACCCCGTGAGCGTCTGCTACGACGAGGACGGGCGGCTCTACGTCGTCGAGATGCGCGGCTACCCGTACCCGGAGAACTCGCCGACCGGCTACGTCCGCCGGCTTGAGGACGTCGACGGCGACGGCCGGTTCGACCGGAGCACGATCTTCGTCGAGGGCCTCTCGTGGCCGACCGGCGTCGTCCCCTACGACGGCGGCGTCTTCATCTCCGTTGTCCCCGACATCATCTATGCGAAGGACACCGACGGCGACGGCAAGGCCGACGTCAAGAAGGTGATGTTCACCGGGTTCGAGTTCCAGAACGTGCAGGGGCTCGTGAACGGCCTGCTCTGGGGGCCGGACGGCTGGATCTACGGGGTGGCGTCGAGCAACGGCGGCGTCATCAAAAACCTGGCCAAGCCCGACGCCAAGCCCGTTTCCGTCCGCGGGCGCGACTTCCGGTTCAAGCCCGACGGCTCGGCCTTCGAGGCGATCTCCGGCGGCGGCCAATTCGGCCACAGCTTCGACGACTGGGGCCACCGGTTCACCTGCGGCAACAGCAACCACATCCGTCAGATCGTTCTCCCCTCGCACTACCTGGAGCGGAACCCCGCGCTCGCCGGGATCCCCGTCATCGACGACATCGCCGCCGAAGGCCCCGCCTCGACCGTCTATCGGATCAGCGCGACCGAGCCCTGGCGGGTCGTCCGCACCCGCCAGCGCGCGGCCGACCCCGAATACCGCAAGAAGCTCCCGCCGTCGGAACTGGTCGCCTCCGGCTTCTTCACCTCGGCGACCGGCGTGACCATCTACCGGGGGGACGCCTTCCCCCCCGAATACCGGGGCAACGCCTTCATCGGCGACGTCGGCGGCAACCTCGTCCACCGCAAGACCCTCGCGAAGCACGGCGCCGAGTTCCTCGCCACCCGGGCCGATCAGAACGTCGAGTTCCTCGCCTCGCCCGACAACTGGTTCCGGCCGGTGAACTTCGCCAACACGCCCGACGGGACCCTCCTGATCCTCGACATGTACCGCGAGACGATCGAGCACCCGTTCTCGATCCCCGAACCGATCAAGAAACACCTCGACCTGACCAGCGGCAAGGACCTCGGCCGCCTCTACAACCTCGTCCCCGAGTCGGGCTACCGCCGCCGCCGCCCCGACCTGGGCGGCGCGACGACCGCCCGGCTCGTCTCCGTCCTCGCCGACCCGTCGGCCTGGTGGCGTGAGACCGCCCAGCGCCTGCTGATCGAGCGGAACGACCGGGGGGCGGCCGTCCCCCTCCTCAAGCAACTCGCCAAGGACCGCCCCAACGCCCTCGGCCGGGTTCACGCCCTCTGGGTCCTCCAGGTCTTCGGCGCGCTCGGAAACGAGGAACTCGTCGCCGCCCTGAAGGACGCCGACCCGAACGTCCGCGAGCAGGCCGCGAAGCTGAGCGAAGGGCACCTGCAAGCCGGCTCGGACGTCTCCAAGGGGTTGCTCGCCCTGGCCGACGACCCCGATTCGATGGTCCGGTTCCAGACCGCCCTGACGCTCGGCGCCGCCACCGGGCGCGACCCGCTCGCGCTCGCCGCGCTGGCGAAGATCGCCGTGAAGGACGCGGGCGACCGCTGGACCCGCGCGGCCGTCCTGAGTTCGGTCCCGCACCGCGCGGCGGACCTGATCGTCCGGCTGGCCGACCAGTCCCCCGGCTTCTTCACGAAGCCCGGCGGTCGTGAACTGTTTCAGGAACTGACGGTCCTCGTCGGCGCGGAGAACGACCCGGCCGCGGTGAAGACCGTGCTCGCCCGGTTCTCCGGCTCCGACGCCGACCCCGGCCTGACCCGGGCGGTCGTGCTCGGCCTCGGCCTCGGCCTCCAGCGGTCCGGCGGCTCGCTCCGCGACGCCCTCCGCGGCCCGGCCGGCGAGACGCTCAAAGGGGTGTTTGACCGGGCTTCGGACGTCGCCAAGGGTGACGGCCCCGCCGGCCCTCGGGTCGACGCGATCCGTCTGTTGAGCCTCGGGTCGGTCGACCAGGCCCTCGCGGTCGTCCCCGACCGGCTCGACGCGCGTGAGCCGACCCCCGTCCAACTCGCCGCCGTGCAGACCCTCGCCGACCTCCCCGACCCCCGCGTCGGACCGGCGATCCTCGGCCACTGGAAGAGCCTGAGCCCCGCCGTCCGCCGCGAGGCCGTCGAGGCGCTCTTCGCCCGCCCCGAGCGGCTCCAGGCGCTCCTTGAGGCGATCGAGTCCAAAACCGTCACCGCCTCCGACCTCGACCCGGCCCGCCAAAAACTCCTCCTCACGCACCCGAACGGCTCGTTCCGCTCCCGGGCGGAGAAGGCCCTCGGCGGCGCGGCGCGGGCCGACCGTGGCGCGACCATCGCCGCGTTCCGAAAGGCCCTCGGCCTTACGGGCGAACGGGAGAAGGGCCGCGACGTCTTCAAGAAGGTCTGCGCGACCTGTCACAAGGCCGAGGGCCAGGGGGTCGACGTCGGCCCGAACCTCGCGACCGTGACCGGCCGGACCCCCGAAGACCTCCTCATCCACATCCTCGACCCGAACCGGGAGGTCGCGCCGAACTTCGTCAACTACAACGTCGAGACGACCGACGGCCGGATCCTCACCGGCCTGATCGCCGAGGAGTCGGCCAACGCCGTGACCCTCAAGCGGGCCGAAGGGGTGACCGACGTCGTCCCCCGCGCCCGGATCGAGTCGATCGCCTCGACCGGCCTCTCGCTCATGCCCGAAGGGCTGGAGAAGGGCCTGGAGCCACAAGACTTCGCCGACCTGATCGCCTACGTCCGCGGCATCCAGTCCGCGGGGCAGACGGCGCCGACGCGATAACGTAAACCGTGTTCATTAAACCATCGGCCGGCCGGAGCCGCGGGCGCTCCGGCCGGCCGATGGTTTTTACAGGGATATCCGCCCTTAACGGGTTGATTTCTGACCCCGTTTGAGCAGGTCGTCAATCTTCCCTTCCAGGTTGAGAGAGCCCGGGTGCCCCCGCCAGACGATCCGGCCGTCGCGGTCGATCAGGAAGGCGGTCGGCACGCCGGAGATGGAATAGTCCCCGTAAGCCGACCCGGGTTGTTCGGCCTGGCCCTGGGGGCTCCAGAGGTGTTGGACGGTCGTCAGGCCGTTCCGCCGGACGTGCCGGCGGAGTTGTTCACGGTCGTTGTCGGTGCCGACCGCGACGATCGCCACGTCGTCGCGCCAGCCGTCGCCGCGACGTTTCGCGAGTTCGGCGAGGTGCTTCATCGGTTCCTGACAGGGGCCGCACCAGGTCGCCCAGAATTCGAGGAAGACGACCCGGCCGCGGAAGTCGGCGAAGCGGACCGGCTTGCCCGTGACGAGGTCTTGGGCCTCGCCGACGGCCGCCGAGTCGCCGGCTTGCCGGGGCATTCGGAGCGTGAACTTCTGCGGGGCCGGCTCGTCCTTGACGCGGAACTTGCCGATGTGTTCGTTTCCGACCGTGACCGTGTACTGGCCGTCGAAGGCTTCCGACCCGCTGGGGGCGATGTCCGCGAGCGTGACCCGGCCGTCGTCCCCGAGCTTCCCTTTGGCGACGGAGAGGGCGCCGTAGTTCGGGAGCGTGTACCACACCTGATAGTCTTCGCCGACGACCGGCCGGTCCCCCGCGGGCCGGACGACGACGGTCGCCGAGCGCGTGCCGCGCCAGGCGTTGGGGTTGAACGGGGGCGGGTCGAATATGAGGGATCTTGGCCCGCCCGGCTTCAATTCGACTTTGCGTAAGTCGCGATAGATGCCAGGACGGGCCTCCAGGGTCGGGGGTTCGGTTTCCCTCTCGCGGGGCGTGGTTTGGACGTGAACGTTGTACGTCCCGGGGGCCAGGCGCCGGAGCGTCGTCCGCCATTCGGGGCCTTGGAGCGTCCCGGATTCCAGGCCGGGTATGGCGTCGGTCTGGCCCGGAATGACCGGGAGTAGCATGTAATAGGCGCGTCCGAAGAGGGGCGCCCCGTCGGCGGTCCGGGGCGACTTCAGCGAGACGTCGAGCGACGCGGGCTCCGGCAGGGTGACGTCCCAAACACCCCCGGCGAGTTCCGACGCAGGTACGGGGCCCTTCTCGTAGTGCAAAAGGACGTCCGGGTGGCTGAAGCCGAAGTAGAGGGGCTCGGCCTGGTCGGGCCGGACGTGGAGCGTGAAGTCGCCGTCCGGTTCGCGGCGCACGTTGAGGAAGTTCGTCTGATCGACGGCCCGGTTACGCGTATCGACGTCTTTGTAGGAGAGCGCCATCCAACCGTCCCGCCGGTGTTTGGACAGGTAAACCTGGGCCATAGGCATGAGGGCGGGGGCGATCGGCCGACCCGCCGCGTCGCGGACGCGCAGGCGGACTTTGGCCCCCCGCTTGAGGGTGACGTCGATCTTGCGAAGGTTTTCGACCGGCCCGCACTCGTCGATCCGCGAGGCGAACCCGGGGGCCGAGACGACCAGGTCGCCCTGGTTCCAGCCCTTCAGTTCGGGGCCGGTCAGTACCGCGAGGCCGTCGACGCCGATCGCCTCCGGCGAGGGGTTCGGCGGGCCGTAGAGTCGGATTTTAAAGTCCTTGATCGGCTCGCCGGCCTCGTCGCGGGCACGCACTTCGAGCCGCGGCTCTTTCGGGTCGTGGGCCTTGGCGCGGTCGGCAACGCCCGACGCCTTCCCCTTGGCGACGATCTCGACCGGCGGAAGCCCGCCCGCTTCGGGGACGACGACCGATGTTGAGCCGTTGAAGTCGTAGCCCTGACCGCTCACGTTCGGCGTCGTGGCGTGCATGGCGGTGAGTTGAAACTCGTACCGGTTGGGGGGCAGCGGGGGCGTCGTAAACCGGCCGTCGGGGCCGACGGGGATCACGTCGAAGTGCGTGAGCATGCGAGAGGGTTTGCCGCCGGGGGAGGTCTGCTCTTCCGGCCCCAGGAAGCCGATCGTCACGAAGGCGTAGCGGAGCTTGGCGTTCTCCAGACCGCGGACGCGGCCTTCAATTTTTCGGCCCGTTTTGCGGTCGTACCGGACGTCGGCCCGCGCCCCCGGCTTGATTTGCACCAGGCGCCGCTCGCACGGGGTCATCAGGTTCCTTTGGCTGTCTTGCGTCGTGAAGTTGATCCGTTCGATGGCGTACTGGGCGGGGGGCAGCGCGGGGACGGCGCGCTCCCCGGGGTTGGGCACAAGAATCTCTCGGTAGAAGAGGGAGTCCGACTCCCAATCGACCCGGTTGAGCAACCGCCCGACGGCCCAGAACTCTTGCTTGCCCGTCTTCTCCGGGATCTCGGCCCGGACCGTCAGCCCGACCGGTTGGGGGAGTGTGACGACGAGGTCGTTCGCGTCCGTTACCTCCTTGCGGGCGACTTCCCAAAGCAACATCTGCGGGGCGACGACCGCGATCCGGTTTGCCGGAGAGGCCGGCCGTCGGAGGGAGAATCGCCCTT
>Ga0164243_10015969_pt1 | contig 10337 bp, 10 predicted proteins | sample OricompcompostOP_FD_108781 | JGI IMG/M metagenome (GOLD analysis project Ga0164243, IMG submission 108781) | Organic Plus compost microbial communities from Emeryville, California, USA - Original compost - Organic plus compost (OP) | ecosystem: Engineered > Solid waste > Mixed feedstock >... | reverse complement strand
GATCGCGTCCTCGACGAGCGTGCGCGTCTGCATCACGAGCGCGACCACCGTCACCGCCAGCACGAACACCATCGGCACGACCACGTACCAGATCGGCTTGCCCTGGCGCCGGAGCCACACGCTGATCGCGAGCAGCGACAGCGCGGCGAGCAGCTGGTTCGAGGTCCCGAACAGCGTCCAGAACAGGCGAAAGCTGCCGGGCTCGGCGAGCAGCAGGAACGCGAGCGGGACGAGCACCGTCGTGGCGGTCGCGAGGTAACCGGAGCGCCGGCTCGTGGTCCCGAACAGCTCCTGGAGGATGTAGCGACCGAGGCGCGTCGCCGAGTCGAGGGTGTCGAAGATGAATGTCGCCAGCACCATCGCGCCGAACGTGGTCGCCGCGACGGGATCGATCCCGGTCAACTCGTGCAGGAACGCGCCCACGCCGTGCGCGTAGATCGCGTCCGGGGGCAACGCCTTGCCGCCCGCGGGCGCGGCCACGATCACGATCGTCGCGACCGCGATCACCGCGACGAACGCCTCGAGCAGCATCGCCCCGTAGCCGATCGGGTGACAGTCGCGCTCGCGATCGATCTGCTTGGAGGTCGTGCCCGAGCACACGAGCCCGTGGAAGCCCGAGCACGCGCCACACGCGATCGTGACGAACAGGAACGGGAACAGGAGCCCGCCCCCGGAGTCGAAGCCCTCGAACGCCGGCCGCTGGATCTCGAACCCGCCGAGGAAGATCCCGAGCGTGCCGATCAGCAGCGCGGCGTACAGCACGAAGCCGCCGAGGTAGCCGCGCGGCTGGAGCAACAGCCACATCGGCGCGAGCGACGCGACGAAGCAGTACGCGAGGATGACGACGACCCAGACCTCCCAGCGCTGCGCCAGCCACGTCGAGTGCTCGGTACCGAACCACACGAGCACGAAGATCAGCGGCACGAAGATCACGGTCTGCAGCCACAGCGGCGGCCGCAGGAACCGGTCGACGAGCCCCATCACGACCGCGAGCACGAGGTACAGCATCCCCGCGAGCGCGACCGCGCCACCCTGATCGAACGTGGCCGCGATCCCCGGCTGCACCTTCGTCGTGAACGCCCCGGCGGTGACGTCGACGAACGCGACGATCACGTAGACGAGCGCGAGCCAGATGAACGCGAGCATCGCGAGCCACGCGCGCGGGCCGAGGTTGAGCTTCGCGACCTCCGCGATCGAGCGCGCGTCGTGGCGCACGGACGCGACGAGCGTCGTGAAGTCGTGGACCGCGCCGATGAACACGACGCCGAACACGATCCACAGGATCGCGGGCAGCCACCCGAACTGCTGCGTGGCGAGGATCGGGCCGACGATCGGCCCCGCGGCCGCGATCGCGCTGAAGTGCTGGCCGAACAGGTAGAACGGCTTCGTCGGGACGAAGTCGACGTCGTCGCGGTGGCGATGCGCGGGAGTGTCCGTGGTCGCTGCGAGATTGTACTGACGCGCGATGAACCGCCCGTAGAACCGGTACCCCAGCGCGAGCACGACCAGCACACTTCCGGCGAGGACGGAGAGGCTCACGTCCCGGACGATACCGGACTCCCGGTGGGCCCGGGGCACCGACGGTGACGCCGATGCCGTCGCCGGCACGGGGAGCCCCGCGGTGGGCCCGAGCGGACGCTGGTGGCATCCTTCGTGGGTGACGGGCACCCCCGTGATCGCGCGCCTCCGGGCCCGGCTGCTCCTCCAGGTGGCGCCGCCGCTCGTCGTCAGCGCGTCGTACAAGCAGCACGTGTTCGACGAGCGCTCGGCCGCGTACAACGAGATCGAGGTCCGCGAGGGCGAGGCGTTCGCGATCGTCGTCGTGCTGGGCGGGCTGCCGTCCGAGGAGTTCGTGTGCCGGGTGTGGCACCGCTACGCCGACGAGGTCTGGCTCGTCGACGTGGTCGAGCAAGCGGTCTCGATCGTGCCACGCGACGGCGCGATCCGCGTGTTCGCGACCGGGGACACGCTGCGCTCGACGCGGCTGCCCGGGATCGCGATCCCGGTCGCGCAGCTGTTCGAGCTCGCGAGCTGAGCCTCAGATCGTCAGCGTGACCTCGTAGACGCCGTCGCCGCTCGTCGCGGTGCCCGTCACCGTCGTCGTCCCGGGCTGCCGGATCACCCGGCCGCCGTCGTCTTGCAGCTGGCCCGCGAACGACAGGTCGAGCGTGACCTCGCCCTCGAGATCGCCGGACATGAGATACGTGCCGGTCAACGTGCCCGTCAGCGTCCCGGTCGGGATGTCGCGCAACGAGAGCTGGAGGTAGGGCTGGAGCGACGGATCGGGATCGGTGTCGTAGGTGATCGAGATCTCGATCTCCTCGACCTCGTCGTCGGTGGGATCCGGGTCGATCACGAGGATGCCATCGTTGTAGTCGACCATCCCGACGCGCAGCCGCATCTCCTTGTTGGTCGAGGCGCCCTGGTCGACCTGCCCGGTGATCGCGAGCGTCCCCAGCTCGTCGCCGGTCGTCATCTGCGGCGGGATGTTCGCGCTGGTCGCGGCGTTGAACCCGTCGAACCCCAGCGTCAGGGATTTCGCGATCGATTCATCGAGCCCGAGGTACGCGCGTCGCGCCTCCTCGTCCGAGTCGATCGCGTCGTCGGAGCAGGCCGCGCTACCGAGGGCCGCAAGCAAGGTCAGGACAATGATCCGCATGCCGTTCCAGTGCGGCGCGGATGGCCGCAGGTTGCAGGATTGTGCGGCGTCGGGCCACCTGGAGGCACACCCTGCCCTGCACGCTGCGACAGCGCCCGACTACAGCGTCGCGAGCCAGCGCGCGACGACCGGCTCGCCGTCGGCGATGTTCGTCCGCACCGTGGCCCCCCGGCGGTCGAGCCGGAACCCGTAGCGCTGCTCGAGCCGCCGGATCAAGCTCTCGATCTTCGCCAGCGGAGGCGTCTGGCGCAGCAGGTCGTGCTCGTCCGCGCCGTGAACGAACGGCACGTCGGTGATGCGGATCCACGACCTCCGTCCCGCGTGGGCGAACCGGAAGCCCCACTCCTCGGCATAGATCTCGAGCTGGAACCGCGTCGCGGTCGTCTCGTCGTCGTCCGCGGGCGCCGGGCCGTCGCGGGTGTCGAGCACGATGTCGACGTGCCACCGGCGCTCGCTCGGAACGAGGCCGCGTGCGGCGAGCCACGCAGCCGACGCCAGGACACCGGTGTTCGGCGCGAGCCCGTGCGCGGAGGGCGCGATCGGGTGCGTCGCGGTCCCCGCGCGGGGAGTACTACGCCGGTGGCGCGATGGACGCGAGGAGGTCACCCGAGGGAGGCTAGACACCCGATCTCCGGGCGACAAGAAAAAATGCGCGGGTCCCCGCCGCTGTGGCGCGCACGCGCACATCGTGGGATCTAGCGTGCGCGGCTGCTACGCGCAGTGCGCCGCAAGCCAGCGTGGTCAGGTGCGGCCGCGCGCACGCGCGCGCGTGTGCGTGCGCGCCCGGCTTCGCTGCGATGCGCCACGAACGGCGGTCAGGGGTGGCCGGCGGCCTGCCGGCACGCATCGCTGACGATCGGCTCGATCTGGATCGTCGTGTGCGCGATGCCGAACCGTCGCTCGATGACCTCCTCGAGATCGCGCAGGAACCGCGGCGGGCAGGTCGCCCAGGGCATGACGACGTGGGCCGTCAACGCGGTCTCGGTCGAGCTCATCGACCAGATGTGGAGATCGTGCACGCTCTGCACGTTCGGCAGGCTCGCGAGGTAGGCCTCCACGGCGTCGGGATCGATGTGCTCCGGGACCGCGTCGAGCAGCAGGTTGAGCGCGTCGCGGAGCAGCGGGATCGCGCTGACGAGGATCACGCCCGAGATCACGAGGCTGGCGGCCGGGTCGAGCCAGGCCCACCCCGTCTGGAGGACGAGCACGCCCGACACGACGACCCCCGCCGAGACCGCCGCGTCCGCGAGCAGGTGCACGAACGCTCCGCGCAGGTTGACGTCGCGCTCGCGGCCGCGCGCGAACAGGAGCGCGGCGCCACCGTTCACGAGGACGCCGACCGCCGCGATCACGGCGACCATGCCGCCGTCGATCTCCGCGGGCGTGTGGAGCCGACGGATCGCCTCCCAGGTCACGCCTCCGACCGCGATCAGCACCAGCATCGCGTTCGCGAGCGCCGCGAGCAGCGTCGTGCGCTTGAGCCCGTACGTCCGGCGCGTGGTGCGCTTGCGGCGTGCGAGCACGGTCGCGCCCCAGGCCATCACGAGCCCGAGCACGTCACCGAGGTTGTGCGTCGCGTCGGCGAGCAGCGCGGTCGAGCCCGCCACGAACCCCGCGATCGCCTCGGCGAGGATGTACGTGACGTTCAGCGCGATCCCGACCGCGAACGCGCGCCCGAGATCGAGGCGGGGCGCGTGCCGGTGAGCGTGCCGGTGAGCGTAACCGTGGCCATGACCGGCGTGCGAGTGGGCTTCGTGCGTGTGCGCGCTCATGCTCCTGTTCGACTCGGCTCGCGGAGAGGAGACCCGAGATCGATGTACCAGCTCGTCGCGCAGCCGCAATGCGAGGTGGTCCGAGCCCCAGCGTACGGAGACCGCGGAGGATGACGTACGACCGCCCCGCGCGACCCGGTGGGGCGCCGCCCGCGCGGAGGAGCGCTAGCCTCGTGGTGATGCCCGTCGGGCCCGAGCTGCGGATCCTCCAGGCGACCGAGCGCACCCTGCTGTCCGCGCTCCGGCTCGGGATCGCGCTGATGGCCTTCGGGTTCGTGACGTCACGGCTCGCCGTGTGGCACTCGCCCGCTGCCCCGCCGGCCGAACCGCGCACGCTGTCGTTGTGGCTCGAGCTCGCGGTGGTCGTGCTCGGAACGAGCTGTCCCGTCCTCGGCGTGTTCCGCTTCCTGCACAGGCGACGGGCGATCCTCGAGGGTCGCGAGGTCGTGGGTGCGCGCGGCGCGATCGTGCTCGCGTTCGCCATCGCGGGCACGGGGATCGCCGCGATCGGGTACCTGCTCTACACCAGCTGAACGAGCTCAGCGATCGCCGGCGAACGCGAAGGTGTCGGCGCTGAGGAACACGCCCATCATCCACTCGTCGCGTTGGATGAGGCTCTTGCCCGCGACCGCGCCGAACGTGCACCACGGGCTCACCCACAGTGAGGCGCGGCCGCGCACCTCGACGATGGCCTCGTTCGAGGTCGACAGCCGGCCGCCGGTGTCCTCGACGACGCGCCCACCGCCGGCGATCTCCGCCGAGATCGAGCCGACGTGGAGCGGCAGCCGGAGCCCGGCGACGCCCGCGCCACCGATCAGGAGCGCGCGATCGTTCGCGTCCTCGTTGATCTCGACGCCGCTGCCGAGCTCGGCCTCGACGGCGATGTACAGCGCCGACGTGATGCGCACGCCGATCCGCTCGACGAAGCTGAACCCGATCGCCCCATCCTTCGCAGGCGCGGCGGGTTCCGGTGACGACGTGCCGACACGCCGGTACGCGATGGTGGGGGCGCCGCTGGCGCCGACGAGGAACCGGGCGTTGACACCGAGCTCCGCGAACACGTTCGGCCCGCTGCGACTCCAGCTCGCGTACGGAGAGCAACGGCGGTAGCCGACGACGGTGTCCGACTCCGTGCAGGTTCCGTCGAGGCCGACGCCGCTATCCAGGTCGTCCGCGCGCACCTCGGTCGCGCCGACCACGCCGAGCACGCCGGCAAGCATCACTCCGATCCGACTCATGAGACCTCCTGTGTCCGTCCCGGTTACCTGACCGCGTCGGTCATCACGCACAGCCACTGCGCCGGTGCGTGCCGTGCGATCGCGGCGGCATCGACGCACACGTCGATCAGCTCGACCGCGCTGGGGTACGCGATCCGCTCGGACCCGTAGCTCCGCCCATCGAGGACCGCCTCGCGGATCTCGCCGTGGGGGTCGTAGGGAGCGAGCGCGTACGACTGGCCGTCCGCCGCGCGCCCGATGACGGGCATCGCCGCGAGATCCACCACGACCGGCGAATCACACCGGTTGCCGAACTCGTACGCGAGCACCGGGTAACGCTCCGGCGAGACCGGCGCCCGCGGCGTGATCGCGAGATCGAGGCAGCCGATCGTCGCGCGCGTCCCCGACGAGCGGGTCATGAAGCTGAACGAGCTTGGCTCGTACGCGCACCCGACGAGGGTGCACGCAGCAACCACGACACGAGTAGCGAGCATGTCGGCGGTCACAAGCAATTCGCTGACCGCTCCGCTGCGCAATGAGAATCACGCGGTTCGCGTCACCGGCGTGCGATGGCAGGACAATGCTTGCTCGGCGCGCGGTGCACGGCGCACGCAGCGGGCGTCCGCCTAGCGACGGGCATCGGTCGCGTCGCGAGCGGCGCCGGGAGGGCGGATCGCGGCGATCAGCTGCTGGAGATCGACGGGCTTCACGAGGTGCGCGGTGAATCCGGCCTGCATGGAGCGCTCGCGATCGTGCGCCTGGCCGTAGCCGGTGAGCGCGACCATCCGACACGCGGCGCACCCCGGCTTCGCGCGCAGGTGCGCGGCGAGCTCGAACCCATCCATGACCGGGAGCCCGATGTCGAGCACCGCGACGTCGGGATGGAACGCGTCCACCGCGTGGAGCGCCTCGACGGGATCTCCGACCGCCAGCACGTCGTGGCCCACCTGGGAGAGAATCTCGGCGAGCAGCATGCGGGCATCCTCGTTGTCGTCGACGATCAGGACGCGCTGCCCGGTGCTCGCCGCGACGGGCGCGGAGCGCGGACGCTCCCGTGACTTCCCGGTGCGCGGACCGTCCACGATCGGGAGCCGCACCGTGAACGTGCTCCCGCGGCCGAGCCCCGGGCTCTGTGCCGTGACGGTGCCTCCGTGGAGCTCGACGAAGTTGCGCACCAGCGTGAGCCCGAGCCCGAGCCCACCGGCCGCGCGCTGCGCGCCCTGATAGCCCTGGACGAACAGCTCGAACACGCGCGACAGCAGGTCCTGCGAGATCCCGATCCCGTCATCGCGCACCTCGACGGTGACCTCCCGATCGGCGACCGCGACCGAGAGCGCGATGTGGCCGCCGGGATCGGTGTACTTCGCCGCGTTCGTCAGCAGGTTGGCGAAGATCTGGGTCAGCCGCCCCTCGTCGCCGTCGACCACGACGGGCTGCGACGACCCGCGGAGATCGAAGTGGTGGTTGCGCTGCTCGAACAGCGGGCTCGCGATCTCGATCGCCTTCGCGAGGATCCCGCGGAGATCGATGCGCTGCGTCCGGAGCTCGACCTTGCCGCGCGCGATCCGCGAGACGTCGAGCAGATCGTCGACGAGCAGCATCATGTGCTTGACCTGGCGCTCGATGACGAGCTACTCCTTCGACGAGGCGACGTCGCCGCGCAGCTTCATCAGCTGCAGCGCCGTCAGGATCGGCGCGAGCGGGTTGCGCAGCTCGTGACCGAGCATCGCGAGGAACTCGTCCTTCGTGCGGTTGGCGCGCTCGGCGGCGAGGCGCGCCGCCCGCTCCTCCTCGGCGCGCCTGCGCTCCGTGAGATCGCGCGTGACCTTGGAGAACCCGAGCAGCACACCATCGCTGTCGCGGACGGCGGTGATCACGACGGTCGCCCAGAACTGGGTGCCGTCCTTGCGCACGCGCCAGCCCTCGTCCTCGAACCGCCCCTCGCGCGCGGCGACCTCGAGCTCCATGTCGCATTTGCCCGCGCGGACCTCGGCGTCGGGATAGAACACCGAGAAGTGACGGCCGATGATCTCCTCGGCCGTGTAGCCCTTGATGTGCTCCGCGCCGGGGTTCCAGGTGGCGACGTGCCCGCGCGCATCGAGCATGAAGATCGCGTAGTCGCTGATGCTCTCGATGATCGCGCGGTAGCGGTCCTCGACGCGGTCGCGATGCGAGAGGTCCTGGAGGACATGCGAGAACCCGACGACGGCGCCCGCCTCGTCGCGGACCACGTGCACCACGTCGCTCGCCCAGATCGGACGTCCGTCCTGGCGGACACGCCACCCTTCGTCTCGCGAGCAGCCCTCCCGCGCGGCCCGCTCGTGCGCTCGCCTCCAGCTGCGCGCGGCGCGCTCGTCCTCCGGATACAGGACCGCGAGATCGCGGCCGAGCATGTCGGCGGCGCGGTAGCCCATCAGCCGCTCCGCGCCCGCGTTCCACAGCACGACACAACCGTCGGGATCGAGCAGGAGGAGCGCGTGGTCGAGGACGCCCTGCAGCAGGCGTCCTTCGAGCGTGGGCACCCGGTCGACGCTCGCGCGCGAGGGCGCGTGCTCGACGATGTCGACCTCCGCGTCAGGCGATTTGCCAGGCGGATCGAGCGAGGCGGAGGCGCCGGTCGGCTTTCAGGACACAAGGCAGGAGACTCCCGCGTGTAGGCTCCCGATGGTACCGCCCCTCGCGCGTTTGGCGAGGATTCAGCCGGCGGCGCGCTGTAAAGGCGTCCCTTCCCATCGGGTGAGCAGATGCTCACCGACGGCCGGTGTCGTCCCGGCGCGCGGCGGCGGCCCGGACGAGTCCGCGGATGGCCTCGATCAGTGCGTCGAGGCCGCCGGGCTCGGTCCCGCGCTCGAGGAGGAGTCTCCCCGACGGGTCGTAGATCTTCACGTGCGGCAGGTTGAAGCCTCCCGGCGTCAGATGGCGCGCGACGGCGGCGCTGTCCCAGTCCACCGCGTCGATGCGACGGATCGCGACGAGCTCCGGGTGCGCGCGCGCGAGGGCGATCAGCTCCGGCTCGAGGACCTTGCAGGGCGCACACCACGTCGCCCAGAAGTCGAAGATCGTGAGCTTGCCGGCGACGGGCACGAGCTCGCCCGCCGCCTCCGCCGTGCTCACGTCGGCGATGTCGAGCCCCGCCGTGTCCAGCCCCACGGCGTCGTGATCGTCGTGACCGTGATCGTCGTGGTCGTGATCGTCGTGACCGTGATCGTCGCCGTGATCGTGATCGTCGTGACCGTGATCGTCGGCGGTCGCCTTCACCGGAGTCCGCGCCCCACCGAACGACCACGCGGCGCCGAGCTGCACGATCACGGGCATGTCGAGCTGGCCGCCGACCGCGTGGGTCACCACGGGCCACTTCAGCGCGAGATCGAGCTCGACCTGCTCGGTGGCGCGCCACGACGCCGCGGCGCCGAGGATGAGATCGAACCGGCCGCGGTTGCCGTCGTCCATGTACACGACGCCACCCCAGCGCTCGGCCGTCTCGGCCTGCACCTCGATGCTGCCTCCCACGCTCCATCGCGGGAACCGCCGCCGCGCCGCGAGGCCGCCCGCGTAGCGATCGCCGGCCTGGTAGCCCTTGCCGTTCTCGTAGACGACCTGCTGGGTCAGCGCGAACCCACCGACGCGCCAGTCGCCCCAGGTCCGCGCGACCTCGGCCGCGAGCACGGGGTTGACCGTCCCCGTGCCCATCTGGATGTGCTGGTGCTCGAGGCCCAGCGCACCACGGGCGAACGGATCCTCCTCGGTGCGTCCGAGCGGGAGGGTCACCCCGGCGCGCGCGGTCAGCCGCCAGCCGAAGGCCGTCCCGCTCACCGCGCCGAGGACCATCGGGTCCGCGATCCCGGCGACGACCTCGTCGCGATGGTGGATGTCGGGTGCCGACAGCTGGACCTCGTCGCCGCTCGTGTCGAGATACCGGATCGAGGTGCGGATCCGTCGCACGGGCAGCAGCAGCGACGCTCCGAACCGGCGCGACAGCCCCACGTCGAGGCTCAGCCGCGCCTCCGTGATCAGGAGGTCCTGATCGTGGACGATCGCGAGCGGACCTCGCCCCTCGACGACGTCGAAGTCGTCGTGCTGGGTCTGGACGTACGTCCCCAGCCACGCGAGCCGGAGCAGCAGCTGCCCCGGTGCGAGCGTCTCGTCTTCGACCTTCCCGACCGGAAGGTTGGGGTTGCTTCAACCCGCTCAGGCACCGCCGGCGTGGACGAGCCGGAGATCGACCCCGAGCGTGCTCGCCACGGCGACGAGGACCAGCGCCTTGTCGTACCGCATCGAGCGGACCGTAGCCGATCCGGCACCCGCGACACCAGCGCTGCCGCCGACCGCGTGGTCCACCCTCGCGGTCGACCACGCCGCCGGGGCATCACGGCGACGCGAGCTCGGAGAACCCGCCGCCGTTGACGACCTGCGTGTAGCCGGCCGCCGACAGCTGCTCCTTCGCGGTGCCGGCGCGCCGGCCCGAGCCGCAGTACACGACGATCGGCGCGCCCTGGTTCGCGCCGACGAGCGCGTCGAGGTCGGCGAGCCGGGCAGAGAGCGTGTCGACGGGGAGGTTGATCGCGCCGGGCAGATGGCCGGCCTCGTACTCCTCGGGGGTGCGCACGTCGATCACGGTCGCGCCGGCAGCGATCATCGCGCGCGCCGTCGCCGGGTCCTTCGTCGAATCCTTCGTCGAGTCCTTCGTCG
>Ga0164243_10015967_pt1 | contig 10338 bp, 8 predicted proteins | sample OricompcompostOP_FD_108781 | JGI IMG/M metagenome (GOLD analysis project Ga0164243, IMG submission 108781) | Organic Plus compost microbial communities from Emeryville, California, USA - Original compost - Organic plus compost (OP) | ecosystem: Engineered > Solid waste > Mixed feedstock >... | reverse complement strand
TATCCTATCGCTGTATTTGTCCATTGTTCCTGACGAGCGTGTCTAGAAGCTCCAGTTGAGCTGCTATCGCAACCAAGCCTGCCACTGCTTCAACTGGAGCTTCCCTGACATGCGTGGGACGGGTGTCGAGGTTGCAAGTCGGGCTTCGGATCAGATCGGGCCCCTGTCGTCCGAGACTGGTAGCATCCAAGAAGGAAGTGAGATCGTCCAGACACCGTGTCGATGCCATATTTTTATTGTAAATTCATAATTCATTGTGTGGGGACCCCAACACCCCTCTATATCATGCTGTAGTATACAAGTTAAAAATATTTACGAGAAAAGATTCCAGGCCGGCATCAAGTCTTCGCCGGTGTGTCCAGGATACCCCAATCATCATCATCCAACCCATTCCAAAACTCATGATCATACAGATCGCTCTTAACCCGAGCCATCTGCGTCCGTTTCCTCGGCGCCACCACAGGTGTGGCGTCTATTTTCTCTTTCCCTGGCCTCAACACGTCGTTCTCTCCGCCTAGGCCGGGTGCCCTGTTCTCCTTCCCCGGCACGGGTTTCTTGGGCTGCGGTTCGCGGGGCTTTGGCTTTGTTGGTCGCCAGGCGTACTTTTCGATTTCCGCTTCCCGACGGCTTCTTAAAATCGCCAGGGATAGTAGCTCGTTCGATCCGCTGGCTGTGAAGAACGGTTGTGGTTCCTCCGCGGGAGGAGAAGAGGAGGGTGGCGGTTTTGGTGGAGAAGCCGTCCGTGGAGTTTCTGGGGGTTCTGGTGCCGGAGTCGCCTGTTTTGTGGGGAAATGTGCTTGGGAATGTTGTATATAGGCACGAGAATTGACGTCGGTTGATCCCGATATGGGGAGGTCGTCGGATAATAGGTCAAGATCCTGGGTGCTAAGGAGTGGTATATCCGTCGCTATGGCGTCCTTTCTGGTCGCTGCTTCGGTATATATAGACACGCCAGGTTGTATCGAAGATGGCTCCGGGTTGACATTCGGGATGGAAGGCGTATTTCTGGCCTCCACTCGAGGGTGGCTACTCACACCGATCTCGAGGAGGTCGTCGGAAGTGATCTCAAGATCCTGTGTAGAGAGAAACCCAAGGTCGAAAGTAGCGCCGATGTCGACATTTGGTTCTGCTATGGGAGAGGGTTTATGCGACGAAGTGGGCTTCGATGATATCCTTTTCTGAGCGGGCTCGTCGACGGCTGCCGGTTCGACGTTTACTTCCGAGATTTCTGGCGCAAATTGAGTTGAGAACAATTCTTCTAGGTCGTGTTCAAGGTCCTGGGTCGAGAGTCCAAGGGTGTTCTGAATATCGTTGTGGGTACCGCAATCATCTGTGGTATTCCGCCGACGCCGCTCCAGGTCTTGATTGTTTGGATCCACAGTCTCCAGTATGCCTTGGGGTCGAACAACAGGGTTATCCTCTTGCCGTGCCTCCGTATTTATATCACTCCGGTTCTGTTCTAGTTTGTCCGATTGCTTCGATAGACTTGTTTGCTCCTCCTCCCCGCCCTCCTCAACGAGCGCCTCCAGACCCCGATTGGCAATTCCCGTCGGCTTCCTCGCAAACCACGAAATGGTATGTTGGCTAGCTCTAGGAGCGACGGCAGGCAATCCTTTGCGCTTTCTCTCTCTTCGGTCTTCCTCTTCTCGCGCTCGCTTTCTATCCCGCGCCGCGGCCGCTCGCGCTCTGGCCTGGATCTGTGCCTGCTCCCCCCGAATTCGCTCTTGTTCTTCTCGTTCTAGGCGTTGTTCTTCGGCCTTGGATAAGCGGGGGACATCGGCTCGTTTCGATCGGAGGTATGCTTGGTGGGCTTGCCGGGAGTTCATTCTTTGCTCGGAGAATTGGAAGTTGGCGTTGCTAATTGATTTCTTAAGGTCGTGTGGGTGGTGGCGCAGATCAAGAGATTGAGGAAGTTAGGAAGGAGATAGGAGGGAATTGCAGAATTTATCAGTTCATTTGGGGCTGGGTATGTAGCACAAGTCATAACATGACTGGAGCAGAGTGCAATGGGAATTTGAAACTGGAGCATGTGCATTGATGCCAGCACAGACAAAGCAGATTGTTGGTTTGTGTGTACTTCGTATCGCGTCAACATCTAAGAATAGTCCCTGCCACCTGCCACCTGCCACGAGAAGGGAGCGCAATCACGTGTGTTTGTTGTCAGGGTCCTGGTTGAACCTATTTTCAGCACTCTGCAAGACATTTGCGACCTGAAAAGTTATGACAGGCACTGAAGATCAGGAACAATGACGTAGGAGGAGAACGAAAAGAGCAAGATGGGTGGAAGGAGAGAAAAAAAAAAATAAATAAATAAATAAAAATAAATAAAATAGGATATTCTAAAGTATAAAGTTAAAGATCAAATATTTGGAGTAATCCAGATTGCAGCGGTACTTGCCGAAGCAATTGAAATCGATGGAGATGTTTGTCGCCCTTGCCTCGAAATGACCCAACATTGAAAACAGCGCTCTCCCCCCCCCTCCGCCCCCCCCCAAAAAAAAGATTCCATTCACCGCATCCCCTTCCTGGCGTTTGCGGCGCAGGCGCTATCCCCTAGCCGTGGAGATAGCCCGCCGCTCTCTCTACCACTTCGTGCTTCTTTGAAATCAGCCTTAAAACGTCCTTCCATTGTGCAGGTCTGATAACCCGGGGTTCCCTCCGTCCAGGGACAACATAACCGCCGAATAGCGAGTAGATATCTTGTATCAGCTGCATGCTGGTTGTCATAAGAGCTGCTGGTTCCGGGTCATAGATGGCGATTATCATGCCGTACCAGACGCCGTTCTTGACGACCCACGATCCCGAAACTCCTTGGGCTAAGAAAACCGTTAGACGGCGCTTTAGTAACTCGCAAAGCTAGCACGAAGTAAGTACGGGCAAAGAGAGATTAACTCACCTAATGGCCGGGACAGCATGAGTCTCTGGACATCGAATACCATCTCCGATATGACCAGTTGATGGTCTCCGGGTATGAGCCGGGCTGAGACCGTCTGGCCCGGTCTCAGCAGGATACCAACCTCCTGTATCCGGCGCGGATTTAATCCGAATTCGTCTTTATTAAGACGAAGAGAATCCATTTCGACCGTGAACCCCGCAGAACTCCAGAGTTTGTTGAGATGCTTGTTACCGACCAGAGGAACTCCGAATGCGGCCAAGAGCGACGGCGGCAGCTCGAGGAGGCCGAAGTCGTGTGCTCTTTCGGTCCAGCCGAGGGAGTACGGGAGATACTTTCGTGCATCGCGTGAATTCTCTTCTTCTTGCGGTGGCTCCAGCGTCGTGAGGAAGGAAATCTGGGACGGAAAGACTCCGTCCTTCACCCAGTGCATGCGTTTGATGTCTGTGTACCCCAGACGGTTAGGGTCGCGAGGGAAGTTTGTCGTGTGTTTATGGCGCAGAGTAGTACGGGAGGACACCTCTTCGCTCGGTTTTCGTAATTGGACAAAGTGTTTCAACATGCCGTGCCCGGCGGTCAACGCGAGGATTCGTTCTTCTTCGCTGTCCTCCACGTACAACAGGCCGCCGATTCTAGATATCCACTGCGACAGGAGCCTCTTCTCAAAGTTCGTAACGCTTGCGACACAGAAAAGGCCGTGAGATTCAGCCGGGGATGGCGTCAAAGAGAGAGGGGTGGCAACCAAGCGAGCGAGCCGAGTGAAGCCCTCGATATGGATATGGAGATCGTCCTCGAAGCCGGAGATGCGTATAGGTTCGCCCATGTCCAGGTCCCTGATCTGCATCGGAGCGACCACTTTCGTCCCACCTTCCAGGCCGGATACTAGGATGAGAGTGTAATCCTGGACATCGGGCCTAGACCAACTCAACCGCGCGATTCCATTTTTAACTCTCCGCAAGGACTTCCGGTCGCAGGACAGGAGCACGCACGGAATCAGCGTCACGGTCGGCGATCCCGTGTCTCGGGGTTTCCTAGCTACCATTCGGAGCTGTGTATCTCTGTACTCAACATCCCAATCTTTCAGGTCGGCCAGAAGCATCCTCATTGTGCTCTTAGCCCTGGCCCATCTAGCATTATCGGAAGCATAAGACCAGACCTGGTCCTCCTCCAAGACCGACACGTAATATTGCTTGCTTCCCTCGGCGGTTAGGCACCAGAAATCCTGTTCTCTAAACATTGCCTCCCGTGAGTCACCGCAACGGATTGCGGCCTGTTCCCACTGAACCCAGTCCGGGTCCGGCTCTGGGGTAAGGCCCGGGTCGGGATCTTTGTTGAATCTGTTGAAGATGGAGAGCTTGAGCCATCTGGTCGGAATTCTACTTTTCGTCGCGGATCGGCCTGCTGCGATGTTGGCGTCTCCATTGCTTTGTGAGCTCTGGTCGAAAGGCGCCGCTGGCTTTGGAGAGGCCTGTGCGCCCTGAGGCATTGTTACGAGGAGCTTACGCTCGGATCCGCCCAGGTCCGGGGATGTCGGAGTCGGGTGATATAAGGCAAAGCGAGCGGATCGATTATCTGTTGATGCACAGGTCGCTCTTGATCTAAAGATAGGGTCGATAAATGGCATATGGAGGCGATTGCGCAGGCAAGAAGAGTTAATACATATTTCAGTCTCTTGACAGGATGACGACGCAGGAAGGGTTTTTGGGGGGGGAGGGGATATTCAGCTTCAGCCTCAGCCTGCCCCGGCGTTTGGATAACGCCCCTGTTCGTCACGCTCGCCTTGGAAATGCAGGCCCTAGCCAATGAACTAGCCCTAGTATGTTTCCTGCCTGTAGGGTCGCGAAGATTCAATTATCCTTGCATCCCTCTCTGCGGGAGGGACGGCTTTCCCTCAATTTTGGCCAAGTCAAGACGCCCCGCAACATCTATAACACTGAGAATCCACCCAATCCCGATTACCTACCTCCACGATAACCTCACATGCCTCGTGCAGAGCCCATCCCAGCGAACTTGGTCTCCTTGACAACATTACAAAATGAAATATGGCCTCGACTGCACGACTCGCCGTTCAACGCGGCCCGCAGCGTGCGATACAGGACCTACATGATAAAGCAACTCTCCAGCCTAGAAAAGAACGGGCACAAGGAGCGCTTCGCCCTGACTGACCGCGACGCGGCGCTGCGGATCGTTGAAAAGTTGAGACAAAATCCGAATGCCTCCAAATCGGACCTAGTCAGGCAGCTGCAGGAAGAAATGCGCAACGCGGCCGCCGGGGTGGTGCAGAATGCGGGGGCGGGGACCCGGAATGCCGGGACGCGCACGGGGCCGCCGCCAAGTGTTCCCTCCGCGGAGAAATTTGCCTCATCGCTGGAATTGGCCAGTAGGCTGCTTCTCACAATCGCCATCGACTCGTCACAGCCAGACGTGCATAGCCGCTGCCTACCGTGGCCGAATGACAAGTCACTCAAGGATGCCGTGGCGGCCGAGTTCAAGACGCAGACGGCGTTTCCTACCGAGAGGAGGGATATCCCGCCGGGGATTTCCATGGCCAACATCTGCGATCGCCACGGGTACACTGTGCGGTGGACCGATAACCTAATGGAACATCTGCAGATTGACGTCGAAGCCAAGAGGATCATGTTCTATGAACACCTCTTCTGTCTCAAGCACCATCTCGAGTCCAGAGACCCCGCCGAGGAATTCATCCTCCCGAAAGCCATCATCGAGGAGGCAATTGATAGCTTCGTCCTCCTCTTCCGACCCTCGGATAGGAGGACGCGCGAGTTCCTGGACGGGCAGCGCCCGCCGCGTGACTTTTACGAGCTCGGCACGTGTGGGCGTCAGCGGTGTCTTAACCTCGCCAGTTACCGCCGCTGGGGGCCCAATATCGAGCGCCTCATTGCCGTGATGAATGAGCCGGAGGAGGGTCTTCAGAAGAATTTGCTGGGCAGGAGGTTCGGTGTTGTTGAGAAGTGCGTCGCTTTGTATGTTGCCGTGTTGACTGTCATTGCGACGGGTTTGGCTATATATGCGACGATCTTGGCGAAGAACAGTCTTGACGTTGCGGGGAGGCAGTTTAAGTTTGATGTGGCCAAGGAGTGTCTAGATGCCGATGTTGCGAAGGCGCTGCCCCAGTTCTGCGGAACCCAATAATGGCATTCCCCTTGGCCTCAGGTTGGTGTGGAATCTATTTGGTTTAATCAGTTAGAATTTTAGACGGGAGGCGTGATCTCCCATCCCGTTTCGGTGAGAGAGGACAAGCAACAATTGTTCCTCTAAAGAGAGAGAGAGAGAGACGAGGACAAGCGTGACATATTCCTGGAACTTTTGATTTCTAGACCAATCTGTCGTCTAGTCTATTCTAACAAGCTTTGCAAATGCTCAATGGATTTGAGGCATCTTCATCTTAGCCATCGATGGGGCTAACAGTAGGATCCCAGCAAACAGGAGAATACTCCGTCGTCTCCAAGCCAGCAACCTCCTCAGGCGTAAGCTGGAAATCGTACAGATCAGCATTCTCCAAGATCCTAGAGTGAGTAACACTCTTAGGAAGCGGGATATAGCCCTTATCCAAGCTCCACCGCAACAAGATCTGCGCCTCCGTCTTGCCATACTTCTTCGCCAGCTCCACAACAGCCTTCTCACCCCACCTCTTCCCCCTCACGAGCGGACTATACGCCTCCACTGCAACATTCCTCTTCTTCGCCCACTCCGTAATGTCATTCCTCGGAAGCCAAGGATGAATCTCCCACTGCCCCACACTCAAAACCCCTCCCTTCCCCTTCCCGCCCCTCTCCTCCTCCAACTCGGCAATATGCCTCTCCAACTCATCGAGGTGATGAACGCCGTAGTTGCTCACGCCGATGGACTTGACCTTCCCTTCCTCGACGGCCTCGACGAGAGCCTTCCAGGCGCCCTTCCGGCCCTCGGAGCCGCCGTAAGGAGCGTGCAGGAGCATCAGGTCGATGTAGTCGAGGCCCGTCTCCTTGAGGGTGCGGTCGACTTGGGCCTTGGCGTCGGCGTAGTTGAGGCCGCGGCCGGGGACTTTGGAGGTGAAGAAGATTTCGGAGCGGGGGATTGTGGCGCTTACGGCGCGGACGGCGGCGCCGGCTCCTGCTTCGTTTCTGTAGACGGCGGCATCATCGATCTGGAGGTATGGGAGGGGGAGTTGTTAGTAATTCGAGGGGAGGAGAAAACAGGAGATTGGGGGAGATTGGATTTGAAGGGGTGGGGGTTCGCTAACATGACGATAGCCGTGGTTAAGGGCGTCGATGGTGACTTCCTGCGCCTTGTCGGCGGGACTATTTACAGACACTCAATGTTAGGAACATTGATCTATTGGTGATTAAATCAAAGGTATGTATGGGCGAGTAACGAAGGTCTTACGTTTCCCAAAGCTACGGCAAAATAATGTTAGCAAGCTCGGATGAGAAGACAAAGAGTAGCACGCGGGCAGTGGGGGGAAGGGTAAAACTCACGCCGTAGCCGAGGCGGGGGATCTCGTGGCCGCTGTTTAGCTTAAACTTGGATTGGAGAGTGAGGGCGGACATTGTGTTGATTCGCGCTGGGGAAAGTTGAGAGGGGGGTCAATGTTAAAGTTCACACAGAGGGAAACAATCTTTGATCAAAATCTGAAAGAAAGTCGAGGAAACTTCTGGTCTATGCAGAAACGAGTCGAGGGGGCAGAGGGCCAGCTTAATACTTTAGCTGTCGTAGATCGATTTGTAAGAAAGGTCGAAAAGCACGCCGAGTCCGGGATGGGGTGGGGGAAAATCCAGGCTTGCTAAAGGTTGTCGCCATTGCCATTGACATTGCCGTTGCCGGAGTCGAGGCTCCTCCCAACGTAGTTCGATGCTACTCCCGCTCCTTGCGGAACCCGAGACGATGGCCGAATATGGCTAGGACCCCGCGGGCACGTCATCTTAGGAGGCAGCGAGACAATAACGGACATCGACCTTTGTGGTTTCCCAGGGGCGAAGTGAATGTGGCATTACAAAGCATTGATTACATTGAGGATGAGGCATCATGATTGATGGGGGTCCATTCCAGAGGATCAATCCCTTTTGACATGGATGCCGATGATGGCGGTTCCGAAACTAGGTGGGTGGGGAGATCTTTCCCTGTTCCTCTTGTTCCTCTTGTTGCCGTCTTAACCCCTAAGTCCGACATGCATCGGGCGTCTTTTTGTTTGCTTCCTGCAAAAAAAAGCCTATAGATGATCGTGAAACTGCCGATAATGCCCCGTGGATTTCGAATCAATAGTGCTTAGTCCAAAGGGTAAAAGACTCCTTCGCGTGGAAGATTAAACCATGAAGCTCGTCAGGCAGGACATGGAAGCTTTTCCGTCTCCGAGTGTGATGTCATTGTCAAATGGCAGCACATGGCGATGCAATTGTGGCATGGCATGGCATGGCGGGGTATCAAAAAATAAGTGCGGGGTAGCTCGAGTCAAGCCAACACCCATGAGAGGGGAGCTCTTGAATCACCACCCCCTCAACTAGGGGACAAGGTAAGAAAAAGGGAAAAAAAAAAGAAATATATATCTATCTATCATGCACGGGTATCATCTCATCCATTTTAATCGTCGTCATATTATGCTACCCTCCAGCGGCCGCTCAACCTCATTCTCCACCGCCCGCGCCTCATCCTCCTCGTCCTCCTCAAGCTCATAAACGGGATACGTAAGAATCGCCGCGATATCCCCCAGCATCGATAACCTCTGCCCCGACTCGTGCGCGCTGCTGAGAATGCGCGCCTCTCCACCACCGCCCGTAACCTTCTCCACAAGCGCCACGTACTTCTTGCGCGTCTCCGTATCCTGGCTGCGGAAGAGCGAGTCGCTGATGAGCAGCACGCCGCCGACGCCCACGGCGCCCTCGTTGATGACTTTCTCGACGCTCGTGGGGCCGTACCACGCGCGGCTGTCCTCTTTCCGTAGCATGTCGTAGAACTGGTTGATGTACTGCGCCTCTCTCGTGAAGCGCATGTCCTTCATCGTGGCGGTGACCTCGCGGCTCTTGAGCACGTCGTTGAGACTGTGCAGATGTCCGCTGGGAGAATGTAGCGTCGTGGCGTTGTTCATCATCGCGAGGAGTATCTTGTTGGGCCTCTCAGCCTTGACGGCCTGCAAGCCGATGTAGCTCTTAAAATCCGCCGCCACAAACCCGGGGCTCGCGAGGAGTAGAGGCCGCGGCTGCTCGAAATCGATCTCGCGGAGTAGATTCGTAAGAACGAGGTCGAAGAACCCGCGCATGCTTTCGGAGAGATGCTTCGCGTTATCCCTCTTGCTGGGAACCTTGCGCTCCAGCCTCTGTAGCAGAATCGTCCGCGATTCGGTAACGAGGCAAATATTCGCCAAACCCTCCTGCATCACGACGGCCGCCACGGCGCCGTCTTTATCCACACGCAGGGCCTCGTTCAGCATCGTCTTCGACACCGTATCCCATCCGTCGACCCGATCGATCGTGAAGGGTTTCCCCACCTGCAGTCGCAGGGTGTGGTACTGGCCCAGGCTCGCCACCGACGTCTCAGTCACGATGCGGCCTTTTACGTGGAGCTCGGGGACCGTGGGATCCCAGAAGGTGGACTCGACGGTGACGGCGAGGATGCAGGATACGCGCTGGGTTTGGGTGGCGCCGAGGGCCGTGGTGTGCGAGACGTTGCGGGTGGTTTCGGCGCGGACGACGTCCTTGGGGAGGATGATGTTGTAGGCATTCCAGAGATCGTCGGATTCTTCGGCTTGGAGGGTTAGGGCGTGCTCGGAGAGGTCTCCGGCACGCGAGGTGCGTAGTAGTTTCATCGTCAGTGAGTTCGATGTTGGGTTCTTTCTTTCTTTGGGGAAGGGGGGGGGTTGCTTTTGGGATCGAGGTGGGTTGAGGTTTCGCGCTTGCTCAAAAACAAGAGTTGAGTGATGCTGATCAGGTCAAATGGTGGGGCGCGGGGCAACCTTGAACAGGTCGGGTTTGAAATGGACGTTAGTTTAATTTAGTCGGAGGCGGTTTTCTCTTGTCTTGGAAAAATATCAATAGTTTAATTTTTTTTTCTGGCTTCCCCTTCCTTATATCGAGAAACTTGAAGAACATCGACAAAAGTCCAAAATTCTCTTTTTTGGTTTAACTTGGCTAATTTTACTGCGGAACTGAAAGGTTGTAACAATATGCGGTGCCGGGAGGATTTGATGACTCGAGTTGGGAATCTCGATGTTGAGGATAATGGTGTCCATCATCCGAAGCCTAACGGTGCTGGTAATTTTTTAGATTGAGCAATCCATATCATGAAGCCTGAGAGCTCTTCTGGAATGTCGAACATGATTTGACTTTGCAGAAAAGGAAAAAAAAAAGAAAATCCAATTCCCACATGAGATTTCGGGATATTGGTAGTTCATTATTGCCTTCATAAACTAACATTGCCCACCTCTGCTCGCATCTCCTGGCATCCACGAGAAC
>Ga0164243_10015966_pt1 | contig 10339 bp, 10 predicted proteins | sample OricompcompostOP_FD_108781 | JGI IMG/M metagenome (GOLD analysis project Ga0164243, IMG submission 108781) | Organic Plus compost microbial communities from Emeryville, California, USA - Original compost - Organic plus compost (OP) | ecosystem: Engineered > Solid waste > Mixed feedstock >... | reverse complement strand
GGGGCCGGGCGGTGCGCTGTCCGCGCGGCACGGCGCGTGTCGACTGGCCGGCGCAGGCCGCGGCCGTCGCCGTCCTGGCCCTGCTGACCGACACCCTGATCGCGGCCGGCGCGAGCGCGTGGAGCCACACCGCGTGGTCGGCGGCCGGGCTCTGCCTCGCCCTGACGGCCTTCGCCGTCCTCGAACGACGCAGCCACACCCCCGTCGTGAACCGCGCTCTGCTGCGCTCGGCCCAGGTACGGGCCGGACTCCTGGCGGGCGCGATCACCAACTTCGCCCTGTCCGGCGCCCTGTTCGTCCTGCCGCTGTTCCTGTACCACGAACGGCACCTGAGCCCCCTCGAAACGGGCCTCGCCTTCCTGCCGCTGACCATCCCCTTCGTCGCCAACCCTCCCCTGACCGGCAGAATCGTCGCCCGCACCGGCCCGCGGCCACCCATCCTCGCCGGCCTGGCACTCCTGACCGCAGCGGGCGCGGTCCTGTCCGGCACGATCTTCACCGACGGCGCCTACACCTGGCTCGCGACGGGTCTCCTCCTGACCGGGTTCGGCATCTCGTTCGTCCTGCCCGCCCTTGTCGCGGCCGTCATCGGCGCCGCTCCGCCCGGCACGGCCGGCTCGGCCGGCGGCCTGCTCAACGCCGTCCGCCAGACCGGCGCCACCTTCGGCGTCGCCCTCATGGGCGCCGTCGCGAGCGCCGGCATGGGCTGGCCCCTGCTGCTGTCGGGCGGCGTGTGCGCCCTCGCCTGGCTGGTCTTCGCACTGACCCCGGGCAACGCCACGGACGCAACGGACCGGGCGGCGCCCACCACGAACACGGGCCGCGCACCGTCCGGGCCCGGCTGACCGCCCGGTCTGGAACCACCGGCCCGGCGTCGGACTTCACCAACCGTCAAGGGCCTTGGAGCTGCCTCAGCTCCCCCGCTCCGAGTTCGATGTCGGTGGCCCCGGCCGAGTCGACGATCGAGGCGGGACGGCTCGCGCCGGGGATGGGAATGACAGCGGGGGAGCGGTGCAACAGCCAAGCCAGGGCGATCCCTTGCGGACTGACACCACGGTCGGCCGCGACGCGGTGGAAGGCGGTGTCAGCCGAGGCCGGGCCGGACGGGCCGTCCAGGGAACTGCGGGAGATGCCGCCCAGCGGACTCCAGGGCAGGAAGGCGAGTCCGAGCCGGGTGGCCAGCTCCAGTTCCGGCTCGGCGTCGCGCACGGCGGGGGAGTACTGGTTCTGCACCGACACCAGCGCGTCCCCGAGGATCGCGTGGGCCTCGCGGATCTGCTCCGAGGTCACGTTCGAGATCCCGACGGCACGGACGGTACCGGCGTCCAGGAGCTCGCGCAGCGCGCCGACGGAGTCCGCCCACGGCACCTCGGGGTCGGGCTTGTGCAGCTGGTACAGCCCGATGGCCTCCACTCCCAGTCGCTTCCGGGAGGCTTCGGCAGCCTGCTTGAGATGAGCGGGCCTGGCGTCCACGGTCCAGCTGCCGTCACCGGGACGGCCCCGGCCGCCCTTGGTGGCCACGAGGACGTCGGACGTGTCGCCGCCGTAGCGGGCCAGCGCACGGGCGACCAGGATCTCGTTGTGGCCGCGCTCACCGGCGTGCCAGTTGTAGCTGTCGGCCGTGTCGATGAGGAAATACCGGCTACCGCCGATCACACAGACTCGTTGCATGCCCTCATGCTGCGGACCTAAAGTCACCAGCAGAAGTGCCGACTTGCTGGTCACGTATGAAGGAAAACTGTTGATCGACGTGCAGCGGCTCCGAGTGCTGCGGAGCGTGGCGGAGCACGGCAGTTTCAACCGGGCGGCGACCGCCCTGCACCTGACGCCCTCCGCCGTCTCCCAGCACATCGCCGCGCTGGAACGCAGCCTCGGCGCCCCCGTCGTGGACCGCAGCACGCGCGGCGTCACGCTCACCCAGGCGGGCCGGATCATGGTGGGAGCGGCGGAGTCTGTCGCCGCCGAACTCGCTCACGCCGCCCGCGAGATCGACCGGCTGGGGACCGCTCGCGGCCAGCTCACGATCGCCACCTTCACCAGCGGCGGCCAGCACCTCCTGCCGGACGCCCTCACCCACCTGACGGCCGCGCATCCCGGCACCGTGGTCCACGTCAGGCAGGCCGAGCCCGAGGACAGTCTGCCCCTGCTGCGACAGGGCGCCGTGGACGTGGCGCTCGCCTACCACTTCGACGGACCGCTGCCCCGGCTGCGGGGCCCCGGCCCCGCCGTGCAATGGATCCCCCTCATGGAGGACCCGCTGCATGTCGTCCTCCCCGAGACCCACCCACTGGCCGCCCGCCCGGTCCTCGACCTCGCCGAACTCGCCGACGAGCCCTGGGTGCTCGGCTGCCTCAAGACCGAGGCGTACCTGCGCCGTTACGCCGAGCACGCCGGCTTCAGCCCGGACGTCCGGGGCAGCACGACGGACTACTTCTTCGCACGCTCCCTCGTGGCGGCGGGCGTGGGCCTCTCCCTGATCCCCACCGTCGCGCTGACTCCCGCACTGCCGGGCGTACGGGCCGTACCACTCGACACACCGACGCCGGCCCGCCACATCGGCGCCGCGGTGCTGCGCCGGCCAGGCCGCCCGGAGGTGTCGACGCTGATCGAGGGGTTGCGGCAGAACACGGCCGGCGAAAGCAGCGTCGGGTCGGTCGCCGTCAACGCGCCCGCGAGACAGGCCAGTTCGACTGATCTGCGGCGCCCGACCCGGGACTTATTGGGTTCGCACTGACGTGCGCAGCTTCGTAAGATCACGGCGCGAGGCGTGCAGCGATGGGAGCGTGCGCGCCGTTCGAATTCCTGGGAGTTCCATGCGCCGTCCCCTCATGCTCACCGCCGCCGCCGTGCTCCTGTCCGCGGGCTGCTCAACGACAGACACGGGAAACGACGATGCCCGGACCAAGTCACCATCCTCCAAGGAGGCGTCGGACGCTCGGTCCGCCGTGCAGGAGGCGGTCGCGGCTCTGCGTGAGGACAGCGCCGAGGTCCGTCAGAAGATCGAGGTTCAGGGTGACGGTCAGGTGTACCGCCTCACCATCACCGGCGGCTTCGACTTCGCCACGGACCGGGGACACCTGGCGGTCGACTTCCCCGGCGGCGGGATCGACCACAGCGAACAGGTCTTCGCCGAGGGCAAGATCTACGTCAAAGACGTGCCCGGGGCCGGTGGGAACACCTGGGGAGTCATCCCCCGGGACAAGGCTCGGGCGCACTACTTGTTGCGGGCGCCGTTGAACGACCCCGAGCACGTCATGCAGCAGATCGCCGCGATGCGCGAGGTCTCCCGCGAGGGCGAGGAGAGCGTCGACGGCGTACGTGCGGTGCGCTACCGGGGCATCCTCGACCACCGCACCGTCACCCTGCGCATGGACGCGGACGTCCGCTCCAAGATGGAGGAAGCCCGCGACATCCTGGGCGGAGACGTGCCGGTGTTCGCGGACGCCTGGGTCGACGGCAAGGGGAACCTGGTGCAGACCCGCACGAGCGTCAACATGTCCGGCGCGCGGGTCACGGTGACCACGGTCCTGTCGGACCTGGGCGAGCCGGTCCGCGTGAAGGTCCCACGTCCTGCGGACACGACCCCGATCAAGGAGGCCACCGGCGTCCTGAACGGCTGAGCCCCGACGACCGCCGGACGGGTGTGCCGACGGCACGACGGCCACGACCCGACCCGTCCATGGAGGTGAGCGGCGGCGAGGCCACCGTGTCAGACCCCTCTGACAGGATGCGCCGATGACCTCAACCACCCTCCCGCCCCTCGGAGATGACGAAGAGCTGCGCGCCCGCCTGCTGGATCTGGTCGGCGCCATCGAACCGTGGGACAGCCTCGAGCGCACCCACCTGACCACCACCGCGCAGTGGATCACGAGCGGAGCCCCGCTCCACCGGGTGCGCAAGCCCGACATCCCCCCGATGCACCTCGTCAGCTACTTCGTCGTCCTCGACGCCTCGAACGGCCGGCTGCTGCTCGTGGCGCACCGCAAGGCGGGCCTGTGGCTGCCGCCCGGCGGGCACGTCGAGCCGGGCGAGGACCCGTGGTCCGCCGTGGTCCGCGAATGCCAGGAGGAACTGGGGATCCCGGCCACACCGGCGCCGCTCACCGGCGAGCGCCCCTTCTTCCTGACCGTCACGGAAACGCGAGGGCCGGGCGTCCACACCGACGTGTCGCTCTGGTACCTCCTCTCCACCGACGCGGACAGCATCACCTCCTACGACGAGGAGGAGTTCGACGCGATCCGGTGGCTGACCGCCGAAGAGGTGCTCGAGGAGTCGGTGGAGGTGCTCGACCCGCACATGCACCGCTTCACACACAAACTGCGGCACGCCCGGGCCGTGGATGACCGCGGGTAGTCCTCTCCGCCTGCAACGCGCGCGTCGATGCCCCGCGCCCGGCAGACGCCGGGGATTGTCAGTGGCGCCTGGCATGGTTCGGATCATGTTCGACGGAATCCACGACATCGACTGGGCGTCGCTGACGCACGCATACGGCTCCGCCGAGGAGGTGCCCTCCCTGCTGCGGGCGCTGCGGTCCCCGGACGCCGAGGAACGCCGCAAGGCCCTCGACCGGTTCTACGGTGCCGTTCACCACCAGGGCAGCGTCTACCCGGCGACGGCGGCCAGTCTGCCGTTCCTGTTCGAGCTGGCCGTCGACAGCGACACCCCTGACCGGGCCTCCGTCGTCGCACTGCTGGTCAGCATCGGCAGGGAGTCCCTCGACCGGGGCTTCGAGGAGGACGGCACCGAGGTCGAGTACCACCCGCCGATGGGCTGCGGCCAGGCCGTCGCGTTCCTCCGCGAGCGGGGTGAACGGTTCGCCGATCTCGCCCGTGACCCCGATCCGGACGTGCGCCTGGCCGCGATCGACGCTCTCGGGCTCTTCCTCGACGACGCCGGCCGGGCCGCCGCAGTACTGCGTGAGCGGCTCGCCGTCGAGGAGGGCGTCTCCGCACGGCTGCGGATCGTGGACACCGCGGCCCGCCTGGCGCTGCGCCTCCCGGAGGCCACGCCGCGGATGACGGACTGGCTCACCGGGCTCGCCGCCGACCCGGCCCAGGACCCGGTGACCCGCCTCGCGGCCGTGGTCCAACGGGCCCGTTGCGCTCCGGACGAGATCGACGAGAGCCTCGTACCGGCCGCCGTGACCCTGCTGCGCGAAGCCGTCCACGACCTGCCCGCTCGGAGCGTCGCACCCACCCCCAGTCGCCCGTCGGCCCCCACGGACGGAGTTCCGCCCCAGGTCGTCGCGGCCTTCGCCGATCTCGACCGTCACGCACGCGTCTACGCGCCCACCACGGCGCTGCTGCGCACGTTCCACGAGGTTCTGGGTGACCGGGTGCCTGAGCGGACGGCGCTGCTGGCCGAGCAGCTGAGAAGCCCCGACCCCGGCGCCCGCCTGGACGCCGTGCGGATGAGCGGGGAGCTGATGCGGGGCTGGCGCGGGGATCACACGCCACTCGTCCTGCTGGTCGCCGGCCAGCTCACGACGGCCGACCAGGAGGTCGCCGCCGAGGCCGCCACCGTCCTGGAGTCCTGCCACCTGATCGCCGCCGCGGCCCGGGAGGCGCTCGCCGCCCACGTCGAGGCTCATCGTGCCCAGCACAGCCCGGACGTGTGGACGGCCGCGGACGCGCTGCTGCGCAGAAGCCACCAAGAGGCCGTACGAGCCCTGGCGCGCCAGGGTGACACGCGCGCCGTCCCGAGTCTGCTGGTCGCGCTGGACAGCGATGCCGACGCCTGGCGTGCCATCCAGGTGGCGGGCCATCTGCCGCAGGCGGCGGACCAGTTGGTGCCCCGGCTCTGCGATCACCTGCGCCGTGTCGACGTGTCCGAGCAGTGGACGGAGATGAGCGCCAACGCGATCCTGACGGCCCTGGCCGCCCTCACCGCCTCGACCGCGCCCGGCGACGCAGCGCTTGCCGTGGTGCCGGGAACGCTCGACGCCGCCGCGATTGCCGCTGTGACGGAGACGCTCGACGCCGCCGTCCGCCACGGCCAGCACGGAATCACACGGTCGGCGCTGAAGGCGCTGCGGACGTTCGGCCCGGCGGCCGCCGGTACGGCGGATGTGATCCGGTCGCTGACCACCTCCACCGACCCGCACGTACGCCCCGCCGCCGTCGCCGCACTCTGGGCCGTCAGACGGGACCTGAGCGAGGTCATGCCCCTCCTGCTCGACCTCCCGACGACAGCATCAGCTTCCGGGCCGGCGACGCGGCTGATCTGCTCGCGGAGATGGGCCCGTCCGCCTCCGTCGCCCTGCCACAGCTGCGCAGCCTTCTCACGCACGACTACGAATGGGTCCGGGTGCACGTCGCGGCCGCGCTCTGGGAGATCGGCGGTGAGCCCGAGGCACCGGCCGTCCTCGACGCGCTGCTCCAGGCCATGGCCCAGAACCCGGCGACCGCCAACCACGTCGTGACCTGCCTGGACCGCATGGGCACCTTGGCGGCGCCGGCCCTGCCCCTGCTCCGCGAGCAACTCTCCGAGCCCCGGCGCGGCGGCAGGTTCCAGAACATCGCCCACGACGAGGAACTCCAGCGCGTCAGCCGCAGTCTCATCAGCCGCCTCGATCCGCGCCCGTAGGAGCACCCGGCCCCAGGGACCGCCGCGTCGCTGGGGCCTGTGCGTCGCTGGGGCCCGTGCGTCGCCGGGGCCGGTGCCGAGCGCGCCCCTGCGGAGGAGCTACCGAGCGGCGTCGGGGTCGACCGCGGGATGCGTGAACCGCACGGGCTTGCCCAACGACCGGGCGTAGGCGATTTCCGCCCGAGTGCTGTCCCCGATGTAGTCGCCGACCACGAGCACCTCGTCAGCGAGCCGGATCTTCGCCCGGTGCAACTCGTCCAGCCGAACCTTCAGCGCCCTGGCCTGATCAGGATCCGACCAGAGCGGGTTCGGCGACTTCAGGTCGCACCCCGGCTTGACGACGATCCTCCCGGCCTCGGTCTCCCGTACGTCGGCCTCGCTCATCTCGGTCATGAAACGGGTGGAGCCGCAGATCACGACGATGGGCGGGAGGCCCAACCGCTGCTTGACGTCCGCGAGCCCCTCCTCGGGAGTGAGCGGTACCGGGCGTGACACTGATTCCTCCTGGTCGTATGCCTTCGAGAGCCGAGCGCGGACAATCCCGGTGGTGGCCGGACGGCGCACGTTGCGATCATGAACCTTCCGAGCAGCCTGACGATGTGTGAGGAAGCCGATCGCGGTGCCCGCCTGCCCGCCGATCCGACCGTAGTACACCCGATGCCGGACCAGCCCCGGATCGTGCTGCTCAAGCCACTGGTCACATCACCGCTGATCGAGGTGGGGGAGTACTCCTACTGGGAGTACTCCTACTACGACGACCCGTTTCCCGTTCCCGATCAGGGGCGGATCGTGGGCCGAGCACTTCGACCTGATCACAGGGCTGCCCGGCCGGGGCGACACCGTGGTCGGGAACGACGTCTGGTTCGGATACCGCGCCATGGTGATGCCCGGCGTCCGCATCGGACACGGAGCCGTCATAGACGATCCTCGTCGGGCACGGCAGCGACGGGACCACTGGGCGCGCCCCCAGCAGCCCCGCCGCACGCCGTCCCGGTCAGACGGCCAGCGAGGCGACCTCGTCGCGGGCCTGCTTCGGTTCCAGGACGCGTTCGGCAAGGAAGCCGAACAACAACCCGAACGCGGCCCACAGGACGGCCTGGAGACCGATCGAGGCCACCCGGAACTCCCACAGGTCGGTCGCCGGGAAGCCCTTGGGGGTGTTGTCCCCCTCCGGCAGGACGGCCATCACGACCGACACGATCGCCACGAAGGCGACACCGGCGGCGATGGAGGCGTTCCAGTTGCCCCACGCCGGAGCGAGCCTGCGGCCCAGCAGGATCGCCGCGATGCCCAGCAGGACACTCAGGGCGATCATGCCCACGAACAGGATGGTCCGCTTGCCGATGGTGTCGGGGTTGCCGACGGCCGGCGGGTTCGCGGGGTACTTCAGGATCGGCAGCAGGTAGAGGAGCAGGAACCCGGCCAGCGCGGTGAGCGCAGCGGTGGACCGTGCCCCGAACCGGCCGACACGGCCCAGCGCGAAACAGAACGCGAGGGCCGCGATGCCGCCGATGGCGACACCGAAGACGAGCACACCCGTGGCGAGACCGGCGGTCGACTGCACGGCGCGGCTGACGAGTTCCTCGCCGCCGTGTCCGTGTTCATGGGAGCCGGCCTCCTCGAACGCGATGGCCGCGTCCACGGGACCTTCCCCGACCAGGAAGGCGAAGACGAAGGCGAGCACGCCGGCGCCCAGGCCGGCGAGCATGCCGCGCACCAGCAAGGTGCGTACGGTGACGGAGTTCATCGAGGGCGTCTCCGTCAGTGGCAGGGGAAGCCGAGGAGGTGCCGGGCGTCGTGCACCCACTCGTGCACGCCCTCACCGGAGACCAGAGCGGTGGCGCCCTGCTCGGCGCCGACGAAGTACAGCAGGACCAGCATCAGGACGCCGACGAAGACGGCCCAGGGGGCGACCGCCCGCAGCGGCAGCGGCGCGAGGGTCTGGGTGGTGGGGGTGGGGGCAGCAGTGGACTGCGCCATGGCGAGACCTCCTCGGGAACTACGCGTCCCGCGTCGTGTGGAGCACTCGACGACAGCGTTGGGTCTGACTCACCGCCCCACCTGGCTGGCGGGGTGGCACACAGTGGCGCGACCGTGCCGGGCTTGCACCGGACTTCCGTGGCGCTGTCGTCCTTGTCGCCCCAGATGGTAGGGGCAATGCGCAGTTCGGCCAACATGGCGTACGCCACCTACGATGAACCGACCTCGCGGAAAGGCCCTCCATGACGATCCGGCTCACGCTGCTGTGCGCCGCGGCACCGACGGAACGCGACGCGCGTTTCAGCGGGGACACGCCGTTGGCCGAGAGGACTCTGGAGCAAGTCCGGGGAATCGCCGCATCGTTGCCGTCGACCGCCGCCTGGCTCGCCGCGCCTTCCCAACGGTGCCGTCAGACGGCGCAGACCCTCGCCGGGGACGCCGTCACCGTCGAACCGGCCCTCCGGGACATGGACATGGGCAGCTGGCAGGGCCGGACCCTGGACGAGGTCGCGGCCGATGACGGGACCGGACTCGCCCGCTGGATGTCGGATCCCGAAGCGGCCCCGCACGGCGGCGAGTCGGTGGCGCAGCTGTGCCGCCGGGTGTCCGTTTGGCTGGAGGGGCTGTCCGACGATACGGGCCGGGCCCTGGCCGTCGTCGAACAGGCCGTCGCCCGGGCGGCGTTGCTGCACGCGACCGGTGCGCCCCAGCTGTCGTTCTGGCGGATCGACGTCCCGCCGCTCGCCGCCGTGCAACTCACCGGCAGATCCGGCCGCTGGAATCTGCGGATTCCCACGATCGGGAGCAGCCGGTAGCCCCGGCTGAGACCCGAACGCTGAGACCCGAACCGGGCGTGTCTTCGTCAGCCCGTTCAAGACGACTCGCCCGCGTCAGGGGCCCACCCGGGTGGCGGAGAGGCCCGCTCGGGCGGTGGAGAGGCCCGCTCGGGCGGTGGAGAGGCCCGCTCGGGCGGTGGAGAGGTCGGTTCGGCGGCGGAGAGGCCCGCTCGGGCGGTGGAGAGACCCGCTGGGGCGGCGGCACGAAAGACGTAGGCGGTCATGGACGCGGTGACCGGCCCCGGGCCAAGTCGTGCCGTCATCTCCTCGATGACGGCGGCCCGGATGGCCGGCCCGTCGGGGTGCGCTTCGACGGCCGCGCGCACGGGCGTCCCGGTGAGATAGCCGGTGGCGAGGTCGGCGGTCGAAGGGGCCCGGCCCGTAAGCGTGAGCTTCTGCTCGTCCTCGACGGCGAATCCGGCGGCGGCCAAGTCGGCGGCGACGACGTCCGGATCGGCGTAACCGTGCGGAACGGTCCTGAAGAACTCGGGCGGCTCGACGGGGAACGCCCGCTCCAACCCGGCCTGGAGCGCCACCTCGAAACCGTGCGCTTCGAGCGGTCCCCAGGTGTTGAACAGGAACCGGCCGCCCGCGGCCAGCACCCGGCGGATCTCGCAGAAGGCCGCGATGCGGTCGGGGAAGAACATCACACCGAACTGGCAGACCACGAGGTCGAAGCTTCCGTCCGGGAACGGCAACCGCTGCGCGTCCGCCTGTCGCCACACCGCTCCCGGGGCGCGCGCCGAACCGAAGGTGACCATGGCCTCGTTCAGGTCGGTGGCAGTGACGACGGCCGATGGGACTGCCGCGAGCAGCTCGGCTGTCAACACGCCAGTGCCTGAGGCGAGTTCGAGGACGCGCCGGGGACGGAGTGCCGCCGCACGCGCGGCCAGGTCCTCGGCGAAGGGGCGGAAGACGACCGGGACGAGGTACTGCTC
>Ga0164243_10015965_pt1 | contig 10339 bp, 7 predicted proteins | sample OricompcompostOP_FD_108781 | JGI IMG/M metagenome (GOLD analysis project Ga0164243, IMG submission 108781) | Organic Plus compost microbial communities from Emeryville, California, USA - Original compost - Organic plus compost (OP) | ecosystem: Engineered > Solid waste > Mixed feedstock >... | reverse complement strand
GGTCAGCGCACACCCGAGCGCGATCAGCCAAACGCCCGCGCCGCCGCCGAACGCGCTCATAGCGAAACCTCCGGCAAAGTTCGCCCCGACAAACGTCAACGAACCCCACAAGCGCATGCGGCCGTAATCGAGTCCGCGATGCCGGACGCCATCCAGCGCAATCGTCTCGATCAGCGGCATGATCGTCGAGTTGCAGAGCATCAGCAGAGTTGCAAATAGCAGAAGCGGCCAGAATGACAGGGACGCGCCCAATGCAACCACGAGTGCAAGGCTCATCCACGCCAGGACAACGAGGTACCATCGATGCGTCCCGCTCCGGTCGGCCGCCATCGCGACGACCGGCGAGACCAACACGCGAAGGAAGAGCGGCGCCGCAATAATTGTACTGATTTCCCCGGCAGATAGCCCACGCCAGTTGAGCCAGACCGGCAGAAAGGGCGTGTGCATGCCGTAGAAGACGAACAACGCCCCATAAAACAGGCCGACACGCGCCGCAAAATTTTGCCGTTCGTCTCTCCAGGTTCGCATTACCAGCGTTCCGTCCGCCCTATGCTCAAGCCACCGTATAAGCCTGCGGTTGATCACCCGCATAAGTCCTGTTCAGTTCAGCCGAAGGTTGTGTCTTGGCTCGCTGCGAATCGCATACCGGTTAAGTCAAATTTTGCGGAGCACAACAGGCTATGCAGGCTCTCACATCTCCCCTCGGCGACGACGTCGATACGGAATACCGCGCCATTGAGGCGACTTTGCTCGAAAGCACGCGCGGGCGCTGGTTCCTCGCCGAACATGGCCGGAGGGCCCGTCGCCTCGATAGCGCTCTTTTGGAAGACGCCATCCGGCGGCTGCAAAGTTCACTGCGCGAGCCGCCCGCGCTGCTGGGACAGCTCAAGGCCGAAATCGAGGCCATCAAGTCCCAGATGGCCGAAACACGTGCAGCGCTCCTTGCCCGTCCGACGGTCGACGAAAGCATTCTCCCAACGCACGCGATGTTGAAGGCCGCCGAGGACATCCACGACATAGCTTGGTCGCTCCAGGCCAATCCATTCGATCCAAAAGGATGCGAGCAGATCGCCCGCAACGCCGGCAAGCTCTACGCCATGAGCCAATCGCAGGCCGCACAATCAAATCGCGTCGTCGCCGCAGCAAGCGCGCTCGAAACGTCAGCGAACAAGCTAGAGGGCATTCTCGAGAGCATCCTCCACGAATTGGAGGTGGACACGGCAGCTTAGCTTCTCCCTCATCAAATTCGACACCTGCCAACAAAAAACCGGGCTGAGCCCGGCTTTTGTTGGCTCTCAAATCGCGATCACCACTTCGTTCGCATGCCGACCGATACGAGGTCGAAGGATGCGTCGGTGACATTCCCAGTTACCGGAATACCCTGGGGTGTAATGTCATCAAACGCTCCGTCTTGAATGAATACGTGAGAATAGCCGATATCCAGGGTCGTCTCTTCGCTGTGCAGCAACGACCGACAGAAGTCGCATTTGTAGCTTGCACCGATGTTCACCCAAACTCTGTTATTGTCCGGCACCTGAATCAAGCGCCCCATGGGATCATCGATGGGAGAAATCTCATAAGCGACGCCGCTCCGCAGCGTCAGTAGCGGCGTGTAATCGTATTCCCCGCCAACCGAAAAAAACCAACCGTCGCTCCAGTTGGCTGACTCTCCAAGGGTGCTGCCTGGAAATGAAACCGTTACGTTCTTGAACCGGCTCCAGTTCGTCCACTCGATGGTTCCCAGCAGTCGCGCCCGGGGTGCTACTTCCTGCCGAATGCTCAAGGTGACCAGGTCCGGCAAGTCGAGCGTGCTGCTCGCCGGGAATGCCGTACCTGGCACTTTAAGACCGCCGCTCAGGTCGTGCGTAAGCTGAGAGCGATAGCCAAGGCCGATCGACGTGCTTGCTGTCGGCTGAAGCAAGATGCCGGCCGTCCCGCCGAACGCCCAGTCGTTCCCTCTGAACTGCACGATGGGATCGGAAGCAGGGTTAGGCGGGAGCCCCATAAGCTGCCGAAACTGCAGCTTCGCCTGTGCCCATTCCATTTGAACACCGGCACCGATGATGACGCCCGGAGCAATGCGATACGCCACGGTCGGATTGGCATTGACGGTCAGCAGCTTGCTCGTCACGCCAAGATACGAGCCATAATACTCGGTGTTATCGGGTTTCGTGGCGAGCCCGAATGGCGAGGTGATGGCGATACCGAGCCAAAGATCCCTTGAGACCTGATAGGTGCCGTAGCTTGAGCCCACGAGAGCGGGAATCGTGATATCGCCGCCGCCTGTGACCGACGCCGGCGCCCCGGACAAGCTCGTTCCCCCGAAACTCTTCACGTTCACGTCGGAATTCGGGAGTACGAGAGTATAGGACGACTCCGTGTTGAGGCCCGAGAACTGACCCGCCGCGGCCGGGTTCCAGAACATCGATCCGATGCTTCCGCCCGCGGCAACACCAGCCGATGCCGATCCCAAAAAGACAGTCGATTGTTCGTGAATGTCGATTCCACCGGCGGAAGCCGCACTGGCCGTAGCCGTCAGAGCCGCGACACTGATTGCCACCAAACGGACCGTGTTTGCTGTTGCTTTTGACGCCCGCATATCTTCGCCCTCTCGGCGCAGATGCCGCGCCATCGCCACAATACGTTGGTTAACGCGCCGCTCCACTAGACTTTCGAACGTCTAATGAGCAATTCCAGCGTAAAGCACGCAGCTGTGCCCAGCGCGCAACAAAAAAACCGGCCCGCCGAAGCGGACCGGTTCTTGCCAAGCCCTGTTTCAATCCCTCGAAACGTCGCTTGGCGCTCCCCCCGGAGTCTGTGAACGGCGACTAGATCGCCGAAACCGCGCGCAAGCTGCCAAAGTCCTACTTTCGGTGCAAGTCTTGACTCACAAGAGCAAATGCGAGTCGGCCGTCTGAGGTGCGCACTGGCAACAGGCGGCGGAGCCTACGATTTTCTAAGTGCGAAATTGTGGTCGACAGGACCGTTTTCACCGTTTCCGATCTGCATCTGAGCACCTGACGACAACGCGTTCCAAACGAAGAGCTTGGCGTCATGCACAGCTTCCTGGATCGGCTTCCCGCATGCGAGACCAGCGGCAATAGCGGCCGACAATGTGCACCCTGTACCGTGTGTATGTGGCGTTTCTAGACGCGGCCTGCGGAATGCCAAATGCCTATCACCGTCGAACAAGACGTCTTCCGCATCGGGCCCCTGCCCGTGCCCGCCTTTTAGAAGCACTGCTCCGCAACCGAGCTTCATCAAATCCTCGGCCTGCGCGCGTATCTCTCCATCCGTTTCAGCTTCCGGGCGGTCGAGCAAACGAGCTGCCTCTGGAAGGTTCGGCGTGATAAGCGTTGCCAGAGGAATGAGAGCGTGACGTACGGCATCGATTGCATCGGGACGAAGGAGAACGTCTCCACTTGTGGCAACCATGACCGGGTCGACAACCACGGGTACGCCACTAAGCGTCTGCAAAAGCGAAGCGACTGTCTCGACTGTTGAAACGTCCCCGAGCATTCCTGTCTTCAACGCCGCAACAGCGAGATCGGAAACGACCGACCGAAACTGCTCCGCGATGAAGGCCGGCGGGATTGAGAAAACGCCGGTGACGCCCCGGGTATTCTGAGCGGTGAGAGCGGTGATGACCGAAGCACCGTAGACGCCCAGTGCCGAAAAAGTCTTCAGGTCGGCCTGAATGCCCGCCCCACCGGAGGGATCAGACCCCGCAATGGTCAGCGCAATAGGAGGGGTTTCAGCACCCATGGAAGCCAGCCTTCAGTGCGTCCCCTGCTTCAGGATCTCGGCCCCGAGGTCCGCCGGCGTGACATAGGACTCAATCCTTCCCAGCGCCGGGAAGTGCTCGATCATCCATTGACTGAACCAGTTCTGCGCCCCGAACACGAAGAGCAATCCGGTGATGATCAGCAACAGCCCCATCACCCTTTCGAGCGTCTCGAAGTGCCGCTTGAACTTCTTCATGAAGCCGAGAAACGGTCGGATCGCGATCGCAGCCAGAATGAACGGGATGCCGAGCCCGAGCGAATAGATGAGGAGCAGTTTGACACCCATCCAAAGGCTGCTCTCGCTCGCAGCAAGCGTTAGAACAGTCGCAAGCACCGGGCCGATGCACGGCGTCCAGCCGAACGCGAACGCAAGGCCCATGACGTAGGCGCCCGCGAAGCCCGCTTCCATCGCAGCCGCGGAATATCGCGCCTCACTGTAGAAGAGATGGATGCGCAGAATGCCGAGGAAGTGCAGTCCGAACAGAATGATCACGATGCCGGCCAGCGTGCCGAGCGACGCACGATAGGAAAGAAGCACCTGCCCAATTGTGCTCGCCCCTGCGCCTAGACTGACGAACACTGTCGTAAAGCCCAGCACGAAGAAAACAGCGGATGCAACGACGCGAAGCCAGACGCGCCGGTCAATCGACTCCTGTCCAGTCAGCTGATCGAGCGTCGTGCCACCGATATAACCGAGGTAAGGCGGCACTAGGGGAAGCACACACGGAGATAGAAAGCTCACCAGTCCCGCAAGGGCGACACCGAAATAGATCTGCGCATCAACCAGCATGTCACCTGCTTTCTGAAGCCCTTGCGCGGGCCTAATGAACGTTCTCTTGCGTGAGCGCGGCGACGCCCGGCAGCTCCCGGCCCTCTAACCATTCGAGGAACGCGCCACCCGCCGTCGAGACATAGGTGAAGTCGTCCGCCACGCCCGCTGCATTGAGCGCCGCGACGGTATCGCCGCCACCCGCAATCGACACCAGTCTCCCGGCCTTCGTAGCCTTCGCGGCCGCCCGCGCCAAAGCAAACGTGCCCTCCCCAAATGGAGCGATCTCAAATGCCCCAAGGGGTCCGTTCCAAAGCAGCGTCCTGCAGCTTTCAAGCACGGCGGTCATACGCGCCAGCGATTGCGGCCCGACGTCGAGGATCATTGCGTCGAACGGCACGTTATCGACGGAGACGACCTCATGCGCCGCACCTTCTTTGAATTCGCGGGCGACAACCGCGTCGGTGGGAAGAATGATTTCGCAGCCTTTCTGCTTCGCTTCGGTCATGATATCGCGCGCAGTGCCGTCGAACTCAGGCTCGGAAAGCGACTTGCCAACCATCACGCCAGTCGCCTGTAAGAACGTGTTCGCCATCCCGCCACCGATGATAAGCTGGTCAACTTTGGCAACAAGATTGGTCAGCACCGGAATTTTCGTCGAAACCTTGGCACCTCCGACGACCGCAGCCGTCGGTCGCTGCGGCTTTTCGAGCGCCGTGCGCAACGCGTGGATCTCTTCCATCAGCAACGGGCCAGCGAACGACGGAAGGTAGTGCGTCACTCCTTCGGTCGAAGCGTGGGCCCGGTGCGCGCACGAAAAAGCGTCGCCGACGAAGATGTCCCCGAGCTTCGAAAGTTCTTCGGCGAATTTCGGATCGTTTTTTTCTTCGCCCTTGTGAAACCGGAGATTTTCGAGAACCGCCACATCGCCGTTCTTAAGACCTCGAACCGCCGTCTCGGCCGCATCACCAATGCTATCCGCACCAAACGCGACCGGTCGACCGAGAAGCTGTTGCATCGCCGCAGCAATCGGTTTCAAGGAGAACTCTGGATCTGGACCGTTCTTCGGCCGACCGAAGTGCGAGATCACGATGACTTTGGCGCCGCGATCGGACAACGCCTTCAAACCCGGAACAACACGCTCAAGGCGCGTGGCATCCGTCACCTTCCCGTCCTTGACGGGAACGTTGAGATCCGCACGCACGATAACGCGCAATCCTGCGACGTCGACGCCATCGGTCGTCTTGAGCTTGTCGAGATTCATTCCGAACACCAGTACGAATTGCGCCGAGCTTGTGTTTCAGGTCGTCATGATGATTTCGCGACCGCATGTCGTGCGGCTTCCACCGCGTGCGCAGCCGTAATGCCAAAATGCTCATAGAGCTTGGCAGCCGGCGCCGACGCCCCGAAACCGTGCATGCCGATGAACTGATCAGATTTGCGGAGCCATTCGTACCAGCTCTGCGGAACACCTGCTTCGATCGCAATTCGCGGCGCGCGGCCGAGGATTTCGTTTTGATAGTTTTCAGGCTGCGCCCGGAAAAGCTCGAACGACGGCATCGAGACCACCGCCGCTCTTATTCCGTCCTTCGCCAAAGTTGCAGCGGCCTCGACAGCAAGGCCGACCTCGGAACCCGTCGCCATGAACGTCACATCGCGTTCGCCATCCGTCGGCCGAATGAGATAGGCACCCTTGGCACAGAGGTTCTCGTCTTCTTTTCCGCGAAGGTTCGGAACCGCCTGGCGCGAAAGCGCCAAAACAGTTGGCGTCTCTTTCGCGGCCAGTGCCAGCTCCCAGCACTCCGCCGTCTCGATACCGTCAGCGGGACGGAAGACGTTGAGGTTCGGAATCGCACGCAGCGCACTCAGATGTTCGACGGGCTGATGCGTCGGACCGTCTTCGCCGAGGCCGATGGAATCGTGCGTCAGCACATAGATGACACGCTGCTGCATCAGCGCCGACAGCCGGATCGAAGGGCGGCAATAGTCGGCGAAGACGAGAAACGTTCCGCCGTAAGGAATGAACGAGCCTGACAGCGCAATGCCGTTCATTGCTGCCGCCATGCCATGCTCGCGCACGCCGTAGTGAATGTAGTTGCCTGCGAAATTCTCCGGCGTCACCGAAACGTGGTGTTTCGTTCGCGTGCCGTTCGACCCGGAAAGATCCGCGGAGCCGCCGATCAATTCCGGAAGCACTGGAACCAGACGTTCGATTGTCATCTGAGACCAGACGCGCGTCGCGCGCTTCGCGCTATCGGTGGCAAAATCGTTCTTCGCCGCAATGATCGCGTCGGCAACGGCATCTTTTATATCGCGGCCCGAGATCAGCGACCTCGCATCGGCGCCTACTTTCGCCTCTCGCTTCGCCCAGTCTTCACGGACTTTGGTATGTTGGTTCCCGACAGCGCGCCATGCAGAAAGAATGTGTTCAGGCACTTCGAAAGGCGGATATGGCCAGCCGAGATGCTCGCGGGTCGCTTTGATCTCGTCAACGCCCAGCGCTTCGCCATGTGCGGATGCTTTGCCCGCTTTGTTGGGCGAGCCGAACCCGATCTGCGTCTTGCACGCGATGAGCCACGGCCGCGACGGATCGGCCTTCGCGGCTTTCAGCGCCGCCGCAACTTGAGCCGCATCATGTCCGTCAACACGGGCGGAGTTCCAGCCGGACGCCTCGAAGCGCTTCACCTCGCTGTCGGACACGGAGAGACTCGTCGCACCATCGATCGTGATCGAATTGTCGTCCCAAAATACGATCAGCTTGCCGAGCTTCAGATGCCCCGCGAGCGAGATCGCTTCCTGGCTGATGCCTTCCATCAGGCACCCGTCACCAGCGATGACGTACGTATGATAGTCTATGAGGTCCGACCCGACGCGCGCCGCAAGCAGCTTTTCCGAAAGCGCCATGCCGACCGCATTCGCGATGCCTTGGCCGAGCGGACCGGTCGTCGTTTCGATCCCTGGCGCGTGGCCGTATTCCGGGTGGCCGGCGGTCTTCGATCCAAACTGACGGAAATTCTTGATCTCTTCGATCGTCATCCCCGGGTAGCCGGTCAGATAGAGGAGCGAATAGAGAAGCATCGAGCCGTGCCCGGCTGAGAGCACGAAGCGATCGCGGTTCGGCCAATCCGGCGCACTCGCATCGAACTTCAGCGCCTCAGTGAAAAGCACCGTCGCAACATCCGCCATTCCCATCGGCATGCCCGGATGTCCCGAGTTGGCCGACTGCACGGCATCCATCGAGAGGGCCCGAATAGCGTTCGCCAGGTCCCTGAGACTTGGCGCCGGCGACTTCTCCACCTTGACCTGAGCTTTGCTCATTATCGTACTTAAGTCCGTTCCGCTAAGCGCCGCTGGCGCGCTGTAAAGTGCTGGACATTTAACGGGCGATTGCAGCGGCGTCTACCGCGCCCGCGAGGGTGGTGCACGGCAAAAATCGGGGCCCTTCAATTTGGCGGCCGGTTGCGGACCAAGTGTCACGCTCAGGGGCCGACGCCGTCCGCCTTCGTCTTGGCCTTCGCTTTGGCCTCCCGCTGGCTCTTTTCGGCCTGCGCGAGCTTGGCCTCCTCCACCTCGTCCTCCCGGAACAGCTTTTCGAGCATCGCCTGAGAGGTCCGCGCCCGCTCCAAAAGCTTCTCGACGTCGGAGGCGAGCTTGTAGTCCTCGTTCACCCGCCGCTCGTCGTGGTCCCGGAACGTCTGCACGGTTCGGCTCGCGACGCGATCGGAAAAGCCGAGGCCCAGCATCAGCAGGCGCGTGAGATCGAGAGAGGCCAGAAAGGTTTCACGCCGGATGGCCGCAACACCAAGGTCGAGCAGCCGATAGGCGTGCATGCGATCCCGCGCTCGCGCATAGATTGGAACGTGCGGATAGTGCGTCTTGACGATCTCGGCAGCGCGCATCGACGCTTCAACGTCATCGATGGCCAATACGAAGGCCTTGGCCTTGTCGGTCTGCGCCGCCTCTAGAACTTCGAGCCGGCTTGCATCGCCGTAGAAGGCCTTATTGCCGAACCGCTTCACGAAGTCGACCTGCTCTACGCTGATGTCGAGCGCGGTGAACGGAATGCCCTTTGCTCGCAAGACGCGCGCCACGATCTGCCCGAATCGCCCGAACCCCGCGATCACCACATGACTGTCGTTCTCGGGCAGCGGATCAAAAGCTCGGGGCTCGGTCTTGCTTTTCTTCGAGAGCAGACGATCGAACGCTAAAAGCAATGGCGTCATCGCCATCGACAACGTCACGATGACTGCCATGATCTGCGAGGATTCGCTGCCGAGCACTCCGACCGAACGACCGACGGAGAGCAGCACAAACGCAAACTCGCCGCCTTGCGACAGCGCGAACGCGAGACGGCGCGAAGGCCCGGATTCCAGCCCCTGCCAACGTCCGAGCAAATAGAGCACGACCGATTTGATGACGATCAGCAGCACGGTCGACGCAATGATGAGACCCGGGGCCGAGATCAACAGTCCGAGGTTGAGCGACATGCCGATCGCGGTGAAAAAGATGCCGAGTAGAAGCCCCTCGAACGGCGCAATGTCCGCCTCGAGTTCGTGCCGATAGCTGCTCTCCGCAAGCAGCGCACCCGCAATGAACGCTCCAAGCGAAGCCGACAGCCCGACGGCCTCCATGATCAGCGTGATGCCGACGACCGTCAGAAGAGCCGCAGCGGTCATTGCTTCTTTCACACGGGACAGCGCGACAAGACGCAAAAGCGCGTCGAGCACATAACGTCCGACGACAACCACCACGACGATCGTGCCAAGCCCCTTGGCGAAGGCTAGATAGTCGATCGCTGGTGCCGCCTTCGCCGCCGAAACCGCGAAATAGGGCGCAAGCGCTATCAGCGGAATCGCAGCGAGATCCTGGAACAGCAGCACCGAGAAGCCGAGCCGCCCGTGCCGCGTCGAAAGCTCCCCGTTCTCCTCCATGACTTGCAAGGCGAACGCCGTCGATGACAGCGCCAACGCAGCGCCCGCGAAGAGCGACGGCTGCCACTGCGTGCCGAAAAAGACGATGCCGACGAAGGCCAGCACCAGTGACGTGATCACGACTTGCAGCGTGCCGAGCCCGAAAATCGCTTGCCGCATCGCCCAGAGTCGTTTGGGTCGAAGCTCAAGACCGATCAGAAACAGCAGAAGGATGACGCCGAATTCCGCAAAATGCAGAACCTGCTCTGCGTCCTGCTCGGAAAACATGCGCCCGATGCCGTACGGCCCGAGAATGACGCCGGCAACCAGATAGCCGAGCACCGCTGCAATGCCGAGCCACCGGGCAAGCGGCGCAGCGAGTGCCAATGCAGCCAACAGGATTGCCAGTTCATTCAGCGTCACTTAGTCCCCCGATCTATTCAGCGGATCGGACTCCGCGCCCGAAACTTTAAACCGAGGTCCACGATCCGCCACCCCTTAGGCCTATATGGCAAGCGGATTTTGGACCTCATAAGAATGCATAGCAGCAAAGATGCGGGAATTCGGCCGTCTCCCGGGTATTGGGTGCGACACATTGAAGTCCATTACGGAAGTCAACGGACGTTCGCCGCATACCGGAAACATCTTCATGTCATCGCCGCAGCGATGCTCATGGCAGAGGATGAGCATCAACAATGAAGCCGCCGGCTTCCTGCCATCCGTCGCTACCGTCACGATACCAGTCGACGTGGGAATAGCCATAGCTCAAAGCCCGCTTGGCGGCATTCCAACTCATCCAGCAATTTCTGAGGCAAAAGAAGACGAGCGGCTTTGCCTTGTCGCCTTTGGTCAGCATCGCGAGATTGCGCCGAAAG
>Ga0164243_10015963_pt1 | contig 10340 bp, 4 predicted proteins | sample OricompcompostOP_FD_108781 | JGI IMG/M metagenome (GOLD analysis project Ga0164243, IMG submission 108781) | Organic Plus compost microbial communities from Emeryville, California, USA - Original compost - Organic plus compost (OP) | ecosystem: Engineered > Solid waste > Mixed feedstock >... | reverse complement strand
GGCGAGGGGAAGCCCGACCCCGAACAGGCCCGGTTCTTCGAGGCGAAAATCCGGCCGCTGCTGGTCGAGAACTGCGTGAAATGCCACGGCGCCGACAAGCAGAAGTCGGGCCTGCGGCTCGACACCCGCGCCGGCACCCTCGCCGGGGGTGACCAGGGGCCGGCGGTCGTCCCCGGAAAGCCGGACGAAAGCCTCCTCGTGCTGGCCGTCCGCCACGGCGACGACGTGCCGAAGATGCCCCCGTCCAAGAAGCTCCCCCCCGAGCAGGTCGCCGACCTGACCCGCTGGGTCGCGATGGGCGCCCCCTGGCCCGGTTCCGAAGGGGACGCCGCGCCGGCCGCCTCCGCCATCCGTAAGCCCGGCTATCAGATCACCGACAAGGACCGCGCCCACTGGGCCTTCCAGCCCGTGAAGGCCCCCGACGTGCCCTCGACCAAGACCCCCGGCTGGGTCCGCAACCCGATCGACGCTTACATCCTCGCCGGCCTGGAGGCCCGCGGCCTGCGCCCAAACCCGCCCGCCTCGAAGGTCGAGCTCGTCCGCCGCGCCTACTACAACGCGACCGGCCTGCCCCCGACCCCGGCGGAAGTCGACGCCTTCCTGAACGACCCCGCCCCCGACGCCTACGAGCAGTTGGTCGACCGCCTCCTCGACTCGCCCCGCTACGGCGAGAAATGGGGCCGGCACTGGCTCGACCTCGTCCGGTTCGCCGAAACGAATAGCTACGAGCGCGACAACCCCAAGCCGAACGCCTGGCGCTACCGCGACTACGTGATCCGGTCGTTCAACCAGGACAAGCCGTACGACCGCTTCGTCCGCGAGCAACTCGCCGGCGACGAGCTCGCGCCGAACGACGCCGACGCCCTGACCGCCACCGGCTACTACCGCCTCGGCATTTGGGACGACGAGCCGACCGACCGCGAGCAGGCGTACTACGACGGCCTCGACGACATCGTCGCCACGACCGGACAGGTTTTCCTCGGTCTGACCGTCGACTGCGCCCGCTGCCACGACCACAAGATCGACCCGATCCCGCAGAAGGACTACTACAAGCTCGTCGCGTTCTTCCGCGGTATCAACCACTTTCGCAACGGCGGCCCGACCGACGAAGCCCCGATCTTCTCCGGGGCGGGCTCCAAGGAAGCCTTCGAGGCCCGGCTCCGCGCGCACCAGAAACGTCGCGACGAACTTCAAGCCCAGATCACCGCCGTCGAAAACCGCTTCCTCGCGTCGCAAGGTGAGGACGGGGCGGACGGCTCGGCCCGCCGCGACCTCGACGAACTGCGCTACCGTTTCTACCGCGACACGTTCGACCGCCTCCCCGACTTCCCCACGCTCAAGCCCGAGAACTCCGGGGAACTCCCCGGCGGCCGGTTCGACCTCGCGCCGCGGACCCGTGACGACGCGTTCGGGTTCGTCTTCGAGGGGGTCCTGATCGTCCCCGAGGCGGGCAAGTACACGTTCTTCCTCGACTCCGACGACGGCTCTCGGTTGACCGTCGCGGGCCGGACGGTCGTTGAGTATGACGGCACCCACGTGGTCGGCACGGAGAAGTCGGCCACGGTCGACCTCCCGGCGGGCCGCCTGCCGGTCCGGCTCGATTACTTCCAGAAGACCGGCGGGTTGGGGCTCAGCGTGGCGTGGTCGGGGCCGGGCTTCGGCCGCCGGTCGCTCTCGGCGGAGCGGGGCGGGCGGAAGGCGGTCGACGTCGTCAAGTTGATCCGCGAGAAGGGGGCGGCGGTCCTCGGCAAAGACCTGTTCCGGGACTACCAGAAGCTCCGCGGCGCCCTCCGCGATCTGGCCGCCGCGACCCCCGCCCCGGATACGGCGCTCGTGGTGACGGAGTCCGGCCGGGTCGCCCCCGACACGTTCGTCCTCCTCCGCGGCAACCCGCACGTTCCGGGTGATAAGGTCGATCCCGGATTCCTCGCGGTGCTGGGTACGGCGGGGCCGTCGATCCCCGAGCCCCCTGCGAACGCCAAGAGCACGGGTCGCCGCTCGGCGCTCGCCGACTGGATCGCCTCGCCCGCGAACCCGCTGACCGCCCGGGTGATCGCCAACCGCGTCTGGCAGTACCACTTCGGCCGCGGGATCGTCCGCTCGCCCAACAACTTCGGCACCCAGGGGGACCGGCCGACGCACCCCGAGTTGCTCGACCGCCTCGCCGCCGACCTCGTCGCCAACGGCTGGCGCCTCAAGCCCCTGCACCGCATGATCATGACTTCGAACGCCTACCGGATGTCGTCGCACGCCGACCCCGACGCGTTGGCGAAGGACCCGGCGAACGACGCCTTCTGGCGGTTCGACATGCGGCGGCTCACCGGCGAGGAGATCCGCGACTCGATCCTGGCCGTCAGCGGCAACCTCAACCTCGGGATGTACGGCCCCGGGGTCTATCCCGAGATCCCGGCCGAGGTGATGGCCGGCCAGTCGCAGCCGGGCAAGGGCTGGGGCAAGTCGACCCCGGAAGAGGCGGCGCGGCGGAGCGTGTACGTCCACGTGAAGCGGTCGCTGCTCTACCCGATCCTGGAGAGCTTCGACCTGGCCGAGACCGACCGCTCGTCGCCGGTCCGGTTCAGCACGACCCAGCCGACCCAGGCGCTGGCGATGCTGAACGGCAAGTTCCTCAACGACCAGGCGGCCCTCCTGGCGTCGCGCCTCCGCCGCGAGGCGGGTGACGACCCCGCCGCGCAGGTGAAGCGGGCCCTGAAGCTCGCCGTCTGCCGCGAGGCGACGGACGGGGAGGTGCGCCGGGGCGTCGACCTGATGGCCTCGCTCCGGTCGCGCGACGGCCTGGGCCCCGACGAGGCGCTGAAGGACTTCGCCCTCGTCGTGTTGAATTTGAACGAGTTCTTGTACCTGGATTAACGGTCCCGAGCCGGGGAGTCCCCTCATGAACCGACGCCCGAACGACGCGCCGCAGACCGCCGGCGGCTTCTGCGGCCGGACCCGCCGCGAGTTCTTGTGGGAGGCCGGGGCCGGCTTTACCGCGCTGGGCCTGACCGACCTGCTCTCCCGCGACGGGTTCTTCGGCCGGTCGGCCGCGGCCGCGCCGGCGAAGTCGGTGAACCCGCTCTCGCCCAAGCCGCCGCACTTCACGCCGAAGGCCAAGAGCGTCATCTTCCTCTTCATGTACGGCGGCCCCAGCCAGGTCGACACGTTCGAATATAAGCCGAAGCTCTACGAGTTGGACGGCAAGACGATCCCGGTGAAGACGTTCGGCCGGGGCGGGAAGAAGAACGAAGGGCGCGTGGTCGGCCCGAAGTGGGCGTTCAAGCAATACGGCCAGTGCGGCAAGTACGTCAGCGACCTGTTCCCGCACCTCGGGAAGTGCGTCGACGACATCGCGTTCCTCCACGCGATGACGGCCGACTCGCCGATCCACGGGTCGGCGATGCTTCAGATGAACACGGGCAAGATCCTGTCGGGGAGCCCCTGCCTCGGGTCGTGGGTGAACTACGGGCTCGGGTCGGTGAACGAAGACCTGCCCGGCTTCGTCGTGATGCTCGACCCGACCGGCGGGCCGATCAGCGGGGCGAAGAACTGGTCGAGCGGCTACATGCCGGCGTCGTACCAGGCCACCCTGCTCCGCTCCGCCGGCCAGCCCGTGCTCGACCTGTCACGGACCGGCGGGTTGAACGAGTCGGCCCAGCGCCGGATGCTGGACGCCCTGAAGGGGTATAACGAGGAGCACCTCGCCCACCGGGCCGACAACTCGAACCTCGCCGCGCGGGTCGCCAGCTACGAGATGGCCTTCTCCATGCAGCGCCACGCGCCCGAGGCCGTCGACCTGTCGCGCGAGACGCCCGAGACGAAGTCCCTGTACGGCCTCGACGACGCCCGGACGGCCGACTTCGGCAAGCGCTGTTTGCTCGCCCGCCGCCTGGTCGAACGCGGCGTGCGGTTCATCCAACTCTACGCCGGCGGCGCCCACAACGACAGCAACTGGGACGCCCACGGCGACCTGGTCGAGAACCACACGCACCACGCCGGCCGCACCGACAAGCCGATCGCCGGCCTCCTGACCGACCTGAAGCGCCGCGGCCTGCTCGACGAGACCCTCGTGATCTGGGGGGGCGAGTTCGGCCGCCAGCCGACGGCCGAGTACGCGAAGGGGACCGGGCGCGACCACAACGCCTACGGCTTCACCATGTGGATGGCCGGCGGCGGCGTGAAGGGGGGCGTCAGCGTCGGCGAGACCGACGAGATCGGCTCCGCCGCCGTCTCCGACCGCTTCCACGTCAAGAACCTGCACGCGACCGCCCTCAGCCTGCTCGGCCTCGACCCCGAGAAGTTGACGTACTTCTACAACGGCCTCGACCAGAAACTCGTCGGCGTCGAAGGGGCCGAGCCGATCAGGCAGATCATGGCGTGAGGTGAAGCCAACGGCCGACCCCGTCCGTTGTGTTGAAGGTCCGCTCCCGGCCTTCGGCCCGCGCCGAAGGCCCTACCCTCTCCCCGGAGTCACCCGATGCGCGTTTCGACCCTCGCCGCCTTAACCCTTTGCGTACTGGCCCCCGTCGCGGCGGCCGGCGAACCGTCGCCGGGCCGGCGCGTCCTCGGCGCGGACCGCGGCAAGGTGGCGATCGTCGACGCCGCGGGCAAGGTCGTCTGGGAGTACCCGAACCCGTTCTCGGTCCACGAACTCGTCCGGCTGGCGAACGGAAACCTCATGTTCCAGTCGGGGCCGGCCACGGTGGTCGAGGTCGCGCCCGACAAGTCGGTCGTCTGGACGTACACGTCGAAGCCGAAGGAAGGTTATCGCGGCCCGGTCGAGGTCCACGCCTTCCAACGGCTCGACGACGGCCGGACGATGATCGCGGAGACGGGTAACGTCCGGATCATCGAAGTGGACCGGGCCGGGACGATCGTCAAGGAGGTCCCGCTCCGGGTCGACAACCCGAATCCGCACCGCGACACCCGCCAGGCCCGTAAACTGGCCAACGGCCATTACCTCGTCTGCCATGAGGGGGACGGCGTCGTCCGCGAGTACGACGGGGACGGGAAGGTCGTCTGGAGCTACGCCCTCGACCTCGACGGCCGCCCCCGCACCCCCGGCCACGACGGACACGGCACCGAAGTGTTCGGCGCCCTGCGCAAGGCCGACGGCAACACGCTCATCACCACGGGTAACGGCAACCGCGTGATCGAGGTCGACCCCGCCGGGAAGGTCGTCTGGAGCATCGGCCAGGACGAACTCCCCGGCATCCGACTCTCCTGGGTGACCACGATCAAACTCCTGCCCAACGGCAACATCGTCGTGGGCAACTGCCACGCCGGGCCCGAGAATCCGCAACTCTTCGAGGTCACCCGCGACAAGAAGGTCGTCTGGACCTTCAAAGACTTCAAGACCTTTGGCAACGACCTCGCCGCGGCGACGGTGCTCGACGACTAACGCCATCGAGTTTGAGCCTATTCACCGGGTCGGTCGCGTGGTCGGTCTTGGACGGTCCACGCGGCCGACCCGACGGTCGTTTATTGGGCGCGAGTGGCTTGACCATCCACCTTCGCGACCCAATCGCGGAGGGTCGTGACGATATCCGTGTTGAACCGCCCTGCCCGACCGAGGCTCTTTCGGCTCTCGTCCTGGGACGCAGCCCGGCCGAACCCGTGGTCGATCCCGTCCATGGCTATAAAGGTGCCGTGTCCGGGGTGGGCCTTGTTGACGATCTCGGCGATCAGGGCGTGGTCGGCCTCGGTCGAGACGAAATCGGCCTTGCCCCAGAGGGCGAGGGCGTGTCCGTCGAATTTCTCCCAGGCCGCGGCCAGGTTCTTCCCGGCGAGTTGGTGGAAGAACTTGTAATGCCGGCCGGCGAAGTACTTGCCGTCCGCGATGAGTTGGTCGATCCTCGGGCCGAGTTCGGGGTGGGCTTTGACGACCTCTTCGGGGGACCGGCCTTCGGCGTACAGCGCGTGGTTGATGGCCGCGTCCTTACGCAGGGCGTCGTCGATCTCGGAGGCCGGGATTCCATCCAGGGCCATTTGCCTGCGCGTGGTTTCGAGCATGTATTCGTACCAGGTTTTCGATGCCGTCCCGTAGGCGGCGATCCCCTTCACCGGCCGTTCGGCGGCGAGTAGCGGCGCCATGACGCCCCCCATGCTGTGGCCGAAGATGAAGACCCGGTCCTTATCGACGAAATCGTAGGAGACGACCGCCTTGAGGGCCTGGCGGTAGCCGTCGAGTTCGGTTTCGAAGTCGACGTCGCGGGTCGGCCCCCCTTCGCTGTCCCCCTGGCCGGGTTTGTCGACGCGCAGGGTGACGTAGCCGCGCCGGGCGAAATCTTCGTAGATCGGGGGGTAAAAGGTGGGGTGGCCTGGGATGTTCTCGACCGAGAAGCCGCCGAGCCCCTGGATCAGGAAGAAGACGGGGTGCTTCTTGCCCGACGCCTTCGGTCGGGTCACGATCGTCCGAAGCCGGCCGCCTCGACTCGGGACCGAGTCGTAGATGACGTCGAAATCGGCGTTGCCCGTCTCGCGCGGGCGGGGCTTGATCGTCACCGCCTTGGTGTTCGATTGGCCCCCGCGGACGAAGGTGAGCCGGGCCTTGTCGCCCCCCTTACGGCCAGACAGGGCCGCGACGAACTGAGCCGGCCCGGGGGTCTGGGAATCGTCGACGGCCGTGATCACGTCGCCGGCCTGAAAGCCGGCCTCCTCGGCGGTCGAGCCGGGGATGACCTTCATGACGAGGGTTCCGCCCCCCTCCTTCAGCTTTTGTTCCTGGCGTGCCTTGTCGGTCAGAGGCCCGACCTGGGCGCCGAAGAAGCCGGCGCGCTTCAGCGGGTCATTGGCGCCGGGTTCGCCCCCTGAGGCGCAAACCGGGGACATGGAGACCGCCAGCGTAAAGAGAAGCAGGCGGTACGGTTCGACACGTCGAAGAATCATCACGGGTCCTCGCGGTGGTAAGGCGCGCGGGGCGGACGTCGACCCAGAACGGGGCCGTCGATCGGTCCGTTACCGCGCGCGGGATCGGGGTCGGAGTTCGGCCGAGGGGCCGGGGAAACGGTTCAAAGACCGCGGTCCGGCACGCTCCAACCGGAGGCGCCGGATGGGAGCGGGAACCTTGGGCCCTTGACGGGCTCTAACACCCGGACCGGGACTGCACGGGGTCGTCCGGGGCGGGCGCGGGGGCGGCGGCCGTGTTCGAAGCCGGGGGCGCGGCCGGGAGCCAGGTCATGGAAACCTGCTCGCGGCCGGTGGCGACGTCCCAGACCTTGAGAATCTGGTCGGCGTCGGTCGAGGCGAGCGAGTCGCCGTCGGGCGAGAAGGTGAGGGCGAGGATCGGGGCGGAGTGGCCGCGGAGCGTGGCGCGGGGGTGCAAGGTCTCGACGTCCCAGAGCGTCACCGTTGCGTCGCGACGTCCGGAGGCCACCGTCTTGCCGTCGGGGGCGAAGGCGACCGATGTGGCCTCCTCGTCGGGCCAGGCCGAGACGATCGGTACGCCGCGCCTGGGCTGCACCGCCGGCCGCGTATTCGGGGCTGCAAGGACAGGACGGGGGCTGGACCGGGCCGGGCTTTGCTCCGCGTCGAGCCGGACGAACCGTGGGCCCCCCGCGGCGACGCCGGCCGTTAGCACCAGCGCGGCCGTGATTTTGACCCGGGTAATCTTTCGGGCCGCGAGGACGCGGACGGCCAGAGCGGCGGCGGACGACGGGGTGCCGCCGCCGGAAACGAACCGGGCGGCCGTCCGGGCGGTCGCTTCGACCAGCGCCGCGGGAGCCGACCGGGGCCAGGCGGCGGCCGCGAGCAGTCCGGCCGGGAGGGTCAGGCCTCGGCGGGCGATTCGGCCGCGGAGCAGGTCGCGGGCTCTTGAGAGCCGGCCGCTGACTGTGCCGACGGGCCAGTTCAATTGGTTCGCCGCCTCGGCGTGTGTCCGCCCCCCCAACTCGCAGAGGAGGACCGGGGCGCGGTACTTCTCCGGAAGCCGCGCGATCTCCTCGTAAAGAAGGGCGAGGAGGCTGTGCCGGTCTTCGGCGTCGGTGTTTTCTGGGGCGGCTTCGTCGACGCCGGCTTGACGCTCCTGGTGCCGGCGTCGGGCGGCGTCGGACCGGGCGCGGAGCGCGACGCGGCGGGCGACGCCGTACAACCAGCCCCCGATCGCGTCGCGGCGGCGGACCTCCCGCGCCTGGCGGATGAGGATCAGGAACGTGGCTTGAAAGGCGTCGTCCGCGTCGTGGGTCGCCCCGAGCACCTGGCGACAGACGGAGTGGACCATCGGCCCGTGCCGCGCCATCAACGTTTCGAACGCCTCGTCCGCCCCCTCTTGCCGGTTCAGGAACCGTTCGAGCAGCGGCCCGTCGCCGAGCGAACCCGCCGCGCCGGCTCGAAACACGAGTTGAAGCTGCCGCCGGACAGCCGTCGACCGACCGATCGCCATGAACCCGACTCCGTAGCACCGAGGTTCCGTCCACACGGAATAGTGCGGTCGCGGGGCGGATTCATACAACAATTTTCCGAAAAACCGGGTCGGAGTCGGACGGCTGAAGGCCTGGAGGCGCGGGCGCGCGTTAGAAGTCGAACTTGTCGATGTTGTCCTTGGTGAACGTGAACGGCTTCCCGAGGAGGATGTTGTCGCCCTGGATTTCCATCGTGCCGAGGCGTCCGGCCTTCAGGCTCGTGTCGCCGGCCTTGAGCCGGCCGAGGGCGATCTCCTTGGAGGCGAGGACGGCGAGGTAGCCGAGGTCCATCGTGTTCCAGAGGATCAGGGCGGGGGTGACCCCCTCGTGGACGTACCGCTTGTTGTCGTTGGGCAGGCCCAGGCCGATCACCTTGACGTCCGTCCGGCCCGACTGCTTGACCGCCTCCGCGGCGCCGGGAGGGGCCGGGGTGCAGATGCCCATGAAGAGCTTGACGTTCGGATAAGCGCTCATCACCGTGTTCGCCTCGTCGAACGCCTTCTTCTGGATGTCGTCGCAGGGGCGCAGGGCGACCATCTTGATGTCGGGGTACTTCGCGGCCCGGAACTTCTCGATCTGCTTCTGCCACTCGATCATGTTCGAGGCGGTCAGCGAGGCCGTGATGATCGAGAACTCGCCCTTGCCCCCCATGACCTTGGCGGCGGCGTCCATCAGGGTCTCGCCGATCCCTTCGGGGGTCGCCTGGTTGACGAAGAAGTCGCGGGCGTCGGTCTCGGCGTCGGCGTCCCAGGTGATCACCTTGATCCCCTTGGCGCGGGCACGCTTCAACGCTGACGAGATCCCCACGCGGTTCTCGACGGCCACGGCGATCACGTCGACCCCGCGGGTGATCCAGGTGTCGACGATCTCGTTCTGGCGGGCGGGGTCGGGGTCGGTCGGGCCGTCCCAGAGGAGTTTGACGTTCAACTCCTTGGCCGCCTCTTCGGCCCCCTTGCGGCAGGCGATGAAATAGGCGTTCCCCTTGCTCTTGGGCATCATCGCAACCGTGATCGGCTTTTCCGACGCGGTCGGCGCGGGCCTGGAGGCGGGGCTCGGCTCCGAACCGGGGTTCACGGCGGCGCTGCCGGACAGGCCGCGGACGAGCCCTTGGAACATCAGGTAGTTGCCGGCGAAGATGATCAGGGCGCCGGCCAGGATCGCGCCGCAGATCACGGCGACTTGCGAGTTTTTCACGGTGAATGCCTCGTCGGAAACCGCCCCTCGGGGCGGGTGGGCCGGTTGGGTACGGGGGGCGGGGCGGCGGTCGAGCCCGATCGCGATGAGCAGCAGCGCGCCGGTCAAAACCCCGGCGAGTTCGGCGGGGAGGTCGGCCAGTCGGAGCCCGTTCTGGAGGACGGCGATGGCGAACAGGCCGAGCAAGGTGCCGTGGACGCTCCCGCGGCCCCCGAAGATCGAAGTCCCGCCGAGCACGACGGCGGTGATCGCGAGCAGTTCGTAGCCGGTCCCCGCGTCGGCCTTTGCCTGACCGAGGTGCGCCACGTAGATGATCGCGGCCAGGCTCGACGCGAGGCCCGAGAGCAGAAACGTCAGTCCGACGCGGCGCTCGACCGGAATGCCCGCGTAGCGCGCCCCTTCGGGCGAAAATCCGATCGCCACGAGCCCTCGGCCGACGGTCGAACGGTGCAGCAAAATCCAGAAGGCCGCCGCCACGACCAGCAGGGCCGGCAGTTGCGTCGGGACCTCGCCCGGCAGGTCACCCTGGCCGAGGTACAGGAAACTCTCGGGGAAGCGGGTGAAGTTGTCGACGCCGCCGGTCATCCCTTCGGCCAGGCCGCGGAAGAGCGACATCGAGCCGAGCGTGACGATCAACGAGGGGGTCCGTAGCCGGGTGATCAAGAGCCCGTTCAGTCCCCCCGCGGCCGCGCCGAGGAGGAGCGTCAAGCCCGCGGCCGCGCCGACCGGGAGGCCGGCGTCGCGCCAGAGCTT
>Ga0164243_10015961_pt1 | contig 10340 bp, 13 predicted proteins | sample OricompcompostOP_FD_108781 | JGI IMG/M metagenome (GOLD analysis project Ga0164243, IMG submission 108781) | Organic Plus compost microbial communities from Emeryville, California, USA - Original compost - Organic plus compost (OP) | ecosystem: Engineered > Solid waste > Mixed feedstock >... | reverse complement strand
CTCTTCTCAAGAAGCTCAACCCGCGCCGCCAGCATGTGTTCGGCGAGGACTTCGCGCGTTCCGGTGACGCCACCGTCATCCTGCCCTTTGAGATCGGCGCGGACCTGATGCGTCGCGCATGCTTCGTGCTTGAGCTGCGCAACGCGCCTTTCGACCAGCAGCGCGAGATCCTCTTCTATGTGGTGGATCGCCTGCCGCGCCTTTCGGGCGGAGCGCTGGATGCGACCGGCAACGGCGCGTATCTCGCCGAGAAGGCCGCCCAGCGCTACGGCTCCACCATGGTCGAGGTGAAGCTGTCGGAGGCGTGGTACCGCACAGAAATGCCGGCCTATGTGGAAGCGTTCACGGACGGCACCATCCTGCTGCCCCGGCATGAGGACGTGCTGCGCGATCACCAGTCGCTCATCTACGTGAACGGCATCATCAAGGTGCCAGACGATCACCGCTTCAAGGGGACGGACGGGCTTGACCGTCACGGCGACAGCGCCATTGCCGGGGCTCTCGGCTATTATGCCAGCCGCGCCGATCTCGACGAATACGGCTACACGCCTGTATCCGCAGCCTCGGACGAGCGCGTCGACATGTTCGAGCGACAGGGCGGCGGAGGCTTCATCCCCACGATGAGAGGAGGCTTGTTCTGATGGCCAAGCGGCCCGTCATAGTCGATCAGTGGGGCAATCCGGTTTCGTCTCACCGCCTCACCCAGGAGGTGGCGGCCCCGACGATGGGCAGCGTGAGGAACGTCTGGAGCGACAGCGTGATCGCCGGTCTGGATCCGGCCGGCATGGCGGAGATGCTGCGCGCGGCCGGCCGGGGTTGGCCCGATCGCTTCTTCCTTCTCGCCGAGGAGATGGAGGAGCGGGATCTCCACTATGCCTCCGTTCTTGGCACCCGCAAGCGCGCCATTACCGGCGTCGAGCCGATCGTGGTCGCCGGCACCGAGGACGCGCAGGGCAAGAAGATCGCCGAGGCGGTGAAAGACCTGATCAGTCAGCCCGAGTTCATCGACGACTATCTTGCGGACCTGCTCGACGGTCTGGCCAAGGGCTATTCGGTGGTGGAAACCATCTGGGACCGCTCGGGCAAGGAATGGTGGCCGAGGCGCTATGAGTGGCGGGACCAGCGGCATTTCCAGATCGACGAGGTCGACGGCCGAACGATCCGCCTCAAGGATCCGCTCCATGTCAACGGGCTCGATCTGCCGCCCTTCCAGTTCTCGGTCCACAGGCCGAAGCTCAAGTCCGGTCTGCCGATCCGGGGCGGGCTTGCGCGGATTGCCGCGTGGGCCTTCCTCTTCAAGCATTACAGCCTCAAGGACTGGATGGCGTTTCTTGAGGTCTATGGCATGCCGCTGCGGGTCGGCCGCTTTGGCCAGGGCGCGAGCCACGACGACAAACGTATCCTGCTGCAGGCCGTGCGCGACATCTCGACGGACGCCGCCGCCATCATCCCGAAAGACATGGAGATCGAGTTCGTCGAGGTCGCCGGATCTTCGGGCAACAACCTGTTCTCGGCCATGGCCGAGTATCTGGACAAGCAAGTCTCCAAGGGCGTGCTCGGCCAGACCATGAGCACGGATGACGGCTCCAGCAAGGCCCAGGCCGAGGTGCACGAGAATGTGCGCCACGACATAGCACGCGCCGACGCCCGGCAGACGGCGGTCACCATGAACCGCGATCTGATCCGCCCCTTCGTGGATCTGAATTACGGCCCGCAGGATTACTATCCCACGGTCGTGATCCCGATCACTGAGGCCGAGGACATCAAGGCTCTGGCCGATGTCGTCGAGCGGCTCGTCCCGCTCGGCCTGGAGATCGGCATGGCTGGCGTACGCAAGCGCATCGGCTTCGAGGATCCCGAGCCGGGCGAGAAGCTTTTCGCCGCCGCAGCCACTCCGCCGGAAGTCGCGAAGGAGGGTCGCTCTGCAACCCGGCTGTCTCCGGCCTGCCCGCATTGCGGTGGACACCATGCGGTCGCGGCCGACGAACGGGACGAGCTGGACATCCTCGTCGAAGAGGCTTTGAGCCACTGGCAAAGCGACCTTGATCCGCTTTTTGAGCCGCTTAAAGCGCTCTTCGAGAAGTCCTCGACATATGAGGATCTGCGAGCCGGGCTGGACGAGCTGCGCCACGGCTCTGCTGGATCGGCACTCGCCACAAGGCTTGCTGCTCTCACGATGAAGGCGCGCGGCCTTGGAGATACCGGCAACGGCCGGAACCGATAGATGGCAAGCCCGGAGCTGTTCAAGACCGCGCCGGAGGAGGTGGTGCGGTATTTCCGCGCCAAGCGCTCGATGCCGTCCTTCGACTGGAGGGACGTGGCTCCCGAAGAGCACGCCTTCTCCTGGACAGTGGCGAAGTCCATGGAGCGGGACGTGCTTGAGGATATCCGCGCGGCCGTGGACGATGCCATCGTAAACCGCGTGCCGTTTGAACAGTTCAGCCAGCGCCTCACGCCGATCCTGCAGGAAAAGGGGTGGTGGGGGCGCGCCATCCAGGCGGATCCGAAGGATGGCGTGCCGAAGGTGGTGCAGCTCGGCAGTCCGCGCCGGCTTCGCACAATCTATTGGGCGAACACGCGAACCGCTCATGCGGCGGGCGAATGGGAGCGGACCCAGCGGACAAAGCGCTTCCTGCCATTCCTCCTCTACACGCTGTCCCGCGCCGAGCGGCGACGGCCCGAGCATGAGGGCTGGGTCGGCATCATGCTGCCGGTGGACGATCCCTGGTGGGATACGCACTATCCGCCGAATGGCTGGGGATGCCTGTGCGGCGTCCGCCAGATCTCCGAACGCGAGGCACGGCGGCTCGGCTGGACGGACGGAATGAAAGGGCCGCAAATCGTCATGCGGTCCTGGAGGAACAAGCGGACGGGCGAGACCGTGGCGGTGCCCATGGGCATCGATCCGGGCTGGGCGACCAACCCCGGTAAGCATCGGGCGGCGAACGCCTCGGAGTTCCTCTTTGGCAAGCTCGCATCCCTGACCGAGAACCGGCGTCGTGTCGCCATCGAGGACATTGTGGGCTCGCCCGTCATGCGCGCCCTCGCGGAAGGCCGGATGCCGGCGGGTTCCTATCTGCCGGTGGCGCAGGTGACGCCGCAGGTGCTTGAAGCGACCGGTGCACGAACGCCCGTCGTCCGGCTGTCGGCCGACAGTGCCCGTCATATCCTTGTCGAACATGCCCGGCGCGGACTCGACGTGTCGGATTTCCGGCAGGCGCTTGCGGTGATCAGCAGTCCGGCGGCAGCCGTGCCCCATGGCCGTGTGGTCGTGTTCATGGGGGAGATAGCCGGCCGATGGTGGCGCGTGGCGGTCAAGCAGGCGGCCGGGGGGCGCGAATGGTGGCTGGTTTCGTTCCACCGCAAGAGCGCGAAGGATGCACAAGCCTTCATTCGCAAGGCCAGAAGGCAGGGAATGGCGATCGAGTGAGGTATGGGCGCGGAGGACCGTCAATCCCTCGCAGATCCGGCATCGCTGCCGTCCTGGTGAAACGCAAATGGCTCGCGCCCGACGAAAATATGCGGCATATCAGGCGAGATTTCAAGGGAAAGGGGGTTTCATGCGCCAGCTCATTGTCGCCGCTGTTCTTTCCGTTGCCGGCATAATGGTCGCTCCGGCATCGGGGATTGCGGGAGCCATCCAGGACACGCGGACGCTCTATCAGGCCGTTCTCACTAGCGGCGAGGCGTTCACGATTGCCCTGGAAGAAATGGAGAGCTCTCCTGCCAAAGCGGCGAGCCGGCTTGAGAGCGAAGTGCATCGTCCCCTGGTCCAGGCTTCCGCCCAGTGGTGGGACGCGCTCCATGCCAGCGACGATCGAGCGGCCTATCATTCCTACATCCAGTGCTGGAGCGCCGCCAACGTCATGGACGAGGTCGCGGGCAAGCTGATCCGCTTCCTGGAAGGCAATGCCGAGCGGCCGGACGTGTCCACTGACGTGGACCAGATCCATGACGATCTCGCTCACTGCGAAAGCGCCCTCGGGGTGGCCGACTGATTTTCCCGCGCCTCGATCGATAGAATGGCGGAGCGGGGGCAGGAACGCTGTTGCGACCCGTGGCCGGGCATCGGACGCCTTACGCCATTGATGCGCTTCAGCGGCCCTCAAATCGGCCTCAAATTCGATTTCCTTCGGCTATCCGGGGTGGCGCCGCCCTTGCGGTCCTGAGATCGAGCCGACCTGACACTGTCAGGGGCGGCGGCGGTGGGCGAAGCGTCCAATTTGTCGCCCATGACGAAGGCGACCGCAACTGCAATTTTTCACACCGAGCTGGCAGCGGACAAGTCCGCGCCCGGATGGGTTCAACTTTTCCCGGCAGGCCCGACAATCACCGCCCGTGACGGCCGGCGCTGGGCCGCCGATCCACGTGCGGTGGTGTCCGCATTCGCGGCCAATCGCGGTCCGCTCCCGATCGATTACGAGCACGGCCAGGATCATCTCGCCCCGCAAGGACATGCCGCACCTGCGGCCGGATGGATCATCGACGTCGAGGAGCGCAACGGCGAGGTGTGGGGAAAGGTGGAGTGGACCGACAAGGCCGCCGCCATGATCGCCGCCCGCGAATACCGCTTCATTTCGCCTGCCTTCAATCACACCAAGGACGGCAGGATCACGCGCCTTCTCGGCGCCGGACTCGTCAACAGGCCCGCCCTCCAGATGAAGGCCCTCAGCCGGGAAGCGGCGGGCCAGGAACCAACCACACAGGAGACCGAAGATATGAAGGCAATTGCTAGGGCGCTCGGCCTCGGCGAGGACGCGGACGAAGCCGCCATCCTCGCCGCGATCGCGGCGCGCAACGGGGAGCGCGCCGCGCTCGCCCAGGCCCTGAAGCTCGATCCCGAAAAGGCCGATCAGGCCGCCATCACGGGAGCGATCGCCGCACTCCAGCAGGAGGCGCAGACGGCGACGGCTGCATTGCAGCAGGCCCCCGACAAGGCGGAGCTTGCCGCGATCAGGCAAAGCCTCGCCGATACCACCGCCGCGCTGGATGCGCTGCGCAGGAAGGATGCCGATCGCGAGATCGACGCCGCGCTCGACGCCGCCCAGGCGGAGGGCAAGATCACGCCGGCTTCGCGTGAGACCTACCGCGCCATGTGCGCCACCGAGGGCGGGCTCGAACGCTTCAAGGCGCTGGCGGCCACGCTGCCGGTGATCTGCGAGCCGACGCGGCTCGGGGAACGGCAGGCCGACACGCGCGGGCAGGAGCTTGATCCCTATGACCTCGCAGCCGAGGCGAACCGCTACCAGGAGGAGCAGAGGCAGGCCGGAAGGATGATCTCCTTCTCCGATGCCGTGCTCACCGTGAAGGAGAAGAAGGGAGCCAGCGCATGACCCCGATCCTGCTCAAGAGCTTTCTCGCCGCGAGCGCGGTGGCCGGCCACCGCTTCGTCGCTCCGGCACCCGGTGGGGTGAGCGCCAGCGCCGCTGACGGCAAGGTGATCGGCGTGTCCGACGCCATGGGCGCGGCGGCCGGCGGCATGCTCGACGTCGTCCAGGTCGGCTGGGCTGAGCTTCAGCTCGGCGGAGCCGTGTCCTTCGGCGACGCGCTCGCTCCGGATGCCGGGGGCATGGGCGTCGTGGCGCAAGCCGGCCAGCGCTCCGGCGCCTTCGCCATGGCTGACGGCGAGGCGGGCGACATCATCCCCGTGCTCGTCACGATCACCAACATCGCCGCAGCGGCGGCCAATCCCGAGGGCTGACCATGAACCGTCCCTTTCCCGTCGATCCCACGCTGACCGCGATCGCGATCGGCTATCGCAACCCTGCGCACACGCTGATCGGACGGCGCGCGCTCCCGCCGCTGCCCGTGTTGGGCGAGAGCTTCAAGTGGACCAAGTTCCCGCTGTCCGAGCGCTTCACGGTGCCCAACACCGAGGTCGGCCGGAAGGGCCGCGTCAACCAGGTCGAGTTCACGGCCGAGGAGGAGGAAAGCTCCGTGCGCGATTACGGCCTGGACGATCCGATCCCGTTCTCGGATATCCGGGAGGCAGCCCGCGCCCGTGCGGAAAAGCGTTCTAAATACGATCCGCGCGCGGCGGCCGTCGAGGGCCTGACCGACCTGATCGAGCTTGACCGCGAGATCCGCGCGGCGGCCGTGGTGCAGAACCCGGCGAACTACGCGCCCGACAAGCGGATCGTGCTGGCCGGTGGCGATCGCTTCGACAGCTACACGACTTCGGATCCATATGCGGTGATCGATGAAGGCATGGACAAGACGCTTGTCTATCGCCCCAACCACATCGTCATGGGGCATCCCGTCTGGTCGAAGCTGAAGCGCCATCCTCGCCTCATCAAGGCGGTGAAGGGCGGTCTGACGGAGGATGGTGCGATCACCCGCGCGCAGTTCGCCGAGCTTTTCGAGCTGGCGCCCGAGAATGTCCTGATCGGCGCCGCCTGGGTGAACACGGCGCGCAAGGGTCAGGCGGTGCAGCTTGGCCGCGTCTGGGGCAACTCGATCGAGCTTATCTACCTCAATCCCGCCAAGCGGGCCGCCAACGACATGACGATCACGTGGGGCTTCACGGCTGAATATGGCGGCCGTATCGCGGGCTCCATCCCCGACAAGGACATCGGACTGGAGGGCGGCGAGCGCGTCCGTGTCGGTGAACGGGTTCGCGAGCTGATGGTTGCCCGCGACGTGGGCTACCTGATCCAGGACGCGATCGCGGCGTGACTGGGAGAGAGCCCATGAGCAAGGCAAAGACCACGCCGGAAACCAAGTCCGGCGATACCACGCAACCCGCGCCGCCTCCGCCACCAATTCCGACGAAGGCCGCGGCGATCCGCCCGATCGCCCTCCAGGAGGTGCGCTGGAAGGGCCGGACGTATCGCCCTGGCGAGGAACTGCCCGCCGGCATCGACAAGGACACGCTCGACCGGCTGGAAGCGCTGAACGCGATCGACACGGAATAACCGCGAGGGAGCGGTCCGGCGGACGGGCGGCGCACCGCCCGCAACCGGGAAACCGGCGGACCATCCGGTCAGGGAGCGGCAGGCGCCGATGCCGCTCCCGCCCTTGTCAGGAGGCACCATTGAGCTACGCCAGCCGGGCCAATATCGAGGAAGTCTGGGGCGCGTCCTTTCTGGCCGATCTCCTTCCGGCCGATGTGGATGGCGATACGGCCGTCGCCTCGGCGCTTGCGCAGGCGAGCGCCGAAATCGACACGCATCTGTCGGCCCGCTATTCGACGCCGCTGCCCGGACAGCCGGCAGCGCTCATCACGCCGGCCGTCAACATCGCCGTCTACAATCTGGCGATCCGCCATACGGCGCTGACCACCACCATAGAAGACCGCTACAAGCACGCCGTCGAGCTGCTCAAGCGCATCGCCGATGGCAAGGCCGCGCTCGGAGCCGATGAGCCGCCCGTTTCCGGAGCGCCCGGTGCATCTCCGGGCGGTGCTGCATTCAGCGCCAATCCGCGCCTCTTCTCGCGGAGGACGTTGCCGTGAGCGTCGCGATCGAAATCGTTTCCGAGGGATTGACCGAAGCGCTCCTCAAGATCGAGGGGCTGGCCGAGGCTCCGCGCTTTGAGCTGATGGACGGCATCGGCCGTCTCGTCCAGGAACAGACGCGCAGGCGGATCGAGGAGGAGAAGACCGCGCCTTCCGGGGCGAAGTGGCAACCGAACATCGCGGGCACGCCGCTCCTCTATCAGAGCGGGGCGCTCTCGCGCTCGATCGACTACGAGGCGGGCGAGACGACGGTAATGGTTGGCTCCGGCCTCATCTATGCGCGCATCCATCAGGAGGGCGGCACGATCCGGCCGCGCGATGCACGCGCGCTCTTCTTCCACCTCGGAAACAGCCTCATCATGGTGCAGAGCGTCGACATGCCGGCGCGGCCCTATCTCGGATTGTCGGCGGCCAACGAGAACGACATCGTCGAGACGGCCGAGGACTGGCTCGGGAGGCTCGTCCAGTGAGCGCGCCCGAAGCCCGCATCAATGCCTATCGCGCGGCCGTGGTCGCCACCATTCGCGCCAGCATGCCCGAGCTGCGCCAGGCGGAAGAGCAGTTCGGCCGCTTCGATCTGTCGGAGCTGGAGAGGACGATGCTCCCGGCGCCGGCCGTGCGCGTGGCCATCATCAAGGCCCGCGCCAGGAACCAGCCTCCGGCCGCGATCGAGGCTGACCTTTCCTGTGCAGCCTTCGTCATCACGGACGGCCGGGATCGCGACCGGCACGGCTGGGCGATAGCGGAAGGGATCGTCACGATCCTGCATTCGGGCCAGCTCTTCGGCCTGACCCGCCTTGGCGCCCCATCCAATGTCGAGATCCAGCCGCTCGTCTCGCTGCAGCTCCGGCAGCGTGGCGCCTCCATCATGGCCGTCGAGTGGCGGCAGGAGCTGCGCCAGCTTGGCGAGGGCATTTTCGACGACGAAAAGCACCTCTTGAAGGAGCTTTACGTCAATGACGAGCTGTGGCCGCTGACGGAGGCGGGCAATGGATAGGCGCGACGTTCATGCGGTCGTGCGCGAGTTCCGTTCCATCCGCAAGCAAGTCGACGATCTGGAGCGTCGGCAGGCGGCCACGATCCTCACCGGCCGCGTGGCGGCGATCGACGGCGATCGCGTACGCCTGGAACTCCAGCCGGTCGACGCCCGCACGGGCAAGCGCTTCCTCTCGCCCTGGGTGCAGGTGCAGGAGGCCGCCGGAGCAACGGGCACGCACTTCCCGGTCCGGATCGGCGATCCCATGCGGCTGCTATCTCCCCAGGGCGAGCTTGGCCCGCAGTCCCTTGCCATCCGTGATGGCTACACCTCGGACGCCCCGAACCCGAGCGGGCACAGCCAGGAGGAGATGGTCCTGGCCTTCGGGGGCGCGGAGATCCGCTTTCGCGGCGGCGAGGTCGAGATCGTCGCCAGCGGCGGCGTCAGCATTCAGTCGGGCGGTGAGGTCAAGATTTCAAGCGGTGAGCTCACCCACAACGGCACCAATGTGGGGGACACGCACCGGCATGGCGGCGTGCTCCAAGGCGCCAACATCACTTCGGAACCAGTCTAGGAGACAGCATGAACAACGCAGCGAAGACGATCGTCAGGAAGAGTTATCAGGTGACAGAGAAAGCCGGCGCCTGGGTTGCCGGCCGCCGGTCACCGGGCGCGGGCAAAACCCTTCAGCTCTCTGCCGAAGAGGCACATTACGCCCTTCTGGCCGGCGAGCTGCGTGATCCGCAGGTCAGGGCGGCCGCCATTCCCGAGCCGGTAGCCCCGAAGGCGCGGCGCAAGGGCGATACCTCGGAAGGTGCCTGACAAGATGCGTGTCGGCATCGACGCGAATACGGGGCGGGTGCTTGCCGGTTGGGACCATGTCGTCCAGTCGATCGGCAAGTGCCTTACCACGCGTATCCGCTCGCGCGTGATGCGCCGACACCTGGGCTCGGCCGTGCCCGAGTTGCAGGACGCCAATGCCGACCCGAACACGCTTCTTTCCCTCTATGTCTCCGTAGCCGAAGCGCTGAACGATCCCGATGGGGGCGAGCCGGGCTTCAACCTGCGCACCATCACGCTTCTTCGGGGTGGGCGCGACGGCCGCTTCGTCTTCCTTCTGGAAGGTGACTACTTTCCGCGCGGCCATCTCGGCGACTTCGCGGTGCAGGAAAACAGAGAGCTGACGATCGCGCTATGACCGTGCTTCCGCCCGAGCTTGCCAATCTGCCTGCCCCGACGCTGGTCGAGGAGATCGCCTACGAGGCTCGCCTTGCAGATTTCCGTGATCGGCTGGTGGCGATCTTCCGGGCCGCCGGCATCGAATATGACGTGCAGGATCTGGAGACGGACCCGGCGCAGATCCTGCTCCAGGTATCGGCCTACCAGGACATGCTCTTGCGCCAGCGCATCAATGAGGCAGTGCGTGGCACTTTGCTGCCCTACGCCTCCGGCCCGGACCTCGATATCCTCGCTGCCTTCTACGATGTCGCCCGGCTCTCAGGTGAGGATGATGCGCGGCTTCGCCAGCGTGTCGTGCTGGCCATCCGTGGCCGCTCGACGGGCGGTACAGAGCCGCGCTACCGCTCGATCGCGCTCGGCGCTGATCCGCGTGTTTCAGATGTATCGGTCTACACGATCGGGCGCGATCCAACGATCCATGTGGCGGTCTTTTCGACCGACAATAATGGAGTGCCGGATGCGGCCCTCCTGGCGCGGGTGGACGCGGCTCTGCAGAACCCGGCCGTGCGCATGGTCAATGACAGAATTCTGGTAGCTCCCGCCGTCCAGCAGGTGATCGCGGTGGCCGCCGATGTGTGGCTGCTGCCCGAAGCGGCGACCTCGATCACCGTCGCCATGGAGAACGCGCTGCGCTCCGCCTGGTCGGAGGAGATGGGCCTCGGCCGCGAT
>Ga0164243_10015960_pt1 | contig 10341 bp, 7 predicted proteins | sample OricompcompostOP_FD_108781 | JGI IMG/M metagenome (GOLD analysis project Ga0164243, IMG submission 108781) | Organic Plus compost microbial communities from Emeryville, California, USA - Original compost - Organic plus compost (OP) | ecosystem: Engineered > Solid waste > Mixed feedstock >... | reverse complement strand
TGGGGGGAAGGTTGGGTGTTGAAGTAAGCTGTATTGCTCTGTTTGAAGGAGCTAACGGGATTTCTTGATGCGTATGCGCCTTTGCGGGGAGGATGGGGCTGGGGCTTTAGTCCGTCTTTGGAATGAGCTCTACATAAGAAACCTTTCAATAGCCTTTTCAGAGGATTTCGCTATGAACGTGAATTTGCTTCGTATGGCACCCGCCGTGCTGCTGATCGTAACGGCTACCGTGAATGTACAGGCACAGACGGTTGAGGGTGCCTGGATGGGTGAGCTGGGCACTCACGAATGGAATGGGCAGCGTTCTTCGCACCTCTGGCTGAGTATCAAGGCACCTGAGGAGGGGCGTGGAACGATGGGTTCCACGGTACCTCTCAACGAAATCGAGGGCATGTCTCTCTCGCCGGGCCATCAGGGCAAGACACCTGTGCAGTTCGTGTTGCCGCGTGAGGCGGGACGGATCGTCTTTGAGGGGACCTTTACCAACGATACCGGCGCGGGCACCTTCCAGTTCACCGCCGATGCGGAGTACGTGCGTAGCATGGCAGGTCTCGGGTACGGTGATCTGTCAGCCGAAAGACTGTTTCAACTTGCCGTTCACGACGTCAGCACCTCGTTCATCGAGGAATTGCGGCAACTCGGTTATGCGAATCTGGAGCTGGACGAGTTGTTCGCCATGCGGATCCACGGTGCCACGCCCGAGTTCGTTCGCGCCCTGCAGGAACTCGGGTATACCGTTTCTTCAGCAGACAAGCTCGTGGAGATGCGCATTCACGGCGTCTCGCCGGAGTACGTCCGGGAGATGCAGGCGGCCGGTTTTACCAACCTACCTGTCGATCGGCTCGTAGAGACTCGCATCCACGGCGTGAGTCCCGCGTACATCCGCGAAATCAGAGCGCTCGGATATGAAGAGGCGCCCATCGAGCGGTACGTTGAAATGCGCATCCACGGCATATCCGCCGATTACATCCGCACGCTCGCTGAAGCAGGTTATAGCGGTGTTCCCCTGAACAAGCTGGTCGAGATGCGCATTCACGGTGTGAGCGCGGACTTCGTGCGACAGCTACACGAGCTAGGCTATTCCGAGGTGTCCCCGGATGGCTTGATTCAGGCTCGCATCCACGGGGTTTCCCCGGAGTACATCCGTGAGATTCAGTCGGCCATCAATCGACGCCCTACCATGGATCAGCTCGTTCAGATGCGTATTCATGGCGTAGGGCCGGACCTGGTGAAAGCGCTCAACGGGCAGTAAGCAGCCGTTGTTTCCCACTGGCGACCCTATAAAGCTGAAACGATCCCGGACTCGATCCGGGATCGTTTCAGCTTGACCTATGCAAGGGTTTTGAGGTGATTTGAGCAGGTGGTTGAAATTCAACCGGCCTTCGTGCTTGTGCTGCCTGGATTTACTTCGTCGGTCGCTTCGCTCGCGTCCGCCTTCGTGGGAATGACGTTGTTAGGGAGGTTTGCGCTTTGACGTAGGCCGTATCGCTCTGTTTGAAGGAGCTAACCTGCTTTCTCGACGCCTGGGCGGTCGACGCCGGGCATGACGAATGCCGGGGAATTTATCCTAACCTGCTTGAGAAATACCTCATTGTACTCAGTGTGACCTTTTCAGGGATCTCGCATCACCAGCACGGACGCGGTATAGCGTCCGGCATCAGTCCTCGTCCGTGACGCATCCGAGAGATGCGGGCTTGACGAGCTTGATGTATTTGAACAGCGTGCCGCGGGTGGCTTTGTAGGGCGGCATCGTCCAGGCAGCGCGGCGGCGTGCCAGTTCGTCGTCCGAGAGGTCTACCGTCAGGGTGTTGTTCTCGGCATCGATGGTGATCATATCGCCGTTCTCGATGAGGGCGATGGGGCCGCCTTCCTGGGCTTCCGGGGTAATGTGGCCGATGATGAAGCCGTGGGAGCCGCCACTGAAGCGTCCGTCCGTGATGAGCGCCACGTCCTTTCCGAGGCCCGCGCCCATGATGGCCGAGGTGGGTGTAAGCATTTCGGGCATGCCGGGGCCACCTTTCGGTCCTTCGTAGCGGATCACGACGACGTCACCCTTCTTGATTTCACCTTCCGCGAGGCCGCGGAGCATATCCTCTTCGCGTTCGAACACGCGGGCGGGACCGGTGAAGCGGGTTCCTTCTTTGCCCGTGATCTTGGCGACGGCGCCTTCGGGAGCAAGGTTGCCGTACAGGATGGTGAGGTGGCCCTTCGGCTTGAGCGGCTTTTCGATGGGGGCGACAATCTTCTGGTCTGGTGCGAGCCCCGGGAGATCTTCCAGGTTTTCCGCGATGGTCCGGCCGGTGACGGTCATGCAGTCGCCATTGAGCAGTCCCTTCTCCAGGAGGTATTTCATGACGCCCGGGGTGCCGCCCACGTTGTGCAGGTCGGCCATGACATAGCGCCCACTGGGCTTGAAGTCGGCCAGGAGGGGAACGCGGTTGCTCACGCGCTGGAAGTCATCCAGGGTAAGCGGAACATCAACGGCGCGCGCGATGGCGATGAGGTGGAGCACGGCGTTGGTCGAGCCGCCCAGAGCCATAACGATGACCATGGCATTCTCGAACGCCTCCCGCGTCATGATGTCACGCGGCTTGAGGTCCATCTCCAGCAGGCGCAGCATTGCGCGGCCTGCTTCACGGCACTCCTCGAGCTTTTCCGTGCTTTCGGCGGGGGTGGAGGAGGAGTAGGGGAGGGCCATGCCCATGGCCTCGATGGCAGAAGCCATCGTGTTGGCCGTGTACATGCCGCCACAGGCGCCCGCGCCGGGGCAGCTGTTGCGGATGATTTCGCGCCGCTGGGCGTCGGTGATGGTGCCGGCCAGGAACTCGCCGTACGACTGTGCTGCCGAGACGATGTCGCGTGGCTGTTCTTCGCCGTTGAACCGGGTGCAGCCGGGCTTGATGGTGCCGCCATAGACCATGAGGGACGGGCGGTTGAGCCGACCCATCGCGATGAGGCAGCCGGGCATGTTCTTGTCACATCCCGGAAGCGTGACGAGCGCGTCGTAGAACTGCGCCGCGACGACGGTTTCGATGGAGTCCGCAATGAGGTCCCGTGACTGGAGCGAGTAGCTCATGCCGTCGGTACCCATGCTGATTCCGTCGGACACGCCGATGGTGTTGAACATGAGCCCGACGAGCCCGGCTTCCTGGGTACCGCGTTTGACCTCTTCGGCGAGCCGGTTCAGGTGCATGTTGCAGGGGTTGCCTTCCCACCAGTTGGACGCGATGCCCACCTGGGGCTTATTCATGTCCTCTTCGGTCATGCCGGTGGCATAGAGCATGGCCTGCGAGGTACCCTGCGTGAGCGGTTGTGTAAGGCGGCGGCTGAACTTATTCAGATCTTTCGTCGAGACTTGCATTGCAGAAGTGTTTGGGGGTCCGTGGTTGGTCGTTCGTTGTTCGTGGTTCGTCGTTGGCGTCTGCCCGGAAGGATTCCCGCGATCATCGGGGGTTTCCGTCGGAGCCCACGAGCATGGTTTCACGGGTAGGCGAGGGCGAACACGCGTGCAGCGAAGCGACTGACGAAGTTAATCCAGGTACTTGAATGCCAAATGTACGCTGTGGCTGTGAGAATGTACGACAACGGGCAGCGGGCGGCGAACAATCCAGAACTTCAGGCGACGACGTTTTCCAGCGTCCCGATGGGTTCTATGGTGATGCGCACCACGTCTCCGGACTGGAGCGAGAAGCTGTCGTCCGGCACGATGCCGGTACCCGTGAGGAGGTAGCAGCCCTGCGGGAAGCCGCATTCGCGATAGAGATAGGCTACCAACTCTTCAGGCGTACGTTTCATGGACGCCAGTGATGTGCTGCCCTCAAATACGACACGCTCGCCGCGCAGGATCCCCATACGGATTTCGGTAGAGGGAGGTAGCGGCTCCTCTGCAATCAGAAGCGCGGGGCCGAGTGCACAACATCCGTCGTACGTCTTTGCCTGGGGGAGGTAGAGCGGGTTCTCTCCTTCGATATCCCGCGCGCTCATATCGTTGCCGATGGTGTAGCCGATGATCCGGCCCGCGCGGTTGACGGCCAGCGCCAACTCCGGCTCCGGCACACTCCACCGGGAGTCTTTTCGGACGCGTACCGGGCTACCGGGACCGGAGACCCGGTGCCGGGTGGCTTTGAAGAAGAGTTCGGGCCGGTCCGCCTCGTAGACTCGGTCATAGAAGTCGCCGCCGCCCGCTTCCTTCGACTCATCCATCCGGGCTTTTTTGCTGCGGAGGTAGGTTACGCCCGCCGCCCACACCTCCTGGCTTCCGATGGGGGGGAGGAGGTGTTGCGCTGCAGGCCGGTTCAGGGTCGGGTCCGGTGTCGCGCCGGCGAGCAGCCGGGCCGGTGGGTCGTCTCTAGTGAATAGATCGTCCCAGGAGACATCGGCGAGCGGGAAGAAGGCACCGTCCTTCTCTGCGAGAAGGCTTGAAGCGGTCCGGTAGATCTTCATGATGAAACGTGTGGTGTGGGAGTGCGCGGTGAGGGAGCCTGCAAGGTATGACTTGCATTACGCTGCATTCCAGTCAAATACAGACGATCGCGGGAACGGCGCTCAAAATACGCAAGATAGGCAATTCTCTCAGGCTCATTCTGCCTCAGTCCGTGGCCGAGAGGTTGAATGTGAGAGAGAGGGATGAACGGTATCGCGTGAGCCGGGAAATAGGTTCTTGTGGCACTTCTGCATGCACCCGGCGCGGCTGTTGGTCTATGCGGCCTCAGGTTTATTTCATCTTCATGACGGTTTTCGGCCTGCTTTTGCGCAAGGGCATGCAGGTGGGTTTCGGAGGCGCTTTGTATAGGCCTCTCCGAAGAGATACCCCACCCTATAGAAATCATATGCCCTAATCCAGTACCGTCATGTCACACACACCCGTTCCTAGTTCATCCTACTCAAAAGCAGCGCGCTTTACGGTCTACGTAGCCACCGTTCTCAGCATCGTGATGGTGCTTTTCCCGCCCTTCACGAGCCTGAACGGAACGGAATACGCCATCATACTCACCGGTCCGGAGTGGTCACGTGCGGTGGGAGACCTGGGCGACAGCCTCGGGCTAACCGCACGCATCAACTGGGCCATCCTGGCAATGCAGCTTGCCGTCGTATGGCTGATCGTGTTAGGTGTGCGGCACTACCTCCTGAAAGAGCCGACAACTCCTCCGGTTACTTCGCTGGTGCTTGGCAGCTTGTTGTTCCTGTTCACTCCATCGCTCGCTGTGGGCCAGTCTGCCGCACCGGAAGGTGCTGCTGAAGAGGCTACCGTCGGTGTCCAGGGTGGGCGATTCGGTGTCGGTTTCACGTCGTCGTGGCCTGCGTACGGTCTGAGCGGCACCATGCAAGTGAGTGAGTCCCTGACTGCGGAAGCCGTGCTGGGTATGCTCGGCACCGTTTCCAATTTCGGCGGGCGCCTCTGGTATCGTTTCAGCCGGAATCCCGCGTATGACCTGTACGGGTACGGGGCCGCCAGTATGTACCGGTACGGCTATAACCTGGGCGCGCTGGGCCGCGGGAGCGAGAACGTGCTCGGCTTCGGGGGCGGCGCAGGTGTTGAAGCCAGCCTCAGGACCCTTTTCGGAGACGAGAACTTTCCCCCGATTTTCGTGAACGCCGAGGCTGGTTTGGCCTTCGCCAACTTCGAGTATTACAACTTCTCGTCGTTCACCCTCGGAGCCGGTATTCACTACCGCTTCGGAGGCAAGTGACGTGTTCTTCCTGCTAAACGGATATAGTCTATGCTTCGGTATACGCTTATCATCGCTGTCCTGCTCATAGCCACGGGTTGCGATTCCGCAGGAGAATCAGAGGACGATTTGCTCGCTTCGGGTGATGTCGTAGCTCGCATCGATGGCGTGGAGTTCAAGTCAATAACTGCTACGGCAGCAGTTCAATCCAACTACCTGACTGTGGGCTCAGGCGCGGCGCGTAGCCCGGGTGCTACGGGACTCGCGTTCACGCTGTACCCCTTCACCGGTGCAGGCACCTATACGCTGCAGAGTGGCCAGACTGCGAGCAACGCCGTTGTGACCGTCACGGGGAACGGTGAGAACCATATCTTTTCGACGGCACTGAAAGGAGGTGGAGCCGTTGAGGTGACCGAGATTACGGGGGAACGTGTTCGAGGGACTTTTAGCTTCACGGCGCAAAATGAAGCGGGCGAGGTCATTCACGTCACAGATGGACGGTTCAATGTCCGGTTTACGCAGGGAGCCGGCGGGGCACAGACCAGTCTGGAAACCGCGGCCATTCAGGCCTTACGGTGATAGTTGCGCGGCTGTGGTCTCCAGTTCCGCGCGGAACCGGGCCGCTAGCGTGGGCCGGTCTGTTGCCTCGTAGATGGCGATCAGGTCTTCGCGCGCCGTTCGTAACCAGCTTACGGATGGCACCGTCTGTGCGGACAGGGATTCATAGCCGGCGAGGAGGTGGTGTTCGGCTTCATCGTGATGGCCCTGTCGAAGGAGTATCCGGCCAAGTTTGATCTGTGCGATGGCGGTTTGCACGTGGTTTTCGCCCAGTGTTTCCGTGAACCGTCCAATCGCCTCCCGGTACAGCGGTTCGGCCTGTTCGTAGTCTTCTTCTGTCAGGTATACGCCGCCCAAATTGGCCAGGGCGAGCGCGATGAGGTAGTGCCGGTCATCATAGGCGTTCCGGTAGATGGAGACCATGCGGCTATAGTACGAGCGCGCGGTGGACAGGTCGCCCTGGCCGAGCGCTACCGTTCCTAGTTCATTGAGCACAGAAGCAACGCGGGGGTGTTCCGGTCCATAGACCCGTTCCCGGACGGCAAGCGCCGGCCGGAGCACCTCCAGTGCTTCCTCGTAGCGTTTCTGAAACGCGAGGGTCTGGCCGAGCAAGATGAGCGTGGCGGCGGTCTCGAAATGGTCCGGACCGAAGTAGGGGAGCTTGATTTCCAGCGCCTGCCTGTAGAGCTGTTCGGCTTCGCGATAAGCGCCGCGCTGGAACTGTGCTGCGCCCAGGTTGACGAGAGCGTTTGCAACGTGGGGGTGTCTTCTGCCGTAGAGCTCTCGGTCGATTGCCAGTACCAGCCGGTTCAGGGAGTCAGAGGCTGCCAGGTTGCCGGCATAGAAGTGGGTATTGGCGAGCTCGTTCAGTGTTTCGGAGAGTTGCGGGCTACGCGCGCCGCGCGCGGTCTGGAGCCGGATGGCTTCTTCGAGCACCTCGATGGCCCCCGGATAGTCCCCTCGCCCTTGCAGTACCTGCCCGAGTGCCGTCAGCGCCCTGGACACAGAGGGGTGTTCGGGTGGGAGGTGACGACGGATCGTTTCCAACCCTTCCCGGGTCAGCCGCTCGGCTTCATCCAGCGCCGACTGATCGAGGCGCAGCAGGCCCATGGCTACCTGGCTCGCCGCTACGTCGGGGTGATCCAAGCCGTAGAGGGCGCGGCGCTGATCGAACGCCATTCGCAGGAGTGAATCCGCCCGGTCCAGTTGTCCCAGTTTCTGGTAAATGCCGCTGAGGGTCTGATAGAGTTCAGCCTGAATGGCAGGTTCTCCGTCGAGCACACGCGCTTCGCGGATACCGCGATCGATGAGGGTTCGCACGCGGAGTGTATCGGATGGACCTGTATCACTGTCTCCCTCAAACAGACCCAGCATGAATTGCTGGATTCGCTGCGTCCGGGCCGCTTCCGCGATGGCGGCATCGCGCGCCGTGGTCAGTTGAACGGTGTAGAACAGAATGAGGGCAGCGATCAGCGTCGTTACCAGGACTGCACCCGTAACACTGCTCCGGTTTCTACGGAGGAACTTTCCCGTCCGGTAGGCCAGCGTGTCGGGACGCGCCTCCAAGGGTTTTTCGTGCAAGAAGTTCTCGAGGTCCCGTATCAGGGCTTCCACCGTGGGGTAGCGTCGCTGCGGGTCCTTGTGCATTGCCGTCAGGCACAGCACGTCCAAGTCTTTCCAGGCGCGTTTATCGAACGAGGAGCGAAGCGACACGTCAGCCGCCTGACCAGCGAGTACAGAGGGTTTCTCGGGTTCCTGTTCAAGAATGAGGGTTTCGATCTGGCCGGGGGTGCGACCGGATACATCGAACGGGAGTCGATCGGTCAGTAGCTCATAGAGGATGACGCCAAGGGTATATACGTCGGTATAGACACCCACAGGCTCGCCCTGGATCTGTTCGGGGGCCGCGTAGGCCGGTGTCATGAACCGAAGTCCCGTATAGGTTTGATGGGCAGGTTCGTCCAGTTCATCGAGCTTCTTCGCGATGCCGAAGTCGAGTAGTTTGATCTGTCCCTCACCGGTTACCAGAATATTGGATGGTTTGAGGTCTCGGTGAATGACTGCCTGGCGGTGTGCATACTGCACGGCCTCACATACGGCACGAAACAGCCGCAGGCGTTCGGGAATCGAGTGTTTGTTTATGGTACAGAAGGTCGTAAGCGGAACGCCCTCTACGTACTCCATGATGAAATAGGGTGTCCCATCAGGTAGTACGTTAGCGTCGTATAGTCTGGCAATGGACGGGTTGTTGAGCTGGGCGAGCGTTTGTTCTTCACGAGCGAAGCGGGCGCGCCGGTCCTGCGAGAGCGATGCGTCGCGTAAGAACTTGATAGCAGCCAGGCTTTGAAGGTCTTCGCGTTCTGCGAGGTAGACGACCCCCATTCCTCCCTCTCCAAGCAGCTTCCGGATGCGGTAAGGGCCGATGCGTTGAGGTAGCAGAACCGCACCGGAGAGTATCGTATGTGCCGTGCGGGCGAGATCCTGGTCCAGCAGCGAAGCCTCTCGGGCATCTTCTTCCAGGAGGGTTAGCACGTCCGATACGAGTGAGGGATCATCGCCGCACGCAGCTTCCAGAAAGGTCAGTCTTTCGGAGGCGGGTAGATCGAGGGCATCATAGAAGAGGGCTTGCATGCGGGCCCAACGGGCAGCGTCCATGTGCGTTTCGACACGTTGATGGTAAGAGGTCCGCGGACGGCTACCGCGCGCGGCGTACTTCAGCAGAAAGCCACGCGCGTGCCGCGCGCCAATCCCGCAGGATTGTCGATTCGGACACGCCGAGCAATGCGGCGATTTCGGCGAGGTCGAATCCACCGAAGAAGCGGTATTCGACCATCAAGGCCTGGCGTGGGTGGACGCGGGCAAGGGTTTCCAGGGCGGCATCCAGCGCGAGTACATCCTCGGAGTGGCCGGATCCGGTTCCGTCGAGCATTTCGTCGAAGGTGACGAACGCGTAGGCTGCGCCGCGTTTGAGGGCGCTGCGCCTTCGTGCGGCTTCGACCAGCACCTGGCGCATGGCGCGCGCTGCAATCCGCTTGAAATGCAAGTGTGAATCCGGTACTGGCGGCAGTGAGTGCGCGAGCTTTACGTAGGCCTCGTTTACCAGTGCCGTCGGGTTGAGCGTTTCGCTCGGATCATGCCGGCGTACGGTAGCGGCGAGCCGGCGCAACTCTTCATAGGTTGCGTCGAAGAGGCGGTCCAGTACGGATCGATCGTCCTGCATTACTGCTGATATGGTTCGGCAGGGCTATTGCTCGAGAAGGACACCTCGGTCGTATTCAGGTTCAGGGCGGCTTGAATATAGATGCTAGCCTTGAACCAGGCAGGTCGTTTTGGCGCATGATGCGTCCATATGCAGAGCAGCGGTGGCGGTCGTTGCTGATTTCCCATGCGTCCCGATTGCCTGCATCGGAGATCAGGCGCTTTTTCGCCAGGTTAAGGAGCGGAACGCGTACATCCGAGGCGGGTCTGGGCAAAAATGAATACCCAAGCTGTAATACAGGTTGACAGGAAGACAGGTTATTAATATGTTACCAATGTTGTAACGGCGACGGTATCCATCCTAGGGTTCCCTCTCATGCTGGATGTTGATCCGGTAAATCGTGAAGCGCTTTCAGACCAAGTGGCTGATCGGTTGCTGGGGTATATCATCTCGAAAGGGTTGGAGTCCGGCACGCGGCTTCCTTCTGAGCAGAAGCTGGCTGATGAGTTCGGCGTGAGCCGTCCGGTGGTGCGCGAGGCACTTCGCTCACTGGCCGGGCAGCGCATCATCCAGATCGTGAACGGAAAGGGGGCTGTCGTAAACCCTCTGAATGGATACCTGCTGGGTGTGTTCTTTCAGCGGGCGGTGAAGCTGGACGAGCAGCTCATCTATGATTTCATGGAGGTACGCCAGTGGCTCGAGATCCAGATGGCCCGTCAGGCAGCCGTCCGCCGGACGAAAGCAGATCTTGACATTCTCGGCGATCTCGTGGCGAAGATGCAGGGTCTGGAGGGTGATACGGGGGAATATGTAAAGCTAGACGTCGAGTTTCACATAGCCATTGCACGCGCTGCTCGCAATGTGATCCTGTTTCACATCGTTGCTTCCATGCGGAAGGCGCTCCCGCAGGTTATT
>Ga0164243_10015959_pt1 | contig 10342 bp, 10 predicted proteins | sample OricompcompostOP_FD_108781 | JGI IMG/M metagenome (GOLD analysis project Ga0164243, IMG submission 108781) | Organic Plus compost microbial communities from Emeryville, California, USA - Original compost - Organic plus compost (OP) | ecosystem: Engineered > Solid waste > Mixed feedstock >... | reverse complement strand
GTTGAGGTAGTACTGCCCGGTGCGCATGTAGGTGATGCCGGTCGTGACGCCGCCCTGGGCCGACGCCCGGCTCTCGGTGTCGGCGTCTTCCTCCAGCGCGTTGAAGATGCCCCAGTGCTGGTGCACGTCGACGGCGCCGGGGAAGGCGACGAGCCCGTGTGCGTCGAAGACCTCGGCGTCGCCCGGCTCGAGGTGGGGCGCGAGGGCGACGATCTTCCCGCCGGCGATGCCGATGTCGAGCCGCTGGGGCGCGTCGGCGCCGTCGGCGAGCACGTCGGCGCCGGCGACGATGAGGTCGAAGTTGGTCACGGTGGTCCTTCCCCGGGGGGTGCGCCAAGCAGGCAACTGTTCCACATAGCGAATCGGTGTTCCAATAATCTACGTTGGCAGCCGAAGGTCGTCAACGGAGGTCCGAGCGATATGCCCGCACACAGCTACCTTTACGTCCCGGCGGACCGGGAAGACCGACTGCGGCGCGCCGGTACGCGCGGAGCCGACGCGCTGATCGTCGACCTCGAAGACGCCGTACCGGAGAATCGCAAAGAGCTCGCCCGGGAGATCGTGCGGCGCTGGCTGCCGACCGCCGGGGCGCGGCCGTCGATCTGGGTCCGGCTCAACAGCGGCCCGCAGCGGCAGGCCGACCTCGACGCGCTGCGTGACCTGCCCGGGATCGCCGGGTTCCTGCTGGCCAAGACGGCGACCCGGGCCGAGGTCGAAGAGGTCGCGCGGGTGCTCGACGCCCAGCGGAGCACCGCGCGTCTCGCGCCGGTGCTGGAGTCGGCGGCGGCGGTCCTCGACGCGCGCGACATCGCGTCGGCGCCACGGGTCCGGCGGTTGCATCTCGGCGAGGCCGACCTGCGCGCGGAGCTTGGCATCACCCCGGGCCCGGACGAGACCGAACTGCTGTGGGTACGCACGCAGGTGGTGCTGGTCAGCGCGGCGGCCGGCCTGGAGGCCCCGGCCGGACCGGTCGCCACGAACTACACCGACCTCGACGCGCTGCGGCACACCTGCCAGATCCTCCGCCGCCTCGGGTTCGCCGGGCGCGCCTGCATCCACCCGGCCCAGGTGCCGGTGGTCAACGACGTCTTCGCTACGAGCGCGGAAGAGTTGGCGGCCGCGCGCGACCTCGTGGCCCGGCTGGACGCGGCCGGCGGAGCGGCGACCGTCGACGCGGCGGGTCAGATGATCGACGAGGCCGTCGTACGCCGCGCCCGCCGCCTCCTCGGCGACGTGTGACAGATCCGGCCTGATCGGGCGGTTCCGGTCATGTGCGTCCGTCTTTCGTGGTGTCCTGGGATGGCTGACCGCTGATCCGGAGGGCGGCGCTGCGAAAGGTGTGACGACTGTGGGCGACGTCCGGCCATTGCGCAGCCAGCAGTGGTGGGACAACTCTGCCAATCCCGACATGACGGCGCTCTATCTGGAGCGGTACCTCAACTTCGGCCTCACCCGGCACGAGTTGCAGTCGGGGCGACCGATCATCGGGATCGCGCAGACGGGCAGCGACCTGGTGCCGTGCAACCGTCACCACCTGGCGCTGGCCGAGCGCGTCCGGGCCGGCGTCCGCGACGCCGGCGGCATCCCCTTGGAGTTCCCGGTCCATCCGCTGCAGGAGACCGGCAAGCGCCCCACCGCGGCGCTGGACCGCAACCTGGCGTATCTGGGTCTGGTCGAGGTCCTCTACGGCTACCCGCTTGACGGCGTGGTGCTCACGACCGGCTGCGACAAGACGACGCCGGCCTGCCTGATGGCGGCGGCCACCGTCAACCTTCCCGCGATCGTGCTCTCCGGCGGGCCCATGCTCAACGGCTACGTCGACGGCCGCCGCGCCGGCTCGGGGCTGGTCATCTGGCAGTCACGGCGGTTGCTCGCCGCCGGGAAGATCGACTACACCGAGTTCATGGACCGGGTGTCCCGCTCGGCCACGAGCGTCGGGCACTGCAACACGATGGGCACCGCGCTCTCGATGAACAGCATCGCCGAGGCCCTCGGGATGGCCCTGCCGGGATGCGCCGCGATCCCCGCCCCGTACCGGGAACGGGGACAGATCGCGTACGAGACCGGCTTCCGGGCGGTCGGCCTGGTCCGGGAGGGTCTCACGCCGAAGGCGATCATGACCCGGGAGGCGTTCGAGAACGCGATCGTGGTGGCGGCGGCGATCGCCAGTTCGACCAACTGCCCGATCCACGTCAACGCCATCGCCCGCCACGTCGGCGTGGACCTGACCAACAGCGACTGGGAGAAGGTCGGCGGCAGCGTGCCGATCCTGGCAAACTGCGCCCCGGCCGGCGACTACCTGGGCGAAGACTTCTACCGCGCCGGTGGCGTGCCGGCGGTCATGCACGCCTTACTGGCCGCCGGCAAGCTCCACGCCGACGCGATGACGGTGACCGGCCGCACGGTCGGTGACAACGTCGCCGACGCGGTCAGCACCGACACCCAGGTGATCGCCGAGTACGACGAGCCGTTCGGCCCGCGCGGCGGCGTGCTCGTCCTGCACGGCAACCTCTTCTCCTCCGGCATGATGAAGATGTCGGTCGTCACCGAGGACCTGCGCGCGCGTTATCTGACCAGCCCGGAGCTGAGCTGGCGGGCGGTCGTGTTCGACAGCCCCGAGGACTACCACGACCGCGTCGACGACCCGGCGCTCGACATCGACGAAGACTGCATCCTCGTGGTGCGCAACGCCGGCAACATCGGCTACCCCGGATCGGCCGAGGTGGTCAACATGCAGCCGCCGAAGGCGATGATCATGCGGGGCGTCGAGACGATACCCACCCTGGGCGACGGCCGGCAGAGCGGCACCGCCGACGCGCCGTCGATCCTCAACATCAGCCCCGAGGCGGCGGTCGGTGGCAACATCGCGATCCTGCGTACCGGTGACCGGATCACCCTCGACATCCCCAACCACCGCCTCGACGTGGCGCTGAGCGACGAGGAGATCGCCGAGCGGTGGCGCGAGCACACGCCGCCGCCGCTGACCAACCAGACGCCGTGGCAGGAGCTGTTCCGCACCTACACCGGCCAGATGGACACCGGAAGCTGCCTCGACTTCGCCACGGCGTACCAGGACATCGTCGCTACGAAGGGGATGCCCCGTGACTCGCACTGACCGCGGCATCATCATGATCGCCGACTCCGACTTCGGCGACGTGGACATCGAACGCGCGATCGTCGAGGGCGCCGGGTTCGCGCTGGAGGCGTACCAGTGCCGGTCCGAAGAGGAGATCATCGCGCGCGGCCGCGACGCCGCCGGCATCCTCACCCAGTACGCGCACATCGGCGCCGCCGCGATGGCCAGCCTGCCGAAGCTGCGGGTCATCGCCCGCTACGGCACCGGTGTCGACATCGTCGACGTCGACCAGGCCACCCACCACGGCATCCAGGTCACCAACGCGCCCAACGAGTGGTGTGCCGAGGAGGTCGCCGACCACGCGATCGCGCTCTGGCTCACCGCCGCCCGAAAGATCACCGAGTACGACCGGGCGACCCGCCAGGGTGAGTGGCAGTGGCAGACCGGAGCGCCCATCCGGCGGTTGCGGGGAAGGGTGTTCGGCCTGCTCGGCTACGGCGCGATCGCCCGGCTCATCGCCGCGCGGGCGAAGCCCTTCGGCGTCGAGGTCTGGGCGCACGACCCGTTCGTCGACACCGACCGGATGCGGGCCGACCAGGTGCGCCCGGTCGGCCTCGACGAGCTCATCCGCGAGAGCGACTACCTCACCATCCAGGTGCCGCTCACCGACGACACCCGGCACCTGTTCGACGACATCACGCTGGCCCGGATGAAGCCCACGGCCCTTCTCGTCAACACCGCCCGCGGACCCATCATCGAAGACGCCGCGCTGGACCGGGCGCTGCGCGCGGGCACCATCGCGGCGGCCGCGCTCGACGACCTGGAGGAGGAGCCCGCCAAGCGGGACGACTGGGCGCCGAGCAACGGCCTGCTGGAGCACGCCAACGTCATCGTGACGCCGCACGCGGCCTACTACTCCGAAGACTCGATCCACGCCATCCGCACCATCGCGGCCGAGGAGGCCGTACGCGTCCTCACCGGCCAGCCGCCCCGGTCTCCGGTCAACCACCTCTGAGGTCACAGGATGCTCAATCTCGAACCGCCGTTTCGTCAGCTGGTGCGGAACGACGGCTACCCGCGCCTGGAGGACCTGGGTCTGATCGGCGACGGCACGACCGCGGCGCTCGTCGGTCTGGACGGCACGATCCACTGGCTGTGCGTGCCCGAGTTCGACTCCGGACCGCTGTTCGGCTCGCTCCTCGACCAGGAGCGGGGCGGCCGGTTCGACATCACGCCAGCGGACGTGGTCGAGGCGCGGTAGCGGTACGAGCCCGACACCGGTGTGCTGGTCACCGAGCTGCGTACCGCCACCGGCCTGGTGCGCGTCAGCGACGCGCTGGTTTTGCGGGCCGGCACCGACCTGAGCGACGACACGCCCGGCGACCGCGCGGAGCTCGTCCGTGCCGTCGTCGTCCTCGCGGGCAGCGTGCGCCTCGAGGTGCGCCTGGAGCCGCGGGGCGGCGGCCACGCCCGCCCAGCGCTCGACGGCGTCGAGGTCCAGGCCGCCGCCCGTCCGGAGCTGCGGCTGCACCTGCGCGCGGACCGGGCGTTGACCGGCCTGCGCAGCGAGTTCGAGCTGAGCCAGGGCGAGCAGCTGAACCTCGTGTTGAGCTGGGGACGGTTCCATCGCCATCACCGCTTCGACGCCGAGGCGATGCTGCGGGCCACCGGCGAGTCGTGGCGCCGCTGGATGAGCGGCTTCCACCACCACGGGCCGCAGGAGCAGATGGTACGGCGGGCCGCGATCACCTTGAAGATGTGTGACCACTGGGTCAGCGGCTCGCTGGTCGCGGCGCCGACGTCGTCGCTGCCCGCGCCGGTCGGCGGCGTCCGCAACTGGGACTACCGGTATGTGTGGATCCGCGACGCCGCGTTCAGCGTCTTCGCCCTGCGCCGCATCGGGTTCGCCAGCGAGGCCGACGCCTTCCTCGGCTGGGTGCTGGACGCCTTCGAACGCAGCCGCCGGCCGCGCATCATGTACACGATCGACGGTGACCTGGTGCCCGACGAGTTCGAGGATGCCGACCTCGAAGGCTACCGGCGGTCGGCTCCCGTGCGGTGGGGCAACGGCGCGGCCGAGCAACGGCAACACGACGTCTACGGCGAGGTGCTCGACTGCGCCTACCAGTGGGCCGAGGGCGGCGGGCGGATCGAACCGGCCCTGTGGTCGAGCCTGTCGGGCCTCGCGGAAGCCGCGGAGACGGCCTGGCGCGAGCCGGACCAGGGCATCTGGGAGGTCCGCAGCGAGGGTCGCGTGTTCACCTACTCGGCGGCCCTGTGCCAGGTCGCCCTCGATCGCGCGGCGTCGCTGGCGGAGCGGTTCTCTCTGCCGGGCCCCGTCGACCGGTGGCGCGCCGCCGCCGCCAAGCTGCGGGACACGATCCTGCACGAGGCCTGGAACGAAGACGCGAAGACGCTCTGCGAACACCTCGGCGGCGGCAGCAGCCTCGACGCCAGCCTCCTGGCGCTGCCGCTGCGGCGGGTCGTGCCCGCCGACCACCCCCGGATGGTGGCGACGACCGCCGCCGTCGCGGAACGCCTGTCCGCCGGGAACGGCCTGCTCTACCGGTACGCCCACGACCAGTCTCCCGACGGGCTCGCCGGCGACGAGGGCGCCTTCCTGCTCTGCAGCTTCTGGCTGGTCGACAACCTCGCCGGGCAGGGCCGGCTCGACGAGGCCGAGGAGCTCTACGCGTCGCTGTGCGACCGTGCCAGCCCGCTGGGCCTGCTGCCGGAGCAGATCGACCCGGCGACGAACGGCTTCATCGGCAACTTCCCGCAGGCGTTCAGCCACATCGGCGTGATCGCGAGCGCGGTCACCCTCGCCCGGGCCCGTGAGGCCGCGCGATGATCCGTCGGCTCGTGGTATTCGGCGGCACCGGCGACCTCACCGCCCGCTATCTACTGCCCGGTCTCGCCGCCCTGTCGCACACCGGGCAGCTCCCCGCCGCGTTCGACCTGGTCGCCGCCAGCCGGGAAGACTGGGACACCGCCGCCTTCCGCGACTGGGCGCGGGCACAGCTGGACCGGCACGCCGCCGAGCTTCCCCCGTCGGCCCGGCAGACGGTCGTGGCCGCGTCGACCTACCGGAAGGCCGACGTGACGGAGCCGGCCAGCGTCGCCGCCGCCATCGGCGGCGACCAACCGGTCGCCGCCTACCTGGCACTCCCGCCGGCCGTCTTCGCCCCCGCCGTCCGGGCGTTGGACGAGGCGGGCCTGCCGCCGGGCAGCACGATCGTGCTGGAGAAGCCCTTCGGGGAGAGCCTCGCGACCGCCGAGGAGCTCAACTCGTTGCTGGCCACCGTCGTACCTGAAGAGTCGGTGTTCCGGGTCGACCACTTCCTGGCCATGACGACGGTGCAGAACATCCTCGGTACGCGCATGGCCAACCGCATGCTCGAACCGGTCTGGAACTCGACGCACATCGCGGAGGTCGACATCGTCTGGGAGGAGTCGCTCGCGCTGGAAGGCCGGGCCGGCTACTACGACGGTGTCGGCGCGTTGAAGGACATGCTGCAGAACCACCTGTTGCAGATCATGTGCCTGGTCGCCATGGAGCCGCCGATCAGCCTCGGCCACAACGACCTGCGCGACCGCAAGGTCGACGTGTTGCGCTCGGTGGGACCGCTGGCCGGCGACGACATCGTCAACCGCACCAGCCGGGCCCGCTACGGCGCCGGCCGGCTGGGTGGTCGACAGGTTCCCGCCTACCGCGACGAGGACGGCGTCCGACCCGGCCGGGAGACCGAGACGTTCGCCGAGATCGCCCTGGAGGTGGACAACTGGCGCTGGTCGGGCACCACGTTCCGCCTCCGCAGCGGCAAGGCGTTCGGCCGCGACCGCAAAGAGGTCGTCGTGCGGTTCCGCGACGTACCACATCTGCCCTTCGACCACGATGGAGCGCTGCCGGCCAACGAACTGCGGTTCGGCCTCGAGCCCGAGAGCGTCACCCTGGCGCTGACCGGAATCGGCGCCGACGCGCAGACCCTGGCCCCGCTTCGCCTGTCGGCGGGCCTCCCGCCACCCGAGCTACCCGCTTATGGCCGGCTCCTCCGCGACGTGCTCAACCGCGAGCCGGCACTGTCCATCCGGGGCGACGAGGCCGAGGAGTCCTGGCGCATCGTCACCCCGATCCTCGCCGCCTGGAACGACAACTCTGTGCCGCTCGACGAGTATCCGGCCGGCCTCGATCCCGCCGCGAGGTCAGAGCGCGGCTGACGATGGTTGGCGTGCGGCGTGGGTCCCGACGAGTCCCTCGACGCCGCGGAGGAAGGTCTCGCAGACCTGTTGCCGGTCGGCAAGGCAGCCGGCCGCCATGGCGCCGTCGCGGAGCATGACGAAGTGTTGCGCGGCGGGCTCGGCGCCGGTCTTCCGGATGCTCGCCATCAAGGTGCTGACCGTGTCGAGGAACCACTGCCGATGCGCGAGGACGGCCCGGTGGACGGGGTGGTCGGGATCGGGATACTCGGCCACGGCGTTGAGGAAGGCGCAGCCGCGAAAGCCGGGGGAGCGGATGTCGTGGGCGATCGACTCCGCGACGGCCCGGAGGGCGTCGGGCGCCGGTAGGCCGGCGGTGGCGGCGGCCTCCACCTGGCCGCGGATGGCGTGGTCGGCCGCCCGCAGATAGGCGACGACGAGATCCTCCTTGCCGGGGAAGTGCCGGTAGAACGTGGCCCGGGTCACTTTCGCCTCGGCGATGATCCGATCGACGCCGACCGAGTGGATTCCCTCCGCGTAGAAAATCCTGGTCGCGGTCTTGAGGAGCCGCTCTCGCGCCTCGGACGGCCGGCTGTCGGTCGCGCTACGTGCCATGCGCCCAGTGTAGCGATAGAACGTTCTGTCTTGACAGGTCGGTCCGCTGCCGTCATCGTTGGCAAGACAGAACGTTCGTTCTTCCGACAGATCCGAAAGGATCACCCATGACCACCGTCACCGCGCCCGGCATCTCGACGACGGCGTCCACCCTGCGGCGGCTCTACGTCGTCCGCTTCGTGTTCGCCATCGTCTGGGCCCTCGTGATGTTCACGACCGCCGAGCACCTCGGGCCGCTCGCCAGGACGCTGCTCGTGCTCTACCCGCTGTTCGACGCGGCCGCCGCCGTCATCGACGCCCGTGCGTCGCGCTCCACCGGATCGCCCACCCTGCTGTACGTGAACGTCGTGGTCAGCCTGCTCGCCGCGGCCGGCCTGGCCATCGCCGGCGCGTCCGGCATCCCGGCGGTCCTGGGCGTGTGGGGCGCTTGGGCGGTCGTGGCCGGGCTGGTTCAGCTTCTCGTGGCGGTCCCCCGCCGCAGGATGGGCGGCCAATGGCCGATGATCGTCAGCGGTGGCATCTCCGTGCTCGCCGGCGCCTCCTTCGTCGCCACCGCCTCCGCCGACGACCCGGCGCTGACCAACGCCATCGCCTACGCCATCCCCGGCGCGATCTTCTTCCTCATCTCGGCCGTCCGCCTCGGCCGCCCGGCGAAGGGAAACTAACTGACCTGGCCGGTGCGAACCGCGCAAAGTGCGGTCACCTCGTCCGGGTCGGTCTCGAAGTGGTCGTAGCCGGGTGGGACGCCGACGCCGGCGTAGGACACGTCGCCGGGTCGGGCGGTGCCCGCGGGGCGGCGGGGCGCCGCGTGCAGGTCGTTGACGCCGGTCGCGGCGACGACCAGCGCGGCGTTGGCGGCCCGCACACCGCCGCACGCCGTCACGGTGACACTCGTCCGGGTGGCCAGTTCCTTGATGAGGGGCGCGCCGTCGAGTGCTGACCGGCGCCGGCCCGAGGTCAGCACCCGCGTGAAACCCAGGTCCGCCAACCGGTCCAGGGCCTGACGGGAGTCCGCGCAGACGTCGATGGCGCGGTGGAACGTCGTCTCGAGGCCCTCGGCGGCGTCGACGAACCTGGCACAGTCGTCGGCGACCGTGCCGTCCCCGGCCAGCGCGCCCACGACCACGCCGGCCGCGCCGAGCCGCCGTGCGACGGCGATGTCCCAGACGACGAGGTCCACCTCGTCGCGCGAGTAGTGGAAGTCGCCGGGTCTCGGCCGCACGAGGACGTGCACCGCGGCCAGTTCGGCGGCGGCCTCGATGAGCGCGGCGCTCGGGGTGAAGCCGCCGTCGGACAGGCCGGCGCACAGCTCGACGCGCGTGGCGCCGGCCCTGGCGGCGACCCGGACGCCGTCGACCGACTCGACACTGATCTCGACGCGCACGAGGTCCTGTCCTTCGGATCTTTGTGTGAAAGTCTGCACCCAGCCACGATCCACCTTGCCACCCGCACCCGCGCCGGGACCCGACCCGCGATCTATCGGATGGCGTCGATGGCGCGGACGTCGGCGTCACCGAGCGGGTGGCCGGCGGCGCCGAGGTTGTCGAGCAGTCGCTGCCGGCGCGCGGACCGGGTCACGACGGGCACGCCGTGGTGGGCGTTCCACGAGAGCACGACCTGGGCCGGTGACAGCCCGCTGTGCTCGGCGATCCGCTGGAGCACCGGATGGTGCAGATCGGTGCCGCGCAGCGGGCTGTAGGACATCAGGGTCACGCCGCGCGACCGGTGCGCGGCCAGCGTGGCGGCGCTGTACGTGTGCGGCGTCCACGCGATCTGGTTGACGGCCGGTGCGACACCGGTCGCCTCGATCAGTTCGTCGATCTGGGGAAGGCTGAAGTTGCTCACGCCGATGGCCCTGACCTGCCGCCGCCGGAGCGCGACCACCATGGCCCGCCAGATGTCGGCCGCCGAGAGGGCCTGCGGCGGCGAGTGGACGAGCCAGAGGTCGACCTGGGCCACACCGAGGTCCGCCAGGCTCGCCGACAAGGTGGCGAGCGGGTCGGCGCTGTGGCGTTCGGAGAGCTTGGTGGTGAGGAAGACGTCGTCCCGGGGCAGGCCGGACTCGGCGAGCGCGCGCCCCACCTCGCGCTCGTTCTCGTAGCCCCGCGCGGTGTCGACGTGGCGATAACCGACCTCGAGCGCGGTGCGGACGGTGTCGCGCGCGGCCTCGCCGCGCAGCGTCCCGGTCCCGATGCCGACGTCGGGGATGACCCGCAACGATCCTCCTGGATGTTCCGCTCAGAGAAACGCCATTCCGTATCACGGGACGGTAGCACGACCGTCCGAGGGTGGCGAGCGGTGGATTGCAACGGTCCGGTAAACGTTCCGGCTCCCGGAACGGAGTTTTGATTGGCGGAACAAAATCATTGACTCCGCGGCTCCGGCGGGCTTAGCGTCCTGGCCACAGCGTGCGGCTCGCCGCCGTCCCCGGTGGAAACGACGTTGTAACCGGCG
>Ga0164243_10015956_pt1 | contig 10344 bp, 9 predicted proteins | sample OricompcompostOP_FD_108781 | JGI IMG/M metagenome (GOLD analysis project Ga0164243, IMG submission 108781) | Organic Plus compost microbial communities from Emeryville, California, USA - Original compost - Organic plus compost (OP) | ecosystem: Engineered > Solid waste > Mixed feedstock >... | reverse complement strand
TGCGAGCATACGAGCGCTACGCGGGGCGGCACACACCGGCCCGCTGACGGTACGGGCCGCAGGCCCGCCGTGCGAGGCGCTGCGGCCCGCCGCCCCGTGCGCGACCATGGCGGACATGCTGCTGGCCGACATCGCGGCGGCCTCGCGGGAGATCGCGGCGGCCTCCGCGCGCAACGCCAAAATCGCGCTGCTGGCACGGCTGTTCCGCACCGCGGAGCCGGCCGAGGTGCCGCTCGTCGTGTCCTACCTCGCGGGCCGGGTCCCCCAGCGCCGCACCGGCGTGGGCTGGCGCACCCTCGCCGAGCTGCCGCCCGCCGCGGACCGCCCGCGGCTCACCGTCGCCGAGCTGGACGCGTCGCTGGAGCGCATCGCGGCCGTACGCGGCTCCGGCGCGCAGGCCGAGCGCAGGCGGCTGCTGCGGGAGCTGCTGTCCGCGGCCACCGACGAGGAGCAGCGGTTCGTACGGCGGCTGCTGACCGGGGAGTTGCGGCAGGGCGCGCTGGACGCGTTCGCGGTCGAGGGGCTGGCCGAGGCGGTGGACGTGCCGGCGGCGGAGGTGCGCCGGGCGGTGATGTTCGGCGGCTCGCTGGGCGCGGTGGCCGCAGCGCTGCTGGACCGCGGCGCGCCCGCGCTCGCCGACTTCCGGCTCCGCGTGGGCCGCCCGGTGCTGCCGATGCTGGCGCAGAGCGCGAAGGACGTCACCGAGGCGCTGGAGCGGCTGGGCCCGTGCGCGGTCGAGGAGAAACTGGACGGCATCCGGGTGCAGGTGCACCTGGACGGCGAGGACGTACGGATCTTCACCCGCACCCTCGACGACATCACCGGCCGGCTGCCCGAAGTGGCCGACGGCGTGCGGGAGTTCGGCGGCGTACGGGCCGTGCTGGACGGAGAGGTGATCGCGCTGGACGCGGCCGGGCGCCCGCGGCCCTTCCAGGAGGTGTCCCAGCGGGTCGGCTCGCGCGTGGACGTACCGACCGCCCGCGCCGCGCTGCCGGCCACCGTCCGCTTCTTCGACGTGCTGTCCGTGGACGGGCGCGACCTGGTCGACCGGACCGTACGCGAGCGGCACACGGCGCTCGCGGAGCTGGTGCCGGCCCGACTGCGGGTGCGGCGGCTGGAGTTGGCCGACGCGGGCGAGGAGGCGCAGGAGCAGGCGCGCCGGTTCGCGGCACGCATGCTGGAGGAGGGCGGCGAGGGCGTCATGCTCAAGCAGCTCGACTCGATCTACAGCGCCGGCCGCCGCGGCGCCGCCTGGCTGAAGGTGAAGCCGGTGCACACCCTCGACCTGGTGGTACTGGCCGCGGAGTGGGGGCACGGGCGGCGCACCGGACTGCTGTCCAACCTGCACCTGGGCGCGCGGCGCCCGGACGGCTCGTTCGCGATGCTGGGCAAGACCTTCAAGGGGCTCACCGACCGCTTGCTGGCCTGGCAGACGGAGCGCCTGGACCAGCTCGCCGAGAGCCGCCCGGCGTGGGGCGTGATCGTACGTCCCGAACTGGTCGTGGAGATCGCCTTCGACGGGCTCCAGCGCTCGACGCGCTATCCCGCCGGCGTGACGCTGCGCTTCGCGCGCGTGGTGCGCTACCGCCCGGACAAGGCCGCCGCGGACGCGGACACGGTGCAGGACGTACTCGCCCTGGAACGCTGAGCGCCGCTCGGAACCCGTGCGCCTCCCGGTACGCCCGTGTGCGCCGTCCGCCGTCCGCCGGGCGCCGGGCGAACCGGCCGCCGCCGCGGGGCCGTTGGGCGGCGCCAACCGGGGGCCGCCTGGGGCCGACGGGCCGCCGGGGAGTGGGCGTGCCGAGGCGCCGTGCCCTCCCGCCGGGCGCTCGGCGGCACCGTCCGACGCGGGGGCGGCGCGGCGGGCGGCCGGCTCCGCGGTGCCGCCCGAAGTGTCCCCGGATCCGGGCTACTTGAGCGTGGCCCCGAGCCGGGCGGCCGGCGGTCGGCGGTACGGTCCGGCGCCGTACGGCCGTGACCCCTTGCATCTCGTGATCCCATATCCCTCTCTGTACGGATATGCAGGGATGCTCGGGGAGACGCCACGGAGGTCCGGATGCACTCGTCACCGCCACCGCTGCCCGGTGTGCTCGCCCCGCTCGCGCCGGTCCTCCAGGACTGGGGCTATCTGGCCGTGGGCGGGCTGATCTTCGTGGAGGACTTCGGCATTCCGGTGCCCGGCGAGACGGTGCTGATCGCGTCCGCGGTCTACGCCGGTGCGGGCCAACTCAACGTGCTCGGCGTCGCGTTGATCGCGATGGCCGCCGCGGTCGCCGGCGACAACGTCGGGTACGCCATCGGCCGGTTCGGCGGCCACCGGCTGGTGCGGCGCTTCGGCCGGTACGTGCTGCTCACGCCCGCCCGCGTGGCGAAGGCCGAGGCGTTCTTCGCCCGGCACGGCGGGAAGATCATCACGGTCGCGCGGTTCGTCGACGGGCTGCGGCAGGTCAACGGCATCGTCGCCGGCATGGCCGGAATGCGCTGGCCGCGCTTCCTCGCCTTCAACGCGCTCGGCGCCGCGCTGTGGGTCGGCGCCTGGGTCGCGCTCGGTGCCCTGGCCGGAGAGCACATCGGAACGCTCTATCCGGCCGTGCAGCGCTACGAGTTGTATCTGCTGATCGCCGCGGCCGTGGTGCTCGCCGTGCTGTTTCTGCGCCACCTGCGGCGCCGCCGGCACCGGCCGCCGGAGTCGGAGTCCGGGCCGGGGGCCGGCCCGGACTCGGCGGAGTAGCCGGCGGGGACCCGGGGCTCGCCGCACGCGTACGCGGACCGGCCCGGCAGGCCGGGCCGGTCCGCGGCTCCGCGATCCCCGGTCGTCTCCTCAGTCCTCGTAGCCGAGGGTGATGTCGAGGTCGTCGCCGTGCGGGCCGTCGACCGCGATGCGGTGGGAGACGGGCGGATAGGTGCTGGCGACGACGGTGTACTTGCCGCCCGGAAGGTCCGTGAAGGCGTAGCCGCCGTCCGAGCCGGTGATCTGCCGTCCGGCGCTGTTGCCCGCCGCGTCGTACAGGTCGACGCGCGCGTCCTCCACCGGCCTGCCGCCGCTGTTGCGCACCTTCCCGCGGATCGTGGCCGCCCGCTTCAGTTCGGCGTCGTGCCGCACCGGCGTGGAGTCCGCCAACTCGACCAGTTCCGCGCTGGGTTGGTGGCCGCGGGCGCTGACGGTGAGCGTGTAGCCGCCGGCCACCAGCTGGCCCAGCCGGTACGTGCCGTCCTCGCCGGTCGTGGTGGACGCGGCCACGTCGCCCCGCTCGTCGGTGGCCACCACCAGCGCGCCCTCGACGGGCTCACCCGCGGCCAGCACCCGGCCGGTCACGCCGCCGGTGCCGCCCAGCCGCAGATCGAACTCGGCCGGCGAGCCGCCCACCGTGACGGTGGCGACCTGCGGTTGGTGGCCCGGCGCGGAGCCGACCAGTACGTAGGTGCCGGCGGGCGCGTCCAGACCGTAGCGGCCGTCCGGTCCCGCGGTGCTGCGGGCCAGCTGCCGTCCGGCGGTGTCGATCAGGGTCACGACGGCGCCCGGCACCGAGGCGCCGCCCCCCGTACGCACCTGCCCGCGCAGCGCCGTGCCGGACGGAGCCGCGGACTCGACGGCCACGGCCGCCGGCGCACCGGCCGGAGTCGCCGCCTCCACCGGCGCACCGGCCGCGGACGGCTCGGTCTCCTCCGGCACCGTCTCCTCCGGAGCGGCCGGCGTGTGCGCCAGCGGGCGGCCCCGGCGGTAGAGCAGCAGCGCGACCACGAACCCGACGGCGAAGAAGCCGGCCGCCCACCAGTAGGCGGTGGCGTAGCTGTGCAGGCTCGCCTTCGCGGCCAGCCGCGGTTCGCCGAAGTGGTCCTTGGCGTAGTCGGTGGCCGCTGAGGCCGCCATGGTGTTGAACAGCGCCGTACCGATCGAACCGCCCACCTGCTGCATGGTGTTGACGGTCGCCGAGGCGACGCCCTGGTCGTGCCGGGCGACCCCGAGCGTCGCGAGCGTCATCGCCGGCGGCATCACCAGGCCCAGCCCGAGCCCGAGCATCAGCAGCGACGGCAGCACGTGCTGGGCGTACGTGCTGTCCAGGTCGAGCCGGGTCAGCAGCACCAGACCGCCTGCGGCGAGCGCCATGCCCACGGGCACGATCGGCTTCGGGCCGATGCGCGGCACCAGCAGGTTGGTGGCCAGCTGCGCGGTCGCCATCAGCATGCCGACCATCGGCAGGAAGCCCAGCCCCGTCTTGACCGGGCTGTATCCGAGCGTCGTCTGGAGGTAGTAGGTCAGGAACAGGAAGACGCCGAACATGCCGGCGCCGGAGATGAACACGCTGAAGTACGACCCGGCGCGGTTGCGGTCGCCCAGCACCCGCAGCGGCAGCAGCGGATGCTTCACCAGCGCCTGCGTGATCAGGAACAGCGTGACGAGCACCCCGCCGGCGGCGAGGAACGCCCAGCACATCCAGTTGTCCCAGTCGTGCGTCTCGGCGTTGGAGAAGCCGTAGACGATGCAGAACAGGCCGCCGCCGACCAGGACCGTGCCGGGCAGGTCGAGCCGCGGCCGCTCGGTGGGCGTGCGGCTGCGGACGAAGGCGAGCGCGCCGAGCACCGCGAAGACGGCGATGACGACGTTGACGTACAGCGTCCAGCGCCAGTTGAGGTGCTCGGTCAGCACCCCGCCCAGCAGCAGGCCGATCGCACCGCCGGAGCCGGCGATGGCGCCGAAGATGCCGAACGCCTTGGACCGGTCCTTGACGTCGGTGAACGTCGTGGTCAGCAGCGACAGCGCGGACGGTGCGAGCACCGCACCGAAGACGCCCTGGAGCGCGCGGGCGACGACCAGCATCCGGAAGTCCTGGGCGGCGCCGCCCAGTGCGGAGGCCGCGCCGAAGCCGACCAGGCCGATGAGGAAGGTGCGCCGGCGCCCGAACAGGTCGGCGAGCCGGCCGCCGAGCAGCAGCAGGCTGCCGAAGGCCAGCGAGTAGGCGGTGACGATCCACTGGCGGCCGTCGTTGTCGAAGGCCAGCGCCTTCTGTGCGGACGGCAGCGCGATGTTCACGATCGTCGCGTCCAGCACGACCATCAGCTGGGCGAGGCCGATGACGGCGAGCGCCCACCAGCGGCGCGCCGAACGGCCGTCCGTGTGCTGGTCGTTGGTGGACTGGTCGTTGGCATCGCCGCCGGCGGCGGGCGGTCGGCCCGCGGACGGGGCGGCGTCGGCGGTGCCGACGGAGGCGGTTGACATGACGGGGTTCTCCAGCTTGCTTCAGGGCGGCGCGGGCGCTGCCGGGCGCGGCGCCCGTGCCGCGGTCAGTTCCGCAGGAGCGCGGGAAGGACCACGCAGTCCACGTAGCGCTCCAGGTAGGGGACGTCCGCCTCGCACTGGTCGAGGAGCGGACGGACGAGCAGACCGCCCACCAGCATGTGCGGCAGGAAGGCACTCGCCGGGCAGCCGGGCCGGATCTCGCCGCGTGCCACGGCGCGGTCCAGCATCGCGAGGACGAGGTCGAGTTCGGGCCGGACGAGGGCTTCGTGCAGGGCGGCGGCCAGCTCGGGGTCGCGGTGCACGGCGGGGGCGACGGCGCGGATCAGCCGGACGTCCTTCTTCGCACCGCCCATGCGCCGGGCCAGCTCGTGCAGGTCGCCCGCGAGCGAGCCGGTGTCGACGCCGTCGAGCCGGAACGGCCGCCCGTGCAGCAGCGCTTGGGCGACCAGCCGCGGCTTGCCCTGCCACTTGCGGTAGAGCGTCGCCTTGCTGCACCGGCAGCGCTCGGCGACGCCGTCCATGGTGAGCGCGTCGTAGCCGGACTCGCGGAGCAGGTCGAGCACCGCGTCGTACAGCTCGCCCTCCCGCTCGGGCGTGAGCCGCGTACGGCGGGCGGCGTCCTTCGCCTGCGCGGGGTCCTTCGCGTGTGCGGGCGGGGCGTTCATACGAGGCGAACTGCGGTCATACGGGCGGCACTTCCGGACGGAGGGACGAGGTGGCTTGCGCGGCGGGCGCGGCGAGGGCGCCGCACTGCACTGTCTGCGGTGCGGCGGGCCCACCACGACAGAGGCAACCCAGCAGCAGAGGAAACGACACCGTTTCGTACACGTGAGGCTAGGCCACCGCACGTCGGGAACGCAAAACCTCCGGGCGCCGCCGGAAAGTCCAACTCTCCGGCGGACAGGGGCACTTGGGCGGCTCCGTAGGCGAGTGTGAGGCACCTCTCCTTCGCCGGTCCGTACGGCGGAACCGAGGAACATTCCGGGCATTTCGGGCGAGCCGAGTGCCGAACTGCCGCCCCGTCAAGCCACCTTGACGCTTTCGAACGGTCCGTGATCTACTCCGCCCATGGCTGACACCAGTACGTTGCTGTGGCGGGAGATCCACATGGATCTGCTCCGCTACGCAGGCTGTGTGTGTAGCCCGTCCTGCTCGATGTGATTCGGCAGCTCTTCTTCTCTTCCCCGTTGACTCATCCGCGCCCGCGGCTGGCTCTGCCGTGCCGCGTGAGCCGCGCGTACCCAGGACGGTAGACGTGTCTTCCCCGCAGAGTTCCCCTGTGCCCGCAGCCGCCTCGACCGCGGAGCTTCCGCAGCCCGAACCCCAGCACTCGGGGCCCGCCCCGACCCCCGCCGAACTGCTCGACTTCGCCCGACGAGCCGCCGCCGACCGGGAGTTGGTGGACTCGCTGCCCCTCGATCCGCAGGGCCGCACCTGGCTGCGGCTGGACGGCCCGGGCGGCAGCGAAGCCTGGCTGATCGGCTGGCCGCCCGGCACCGGCACCGGCTGGCACGACCACGGAGGCTCGCACGGCGCCTTCGTCACCGCGTCCGGCGAGCTGACCGAGCAGTCCCTCGCCGCCCGCATCCCCACCGAGGGCTGGAAGACCCTCGAACTCGCCGACGACGTCGACCGGGAGCGCCGGCTGGCCGAAGGCCAGGGCCGCGCCTTCGGCTCGCACCACGTCCACGAGGTGCTGAACGTCGACGCCGAACGGCACGCCGTCTCGGTGCACGCCTACTATCCGCCGCTGCCGCTGATGCGCCGGTACAGCCGAACCGGCCGGACGCTGCGGCTGGAGGCCGTCGAGCAGCCCGGCGAGTGGGAGTGAGCGGCACGGCCGCGGACCGGCCGCCGGGCGTCGACGACCTGCTCGCCGCGGCCCGCGCGCAGCTGCACCGCCTCGGCCCGCACGAGGCGGCCGCGGCGGCGGACGCGGGGGCGCTGCTCGTCGACATCCGGTACGCGGCGCTGCGCGAGCGCGACGGGCTCATCCCCGGCGCGCTCGTCGTGGAGCGCAACGAGCTGGAGTGGCGGCTCGATCCGCAGTCGCCGCACCGGGCGCCGGAGGCGACCGGCCACGACCGGCAGGTGATCGTGGTCTGCGACGAGGGGTACGCCTCCAGTCTCGCGGCCGTCTCGCTGCGGGAGTTGGGCCTGCGGCGGGCGACGGACCTCGACGGCGGCTTCCAGGCGTGGCGCGCGGCGGGACTGCCGGTCCGCTGAACCGGCGAGGCTGCCGGTCCGATGACTCCGGCCGGTACGCGCGTACGCCGGCGGCGTAACCAACTGCCCGCCACAGCCCGCCGGTTAGGGTCCCGTGATGGGCAGGGTGACCAGGATGGACGCGACGGCCCGGGAGGACGCCGAGCGGGCGGGCCGGCGGCGCGGTGGACTGCTGCGGCAGCGCGACTTCGGGCTGCTGTGGCTGGGCGAGACCGCCAGCGGGCTGGGCAACAGCGTCACCGCGGTGGCGCTGCCCCTGGTCGCGGTGGTCACGCTGCACTCCGGCCCCACGGCGGTCGGGCTGCTGGCCGCCGCGGTCTGGCTCCCGTGGCTGCTCATCGGGCTGCCCGCGGGCGCATGGGTGGACCGGCTCCGCAAGAAGCCGGTACCGGAACCCAACTCACAGGTCCCGCCCGTGACTTCGGGGCGCCCTCGGCGTCACGCCAGGCCCGCCACCCGCGCGGCCGCCCGGAGCGCCACATCCCAGGGGTACTCCTCCGGTCGGCCGTTGCCGGGCTCGTTGGGCACGAACCCTCCCTCGCCGTACAGCACACGCACGCCCATCGCGCGCAATGCCTCGACGCTGCGGCCGAATTGGGCGTGCTGCGCGTAGGCGGCGTTCACGCACGGCATGGTGACGAGCGGGATCCCCTTGCCGATGGCCTCGGCGGCGAACCCCACGATGAACTTCTCCGTGAGCCCCAGCGCCCATTGGTTGACGGTGTTGAACGTAGCGGGAGCGACCAGGGCGACGTCGGCCGGAGGCCAGACGTCGGGCTCCGGCGGCAGCTTGTACCGGCTGCGCACCGGATACCCCGTCAGCCGCTCCAGTTCGGGCAGCTGGTCCTCCAACCAGTGCGCAGCGGTCGGGCTCAGCCCCAGGCAGACGCTCCAGCCCTGCCCCTGTGCGCGTTCGACGACGCTTCCCACGGAGAGCACCGGAGGCGCGGCACTGCCCAGCAGATAGAGCACACGGTTCGCGGTCATGGCCGCAGTCCACCCTGCGGGTCGATCCGTCGCAACCGCCGTCTCCTCCCTTGGTTCCGCGCACCTCGCCCGGCTGGATAGCGTGTGGACGAGCCAGTGACGGATGGGAGCCCGCATGTCCTTCCCCGGCGGCGATCACACAGGCGCCCGGATCGCACACCACCGGAAACGCGCCGGACTGACGCAGCGCGCGCTGGCGGACAGGATCCCGTACTCCTACAGCCTGCTCACTCAGGTCGAGAGCGGACACAAGCCCGCAAGCCCCGACTTGGTGGCCACTGTGGCGCGCACCTTGGCGATCGACGTGACCGCGCTGACCGGGCAGCCATACGTGGCCGAACTCCAACAGGACCGGCTGACGGGGCTGATCCGCCCGATCCGTGAGGCCCTGGATCTCTACGATCTGGGGTCCGATCCCGGCCTTTTCGTGCGGCCGACAGCCCAACTCGTCTCGGCGGCCGAGCAGTTGTGCCGGCAGGTCCGCGCCACGAAGCTCTACGACGCCGCGCTGGATCTCCCCGGTGTCATCGCCGAGGTCACCACCGCCGCGCACCGGACGCCCTCCTCCGAACTGTGGGCTGCGCTGGCGAGTACATATCGCACCGCGCACGACGTTTCCGTGAAGCTCGGCTTCTACGACCTGTCGACCGTCGCCCTGGACCGCATGGACTGGGCGGCCTCCCGCGCCGCCGATCCCCATCTGGCTGCCGTCCGCCAGTACATGCGGGCCCTCGTCTACTTCCGCGAGGGCGAGTACACGGTCGGCCGGCGGCTCGTCTCGTCGGGGCAGAGGGCGTTGGAGCAGGCTCCGCAGGGCAGGGAGCGGGACGTGGTAGCCGGCCAACTGCACCTCGGGGCCTCCATCATCGCCGCACGCGCTCGCGAACCCGGCGCGATGGAGGCCCATTTGGCAGCGGCCCGCCGCTACGCACACCGGGTCGGAGAGGCGATGGACGTGCATTGGCTGTCCTTCGGGCCGACGAACGTTTCGGCGCACGCGGTGTCGGCGAACATCGAACTGCGCGAGTACGGCCGGGCGTTGAACCACGCGTCGGAGGTGGTGATCCCGGGTGACTGGCCGGCCTCTCGTGCCGCCCACTTCTACGTCGACCGGGCCCGCGCCCAGATGGAGACCGAACGCGGTGACGCCGCACTCAAGTCCCTCGTCGCCGCACGCCGGTTGGCGCCGCAGCAGACCCGTTACCACCCCGGCGCCCGGGAGACGATCCGCGGTCTGGTCCACGTCGCACGCCGCACTCCGGACACCCTTGATCACCTGGCGGCCTGGGTCGGGCTGTAGACGGCGGGGATTCCGGGCGGCGGTTCCTGACTTTCACTCAACTGTGAAAATCCGGGGCCTTTCACGTCGGCAGCCTGGTCTTGCAGACAGGGTTACCGACTACGGACCGAGGTGGGCGAAGGGTGATGGGCGATACGAACGCCCGTGTCGTGACGTGCCGTTGGCCGCGCAAGCGGGCGGCTGTCGGACTGGCGCGCGCCGAACTGCGCAAGACGCTGGCCGGCCGAGGCTTGACCGGCCTGGCGGACGGCGCAGCGCTCGTGCTCTCCGAGCTGCTGAGCAACAGTGTGCTGCACGCACGCGTCCCGCGGGATCGGCACATCGAGACGCGGTTCAGCGAAGAGGCGAACGGTGTGCGCATCGAAGTACACGACGCTTCGGAGACGCCGCCGCAGAAGCAATCTCCGCTGCCCGACGCTGAGTTCGGCCGAGGGCTCGTCCTCGTGTCGGCCCTGGCGACGGACTGGGGCGTCGATGGACGGGCGGGTCCGGGAAGTCCGTGTGGGCTCTGCTGACCCACGACCCGGCCCGGTGAGGACACGTCGTACCGTCCGGAGAGCGGTCGGCTCTCGAACTGCCCTCAGATAGCCGG
>Ga0164243_10015955_pt1 | contig 10344 bp, 10 predicted proteins | sample OricompcompostOP_FD_108781 | JGI IMG/M metagenome (GOLD analysis project Ga0164243, IMG submission 108781) | Organic Plus compost microbial communities from Emeryville, California, USA - Original compost - Organic plus compost (OP) | ecosystem: Engineered > Solid waste > Mixed feedstock >... | reverse complement strand
GGGTCTTCCTCGGCATCATCGTGCTCGGGATCTTGGGCTTCGTCTTCGACCGCGTCCTCCGACTGATCATCCGGCCGCTCGCGAAGTACGGCGTCAAGGTCTGACGTCTGGTACATCAGCCAGGCACGTCCCACCTCCGCCGGACGGTGGGACATCGGCATGCTCGTCGCCGACCGGTCTCCTCGCTCAGTCGACGGCCGGCGCATCCAGTAGCGCCTGCAGGCCCGCATGGTCACGACCTGCTGCCAGCCCGACCATCACCGCCAGTCGGGCCTTCTGCGGGGTCAGCCGGCGGCTGAGCAGCACCCGCGGGTCGAGGGCCGTCCGCGCGGGCTCCTCCACCGAGCCGAACGGCGTACGGGTCGCTTGACAGATAACGGCACCCTCGTCGAGCGCGGCCACGACCGCTTCCCGCTCACCCCTGGCGCCGAAGCCAGCGCCCATCCCCGCGCACACCACGCCGCGGGCTCCGGCGGTCACCGCCGCGGTGATGGCCCCTCCGTCGGCCCCGAGATGGGAGTAGGTGATGTCGACCCGAGGAAGCTCCGTCCCCAGCCACAGGCCGGCCAGCGGTGAGGCCGTCGTACCTGCCGAGCGCTGCACCGCACCGCCGGGGCGGACCCACCCGATCGGGGCCGTCGACGCCGCGAACGAGTCCCGGCGCGCGGTGTGTGACTTGAACGCCCGCGCTGGATGGAGGACGGCGCCGTCGGAGACGATCACGACCGGGGTGCCCGAGCCATCCGGTCCCTGCCGGGCGACCGTGATGGCCTCGACGAGATTGCCGAGCGCGTCGCTGCCGACAGCCGTGGGTGGGAGCATCGCTGCGGTCACCACGAGTGGCGCCGGTCCCTCGTAGAGTAACCACAGCAGGTAGGCCAGCTCCTCCAGACCGTTGGTGCCGCAGCTGACCACGAAGCCGATGGGCGCCGGAGCCGCGGTGGACGCCGTACGGACCCGCGCCAGCAGCTCCAGCACGGCCGCCGGGGTGAGGTCGTGACTCGGCCCGGCGGTCGGCTCCTCGATCTCCACCTCTCCGACCTGCGCGCTGACCGGGGCCAACAGCTCGGCGGCCCGGACGGTCAGGCCGGTGAGGTGATAGCCGTCGAGATCGAGCGGTCCCGCCCCGCGGCACTGGATCGTGCCCCCTAGCGCGAACCAGCGGACCCGACCCGGGCCGTCCGTCATCGCCGGCGCTACTCGCCGCCGAGCCGCGGCAGCACCTCGTCGGCCACATCGGCAGCCAACTGCTCAGGGAGGTCGTAGGAGCCGACATGCTGCAGGTAGATCGTCGAGGCGCCCTGCGCGTGGACGTCCCGGATTCGGTCGGCGATCTGCTCGCCGCTCCCGAAGAGGCAGAACTCGGCGGCGTACCGGACCGCCTCCTCGTCAGTGATCCACTGCGAGCACACCTCGACGGCGAGGGGCCAGTCCTCCGCGTGGACCAGGTCGGGGTAGATCTCCGGCACCTCGGTCGGCACCTCGGCGTGAATGCCGACGCTCTGCAGTGCCTGCTTGCCGCCGTGCTGCGCCATCCCGGCAAGCACCGGCTTGAGGATGCGGGCGTCGCGTTCGACGTCGTCGGTGACCATCGCATAGGCGCTCACCACGATGTCCACGGCGGCAGGGTCCCGCCCGGCCGCGCGTGCCCCCTCGTGGACGAGACCGACACCACGGTCGACCAGGGCCCTCGAGACGCCACTGAGCAGGATGGCCCCATCGGCGATCGCACCGGCGAGGCCGAGATTCCTCGGCCCGCTGGCGGCCAGATAGACGGGTACGCCGGGGTGCGGGTCGCGCAGTCGGACGGGCCGGCCGTTCACGGTGACCTCGTCGCCGTCGGTCAGGCCGCGGATCTGGGCGACGCCTTCGCGCACCTCGGCCTGACGACTCGGGGTCAACCCGATCGGCTCGACCGAGCTGTTGCCAACCCCCAGCCCGAGATGGATCCGGCCCGGCGCCGCCTCGGCGAGCGTGCGGACCAGGCCGGCCACCACCGTGGGATGCCGGGTGACGAGGTTCGTGACGGCGGTCCCCAACTCCAGCCGGGACGTCGTCGTCGCCACCTTCTGCAGCGTGAGATAGGGATCGCGCCAGAGCAGCTGGGAGTCGGGCAGGTAGAGCCGATCGAAGCCCCCGGACTCCACTCGCTCCGCGAACTCCGCGACCTCATCGACGGGGCGGCACGGTGGGACCCGCAGCGCCACCGCGGGACGACTCGCCGGCTGCGGGCCGGTCACGCCTGGCCCCACAACGCGGGCCGCTCGACGCTGAGGTCCAGGTTGATCGACTTGGTGGCCGTGTACTCGTGCAGGGTCTCGAAGGAGAGCTCTCGGCCGAAGCCGCTGTCACCGACACCGCCCATCGGCATCCCCGGGGCGAGGTCAAACCAGCGGTTGATCCACACGATGCCCGCCTCGAGTCGGTCCGCGATCAGGTGCGCGCGGCGTACGTCGCGGGTCCACACGCCCGCGGCCAGGCCGTAACGGGTCGAGTTGGCGCGCGCGACCGCCTCGTCGTAGTCACTGAACCGCTCGGCGACGGTCACCGGCCCGAACACCTCGGTCCGCGTGATCGTCGCCCGCCCAGCGGGATCCGCCAGCAGCACGGGACGCTGGTAGAAGCCGCCGGCCAGCCGCTCCGGCAGACTCAGCGTCTCGTCGCCGGTGACGAACTCGACGCCCTCGGCCCGAGCGCCGTCGAGGTGGCCTCGAACCATCTCCAGTTGTCGCTGCGACACCAGCGGACCGACCTCGGTGCGCGGGTCGGTGGCGTCACCGATCCTGATCCGAGCGGCGGTCTGGGCGAAGCGTTCCACGAAGTCGTCGTGGATCTTCTCGTGGAGGAGCAGGCGGGACGAGGCGATGCAGGCCTCACCGTTGGCCAGATAGATGCCCATCAGCGCGTCCTGGACGGCGCGGTCCAGGTCGGCGTCCTCAGCCACGATAAGCGGGCCCTTCCCGCCGAGCTCCATCAGGCTCGGCGTCAGCGTCGCCGCCGCCGACCCGAGGATCGCACGTGCCGTCACCGGACCTCCGGTGAAGGTGATCTTGGCGACGTCCGGGTGCGCCACGAGCGCCGCGCCCGTCTCGGGGCCGACACCCGTCACCACGTTGAGTACGCCGGCCGGCATCAGGTCCGCGATCAGATCCACGAACTCCAGCACGCTCGCCGAGGCGTATTCGGACGGCTTGACCACCACCGTGTTCCCACCGGCGAGGGCGGGCGCGATCTTGTTCGCCAGGGTGATCAGCGGGGAGTTCCACGACAGCACCGCTGCGACGACTCCGAGCGGTTCCCGCTTGGTGTAGATCAAGGTGGTGGGGTCAGGGACCGGGATCTGCTCGCCGGTGAGTGCGCGGACTGCACCGGCAAAGAACCGGAAGATCGCCGGCACGGTCGGCAGGTCGGCAAGGTGGGCCTCGCGGATCGGGCGGCCGTTCTCGGTGGCCAGCAGCGGTGCGAACCGCTCGGCCTGCTCCTCGAAGCGGTCGGCGATGGCGAGCAGCACCTGTTGACGCTGGTCGAGTGTGGTACGCCGCCAGGTGCTGAACGCCCGACGCGCTGCGGCCACGGCCGCCTCGACGTCGTCCGCCGTACCTTGCGGCAGCTCGGCCCAGACCTCACCGACGCTCGGGTCCACCGCCTCGAACCTGGAGCGTCCCTCGCGCCACTCACCGCCGATGAACTGCCGATAGGTCGCGGCTGGCACGTACCCACGGCGGGCTTCAGCAGTGGCTGTCATCTCAGGGGTCCTCCCATGTCATCTCCAGGCAGCGGGTGTCAGCTGCGTGAGCGAGCGTCAGGGAAGCATGTCCGGGCTGGTCGCGACCGCATCGCGTTTCACTGAGCGGGCCGCGAAGCCGCCGGCACCCGAGAGCGGAGGGGAAGGCTGAACGGCTCCGCCAGTAGGGCGATGTCTGCTGCGCGCCGCCCAGCCCCACTGGCAACGCCTCTTACGGCGCGGGATCGTGCGGATAGAGCTCGCGGTCGATCGCCTCCGGCGTCTGCCGGGCCGCGATCTCTTCGAGCGGCTCTCCCTTCCGCCATAGTGCGCGCGCAATCTCGGCGTAGGGGCGGACCCCGTCCGGCCGCCACCGCTCGGGGTGCCACAGGGCCGAGCGAACCAAGGCCTTGGGGCAGTGAAAGAAGACCTCTTCGACGTCCACGAGGAGCGCGAGCCTGGGCCGGTGCCCTCGGACCGTCATGGCGTCGAAGAACGGGCCATCGGTGACGAGCCTGGCCGCACCGTTGACCCGCAGCGTCTCCGCGCGCCCCGGGACGATGAAGATCAGACCGACGTGCGGATTGCCGATGAGGTTGTGATAGCCGTCGAACCGCTTGTTCCCAGCGCGCTCCGGGATGGCCAGGGTCCGCTCATCGAGTACCTTCACGAAACCAGGCGGGTCCCCTTTGGGCGAGACGTCGCAACGCCCGTCGGATCCCGCGGTCGCCACGAAGATCATCGGGGAGACCGCGATCCACTCACTGTGAACCGCGTCGAGTACGTCCTCGACCTTGTCGCGTGGGACCGGGTCGGGCCGTCCGAAGCCCTCCAGTTCCGCGACGCTGGTGATGGTCGGCAAACCGGCCCATCGGGTCTCGTCCATAGCTGTCCCTTCCCGCTGCGGATGCGCTCTCAAAGCTGGGAGAATCGACCGGCCGCGACGAAGGCGCACATCACCAGGATCGCGATCACCGCTGCGGTCTGCTTCGGCTCCCGCAGCGAGGCGTGGAGATCGCGGCGCCGTACATCACGCCGCCAAGCCCGAGCGCGGCGATCGGCGTCAGCGGGCGGGCGGTGTCGACCAGCCATGGAACGAACAAGCCGACGACACCGGCCAGCTCACAGAGGGCTACCAGTCTCACCAAGGGCATCGGAAATGGGCTGATGCCGCGCTGCCCCGAGGCGATCAGCCGCTCCCGCGGAAGGAGAGACTTCATCACCCCCGAGAACACGAACACGGCCGAAACCAGAGCGGTGGAGATCCATAGGGCTAGGTTCATGTCCTCTGAGACGCACTGGTGCGCGCCGCTGTGACAGCCGCCCCGCGCACCGGATCACCGAGCCGAACGCCGAGTGCGGCGCGCCGTCCGACCGAGCGCGGCGACATCCGCCAACGGCGCCAGGTGCTGGAGCTTCTCGGGGTTGATCACCGACCGCACCGTCTGGACCAGATTGCCGGTGACATCGATCGCGAGGACATTGACCAACTCGCCGTCGCTGGTCCGCACCAGGGCCCCCGGTTGGCCGTTCACCGGCCGGCGATCGATCCGAAGGTCCATCGCAGTGACGGTCTGGGCCAGCCCAGCCAGCAGCCCCAGTGCCTTCTGACGGCCAAAGATCGGCTTCGGCAGCGACGGCCCGTTGCCGCCACCGTCCCCGTAGACGACGACATCTTCGGCGAGCATCGTCACCAGAGGCTCGAGATCGCCGGCCTGGATAGCGGCGAAGAAGCGAGCGGCAAGTTCGTCGCGATCGGCGGCATCGACGTCGAAGCGTGGCTTGCCGAGTTCGACCCGGTGCTTTGCCCGGCGGAGAAGCTGGCGACAGTTGGCTTCGGACTTCTCGATGATGCCGGCAATCTCGGAGTACTCGAACTCGAACACCTCGCGCAGCAAGAAGACCGCCCGCTCGGCCGGGGACAGACTCTCAAGGAGCACCAAGAAGGCCATCGACAGGGTGTCGGCGAGCTCGATCCGTTCGAAGTCGACGACGGTGCTGGCATCGACCAGGGGTTCGGGCAGCCACGGGCCGACATAGGACTCACGTCGTACGTGCGTCGCACGTAGGTGGTCGATACTGAGCCGAGTCACCGCGGTGGTCAGGTACTGCTTAAGATTGCGGATCTGTCGCTTCTCCGCCAGTGCCCGGTGCAGCCGGACGTACGACTCCGAGACGATGTCCTCAGCGTCCACGACGCTTCCGGTCATCTGATAGGCGATCGAGAAGAGCAGCGGGCGCAGCCCCACGAACGCCACTTCATCGGCCGACGCCTGCCTCGGGCTGCGCGGGCCGTCACCGCGGTACCCGTCCGTCTGACGAGGCCTCTCCGCCGCCATCGCCCTGCTCCCCTCTGATCTCCTGAGACTCGCTGGCCTTGGGGCCCGGCCCCATACGCCACCGTGGTCCCGGTCATGAGACGCACTCCGGCTTCATCTTGTGACAGCGGCGCTGAATTGGGCCGTGCCGCCGGCCACGAGCCGCGAACGGAGGTCATGTCCGCAGCGACCGAGATCGAGAACTATCCCGGGGCGGACACGGAATCTGGAGTGGGCACGGGCGGGGAAACTGAGAATCTGCGCCCGATTAGGCCCCTGGCGCGTGGACGCGAAGCCCTGCGTTCTCGGCCGCCTCGGTGAAGCGGACGTCGTAGGCGACCAGTGCGTCCACGTCAAGCCTGATGGACGCAGCGAGGTGGAGAGCGTCCAGTGAGCGGAGCGCTTCGCCGGGCAGGAGTCCTGCTTCGCGGTACAGGCTGGGCGGCAGGTCATAGATGTCGACGCGGGTAAGGATCGCCGACACATCGGCCTGAGGGAGTCCGTGACGGTGCGCGAACCGCCGGAGTTCGGTCTCCAGTAGATGGGTGGCCACCAGGTGCGTGTCGGCGTTGTCGGCCCATGCGGCCAGCGGGGCGCTCTCGGCTTCCTCGACGAGGAACTTCGCTGCTGCTGACGTGTCGAGGTAATGCCGGCTCAACGTTTACCGCGGAGGTCGTCAAGAGTATCGGCGCTCGGGGTAGAGACGGCGTGCCGCGCCAGACGACTGAATCCGCCCCGAACGGTTGCCGGTCGGTGGAGCGGAATGTCAGGCGCGGCCTCTGTGATCGGCACCAGTCGCGCGACAGGCTTGCCTCGACTCGTGACCGTGTAAGTCTCCCCGGCCTCTACGGAGTGCAGAACCGCCCCGCTGTTGTTGCGGAGGTCCCGGTGGCTGACGGTGGACTCCATGTCCTAAGTGTAGCACCTGTAGCACTTCGCGCTTCTCGGTTTCCTGCCCAAGACCCGGTTCTTCTCACGGTTCCCATCTTCCGTTCGGACTCTCACCCTTCCTCGTCGTGGACACTGGTCACCCTTGCTGACGCAGATACCTCCCGAAGTGCGGGACCGTGAAGGCGATGAGTCCACGCTCGCTGGAGTAGATGAGCCCCTTCTTGAGCAGCGCGTCGCGGGCCGGCGAGAGCGACTGCGGCTTCTTGCCGAGCATGACCGCGACATCGGCGGTGGCGACCGACCCGATCTCGTCTATGCGGCCCTCCCCGTGCGCGGTCATCTCCACGGCGACGTCGGCCATCGCGCGAAGGTAGTCGCGCTCAGCGGGCGTCGCCCGTTCATACCGGGAGCCGAAGAAACCGACGGCCAGCTCACGCTCGGCCTCGGGAGCTGCAACCTCTACGTCGGCGGCGGTAATCGGCGACCGCGGGGCGAGGTCCCACACGGTCTTGCCATAGGCCTGGATGAAGTAGGGGTAGCCGCCGGTAGCGTCGTACATCGCGCTCAGCGCTGTCTCATCGAACTCAGCCTCCTCCTCGCCGGCCGGCGCGGCGAGTGCGCGATCGGCGGCCTCGCGGGTCAGCCGGTCGATGCGCTGGTAGGAGAAGAGCCGCTCGGAGTAGGACTTGCTCGCACTCAGCACCGCCGGCAGATGCGGCAGACCGGCGCCCACCACGATGACCGGGAGGCCCGACTGGCTGATCTCGTGACAAGCCGCGCAGAGCGCCGAGACGTCGTCGGGACCGAGGTCCTGCATCTCGTCGATGAAGATCCCGACGCCTTTGCCGACGTCCGCGGCAAGGCCGCCGACGTCGCCGAGGAGCTCGACGAGGTCGATCTCGATGTCCCCCGAGTCTGCTCGGCCGCGCACGGCCGGTACCTCGATCCCCGGTGACCATTGCTCCCGGAGCTTGGCGTTGGGACCAGCCTCACGCTGCGCGAAGGACCGGATCACGCCGAGGACATGGTCGACCTGCTCCGACTCGGAGTGGCCGAGTTCGCGGATCGCCTGGTGGAGCGCGCTGGAGAGCGGCCGACGCAGCGACTGGTCGGGACGGGCCTCCAGCTTGCCCGTCCCCCAGCCCTTGCGGACCGCGGCCGACCGCAACGTGTTGAGCAGCACCGTCTTGCCGACTCCACGGAGCCCGGTGAGTACGAGGGAACGCTCGGGGCGACCCCGGGCCACCCGCTCAAGGACGACGTCGAACGCGCGGAGCTGCTCGTCACGACCGGCCAGTTCAGGGGGGCGCTGACCGGCGCCGGGGGCGTAAGGGTTCCGGATCGGGTCCATGATCGGACCGTATCGAGATCTCTAACGACAGCCCTAGATTTACCTAGCGAGTCGGATCGAACGCCGCCGCTACGGGGCCACCGCCTCGCAGACCACGTCCCGATCGGGCTCGCTCGCCGGCGTACGTCGCCGCTGACGAGCACCCGCGATCCCGGCGGCGGTCAGCAAGACGAGCTCGAAGACGCCGTATCCCACCACTGTCGGGCGGAGCCCGACGAGTTGGTCGGCCAGCCCGGCCACCAGCGCCGGCACACTGAAGGCCAGGTAGCTGGCGACGTACACCGTGGCAAAGGTCTGGCCTCGGTGCGCTGCCGGCGTGACCGCGGCGAGCGCGGCCATGATCACCACCCAGGTGCCGCCGAAGCCCACCCCCGCGATCGCCGAACCGACCACGTCGAGGGCGAGCGACGAGAGCAGCGCGGCCGCAACGGTGAGCGCCACCCCGAGCCCGAGCGCACCGTAGCCGAACGGACGCTGCCGGGGCACGGGGATGCGGTCGAAGAACACCGCGGAGACGGCGGCCGCGGCGAAGAAGGTGGCCAGCACGACCCCGATCACGAAGTCGCTGGTCACCCCGAGGAGGAGTCCGACGACCGAGGAGCCGAGGGAGAGGTAGAGCCCGCCCAGGGCCCAGGCGGACGCCATCGCCGGGACGAGGACCCAGAAGGTCGCACGCGCCGGCGCGGCCACGCCCACGCTGGGCCGCAGCGCACGAAGCAGCGTCCGGCCCGAACTCCGCTCGCGGGCAGCGTGCTCCGGGACGGCCAACGTCAGCGCCGCGAGCAGGACGTCGAGACCCAGCAGGATCCAGAAGACGAGGTACCTCGGCCAGGGCGCCCACTCAACGAGCGCACCGGAGAGGAGTACGCCGCTGGCGAGCCCTAGCGACGGCGCGATCCCGGTCATCAGCGAACCGAGCCGAGGTCGCGGCTGGAGATCGATGATGAGGGCGCTCGTCGCACCGGTGATGGCGCCGGTCGCGACCCCCTGGAGTATCCGGGCGGCCAGCAGACCGCCCACTCCATCGGCGGCGATGAAGAAGCCCATCGCCACGGCCAGCAGGACCAGCCCACCCGCGACGACCGGCCGCCGCCCGACGTGGTCGGAGAGCGAGCCGATGGTGAGCAACGCGGCTAGCAGGGCGCCGACGTAGACCGCGAAGATGACCGTCAGCGTGAAGGCAGAGAAGCCCCACAGTTGCCGATAGACGGGATAGAGCGGCGCCGGCGCTGCCGAGCCGGCCATCAGTGCGGTCATCGTCGAGCCCGCCACCAAGAAGCCGGTCGAGCGCGAGAGTCGAGCTGTCATCCATCCCACCTAAAGCAACGATCATTGCGTTAGTGAGACTCTACTGCCGCGACGAGATAAAAGCCACAACCACTGCAATAATGGATCTATGCCCACGACTGCGCGACGTACCGGAGGTCGCAGTGCTCGCGTGCTCGAAGCCATCTACACCGCGGTCGGCCAACTGATGGGTGAGGGCAAGCCCGACCGGATCACGATCCCCATGGTCGCCCAGCGCGCCGGAGTCAATCCGACGAGCATCTACCGGCGCTGGGGCGACGTCGACGCGTTGCTGGAGGAGGTCGCCACCGCGGTGCTCACCCGGGAGGGTGACGAGCTCCCCGACACCGGCGACGTGTCCGACGACCTCCGGGCCTGGGCGGAGATGATCGCCGCCGACATCGCCCGCCCGCATCGCACCCGCTACCTGCGGGCGCTGGCAGCCGCCCGCGACGGCCTGGTCGAGTGTCCGTGCTGGGCCAGCCGCCGCGACCAGGCCGGTCTCATGCTCGACCGGGCCCGTGATCGCGGCGAGGCGGCGCCCGAGAAGGAGCAGGTGCTCGACCACGTCATCGCGCCGCTCTATCACCACGTCGTCTTCGGGCTTCCCGTCGACGAGGAGTACGCCGACAGGCTGGTCGCCGACGTGATGGGCCTGGCCCGCGGTCGGGCCGCGAGCTGAGCTGGCCGGGCTCGCCCGGACCCTGCTCAGGCCGAGGCGAGCCCCGGGTCACTCCTGCGGGCGAGCCCGGCGGCGAGCGCCTCGATCAGCG
>Ga0164243_10015954_pt1 | contig 10345 bp, 4 predicted proteins | sample OricompcompostOP_FD_108781 | JGI IMG/M metagenome (GOLD analysis project Ga0164243, IMG submission 108781) | Organic Plus compost microbial communities from Emeryville, California, USA - Original compost - Organic plus compost (OP) | ecosystem: Engineered > Solid waste > Mixed feedstock >... | reverse complement strand
TCCGTGAAGGCGGCGACGAAGGCGTCGGAGTCGCCGGCGTTGGTGGCGTCGATGAAGGCCGCGATGGGCGAGGGGAGCGTTGTCATGGGGACGAGTCTGGTCGCGTGGGGCGGGGGAGTCCAGCGCCCCCCATCACAGACGCGTGAGCAGGTGTTCGGCGATGGCCTTCCCGAGCGGAACCGGGACGGCGTTGCCGATCTGTCGTGCGATCGCCGTCTTCGAGCCCACGAACCGATGGGTGTCCGGGAAACCCTGAAGCACCGCGGCTTCGTAGTGCGTGATGGCCCGATTCTCCGTGGGATGGAGATATCGGCCCTTCTCCGGCTTGAAGAACTCCGTGCGGATGGTGACCGACGGCTTGTTCCAGTGGAGTCGGCCCATGACGTCGCCGGAACCCTTGGTGTGGCCTCGCCAGCACGGCGCGAGCAGGTGATCGGGGAGGTCGAAACGGTTCCCGCCGGGTGGGATCGCCTCGAACCGCTGGAGCGAGAGCTCGGCGTAGTCCCGTCCGACGTGCAGTTCGAACGGGCGGAAGGCTCCCGGCATGCGCACTCCGAAATACTCCTTGGTGCGACTGTCGAGCTGGGTCCGGTGGACCTCTCGAGGTATGTTCCTGAACGCTTCGGACACCGTGCGGTGTCTGCCCAGGTGGGTGGGTGCCGGCATGCCCACGGCCGGGAGATCACGATGACGGCCGATGAGGATCGCACGCTTCCGCGCTTGGAACGCACCGTAATCGGCGGCGTTCAGGATGTCCCACTCGAAGGTGTAGTCCCGCAGGATGCCGTCCGGCTGTGTCGCGGAGGTGAAGTCGCGGAACTGCTGGGATTTCGCGAACGCCGCGACGTTCTCGACCACGAAGTACTTGGGCTGCGCCCGTAGGATCGTCGCAGCGTATTCCTGCCAGAGGTAGTTGCGCTTGTCCTCCGCGTCCCGCTTGCCGAGCATCGAGAAGCCTTGGCAAGGAGGGCCGCCGACGATGACGTCGACCTCGGGGACTTCTTCCTCGTGGAGCCAGTCCTCGATGCCTCCGCGATAGACGAGGTTCTCCCCGAACGTTGCGGCGAAGGTCGCTGCGGCGGCGGTGTCGAGCTCTACCGCACGGGCGACCTGATACCGATCGGACGCGGCGTGGAAGCCGGCAGTGAGGCCACCTGCGCCGGCGAAGAGGTCCAGGACGTCGATCGTCTGCGTCGCACGGGCGACATCGACGGTCTCATCGACCTCGACCGGGAGCTGCAGCGTCATCGCGTCCAATCTACTGTTGAGGCGGAGGGAAGCTGAGATGGCCGCCGGCGATTCCACGACACCGCGCGCGCGAGGCGAATCCTGGGCGAGCACGCCGGGCACCCGCGCATCCATGCGGTCCAACCGCGGCCGCGACACGTCTCCCGAGATGGTCGTCCGGCGCCGCCTGCACGCGCTCGGCTTCCGCTACCGCGTGTCGGTGCGGCCGATTCGGAATGTACGCCGCACCGCCGACATCGTCTTCACGCGCGCGAAGGTGGCCGTGTTCATCGACGGATGCTTCTGGCATGGCTGTCCGGAGCACTATCAGGCTCCCGCCCGCAATGCGGAGTTCTGGCTCGCCAAGCGTCTGCGCAACCAGGAACGGGACGCGGAGACCGATGCCCGACTGGGTGCAGGAGGGTGGCGGGTCCTGCGCTTCTGGGAGCACGAGATCCGGTCGGACCCGGAGTCCGTCGTGGCGCGGATCGTCTCAGCAGTCGGGACCGACTGATCAACCGGACCGTGGGTGAGTGGCCTCATACTCGATCTCGAAACCGAGCTTGCCGAGGCGGTTGAGCAGCCGTAGCAGCTCAATCGGCATCTTCGTCAGGTAAGCCTGACGTGCGCGGATCTCGGTGGGGCGGTAATCCTGGAACGGGAAGTACTTGAAGCCCGGGTAGACGCCCTGCAGACGGTCGGCCAGCTCGATGACCTCCGCATGGACGGTTTCCACCTGCTCGCGCGTGATGGGGCGGGGGAGCGGGGTGTACTCCTTCAGCGGTACCACCCAGTGGGGGCGGCGCTCGGCGGTGGACGGGTCGAGATCGGCGCGTGTCCGCGGCACCCAGACATGTGATTCCACGACGGGGGCGGACGCGGCGCGCGACCATCCGACGATTCCGGTGGCGCCTGCGGGAGTCGTGAACCAGTGGAGGACCAGGTCACCGGGCTGTACGAAGCGGACGAGATCCCAGTGCCAGACCGGTCGCTCGTCAGGCGCCGTGATCGGGGCGCGGAGGTCGATTCCCGGTGCTTTCGCGCCGGCGATCTCCATCCAGAACCGCTGTTCGGGGTGACCCTGCCACCACAGACGCCATGGCATGTCCTCATCGAAGTCGGTCATCACGCACCTGGACCTCACGGGAGCAGGAGGGCACTGGGGGCGCCCTTCCAAAGGACGATCAACTCGTCGCGGGCGCGACTCGCCGCGACGTAGAGGAGCGACCGGAACTGCCGGTCCACGTCGGCACGGTCTTCCTCGGGAACCCCCACGTATGCGTACTTGTTCGGGAATGAGCCGTCGGACACATCGAACATGATGACGCGGGCGAACTCCATGCCCTTGGCGGTGTGCATCGTCATGACGACGGGTTGGCCTCCCGTCACCCGTGGTTCCGTGATGAGAGCCACCGAGACGCCGCGCTGTCCGAGCGCCTGCTGCAGCTTCTTCGCGGCCGCGTTGGAAGAGGCGAGGATCGCGATGGTCTCGGCGCGGACGCCTTCATCCTGCCACCGGTTGAGCTCCTCGACGATCCGGTCGATCTGCTCGGAATCCGACGCGGTTCCGATCCCCACCGGGGTGGGACCCGAGCGGGCCGAGCGGTAGCCCTCGGTCGTGAGCACGCCGTCCTCGTCCTCGTATGGCACGCCTGACAACACCCCCAACGCGTACCGGAGGTTCTCGAGAGTGGTCCGGTAGTTCAGACGGAGCCGTCGTGATCGCCCGACGATGTCGATGCCGTATCGCTTCAGCACGATGGGCTTTCCATAGATGCGCTGGTGCGCGTCGTCGGCGAGGAAGAGATCATTCTGCCCTGGCGCCACCAGCGCGCGTAGGAGCCGCCACTTGGCCGGCTCGAGGTCCTGGCCTTCGTCGACCAGCACATGGTCGGCGAATGTGGTGCCTGAATCCATGAGCCATTGCGCGGCGACGGCCGCGATGTCGCCGAACCCGATCGTCGCCGAGATGCGCTGATCCCGCCGCATCTGTTCCATGACTGCCCAGACCGCGGCCCGTTTCGCCCGGTCGAGTGCGACGCCGCGTCCGGGGCGCCGTGCGAGGTAGTAGCCCTCGGCGTCCGTGATTCCGTGGGGAAGGACGATGAGTTTGTACTCATCGGCGAAGAACGGCTCGGACTGCAACGCGACGGGTAGATCCTTGCCCGCCTGCGCGATCGCCGACTTCCAGTCGGGCTCGGCGGGGGAGGCGCTCGGCTCCCGGGCCGACCCGAGAACGGCGATCGACGACTGGGCGAACCCGTCCCCGGCGAGGCTTCGGACCTCCACGGCGAGTTGATCCACTCCGCGAACGAGGATGCCCGGCTGGCCGAGCTTCGTGGCGAAGCGGATCGAGGGATCGAGTCGCTCGAGGTCGCGCCGCAGATTATCGGCGAGCGCGCGGGTGAAGGTGGTCAGGATGACCCGCGCCGACGCGTTCGCCGCGGCGAGGCGACGGGCACGGTGGAGGAGGACGACCGTCTTGCCGGTGCCCGCTCCACCACTCAGGCGAAAGGCGCCGTTGTAGTCCTTCTCGACGTACTCCCGCTGCTGGGGGTGCAGGAACACCCGCCACGCGCCGAAGTCTCCGTCCTCGATGACCCGACGCAGCTCCTCGACGTCGTCGCCGATGTAGGTGAACTGCATGCGGCTCGCCGGGTGCTTGAGCGCCTCGATGACCTTCGTCGCCTCGTCCGCGTCCGGGGCGACGGTCACCAGCTCGTCGAGGTGCAGGCGCGACTTGATCGAGTCCACGCTCTCTCGGGTCGTCATCGACATCAGGACTTCCTGTTGCCACGGAGTGCCCAACCTCTCGGCGAACGCCAGGAGCTCGTCTTCCCCTGTGATCGTGAACGCCGCGTCTGCCACGGAAGGCTCGAACCCGAAGTCTTCGGTCAACACCCCACGGTCGTACCCGAGCTCACCGAGCAGCGGCTTGCGCTTGGTCGACGTCGGAGTCCCGTCTTCGACCGGCGCGGTGGCGGGCGGGGAGACGGCCGGGACCGCGTCGCGGAGTTCGAGCACGCCGTTGACATGGTTGATGTGGAGCGTCGAGGTCTTCGCCTTCTCGGTGCCCTCGTCGTGCGGCCAGGTGCCGGTGTAGACGTAGTGCACGGCCCCGTCGGGCGGGTCGATGCGGAAGAGCACCGCGCGGAAGTTGAGGTCGACACGGCCCGTGCGCGCACGCGGGTCGGCGGACCCGTTGATCGGCTCGATGTGCAGTCCCGGCGAGGTGTCGTTCTCCCCGAGCTTCGTCAGGAAGTTGAAGATCTTCGCCTTGAGGTCGTTTCCGTGCTTCGGTTCCTTGCCGACGGCCATCGTGATAACCGGCATGTCAGTTCCCTCCCAATGCTTCGCGGGTGACCGCGATCAGATCTTCGCGACCGCCGTCGATCACGTTCCATCCTTCGGCGGCGCTCGCCTCGAGTTCCTCGTCGGTGAGACCCCACGCGATCGCGAAGCCGGCATCCGCCCACGCGAACGACAGCACGAGGCCTTCCTTCGTCTCCGCCCCCATCGTGGGTACGGGGACACCGGCTTGCGCGAGGCGCGTGAGGACCTTCCGTTCGACGGGCGTGCTGAGGTCGGCGAGGGGCACCCAATCCGCCTGCAGTTCGAACACCGCGACGTCGACGGGACCGATGCCACTGCCCTTGTCAACGCCCGTGACCGTCGTCATCGTGGACCTGCTCGGGTCGGAACCCCACCCGAGCAGATTCGAGAGGTGCAGCCACAGGCGCCATGAGCGGTCGAACTCGGCGTCGACGAGGGCATCATCGCGGTCGTCGAGGACGACGGCGACGTCCGTCGCGCCCTTGGCGCCGAGCCGGCCCGCCACCGCGAGACGACCGTGGCGGGTCACCCACTCCTTCGGCCCGTGCACCGGGACGTTTCCCCGCAGCACGGATGCCGCGAGTCGGGCGAGTGAGGTGTCCGCGACGCCGCTGACCGACTGGACGGTGGAGACGGAGTTCGTCATCAGGGGCAGCGCTTCCGCGAGGTGTGCGCGGCGCGGGCGCTCCGCGTCGGGATCCTTCATCCACGTGATGAGTGACGTCATCGGGTCCTCGGTGAGTCGAGAGATCTGCGCGGTCGGCAGTCCGTAGCTCGGCGCGACGGTCGCCGCCCAGGTCTTGTCGAACCAGTCGGTGGACAGCGGGGCGTCCTTGAGATCACTCCACGTCAACGCCATGATGCGGTATCCGAGCCCGCGTGCCGCCGCGCGCTTCTCGGCGTCGTCGCGAAGACGGTTGCACTGCGGGTGGGCGTGCCACCGCTTGCCGTCCGTGTAGATGGCGATCGGATCGACGGCGGCGCCGAAGGCCTCGAGCACGAAGTCGGGGCGCGTCATCTTCAGCGGCACCTGGGGCTGCAGCATCCAGATGCGCCCGTTGGGGAACCGCACCTCGACTTTGTTGCCCCAATCACCGGGTTTCTCGGTGATCTGACCGCCGATCGCGCTCACCCGCTCGATGAACTTCTGCCGGAAGAGCTGTTCGATCGCGGACTCCCCGATCTCGACGCCGGGGTCCTCCTCCACGACCTCGAACGCGCCGGGCGGTTGGGCGTCGACGATGCCGAGGATGCGGGCGAGGGCCTGTTGTGCGGAGGCGCGAGCCACAGTGCTGCCCGGTTGCGTGTAGGGGAGCAGACAGCGATGGCACGAAGCGCGCTCTTCGTCGCGGCACGGGCACTCGGCGACGATGGTCCACGCAGTGCGCAAGAGGTCGTGCATCGCGGCGGGATCCGCGAGCTCGGCGAGGTACCCCGTGCCGCCGGGAACAGTGTCGTGGACGAGCAGCGATGGTGTGGTGCCGGGGTGGTCGCCGCCGACCGGCTCGGCCACCTGCACGATGCGGAGATGGTCGGGATCCCCGCCCATGGTCTCACGGAGCGCACGGAGGATGGCGGCCGCGAGGCTCGGGGCCGCCAACCCGTCTCCGATCGTGAGCCCCGGGGGAAGACGGAGGAAGACGCCCTGCGTCACGAGCGTGCGGCTGAGCGCGATCGAGATGGAGTGTTCCGCGGGATCGTTGCGTCGCTTGCACCACGATCGGTGGTCATGCGGGCTGTTTCCCCCGGCCTGCGAGTCGAGCTTTCCGCACGTGTCGCAGACACGGAACAGGGGCGCCTGCAGATCTTCTCCGGCGATCCGTATTTCGCGACCGGGGCCGCGCTTGCCGAGGTTGATCCAGCGGATGGGGAGGTCGCGTGCGTAGGTGACCCCGAAGCCGTCGGGCGTGAACCAGCGTCGGACGACGTTCGCGTCGTCGAGGTCGGCGGCGACCTGCACCGTGAAGTGGGTGCGTCTGCGCTCGTCGGTCGCATCGCCGATGGTCGTCTCATCGCGGCGTGCGATGGCCGACACGCTTTCGAGTTCGACGACCCGCAGGCGCTGCGCGACATCCGTGAGGCCGTCGGCACGGCAGCGGGGGCAGGCGGGCCCGGACATCTGCGCCGTGCGCACGGCGTGGCCGCACGATCCGCAGAAGGACCAGTCTTCGACGGCCTCACCGCCCGGAGCGAGGTCGACCGCGTCGACGGGGATCTCGACGCCCTGGGCGTAGAAGTACGAGCCGGGGGCGAGCTCGTGGATGGCCACTGCTGCACCGCGTTCGTACGAACGGGTGTCGTCGCGCCAGTCAGAGGTGTCGGGATCGATCCACGAGACGGCGGCGTCCAGTCGCACGCTGTCGTCGAGCAGCGTGTAGTTGGGCAGCAGGCCGAAACGTTCGAGTGCCGCGATCCAGTACTCGCTGGAGGTCAGGTCGTGCAGTCGGCCACCGAGCATCCGATACGTGACCTGTGCGGTGCGCAGGGCGTCCTTCGCGTCGTCTTCTATCTCGCGTGAGGCTGCCGCTTCGAGTTCGGGGAGGGCCTCCGCGATCTCGGTGCGTCGGCGACGGAGGGTGTCGACATCAGCGGTCCAGCGTCGCACCGCATCCCGTACGGTCTCGGCGAGCGCTGATGTTCCCACGCCGCCTGTCGGGGTCGCCCACGCACTCAGGCGTTCCCGTGCGGACGCGGCGAGGGAGGGGAAAGCTTCGAGGAACGCCGCCAACAGCTCGGCGTGGCCGCCGTCGGCCAGGGCGACGAGGTCGCCGAGGTAGGTGCCCGGCTCCGTCGAGGCGAGCACGTCGGCCGCGGTGCGCACCGTGGCCGACCGGGGGGCGAGGCGATCCATCAGCGAAGCGAGATACTGGCGCTGCAGGATCTCCTGCGCGTCGAGGAAGGTCGCGGGGGGTCGGACGGCGCCGTCGATGACCGACAGCGGGTCACCCATCCGCGGCAGCTGGTCGCCGCGTCCGGTGACGGTGGCGATGTTGAGCGCGTTGCCGGTGAGTCGGCCGGCGCGGCCGACGCGCTGCAGGTAAGACGCGACGGAGCGGGGGAGTCCTGCGAGGACGACCGTCGACAAGTCGCCGATGTCGATGCCCATCTCGAGTGTGGGAGTCGCGACGAGCACGTTCGGGGAGCCCGGGTCATCGCTCGACGCCTTGAACCCGTCTTCGTACCGAAGACGGGTTTCGGTGTCGAGCAGTCCCGTGTGTTCGCGTGCGACCACACGACGCACCCGCCCCTCGTCGTAGAGGCGCCGGTAGTAGTTGGACGCGTCAGAGGCGGAGGGGTGCAGGGAGCCGGGGCAGCGCGCGGAGAAGCAGGGCGCGCCGCTCAGCTGGGTGAGCACCTCGGCGGTGCCGCTGAGCGGCGAACGGCACACGTCGCAGACGAGCCGTGCCCGGCCGGCATCGAGATCATCGCCCGACACGGGTTCGACGACGACACCGTCGGCGGGCAGCAGATAGGCGATTGCGCCTCCACCGGCGACGGGACGGGACTGCAGCACGTCCGCACGCTCGAACGCGGCGAGCAGCGCGGCTGTCAGACGCGCACCGTCGGCGCCCGGTACCTCGAGTGTGCGGCGTGCCCACACCGCGTACCAGCTCTGCGCATGAGAGACGACGTCGAGGTGTGTCCGCTGCCCGTCGTTGCCGCCCGGGGCGTGAGCGCCGACGCGGGGGAACGCGGGAGCCTCCCGGCCGGGCGGGAAGGCGGGCATTCCGGCGCCGCGGGGACGCCCTCCCCACACGCGCCACCGACGGCCGTCCTCTTCGATGTACTTGTCGAACCATTCGTGGCCGATGGCGCCGCGCTCCCGCATGCGTTCGAGCACACCGCGGGCCCACCGGATCACGGTTTCGTCCGACAGACCGGCCGGGTCGAAGACATCGAGCAGGCCGTCGGCCGGTGTGTCGCGGAGCACCCCTCGGGCGACCTTCAGGAGCTTCTCGGGGGTGACGTCGACCGACCCGGCGAGGCTGCCGGTGAGTTCGAGGGTGCGTCCGACACGGGAGTGCAGGCCGAACTCCATCGCGAGGTCGAACTGCAGGCGTTTGGTGACGCGCTTGAGCGTCGCGGCGGTCACCGCCTTGCGTGTGGGTGCCTGCCAGAAATCGCGGAATTCGTCCCGGTCGACGAGTTCCGGGGCGAGCAGCCGATAGCGCGCGTCGCGGTCGTCGCCGGCGTCGTCGAGCAGACGGCCGACGAGGGCGTCGAGCGACACCCGGTCGTCGCCGACCGCGCGGCGCACGGCGTTGCGCAGGGCGAACACGTGGGCGCGCGACTGGACGAAGCCGGCGCGGTGGGCGGCGTCCTGCACGCTGTCGGTGAAGACGAGCGCCTTCTTCTCGGCACGGTCGAGCTGCGCGTCACCGAACAAGGACGTCACGACAACCGACAGCATGGTGGCCATGGCCGATCCGAGGAACCGGATGCCGTCGGCCCGCGCGCAGGCCGGGCACACGTCGTCGCGCGAGGCGTCGTCGGCGTCTTCGCCGACGAGCATGAGCACGGGGACGGCGTCACCCGTGGGATCGTCGTCGTCGGGGCGAGCTCCGAACGCCCGCTGCACGGGGTCGAACCAGGTCAGCCCGTCGACCGCGACGCCACCCGCGGCCGCTTCGGCTTCCGCCGAGGCGTGGATGAGCGCCCGGAAGCGGCTGGACGTTTCGCGCGCGGCGTGATCCCGACGGATGTCTTCGTCTGACGTGGAGAGCAGGTCGCCCATGGGCGCGAGTTGCACACCCCACCCGCTGCGACCGCAGTGGCGGCAGTAGACGGCGGGGAACCAGGTGTGTTCGGCGTCGAGTTCACCCGCGAGGACAGGGCCGTCGTCGGCCCATCGGAACTTCACGGTGGAGGTGGCGGCCCGGTCGACACGGGTGAGCTCCCGCACCCACAGGTGCAGGTCGATCGAGAGCGCGGCGCGGCCGACGCGGGCCCGCACGTGGCTGAGCATCCCGAACACACGGGTGAGGAACCGTCGGCGCACCTCCCGGCGGGACTCGTACGTCTCGTCGGCTGCGAGGCCGGCCGGAAGGAGCACGTCGGCGAGGTCGTCGATCGACATGGCGTGTGCGGCGCGCGTGGCGATGGTCTGCACCAGGTCGAGCGACGCGACGGAGGCGAGGAGGTCGGCATCCGACAACGTCGTCCAGTCGACCTGGTCTCCGTCGGTGAAGAGCGCGGTGAGGACGGATGCGGCGAGTTGCGGCGCGTCGGCTTCGTCGACGAGTGCGGGCAGTGCGGCGATCGCGGCCGCGAGGGCGTTGGTGACGGTGCGGGGCGCACCGCCCTGGGGGGTGCCTGCACCGACGGCGGCGCGGCGCCATTCCCGCACGGCTTGTCTTGTCTCGGTGACGACGGCGGATTCGTCGAACGGGATGCCGAACACCGTCTCGGCGAACGCGCGCATGCCGCTCGTGTCGGTGCCGTCACCGAGGGTGGCCGAGGTCGCGACCGGGGTGACGTCGCCGAGTGGGCCGGCGCCGGCGGGAGGCGGGAGATCGGCGGGGCGCAGGCGGCGGAGCGCGAGTCCGAGTCGCCTCAGCAGCATGGCCACGTCGGTGCCCTGTGCGCCGTCGTAGGTGTGGAACTCGTCGAGCACGAGGTATTGCAGGCTCGTCGCCGCTGCGGCCAGCACACCCTGGTCGGCGGCGCGCAGCAGCATCTGGTCGAGCATCTTGTAGTTGGTGAGCAGAATGTCGGGCGGGTTGTCACGGATGGTGCCGCGATCGGTGATCAGCCCGTCTGCGGTCACCCGCGTACGCGGGACGCC
>Ga0164243_10015953_pt1 | contig 10345 bp, 12 predicted proteins | sample OricompcompostOP_FD_108781 | JGI IMG/M metagenome (GOLD analysis project Ga0164243, IMG submission 108781) | Organic Plus compost microbial communities from Emeryville, California, USA - Original compost - Organic plus compost (OP) | ecosystem: Engineered > Solid waste > Mixed feedstock >... | reverse complement strand
TTGGTGAAGAACGAGCCGACGCTCCAGGTGTCGTGATCGGCTTCGTCGAGCACCATGCCCTTGCGCCTGCGCAGCGCCAGCACCGCATCCCGCACGGCCGCGGGTTCGGCGCGATCGCCCGGCTTTGCGCCCAGCGCCGCGGTCAGCTCGCCGTAGCGCAGCGGGGCGCTGCGCCCGTCGGCGGCCAGCGCGAACTCCACCTCCAGCACGATCTCGGCGTCGGAGTGCTTGAGAATGCTTGTCCGGTAACCGAATTTGAGTTCGCTGCCATCGACCCACCGGTCTGAACCGGTGACGCGGTCCAACAGTCGCACCCGGCGAATCGTGTCGGCCACCTCGGCTCCGTAGGCGCCGACGTTCTGCACCGGTGTTGCGCCCGCCGAGCCGGGGATGCCGGACAGGCACTCCAGGCCGCCGAGGCCGTGTTCCAGCGCGGTGACCACCACGTCGTCCCACGTCGCGCCCGCCTCGGCGCGCAGGACGGCACCGTCGACGGTGATGGCGCTGTTGGCCAGCCGGACCACGGTCAGGTCGGACAGGTCGTCGGACAGCACCACGTTGGAGCCGCCCGCCAGCACCAGCGGCGGCGGGCCCGGCTCGTCGCGCAGCGCTGCGATCACCGACACGATCTGCTCGGTGGTCTCGCAGGTGATCAGCCTGCGGGCCACCGGCCCGACCCGCAGCGTGGTCAGCGGCGCCAGCGGCACCGCTTCGGCGACCGCGACACCCCCTACCAGCGAACTGACCACGGCCCGTAACGGTAGCCTGACCAACTGTGCCCCGCTCATTCGACATGGCCGCCGAGTACGACGGCACCGTCGAACAGGTGCACCGCGCGTTCAGCGACCGCGAGTACTGGCTTGAACGGTTGGCCGATTCCGGCGCCGACCGGGCCACGCTGGACACCATGGAAATCAGCGGCGACGGCGGCGTCGACGTGGTCACCACGCAGGTGCTTCGCCGCGACCGGCTGCCGGGCCTGGTGACCCAGTTCCATCCCGGTGACCTGTCGATCGTGCGCGAGGAGACCTGGAGCCCGATCCGCGACGGCACGGCCACCGCGAATGTGACCGGTTCGATTCCCGGTGCGCCCGTTTCGGTGACGGGCACCGCGGTGCTGGCCGACGGGGACAACGGGAGCGCGCGGCTGACGTTCAACGCCTCCGTCGAGGTGCGAATCCCGCTCGTGGGCGGCAAGATCGAGAACTTCATCGGCAAGCTGCTCGTCGAATTGCTGATCGCCGAACAGCGTTTCACCTCGGCGTGGATCAATCAGAACCTGTAACCGCCCGCTAACCTGATGGTTATGGCTCGGAGGATGGATTACCAGCTGTCCTTCGACGCACCGGCCGAAAAGATCTATCAGGACTTCACCAGCCGCGAGTACTGGGAAACCCTGATGGATGCCTATCGCTTCCTCACCCCGCAGTCGGAGATCACGCAGTTCAAATCGGATCCCTGCGGCACCGACATCGTGTTCAAGCAGAACCTGCCGCGCATGTATCTGCCGCCGATCGCGCGCAGCGTGATGCCCGCCGACATGATCGTCACGCGCGAGCAGCATTTCGATCCGTTCGACCATGCGGGCGGGCGCGCCCAGGGCAGCTATCGGGCCAGCGTTCCGCACGGGCCGGGCCATTTCGGCGGCAGGTATCTGTTGACCGAGACCGAAGGCGGCAGCCGGCTTCGGCTGGCCAGCGTGTGCAAGGTGTACATCCCGCTGATCGGTGGCGCCCTCGAGGACCTGATCCTGCACCACATCCGACAACTCTTCGACGCCGAGGAGGCGTTCACCGCTGACTGGATTGCCAAGCACCACTAGGCCGTTGGGCCAACCGACCCGGGGCACAACGGGGCACAACCGGCTGCGGCGCTGCGACCGCTGGCTGGTGCATTCACCGCGGGTCCGCACCGCGCTGCAGTCGGCGGCCGACCCGCTCGTCGTCGACCTCGGCTACGGCGCGCTGCCGGTGACGACGCTGGAGCTGGCGAGCCGGCTGCGCGCGGTCCGCTTCGACGTGCGGGTGATCGGGTTGGAGATCGACCCCGAGCGTGTGCGGGCGGCGCAGGCCGCCAAGCACGACAACATCGAATTCGCTTTGGGCGGCTTCGAATTGGCGGGCCACAGCCCCGTGTTGGTGCGGGCGTTCAACGTGCTGCGCCAGTACCCGGAAGACGCCGTCGCCGACGCGTGGACGCTGATGCGGTCCCGGCTGGCGCCGGGCGGCCTCGTCGTCGACGGCACCTGCGACGAACTCGGCAGGCGATGCTGCTGGGTCCTGCTCGACGCCCAGGGCCCGATCAGCCTGACCATGGCGTGCGACCCGTTCGCGATCGAACGCCCATCGGATCTCGCCGAGCGGCTGCCGAAAGTGCTGATCCACCACAATGTTTCGGGACGACCGATCAACACGCTGCTTGCCGCCGCCGACCGGGCGTGGGCCAGCGTCGCCGGCCACGGCGTGTTCGGTCCACGGGAACGGTGGCGGGCGATGCTGAACCTGCTGCGCGACAGCGGTGTTCCAGTCGAGCCTCCGCGTCGGCGGATGCGCGACGGCGTGCTTACGGTGCCGTGGGCAACGGTTGCGCCGCAACCGCTTTGACAGGCTCCGGCTCGGCCTGCTCCGCGGCGGTCAGCGCGTCGTCGACGTCGTCGGCCAGCCGGATGTCCAGCCCGCGGATCGGCGCGGGCGGTGCCACAAGGGCCACGACCACGTACGTCACCAACGACGCAGCGAACGCGATGAACGTCGGCCAGCCGTCGAACGACGCGTCGACGACCCCGTTGGGGATGTAGAAGATGGTGTTGTCGAGGCCGTACATCGTCGGCGTCATCGCGAACAGCACCAGGCGCACGGTCAGGCCGACCGCGATCGACGCCAAAGCCGCTGGGGCCGAGCCTTTTCGCCATACCAGCCCGAGCAGGAACGGCACCACCAGGCAGGCCAGCAGCAAGTCGAACGCGAGCGTCAGCAGAATGCCGGTCTGCTTGACGTAGATCGCGACGAGGATGGCCAGCACGGTCACCGGCACCATCGCGATGCGCGTCGACCACAGCAGCGGGTCGCGCTGGCCGGGAACGTGCACCCGTCGCACGCCGCCCAGGTTGCGCACCGACACGTTGGAGATCGCCAGGATGGCGCCGTTGGCGGTGCTCATCGACGCGCCGACCAGGCCGCACAACACCATGATGGTCAGAAACAGCGGGGCGTAGCGGTCCAGCAGCACGAAAAGGATTGGGCCGTCGAGCTCTTCGGGCATGAATGCCTTCGCAGCGAGGATCACGAGGCCGAACGGCACACAGATCGCGACCACACCGGTCGCGGCGCTGAAGCAGGCGCGCCGCGCGGTTTCGGGTGACTTGGCCGCGAAGATCCGCTGCATGAAGTCGATCGCCACGATGTCGCCGATGCCCAGCGCGATCAGCGTCGCCCAGTTGATGGTGGCGCCCTGCGCGGGATCGGTCATCTGGCCGAAGTCCAGCGGGCCCATGCCCTCGGCGATCGAAATGCCGTGTGTGGCAGCCATCCAGATCAGCAGGCCGATAGCGCCGAGGAACACCATCGTCATCTGGATGATCGCGGTGTACGCGTCGGCGATCAGCCCGCCGGTGCCGGTGTAGGCGACCGCGAGAACGGCGATGATGACGGTGCCCAGCCAGTACGGGATGCCGACGAAGTAGTTGAACAGGAAGCCGCCCGCAACCAGGTTGCCCGCCACCAGAAGACAGAAGCCGACGATGAGCATCAGCGATGCGACGGCCTCGACGGGCCGGCCGAATCGCAGCCGGTAGTAGTCGGGGAACGAGGTCAGGCCCATCCGGTTCATCGGCTTGGCGACGAACAGGCCGGTCAGAAACAGGCACAGCGCCAGGCCGAGCGGAAGGCAGGCGCCGGCCCAGAAGCCGAATTCCGAGGCCAGGTCGGTGTTGCCAAGGGTCGCGTTGGTGTCCACCGCCGAGCCCATCAGCGCGCCGCCGACCAGAATGAGCGGCAACAAGCGCCCACCCACAAGGAAGTTCGCGCTGTCGCCGGCTATTCGCTTCGACACCAGGAAGCCGATGAATACGACTATCGCGATGCTGATGCCGACGCCGACGAGAACCATGAGGAGCCTCCTTGCGAGCTGTGGAGCCTCCCGGGCTTTTGTCCCGCCGTGGAACGGCGCGGCGTCATCGCCGAACCGTCTGCGTCTCTCGGACCAGACCCGACGAATCGGCGGAACCCTAGACGCGCCTCACCCGTGTGAGTCTCGATCAGAAAAACTCCGCGCCGTTACGTCGATGAACGCGCCGTGTTAACGGCTCGTTGCATTTCGAGTGGCGCGGTCGCGGATCGCTGCCAAGATAGGGAGCCAGGAGCCGCTCAACCGGCTCCCCGGACGAGGTGCGTCGTACCCGGCCTGCGACAAGACGACGCTCGAGGAGTCACCATGGCCGATGGCAATTCCGCAAATTCCGAACCAATCAACCGCGAAGGCGCTTGGGCGCAACAGGCCGAAGCCGAACTGCCCGATCGCCGCGAACGCGAAGAGATCGAACGCTGCCTGACCTTAGGTTTGGAAGCGGCGCCGACGATCAACGACCGCAGGATTTCGACGTTCGTGCGCGGCGAGTTGCCGCATTTCGCCGGCGAGCGCGGAACGTTTTTGAAGTGCCCGTTCATCGAGGATGTCAACAAGGTCGACGACGCCGAGGTGGCGATCTTCGGTGTCCCGCTCGACGCGGGCGCCACCTACCGGCCGGGCACACGATTCGGTCCGCAGGGAATTCGCCGCTCCACCAACCTGTTTGGCACCTACAACTACGAGCTCGGCGTCGATCTGCGCGAGCAGTTGAACATGGTCGACATCGGCGACGTGTTCACCATCCCCGGCAACCTGGAGAAGTCCTTCGATCAGATCAGTCAGGCGATGGCGCACGTCGTGCAGAAGGGCGTGATGCCCGTCGTGCTCGGCGGCGACCATTCGATCGGCTTTCCGACGATCCGCGGGATGGCGCCGTATCTGGACGGCAATATCGGCATCATCCACTTCGACCGGCACGTCGACACCCAGGAATCCGACCTCGACGAACGGATGCACACCACGCCGTGGTTTCACGCCACCAACATCAAGAACGCGCCTGCGACGAACCTGGTGCAGATCGGCATCGGTGGCTGGCAGGCGCCGCGGGCGGGCGTCAAGGTGGGGCGCGAACGCAAGTCGACGGTCATCACCGTCGGCGACGTCGAACGCGTCGGCGTCGAGAAGATCGCCGAGATGGCGCTCGAGGTCGCGTGGAAGGACGCCAAGGCCGTGTACCTGTCGTTCGACATCGACGTGATCGACGCGGGTTTCGTGCCGGGCACCGGATGGCCGGAGCCGGGCGGGCTGCTGCCGCGCGAGGCGCTCAACCTGGTCCGCATGGTGTCCGAACCCGGATTGGCAGGCATCGAGGTGGTGGAATGCTCGCCGCCGTACGACTGGGCCGAGCAGACCGCGTTGCTGAGCTCGCGGGTGATCCTCGACAGCCTGGCCACCCAGGTGCGAACGGGCAAGCTGGGCAACAAGAAGGCCAGCGCGGACCGGCACGCCTGGGGGCCGTGACGCCTAGGCTGGGGTCATGCGAATCGCGTTGGCGCAGATCCAGGCAGGCACCGAACCCGCAGCCAACCTGAAACTGGTCGAGCAGTACACGCGCCGCGCCGCCGACGCGGGTGCCCGGCTGGTGCTGTTTCCCGAGGCGACGATGTGCCGCTTCGGGGTGCCGCTGGCCGCCGTCGCCGAGCCGCTGGACGGGCCGTGGGCCGACGGGGTGCGGCGCATCGCGGCCGAAACGGCCGTGACCGTCGTCGCCGGGATGTTCGTACCGAGCGACGACGGCAGGGTCACCAACACGCTGGTCGCGTCCGGACCGGGGGTGGACGCGCACTACGACAAGATCTACCTCTACGACGCGTTCGGGTTCGCCGAGTCGCGCACCGTCGCCCCCGGCCGCGAACCGGTGGTGATCACCGTCGACGGCGTCGGCGTCGGGCTGTCGCTGTGTTACGACATCCGCTTCCCTGAGCTGTACGTGGAGTTGGCGCGCCGCGGCGCCGACCTGCTTACCGTGCATGCGTCGTGGGGCACGGGGCCGGGCAAGCTCGAGCAGTGGACGCTGCTGGCGCGCGCCCGCGCCCTGGACACCGGCAGCTTCGTCGCGGCCGTCGGGCAGGCCTATCCCGGCGACGAGATCGCCAAGATCGGGCCGACCGGTGTGGGCGGCAGCCTGGTGGCGTCGCCGTTCGGCGAAGTGGTCACGCAGGCGGGCGCGGATCCGGATCTGATCGTCACCGACGTCGACACCGACGAGGTGTCGCACGTGCGGGACACGATCGCGGTGCTGCGTAACCGGCCCGCGCTCGTCGAGGCGGATAGGGCAGAATCGCGGGGGTGACCGATCCCTGGGCTCGCCCGGCCGACCAGCCCGCACCGGGCTCGGCTCCGCCGCCACCGCCTCCGCCACCGCAGTTCCCGCAGGGTCCGCCGCCCCAATCGGCTCCCCCGCCGCAGGCCGGGCCCGCGCAGAACGACTCCTCGCCGCTTGTGAAGATCAAGAACCTCTTCCGTGATCCGCTGTCGATCGTCCTGGTGGTCGTCATCATCGTCGCGCTGGTCGCGGCCGGCCTGCTGGGCGCCGAGTTATATGCGCGCAGCCGCGCCGACGATGTGGTGGCCGCGGCCACCGAATGCGTGGTGCAGGACGACGTCAAGGTTTCGTTCGGGGCGACGCCGTTTCTGCTGCAGCACATGACCGGCCACTACGGCAACATCTCCATCGAGACGGCGGGCAACCAGATCCGCGAGGCCAAGGGCATGAAGGCCCAGATCGAGATCGACGACGTCCGGCTGCAGAACACCGGCGATTCGAAGGGCACGATCGGCGCCCTCGACGCGACCATCACATGGACCTCCGAAGGCATCAAAGAGACCGTGCAGAACGCCATCCCGGTGCTGGGCAGTCTCGTCACCGACGTGAAGACGAATCCGGCGGACGGCACCATCGAACTGGAGGCCGCGCTGGGCAGCAGCGTGACCACCAAGCCGACGGTGCAGGACGGCGGAATCGCCTTGCAGATGGTCAATTTGGAGGGTCTGGGCTTCACGCTGCCGCGGGAGATGGTGCAACCTGCGCTGGACGCGTTCTCCGCGCAGCTGACCAAGGGCTATCCGCTCGGCATCAAGGCCGATGACGTGCAGGTCAGCGACACGGGTGTGAGCGCACGCTTCTCCACCCGCAACGCCTCGATCCCCGCCGGCGACACCGACCCCTGCTTCGCCAACCTCTAAAAGGCGAGGACGGTTTACGTACGCCCAAACCGACATTTGGGCGCAAAAGTGCGAGTAGATCGCGCCATTTTGTCGATCTCGGTGCGACCTGGGAGCGCGGCCCGGCAGCGCGGCCTGAGCGTCAGCCCAGCCCGTCGAGCACCGCGCGCGTGCCGGACAGGCCGAGCCGGGCAGCGCCCGCGTCGAGCATGGCGAGCGCGGCGGCGGCGGTGCGGATGCCGCCGCTGGCCTTGACCGCGACGTCGGGTCCGACGGCGCCGACCATCAGCTCGACGGCCCGCACCGAGGCCCCGCCGCAGGGATGAAAACCCGTGGAGGTCTTGACGAAATCGGCGCCGCCGTCGGCGGCCACCCGACACACGTCGACCAGCAGCGGCGAGCCGGACAACTCGAGCAGCGCAGCCGATTCGACGATGACCTTGAGCACCGAATCACCAACGGCGGCCCGCACCGCGGCGACATCGGCTTTCAAAGCGTCCCATTCACCGGCGAGGGCGGCGCCGACGTCGATCACCATGTCGATCTCGTCGGCGCCCGCGGCCACCGCCCGCGCGGCCTCGGCGGCCTTGATCTCTGAAAGATGTTTGCCTGACGGGAATCCCGCGACAGAAGCGATGTGCAGACCCGACGGTGCCGCAGACGCCGCGACCTCCACCATCGACGGCGACACGCACACCGCATACACCCCGAGTTCGGCGGCCTCAGCGACCAGCTTCACGACATCGTCTTGTGTCGCTTCGGGTTTGAGCAGCGTGTGGTCGACGACAGCGGCCACGTCGCGCGGACCTCTCGACGCCACTAGAACGGCTCTTCCGTCCCGCCGGGATTGCAGTGCGAAGCCAGCATCTCGTCCCAGGAGACTTCCGGTCGCCACGGTTCGAGGTTCCAGCTCTCCTTGCCGGGATAGGCGAGTTCGGCGTAATGCCAGTGGCACATGAATTGCTCACGCATGCCGGGGATGTCGGCGTCGGGTGAAACGGTCAGCACTTCGGCCCACATCTGATCGGCCTGCGCGGTGGTGTCCGGCTGGGTCGACGCGGCGCGTGCGGCGTCGGTCGGGTACACCCGCAGGCTGGACAGGTCGCCCCACTTCGCCCACTCGGCGTGCGCGACAAACGGCGGGCTGGGCACCGTGGGGTCGGCCGCCGCGACCACCGGCGTCGCGAGGGCAGCGATCATGGCCGCCGCGGAGGCGGCGAGAGCGCGGCGCATGCTGTTAGCGGGACTTTCCCTGGATATCGAGGAGCTTGGGCCGGACATCGACCAGGTAAATGCCCGAGGCGACGGCCGCGATCGCGGCGCCGAACGGGTCGCGGAACACCAGCAACAGCAGCAGGCTGCCGCCGATGATCAGCAGCCACACCGGCTTGGTGAGCTTGCCTGCTGCGGTGTAGGCATCGGGGCGCTGCATGGCTGCATGAACGAAGGCGTACACGGCCACGGCGAATGCAGCAACGACGAGGACCAAAACAATGACGCCCGCTAGGTCGGCAAGTATCACCTCACCAGCCTAAACGGGCGCCACCGTGTGCGTCGAATTTACTTCTGAGTGACCTTCTTGGCCGGGGCCTTCTTCGCAGGCGCCTTCTTGGCCGGGGCCTTCTTGGCGGGCGCCTTCTTGGCGGGCGCCTTCTGGGCGGTCTCCTTCACCGGGGCCGCGGACTTCTGCGCCTTATTGGGCAGCTCAACGCCGACCAGCTTGGCGGCGCGCTCGCCGACCGCGCGGGTCTGCGAAGCAACGTTGCCCAGCGCCTCCTGGGTCAGCTCGACGGCCTGGTCGGTGTAGGTCTCGACACGGCCGGCGGCCTCTTCGAGGGCGGGCTGGCTGCGCAGCCGCTCCAGGGCGGCCTCGCCACGCTCGACGAGCTTGTTGTAGGTGGTCTGCGCGGTCTCGGCGTAGCTCTCGGCGAACTTGCGCAGCTCTTCGGAGCTCAGCCGGTCGCGGAGGTCGCCGAACTGGGTGGGCAGATCCTCCTGCAGCCTGGTCAGACGCGCGCGGCTCTCCTCGACGCGGGCCTCGGCGTCGGTGCGGGCCTCGCCGGCACGCTCGCGAAGGGTCGCGACGATCTCGTTGACCCGCTCGAGGGCCAGGTCGGCGGCGCCGACGGCGGCCAGCAGCGGAGCCTTCAGATCGTCAACGGTCGGCTGATTAGTCTTGGCAGCAGTCTTTTTCGCCATGTCAGAAATTCCTCTCCTGAATTCGGTTGGTCGTCGGTGTTTGTGCTGAATATCGGTTCGTCTTGCTCTTATTCAGTCGCCGTCTCCTCGTCCCTGGGCTTGCCGTCATGGGCAAGGGCGGCTTCGTTCTGTTCGCAAAACGATGTGTAGATGTCGAGCAGCACCTGCTTCTGCCGCTCGGTGATCGCCGAGTCGGTGATGATGGCGTCGCGGACTTGGTTGGTCTCGCTCGGCTCCAGGATCCCGGCCCTGATGTAGAGGACCTCGGCTGAGACTCGCAGCGCCTTGGCGATCTGGTTCAGCACATCGGCGGATGGTTTGCGCAATCCCCTCTCTATCTGGCTGAGGTACGGATTGCTCACCCCGGCCTTCTCGGCCAGTTGCCGCACCGATACCTGAGCAGCTTCACGTTGCGACCGGATGAAGCTCCCGATGTCCTGCGCAGCGCTGGAGACCACATCGACGAGCTTCTCGTCCTGTGACATGGGGTACCCCCTCCGATGCGATGGGTATGCGGCTACGACACCGCCCACCGTACGACGGGGTGCTAACTTTTGCAAGCACTAGTTAGCGCAGGTCAGAAGAGTAGCTGAGCTATCGAATAGATGGTCAGGCCCGCCAGGGCGCCGACGACCGTGCCGTTGATCCGGATGAATTGCAGGTCACGGCCGACGTGGAGTTCGATGCGCCGACTGGCCTCGTCGGCGTCCCACCGCTCGATCGTGTCGGTGATGATCGTTGTGATTTCCGCCCCATACTGGCCGACCAGATGCTGCACGCCGCGGACGATCCAGTCGTCGACCTTGTCGCGCAGGTCGGCGTCGTCGCGCAGGGATTCGCCGATGTGCACGACGGA
>Ga0164243_10015952_pt1 | contig 10346 bp, 8 predicted proteins | sample OricompcompostOP_FD_108781 | JGI IMG/M metagenome (GOLD analysis project Ga0164243, IMG submission 108781) | Organic Plus compost microbial communities from Emeryville, California, USA - Original compost - Organic plus compost (OP) | ecosystem: Engineered > Solid waste > Mixed feedstock >... | reverse complement strand
GTCGGAACCGGCCGGCGAGTCCGCGGTCGAACTCGACCTGCGGGCCGGGCACCGCCTGCTGCGGGTGCACACCCCCAGCGGCACCTGGCAACAGCCGCTGAGCCCCCGCCACGCCGAGATCCTGCAGCTGCTGGCCCGGCACCCGCAGGGCCGCAGCGCCGCACAGCTGGCCGCCGCGCTGTTCGGCGACGCCCGGCGAGTGGTCACGGTGCGCGCGGAGATGTCGCGGCTGCGCCGCCACCTGGCCGGGCTCCTCGACCACCGCCCCTACCGGCTGACCGCCCCGGCCACCGTGCGCACCGGCTGAAGATCGTTTCACGCTGGCGGGCCGGGGGTAGGCGGGGGAGTGACCGCCGATACCGAGGAGGTGGCACGTCGATGCCGCGGACGCTGGCGCACAAGCTGATCGCCGATCACCTCGTCGACGGCGAGATGACCCCGGGCGAGGAGATCGCGCTGCGCATCGACCAGACGCTGACCCAGGACGCCACCGGCACCCTGGTGATGCAGGAGCTGGAGTCGCTCGGGCTGTCGCGGGCGCGCACCGAGGTCAGCGTCCAGTACGTCGACCACAACCTGCTGCAGGGCGACGAGAAGAACGCCGAGGACCACGAGTTCCTGCGCTCGTCGTGCCGCCGCTACGGGCTGTGGTACTCCAAGCCCGGCAACGGCGTCTCGCACCCGACGCACATGCAGCGGTTCGGCAAACCGGGCAAGACCCTGGCCGGCTCGGACTCGCACACCTGCGCCGCCGGGTCGCTGGGGATGCTGGCGATCGGCGTCGGCGGGCTGGAGGTCGCCCTGGCCATCGCCGGGCAGCCGCTGCGGGTGCGGATGCCGCGGATCTGGGGCGTGCGGCTGACCGGGCAGCTGCAGCCGTGGGTGTCGGCCAAGGACGTGGTCCTGGAGATGCTGCGCCGGCACTCGGTCTCCGGCGGGGTCGGGCGCATCATCGAGTACCACGGGCCGGGGCTGGCGAACCTGACGGCGATGGACCGGCACGTGATCGCCAACATGGGCGCCGAGCTGGGCGCGACGACCACGGTGTTCCCGGCCGACGACGCGGTGCGGGAGTTCCTGCGCGGCGAGGACCGCGAGCAGGACTTCACCGAGTGGCTGCCCGACCCGGACGCCGCCTACGACGACACCGACGAGATCGACCTGTCGAGCCTGGAGCCGCTGATCGCGAAACCGTCGGCGCCGGACAAGGTCGTGCCGGTGCGGGAGGTCGCCGGCACCGGCATCAGCCAGGTCGTGATCGGCTCCTCGGCCAACCCGGGGCTGCGGGATTTCGCGATCGCCGCGCAGATGGTGCGCGGGCGCCAGACCCGCCCGGAGGTCAGCTTCGACGTGAACCCGACCTCGCGGGAGATCCTGACCGACCTGACCGCGCTGGGCGCGACCACCGAGCTGATCAAGGCCGGTGCGCGGATCCACCAGTCCGGCTGCATGGGCTGCATCGGCATGGGCCAGGCCCCGGCGGTGGGGCAGAACTCGCTGCGCACGTTCCCGCGGAACTTCCCCGGCCGCTCCGGCACCCGGGAGGACTCGGTGTGGTTGTGCTCGCCGGAGACCGCGGCGGCCTCGGCGCTGGAGGGCCGCATCACCGACCCGCGGCAGCTGGCCGACCGGCTCGGGCTCGACCCCGAGCTGCGGTTGCCGCAGCAGGCCTCGGTGAACACCTCGATGCTGGTCGCCCCGCCGGACCCGGAGGAGTCGGCGCAGGTGCAGCCGGTCAAGGGCCCGAACATCTCGGCGCTGCCGGAGTTCGACCCGCTGCCGGAGCGGATCTCGGCCCCGGTGCTGCTGCGCACCGGCGACGACGTCTCCACCGACGAGATCTCCCCGGCCGGGGCCCGCGCGCTGCCGCTGCGGTCGAACATCGCGGCGCTGTCGGAGTTCACCTTCACCCGCCTCGACGAGACCTATCCGCAGCGGGCGGGCGAGACCGGTCAGCACGTGGTGGTCGGCGGCCGCAACTACGGGCAGGGCTCCTCGCGCGAGCACGCGGCGATCACGCCGCGCTACCTGGGGCTGCGGGTGGTGCTGGCGCGGTCGTTCGCGCGGATCCACTGGCAGAACCTGGTGAACTTCGGCATCCTCCCGCTGGAGTTCGCCGAGGAGTCCGGCTACGACGCGGTCGCGCAGGGCGACGAGCTGCGGATCGAGGGGCTGCGCGAGGCGGTGCGCGCCGGGGGAGACATCACCGTCCGCAACATCACGCGGGGTGTCGACATCACCGCCCGCCATAGCCTGTCCGCGCGACAGGTGGAGGTGGTCATCGCCGGGGGAGTGATTCCGGAACTCGCCGAATCCTCCTCCGTAGTCACACGATAGTGGCAAGGCTTGTAGCGGGAGAACCAACGCTCCTACGGTGGAAAACGCGGTCGAGCACCCGGCCGCGGAGGCACCGGAAGGTGCGCCGCGCCGGGTTCACGCGCCCCGACCGACCGCTTCGAAGGCTCGTCCCGGCCGACACGGCGCGCGGCGACGACCGGTCGCACCACCGCGCGCGGCACGGCACCAGCTAGCGGGGAGGCAGCGTGATTCTCACCAACACCGGCAACACCGAACGGCTCGTACCCGGCCGCCGCGACCCGGCGACCGAGCCCGCGGCCCGCACCGGTACCGGATCCTCCCGCCCCGACTCCGAACTGCTCACCGGCAGCCCCGCCCACCCCCAGGCGCTGCGGCTGCGCGTGCACCGCCCCGAACCCGGCGTGGCGGTGGTGCTCATGAGCGGCGAGGTCGACCTCGCCGGCGCACCCCGGCTCAACGAGCTCATCCGGCAGCGCTTGACCGCCGCGGTGCTGCGGGCGTTGGTGCTGGACATGAGCGAGGTCAGCTTCTTCGGCTCCGCGGGCCTGGAGCTGCTGCTGCTGGCGCAGAGCCGCTGCGAGAGCCGCGGCATCCCGATGTACCTGGTGCCCGGCCACGGCGTGGTCGCCCGCATGCTGCGGCTGACCGGGCTCACCGACCGGTTCGCCACCCGCGAGACGACCGCCCAGGCGGTCGCCGAGCTGCGCGGAGCGCGCTGAACCGGACGCCGCTCACACGCCCGGTGGGGGTGACTCGGCACCGTAACCGGGGGAACCGGCACCACGGGCAAAGGCGGCACGAGAGACTGTGCGGGTGACCGGATCACTGGAAGATCTACCCACGCCGCGGAGCGCACCGGGCATCGCGGACCCGCCGAGCCTGGTGCAGCTGGCCGCGACCACGCTGCGCCGGATGATCATCGGCGGCCGGTTGCGCTGCGGCGAGCGGATCATCGAGAACCGCCTCACGCGCGAGCTGGGCATCAGCCGCCCGCCGCTGCGCGAGGCGCTGCGGGTGCTGGAACGGGAAGGGCTGGTGCGCCAGCTGCCGCGCAAGGGCGTCATCGTCACGCCGCTGACGCTGCACGACATCTACGAGATCGTCACCCTGCGCGCCGAGCTGGAGCGGGTGGCGGTGCGGCTGGGCGTGCCGGTCCGCGACCCCCAGCGGCTGCAGCGCTGCGAACACGCCCTCGAGCAGCTGGCCGAGGCCTCCGAGCAGCAGGACGCGGCCGCCTTCGCCGAGCGCCTGCTGCAGTTGCAGCTGGCCGTGGTCGGCCTGGCGGGCAACCAGCGCCTGGAGGACGCCTACCAGCCGCTCGGGCTGCAGCTGCTGCTGGCGATGACGCTCAACCACCGCGCCCCGGGCTCGGCGCTGCTGACCGACGACCTGTCCCGGCAGCGGCGGCTGGTGGCCGTGATCTCCGAGGGTGATCCGGATACGGTGCTGCGGGAACTGGCCCGCTGCCACGACCCGAGCCGCTTCGACGGCATCGAGTCGGTCGTCGGCGGGCACACCGACGAGGCGGTGCGCTGGTTGCACCGCGAACGCGCCAGCCGGGAGGAACCGTGAACCCGCCAGCCCCCAGCGACGAGATCCGCTCCGTGACCATCGACGGCCACACCCCGCAGATCGCCGACGGCGCCTGGGTCGCGCCCGGGGCGACCCTGATCGGCCGCGTGCACCTGCACGCCGCGGCCAACATCTGGTACGGCACGGTGCTGCGCGGCGACAACGAGGACATCACCGTCGGGGCCGGCAGCAACGTCCAGGACGGCTGCGTCGTCCACGCCGACCCGGGCTTTCCGGCCACCGTCGGCGAGGGCGTGACGGTGGGGCACCGGGCGGTGCTGCACGGCTGCACCGTGGGCGATCACAGCCTGGTCGGCATGGGCGCGGTCGTGCTCAACGGCGCGGTGGTCGGGGAGGGGAGCCTGATCGCGGCCGGCGCGGTGGTGCTCGAAGGCACCGAGATCCCGCCGGGCTCGATGGTCGCCGGCACCCCGGCCAAGGTCCGCCGCGAGCTGACCGACGACGAGAAGGCGGCGCTGAAGCTCTCGGCCGAGCACTACGTCGGCAACGCCGAACGCCACCGCCAGGCGCTGAGCTGACCGCCGCAGCGGCCCGCAACGCAGAAGTGCCGTGGCCCCCCGCGTGGGGACCACGGCACGTTCAGCAAGCCCGCATCGGGTCGCCGGTTTCACTCAGGATGGCGTCGACCGTGCTCGCCGGCGCTCGTACCGCAGCAAGCGGTCGGTGGCCGGTCCGCTCCCGGTATCGCCACGTCCAGTCGATCTCGGTGACTGGCGAACAGAGCCCGCTGCTTCAGCTCTGACCGCGACGGGCGGCCGAGCCCACAGCGCCCGGGTGCGGGTGCCGCATCACGGTGCGAGCCCGACCCATTTCCTGCGCCATGCCACCCAGCCAACGAACCAGACCTGCCATGTCGGCATCCCTTCACTACGTCGTGTCGGTCCAGTCGCCACACCTCGACCGCGCTCCCGCGGAGCCGGCGTGCCCGCGGGTGAAGAGGTGTGCCACCCCCGTATTCGTCCCCGGTCAGCGCGGTGTTTCAAACCTGATATCACGAAACGGTCACGAACTCGGCACGTGGCTGGACCGGTCGCCGACCACCCGATTCAAACGTTTCAAAACCACCCTCGGGCCACCGAGAATCACGAAGGGTGAGCGCCGACCGCGTCGCGGATCTCGCTGACCATCGACATCCCCGACTCCCGCGCGCAATGCGCGCAGCAGAAGAACCGGCCGCTGACCTCCACACCGTGCCCGAGGATCCGGCAGTTGCAGTGCTCGCACTGCGGCGCCAACCGCTGCGCGGCGCACTCGAACGAATCGAAGGTGTGCACCCCGCCGCCGACCGTGTGCACCTCGAAGCTCATCCAGTACTCGTTGCCGCAGGTCTCGCAGGTCGCCATCAGCAGTCCCCTCCTGGTCTCCGGGATCACGACAAGGCCCCAGCATGGGGGGACCCGCATACCCCGGCAACCGCACGCACACCGTCGTGACCTGCACTGATTTCGCCATCGCGCGATCGGCGCCTGCCGCAGGCGAGCCCGGCTGTGCCACGATGGCCCACCGCTCGAGCCGACTGGGGGCCACCCGTGCACGACGACCGCGCCGAGATCGAACACCGCCTGCACCGCGTCCTGGCCGAACGACTCCGCCCCGCCGTGCACGACCGCGCCGTGCCCATGCGCGCCGAGGTCTGGCACGCACCCGGCGAACCCGTCCCCGCCGCCGAAGCCCTCGCCGCCGACTACACACCCATCGCCCTCGGCCAACCCTGGGGCAAGCCCTGGCAGACCAGCTGGTTCCGGTTCACCGGCACCATCCCGCCCGAATGGGCCGGCGGCACCGTCGAAGCGATCATCGACCTCGGCTTCGACGCCGACCGCGCCGGATTCCAATGCGAAGGACTCGCCCACGACCCCACCGGCACACCCCTCAAAGGACTCCACCCCCGCAACACCCACCTGCCCACACCCGGCAGCGGGCAGGTCATCCGCTACGTCGAAGCCGCCGCCAACCCCGTCCTCTACCAGCCCGGCGACTACCGGCCCACCCCGCACGGCGCACCACCGCCCTGGCTCGGCGGACCCGACACCGGACCCGAGCTCTACCGGCTCACCCGCGCCGACCTCGCCCTGCGCGACGACACCCTCCACGAACTCATCAGCGACATCGACGTCCTCGACGGACTCCGCCGCCAACTGCCCACCACCTCAGCCCGCCACGGCGAAATCCTGCGCGCCCTGGAACGCATGCTCGACCGCCTCGACCTGCACGACCTGCACACCACCGCACCCGCCGCCCGCGCCGAACTCGCCGACGCCCTCGCCCGGCCCGCCCACGCCAGCGCCCACACCCTCAGCGCCGTCGGCCACGCCCACCTCGACTCCGCCTGGCTGTGGCCGCTGCGCGAAACCATCCGCAAAGTCGCCCGCACCACCGCCAACGCCACCGCCCTGCTCGACCAGCACCCCCACCTGCGGTTCGCCATGTCCCAGGCCCAACAACTGCACTGGCTCAAACACCACCACCCGCAGCTGTTCGACCGCGTCCGCGACCACGTCCGCACCGGCGGATTCATCCCCGTCGGCGGCATGTGGGTCGAACCCGACACCAACATGCCCGGCGGCGAAGCCCTCGCCCGCCAATTCGTCCACGGCAAACGCTTCTTCCTCGACGAATTCGGCATCGAAACCCGCGAAGCCTGGCTCCCGGACTCCTTCGGCTACAGCGCCGCACTCCCGCAACTGATCGCCCACGCCGGCGCCCGCTGGTTCCTCACCCAGAAGATCTCCTGGAACCGCACCAACCGCTTCCCGCACCACACCTTCCACTGGGAAGGCATCGACGGCACCCGCATCTACACCCACTTCCCACCCGCCGACACCTACGAAGCCGAACTCACCGCCGCCGAACTCGCCCACGCCGAGCACACCTTCGCCGAACACGGCCGCGCCACCCGCTCACTGATCCCCTTCGGCCACGGCGACGGCGGCGGCGGACCCACCCGCGACATGCTCGACCGCGCCTACCGCACCGCCGACCTCGAAGGCTCCCCGCGCGTGCGACTGGAAACCCCCGCCGCATTCTTCACCGCCGCCGAAGCCGAAAACCCCCGGCCACCGGTGTGGACCGGCGAGCTCTACCTCGAAGCCCACCGCGGCACCTACACCAGCCAAGCCCGCACCAAGCAGGGCAACCGGCGCAACGAACACCTCCTGCGCGAAGCCGAACTCTGGTGGGCCACCGCCGCCACCCGCCACGGCCTCGACTACCCCCACCAGCAACTCGACCGGCTCTGGAAAACCGTGCTGCTCGGCCAGTTCCACGACATCCTGCCCGGCTCGTCCATCGCCTGGGTCCACCGCGAAGCCGAAACCACCCACCAGCGCACCACCGACGAACTCGACGAGCTCATCACCACCGCCCAACGCGCCCTCGCCGGCAACGGACACCGCCCGCTGACCTTCAACGCCGCCCCGCACGACCGCGACGGCATCCCCGCCCTCGGCGCCGCCGAAGCCGCCCCACCCGCAGCCACCACCGCCACCGAACACCCCGACGGCACCCTCGTGCTCGACAACGGCACCGTGCGCGCCACCCTCGACCACCGCGGCCTGCTGACCTCAGTCCTCGACCTCACCGCCGACCGCGAAGCCCTCGCCCCCGGAACCTGCGGCAACCTCCTGCAACTGCACCCCGACCACCCCAACGCCTGGGACGCCTGGGACATCGACTCCTTCTACCGCCACCGCAGCCACGACCTCGACACCGCCGACCACCTCACCCTCGACGGCACCACCGCCGTCGTGCACCGCAGCTTCGGCGACTCCCACCTCGAACAACGCATCAGCCTGCGCGGACGCACCGTGCACATCGACACCCGCATCGACTGGCACGAAACCGAAAAACTCCTCAAAGCCGCCTTCCCCCTCGACGTCCACGCCACCACCTCCGCCGCCGAAATCCAATTCGGACACCTCCACCGGCCCACCCACACCAACACCTCCTGGGACGCCGCCCGCTTCGAAATCTGCGCCCACCGCTGGCTGCACCTCGGCGAAACCGGCTACGGCCACGCCCTCATCAACGACTCCACCTACGGCCACGACGTCACCCGCCAACCCGGGCCCACCACCACCGCACGGCTATCCCTGCTGCGCGCCCCGCGCTACCCCGCCCCCGACACCGACCACGGCCACCACCGGCTGCGCTACGGACTCGTCATCGGAGCCGACATCCCCACCGCCATCCGCGAGGGCTACCGGCTCAACCTGCCCACCCGCACCCACCACGGCGCCGCACCCGTACCCCCGCTGATCACCCTCGACCACCCCGCCGCCACCGTCGAAGCCGTCAAACTCGCCGACGACCGCACCGGCGACATCATCGTCCGCTGCTACGAAGCCCACGGCTCCCGCATCCGCACCCGCCTGCACACCTCCTTCCCCCTGGCCCGCGCCACCGACACCGACCTGCTCGAACGCCCCCACAACACACCCGTCGACCCCCACGACCTCCACCTGCGGCCCTTCCAGATCCGCACCCTGCGCCTGACCCCCGCGCGCTGACCCCGGGCCCAACCGACAAACACGGGAACACCTGGCGAGAAACCGCCACCCACCCATGCCCGGAACAGCCCGAAACGGGTGATCTTGAAGCGGTGCCACCCGGTACCGTCAGAACGATCTCGACACCCACGGAGGTAACGGCGTGCTCGTGGCAGTCACCGGCGCACAAGGACTCGTCGGCCGCGCAGTCGTGGCCGAACTCGCCCACGCCGGCCACCAGGTCCGGCCCATCGACATCACCCCCGGCGCAGTCCGAGCCGACGCCCGCGACCACCACCGCCTCAGCGAAGCCCTCGCCGGCGCCGACGCCCTCGCCCACCTCGCCGGCCTGCCCGCACCCTTCGCCGCCGAACCCCACACCGTCCACAACACCAACGTCGTCGCCAGCTACAACGCCCTCACCGCCGCCGTCGACCACGGCATCACCAAAATCTGCCTCGCCTCCAGCATCAACGCCCTCGGCGGCGCCTTCTCCCGGCAAGCCCACTACGACTACTTCCCGGTCGACGAAACACACCCCACCTACAACGAAGACCCCTACAGCCTGTCCAAATGGATCGCCGAAGCCCAAGCCGACAGCATCGCCCGCCGCCACCCCCACCTGACCATCGCCAGCCTCCGCCTCCACGGCGTCCACCCCGACCGGCACACCGCCATCACCCGCCAACCCGAAAAGCAGTGGGTCATCAACCACCTCTGGGGCTACGTCCGCGGCGACGCAGTCGGCCGAGCCTGCCTCGCCGCCCTCCACGCCGACTGGACCGGCCACGAGATCATCAACATCGTCGCGCCCGACACCATCGACAACACCCCCACCCACGACCTCATCAGCCGCCACTACCCGGACGTGCCCCTCCGCACCGACCTGCCCGGCAACAGCGGCCTCTACGACACCACCAAAGCCCGCGACCTCCTCGGCTGGACCCACCCCCGAGACTGACCAGCCGCGTCACACCACCCACCCCCAGCGGTCCCAGCCACGACAGGACGCGCACCCCACAACACCCGGGACGCGCACACCGAACGCCGTGGCGGGGGGCACCGATGAACCGGTACACCGAATTCCTCCGGCGCCAGATCGACATCGACCTCGAACTGCTGCGCCGCGACCGCGAAGACGAGGAATCCGGCACCACCCGAAACCGCACCACCACCATCCGGCGCGGATTCCGCGAATGCGAACTCAAAACCCGCCTCCTGCACGAACACCAGCACTGCGGAACCGGCCACGGCCCCTGCGACCACCTCGGCCGCACCTACCCGCCCGAAGATGAACGCGGGTGTCCCACCAGGGCGTTGTTAGGACTCCCATACACCGATAGACCCGGCTACCGGCCTAGATGGAGACCGTGAGGTTTGAAGGGGCGGGGTGGTTGGCGTAGCGGCTCCCTTTGCTGTGCCGGCTGCCTGGTGGTGTGGGGTGCTGGTTTCCCGGCGGTGCCAGTGGCGGAACCTCAGAGGCTTTCTCGCTGCGGGATCTCCACCTTGAGTAGTTCACCTACGCGGCGTTGGAGCTGTCCTCGCGAGAAAGCCTCTGAGAACCCGCGGCGGTGCCGGTGGCGAGGGTGGTGGAAGCGGCTTCCGCCGCTTGAACGCCGGGGAGTGCGTGGCCAGTTGCGGGCCGCGGCTTCGCTCGGGTGCGTGGGGAAAGCGGCTTTCGTCGCTTGCGCGTCAGGGAGTGCATTGCCGGTTGGTGAGCGCGGTGCCGGTGGCGTGGGTGAGGGGAGCGGCTTTCGCCGCTTGTGCGGCGGAGAGTGCGTAGTTCGTTGGCGGGCGCGGTTTCGGTTGCGTGCGTGGGGAAGCGGATGGCCGCTTGCTCGGCGGGAGTGCGTGGGCGGTTGGTGGGCGTGGGATTCCGTTGGGTGTGAGGTGTAAGCGGAATTCGCCGTTGGTGGGTGGAGAACGGCGGGGTAGGGGGCGTTCGGG
>Ga0164243_10015951_pt1 | contig 10346 bp, 8 predicted proteins | sample OricompcompostOP_FD_108781 | JGI IMG/M metagenome (GOLD analysis project Ga0164243, IMG submission 108781) | Organic Plus compost microbial communities from Emeryville, California, USA - Original compost - Organic plus compost (OP) | ecosystem: Engineered > Solid waste > Mixed feedstock >... | reverse complement strand
CCGTAAACGTAGCAGATACGGTGCACCGTGTCTCGTTTACGATGAGTGCATGGTGGAAGGCACAGGCCGCGGACGGCCGCGCAGCGAGAGTGCACGGGCCGCCGTGCTCCACGCCGTCGACGACCTGCTGGTCGAGGTGGGATACGCGGCTTTGACGATGAAGGGCATCGCGGAGCGGGCCGGTGTGGGCCGGCAGACCGTGTACCGCTGGTGGTCGAACAAGGCGGAGGTCCTGTACGAGGCGAGCGTGACCGACGCCCGGCAGGAGCTGGCGGTGTCTCTCAGCGGTGACGCCCGTGCGGACGTGCGGGCCTATCTCGACGCTCTGATCGCCTTCTTGACCCGCTCCCACGCGGGAGCGGCCTACCGGGCCCTTCTGGGAGAGGCGCAGCACGATCCGGATGTCGCCCTCCTGCTGGCCTCCCGCGACATCCTCGAAGACAGCGCGGCGGCGATCGTGGAGGCGGCGCGCGCGGCCAGCGGTACGACCCTGTCGGCCGAAGAGGCGACCGCGCTGCTGATCGGGCCGTCCTTCTTCCGCGTGCTGTCCGGGCATCGTGCCGAGGACATCGACACCGCGGCACTCGCGGACCGCTTCATGCGGGCCCTGGCCTCCCCCTGAGCAGCGGTACGCGGCACGCTCCCGCGCCGTGCGCGAGCCGGGCCGAGCGCGGCGCGCAGCGCACCGACGGCGCGGCCCGGGGTGGTACGTCCGAGGACGCTCCCCGCCGCGTTCGCCGCGGCGCCCGCCGAGTGTCGTTCGTACACGGAGCTGCCGCCGCGCGCCCGTTCGCCCAGCAATCCCCGGACGGGTTCGCCGGAGTGGTGGCGGCTGCCGGCCACTCCGAGTGCAGCCGGCACGCTGAGCATGAACAGGGCTGCGGTGGCGTGAGAGGGTGGGTCGTATGAACCGGTTGGCTGGTATGACCTCGCCGTATCTGCTCCAGCACGCGGACAATCCGGTCGACTGGTGGCCCTGGTCGCCGGAGGCGTTCGAGGAGGCGCGGCGGCGGCAGGTGCCGGTGCTGCTGAGCGTCGGTTACGCCTCGTGCCACTGGTGCCATGTGATGGCCCGCGAGAGCTTCGAGGACGAGGCGACGGCGCGAGTGATGAACGCGCACTTCGTTTCCGTGAAGGTGGACCGCGAGGAGCGGCCGGACGTGGACGCCGTCTACATGGAGGCGGTGCAGGCGGCCACCGGACAGGGCGGCTGGCCGATGACCGTCTTCCTGACACCCGACGCCGAGCCGTTCTACTTCGGCACCTACTTCCCGCCCGCGCCGCGGCACGGCATGCCCTCCTTCCGGCAGGTGCTGGAGGGGGTGCGGACCGCCTGGCAGGACCGGCGTGACGAGGTCGCCGACGTGGCCTCCAGGATCAGTGCCGATCTCGCGGGCCGCAGCATCCGGCTGGGGGCGCCGCAGCCGCCGGGGGCGGAGGAGATGGGGGCCGCGCTGCTGGGGCTGACCAAGGACTTCGACGCGAGCCGCGGCGGCTTCGGCGGGGCGCCGAAGTTCCCGCCGTCGATGGTGCTGGAGTTCCTGCTGCGGCACCACGCCCGCACGGGTTCCGAGGGTGCGCTGCAGATGGTGCAGGCCACCTGTGAGGCGATGGCCCGGGGCGGTATCTACGACCAGCTCGGCGGCGGTTTCGCGCGCTACTCCGTGGACGCGGAGTGGGTCGTGCCGCACTTCGAGAAGATGCTGTACGACAACGCGCTGCTGTGCCGCGTGTACGCCCATCTGTGGCGGAGCACCGGGGATGAGCGGGCCCGCCGGATCGCGCTGGAGACCGCCGACTTCATGGTGCGTGAACTGGGCACCCAGCAGGGCGGTTTCGCCTCCGCGCTGGACGCGGACAGCGACGACGGGCAGGGCGGCCACGCCGAGGGCGCCTACTACGTGTGGACCCGCTCCCAGCTGACGGAGGTGCTCGGCGAGGACGACGCCGCACTGGCCGCCGACTGCTTCCGCGTCACCGAGGAGGGCACGTTCGAGCGCGGCGCCTCCGTGCTGCAACTGGCCGACCGGGACCGGCCGCTGGCCGACGCCGACCGTCTGGAATCGGTGCGGCGCAGGCTGCTGGAGGCCCGTGCGGCCCGGCCCCGGCCCGAGCGCGACGACAAGGTCGTCACCGCCTGGAACGGTCTGGCCGTCGCCGCGCTGGCCGAGACCGGCGCCTATTTCGAACGGCCCGATCTGGTGGAGGCGGCCACCACCGCCGCGCGGCTGCTCGCCGAGGTGCACACCGTCGAGGACGGCCGCCGGCTGCTGCGCACCTCGCGTGACGGCGTGCCCGGCACCAGCGCCGGGGTGCTGGAGGACTACGCGGATGTGGCCGAGGGCTATCTGACGCTGTACGCGGTCACCGGTGAGACGGACTGGCTGCACCGTGCGGGCGCCCTGCTCGACACGGTGCTGGAGCGGTTCGCCGGTGACGACGGCACGCTGTACGACACGGCCGACGACGCGGAGCGGCTGATCCGCCGCCCGCAGGACCCCACCGACAACGCGGTCCCCTCCGGCTGGAACGCCGCCGCCGGTGCCCTGCTGGCCTACGGCGCCTACACCGGTGAGCACCGCTACCGCCAGGCCGCCGAGCAGGCCCTGGGTGTGGTGCGCGAGCTCGCCGCCCGGGCGCCGCGGTTCCTGGGCTGGGGCCTGGCCGTGGGGGAGGCTTTGCTGGACGGGCCGCGCGAGGTGGCCGTGGTGGGCGAGCCGGAGGAGCGCGCCGCGCTGCACCGTACGGCGCTGCTGGCGACGGCGCCCGGCGCGGTCGTGGCCACCGGTGCGCCGGGGGAGACGTCGGTGCCGCTGCTGGAGGGCCGCGGCCGGGTCGAGGGGCGGCCCGCGGCCTATGTGTGCCGCGGTTTCGTGTGCGCGGCGCCCGTGACGGAGCCGGACGAGCTGGAGCGGGCCCTCGGCGACTGAGGGCCCCGCGTCCGGTCCGGCTGTCCCGCGCTCACAGGGTCAGGCCGCGCTCCAGGACGCCCAGGGCGCGGGTGACCAGGGTGTGCAGGGTGTCCAGGTCGCCGCTGAAGTCGGACTCGGACCAGCAGTAGAGGGCTTCCATCAGGGCGCCCAGCATGGCGCCGGTGACGATCCGCAGTTCCAGGTCGTCCTCGGGGCGCCCGGTGCGTTCCGCCAGGCTGCGGCGCAGCTGGCAGGCGGTGTCGGCGGAGTGCTCGCTCATCCGGCCGCGCAGCGCGGGCACCTGGCGGATGAGGCGGATGCGCTGGAAGATCTCGTCGGCCTCCGTCTGGTGGATGCGGGCCAGCGAGGCGTACAGCGCCTCGCGCAGCGCCGTGACGGGCGGCTCGCCGGCGGGCCGTTCTCCCAGGGCCTCCTCCAGCAGCGGGTCGTACTCGTCGGTCAGCACGATGTCTTCCTTGGTGGGGAAGTAGCGGAAGACAGTGCTGGGGGAGACCTCCGCCTCGTCGGCGATCTGGTCGACGGGGGTGGCGTCGTAGCCCTGTTCCTGGAAGAGGCGGTAGGCGGTCCTGCGGATGGCCTGGCGGGTCTGGATCTTCTTCCGCTCGCGCAGACCCAGCTTGGCCGGGGGAAGGTCCGCGTGGGCGGTGTCGTCGGCGGATTTGGTATGTGCGGGGGCCATGGATGTCATTGTCGGCCATGGCCCGGTGCGGGGCCATGCGCCGGACGCGTCCGAACGCCCGCGGGCGCGCTCGTGGGCTCCCCGGAACGGCCGAATGCCCGGGAGCCGCCGGACGGGCCGGACGGGCGGGCCGGGGACGGCCGGGCGGGTGGTCCGGGCCGGGGCCGGCACCGGGCGGGAGGGCGGGCGGCCCGCCCGCGGCCCGGACCGGACGTCCCCCGGGGTGAGGCAAAACACGGAGCGGCCTGTGGGCGGCGCCCGTAGGGTGGCGCTATGCAGGTCATCCAGTCGACGAAGCTCGCCAACGTCTGCTACGAGATCCGGGGCCCGGTCCTGGAGGAGGCGCAGCGGCTGGAGGCGGCGGGGCATCAGATCCTCAAGCTCAACACCGGCAATCCGGCGGCGTTCGGGTTCGACTGCCCGCCGGAGATCCTGGAGGACATGCTCCGCAACGTGGGCACGGCGCACGGCTACGGCGACGCCAAGGGCCTGCTGTCCGCGCGGCGCGCGGTGATGCAGCACTACCAGAAGCTGGGCATCGAACTGTCCGTCGAGGACGTCTACCTGGGCAACGGGGTCTCCGAGCTGATCCAGATGTCCATGCAGGCGCTGCTGGACGACGGCGACGAGGTGCTGGTGCCCGCCCCGGACTATCCGCTGTGGACGGCCTCCGTCTCGCTGGCGGGCGGTACCGCCGTGCACTACCGCTGCGACGAGCAGTCCGACTGGATGCCGGATCTGGCCGATGTCGAGCGCAAGGTCACCGACCGTACGAAGGCGCTCGTCATCATCAACCCGAACAACCCCACGGGCGCGGTCTACGACGAAGAGGTCCTGCGGGGGCTGACCGACATCGCGCGGCGGCACGGGCTGGTGGTGTGCTCGGACGAGATCTACGACAAGATCCTCTACGACGGTGCCACGCACACCCCCACCACGCTGATCGCCCCCGACCTGCTGACCTTGACGTTCAACGGGCTGTCCAAGTCCTACCGGGTGGCCGGCTACCGCAGCGGCTGGCTGGCGGTGTGCGGTCCCAAGGCGCACGCGGGCAGCTACATCGAGGGGCTGACGATCCTCGCGAACATGCGGCTGTGCGCGAATGTGCCGGCGCAGCACGCGGTCGCCGCCGCGCTGGGCGGCCGGCAGTCCATCGAGGATCTTGTGCTGCCGGGCGGCAGGCTCTGCGAGCAGCGGGATGCCGCCTACGACCTGCTCACTCAGATCCCCGGCGTGACGTGTGTGCGGCCCAAGGGGGCCATCTACGCGTTCCCGCGGCTCGACCCGAAGGTCTACAAGATCAAGGACGACCGGCAGATGGTGATCGATCTGCTCCGCAGCGAGAAGATCATGATCGTGCACGGTACGGGTTTCAACTGGCCCGAGCCCGACCACTTCCGTATCGTCAACCTGCCCGCCGTCGACGAGTTGCGCGACGCGGTGACGCGGATCGGCCGCTTCCTGGACGGCTACGGGCAGCCGTGACCGTTCGGTGAATGCGGGCCAAGTTTAGACGCCGTCTAAGTTAGGATGGCTTCCTGAACGCATCAGGAGGCCATCCATGTACGAACCGATCCGCACCAAGTCGGTCCACACCGTGGCCGAGAACGTCCACCGGGGCACGCTGCCCCGGCGTTCCCGCGAGGAAGAGCTCGACATCCGCCTCGCCGGGCACCTGACCGCGCTCCTGACCGTGACCGACGAGCTGCGCGCCCTGACGCCCTCCGCATCCCTGGAGACGGCGGCCGTGGAGCTGGCCGCCCATGCGACCCGGCTCGCCGGCGGGCGCGCACCCCTGCGCGCGGAGCCCTCCGCCCCGCGGAACGACCCCGCGCACCTCGCCTCCCTGCACGCGAGGGCCCGCACCCTCGCCGGCACGGCGCTGGCCGTCGCCACCTCCCGCGGCGACGAGGCCGTCGCCGCGCTGATGACCGAGCGTCTGGCCGCCCACGAGGGGGCCCTCGTCCCGGCGTGAGGCACCGCGCGGCGCCCTTACGGCGTACGCGCTGTGCGCCGGCCGAGGACGGGGGGACAGCGACCCGTCCACGGCCGGCGCGCCGCCGTCAGCCCAGGCGGTCCACCAGGGCGCGGTACTCGTCCCAGAGCGCCTGCGGGGTGTGGCTGCCGAAGGTCTCCAGGTGGCCGGGGATCAGCGCCGCCTCCTCGCGCCAGACCTCGCGGTCCACCTCCAGGATGAAGTCCAGCTCCGCCTCCGACAGGCCGAGCCCCTCGGTGTCCAGGTCCTCCTTGCGCGGCAGGACGCCGATGGGCGTCTCCACGCCCTCCGCCTGGCCGTTCAGCCGCTGGACGATCCACTTCAGGACGCGGCTGTTCTCGCCGAACCCGGGCCAGACGAAGCGGCCCTTCTCGTCCTTCTTGAACCAGTTGACGTAGTAGATCTTCGGCAGCTTGGCCGGGTCGGCACCCTCGCCCACCTCAAGCCAGTGCGCGAAGTAGTCGCCCATGTTGTAGCCGCAGAACGGCAGCATGGCGAACGGGTCGCGGCGCAGCTCGCCCACCTTGCCCTCGGCGGCGGCGGTCTTCTCGCTGGCGACGTTGGCGCCGAGGAAGACGCCGTGCTGCCAGTCGAAGGATTCGGTCACCAGCGGTACGGCGGTGGCGCGGCGCCCGCCGAAGAGGATCGCGGAGATCGGCACACCGCGCGGGTCCTCCCACTCGGGGGCGATGATCGGGCACTGGCCGGCCGGGACGGTGAAGCGGGCGTTGGGGTGGGCGGCCGGGGTGCCGGACTCGGGCGTCCAGTCGTTGCCCTTCCAGTCCGTGAGGTGCGCGGGCGGCTCCTCCGTCATGCCCTCCCACCACACGTCGCCGTCGTCGGTGAGCGCGACGTTGGTGAAGACCGCGTTGCCCCACAGGGTCTTCATGGCGTTGGCGTTGGTGTCCTCGCCGGTGCCGGGGGCGACGCCGAAGAAGCCGGCCTCCGGGTTGATGGCGTACAGCCGGCCGTCCTCGCCGAACCGCATCCAGGCGATGTCGTCGCCGATCGTCTCCACCGTCCAGCCGGGGATGGTGGGCTGGAGCATCGCCAGGTTCGTCTTGCCGCAGGCCGAGGGGAAGGCGGCGGCCACGTACTTGGCCTCACCGCGCGGCGGGGTGAGCTTGAGGACCAGCATGTGCTCGGCGAGCCAGCCCTCGTCGCGGGCCATCACCGAGGCGATGCGCAGCGCGTAGCACTTCTTGCCGAGCAGCGCGTTGCCGCCGTAGCCGGAGCCGTACGACCAGATCTCGCGGGTCTCGGGGAAGTGGGAGATGTACTTGGTGGAGTTGCACGGCCACGGCACGTCCTGCTCGCCCTCGGCGAGCGGGGCGCCGACGCTGTGCACGGCCTTGACGAAGAAGCCGTCCTCGCCCAGTTCGTCCAGCACGGCCTGCCCCATGCGCGTCATCGTGCGCATGGAGACGGCGACGTACGCGGAGTCGGTGATCTCCACGCCGAGCGCGGAGAGCGGGGAGCCCAGCGGGCCCATGCAGAAGGGGACGACGTACATGGTGCGCCCGCGCATCGAACCGCGGAAGATGCCCTGTTCCCCGGCGAAGATCTCCTTCATCTCCGCGGGGTCCTTCCAGTGGTTCGTGGGGCCCGCGTCCTCCTCCTTCTCGGAGCAGATGAACGTGCGGTCCTCGACCCGTGCCACGTCGGTGGGGTCGGAGGCCGCGTAGTAGGAGTGCGGGCGTTTGACCGGGTCGAGCTTCTTGAAGGTTCCCTTGGCGACCAGTTCTTCGCACAGACGGTCGTACTCGGCCTCGGAGCCGTCGCACCACACGACGCGGTCGGGCTGGGTGAGCTCGGCGATGCTCTCGACCCAGGAGAGCAGTTCCCGGTGCCGGGTGGGGGCTGACGCGGAAGAGGGGTTCGAGGGGGTGGGAGCCGCAATGCTGCGCGCCACGATCGCTCCAGACGTTGAGGGTTTTGTTCTGCTGTCAGCGCGCCCCTTGGGGGCCGCGACCCGGATGCTTTCGTGGCAGTGGGTCTTTCTCGCTCATCCGGTGCCGCTTGTGCTCATCTGATCATGCGCGCGCACAGGGGTGCATGTCCAGATGGAATGTGTGTGTCCATGGCCACGCCGCGTCATCCGCGCAGCTCGCCGCCCGGATGCGGCGACGCAACCTACGGGGCCGTAAGTCCAGGTCCGGGCCGTGGTTACGATGGCGCGATGAACGACTCCGCGTTCCCGCCCCCGGAGCCCACCGTCCCCACCACCGCCGCCAAACTCTCCGCCTCCGCGCACAACGCGGCACAGGTGATCAAGCCCAAGCTGCGCGGCTGGCTGCACGCGGGGATGTTCCCCGCCGTCCTCGTCTCCGGCATGTTCCTGACCGCCCTCGCGGGCAGCACGCGCGGCCGGATCGCGTGCGCCGTCTACACCCTGACGGCGTGTCTGCTGTTCGGGATCAGCGCCCTCTACCACCGCGGCAACTGGAGCCCCCGCGTCAACGCGGTGCTGCGGCGCCTCGACCACGCCAACATCTTCCTGATCATCGCGGGCACCTACACACCGCTGACGATCCTGCTGCTGCCCGACGGGCGCGGCGACCTGCTGCTGTGGGGCGTGTGGATCGCCGCGGCCCTCGGCATCGCCTTCCGCGTCCTGTGGGTGGGCGCACCCCGCTGGCTCTACACGCCCTGCTACATCGCCATGGGGTGGGCCGCCGTCTTCTTCCTGCCCGACTTCCTGCGCACCGGAGGCATCGCCGTCCTGGTGTGCGTCCTGGTCGGCGGCCTCCTCTACAGCGTGGGCGGCGTCGTCTACGGCATCAAACGCCCCAACCCCTCACCCCGCTGGTTCGGGTTCCACGAGGTCTTCCACTCCCTCACGCTGGCCGCGTTCGCGGTCCACTACGTGGGGATCTCCCTCGTGGCCTATCAGCACGCCTGACGCCGTACCGCCCGGCCGGCCAGCACATCCGTGCGGCGCCCGTCCTCGATGACGGGACGGCCGGCCACCAGCACGTGCGGGATGCCCGTGGGCAGGGCGCGCGGCGCCTCGAAGGTGGAGCCAGCCGCGACCGTCTCCGGGTCGAAGACCACCAGGTCCGCCATATAGCCCTCGCGCACCAGGCCGCGGTCGGGCAGCCGCAGCCGGGCCGCCGGCCGGCCGGACAGGTGGGCGACGCACTCCTCCAGCGAGAGCACCCCCAACTCGCGTACGTAGCGGCCCAGGTACTGCGGGAACGTGCCGTACGCGCGCGGGTGCGGCTTCGCGCCCTGGAGGATGCCGTCGCTCCCGCCGGTGTGCACCCGGTGCTGCATGATCGCCCGGACGTTCTCCTCGTGCCCCACGTGCTGGAGGATCGTGGAGCCCAGCCGGTCCTCGGTCAGCAGCCGGTGGGCCGTCACCCACGGCTCCTCGCCCCTGGCCGCCGCCGACTCGGCGACCGTGGCGCCCACGTACGAGGCCAGGGCCGGATTGCTCACGCCGGAGATCTCGATGGCGTCCCACTCGATCGGCACCCCGTGGCAGCCGTCGGCGCCCTCCACCTCCATCACGTGCCGGATGCGGGCCGCCGTCGCCGGATCGGCCAGCCGCGCCAGTGTCGCCTCCGGGCCGCCCTCGTTCGCCCAGCTCGGCAGCATGGCGACAAGCGTGGTGCAGCCCGGCGTGTAGGGGTAGGTGTCGAGGGTGATGTCGGCGCCCTCCTCCAGCGCCGCGTCCAGCAGCGCCAGCAGTTCGGGCGCCCGGCCCTTGTTCACCCCGAAGTTCATGGTGGCGTGCGCCAGGTGCAGTGCGCAGCCGGCCTCGCGGGTGAGGGCCACCATCTCGGCGTACGCCTCCAGCGCCCCGGCCCCATAGGAGCGGTGGTGCGGGCAGTAGTAGCCGCCGTAGGAGGCCACCACCCGGCACAGCTGGGTCAGTTCCGCGTCGGAGGCGTACATGCCGGGGGTGTAGGTGAGGCCCGACGACATGCCCATCGCGCCCTGTTCCATGCCCTCGGCGACCAGCCGCTTCATGGTGGCCAGTTCGTCGTCCGTGGCCGGGCGGTCGTCCCAGCCCATGGCGAGCATCCTCACGCTGCCCTGCGGGATCAGATAGGCGGCGTTGACGGCCGTGCCCTGGCGGTCGATCCGGTCCAGGTAGCCGCCCACCGTGCGCCAGTCGAAGTCGATGTCGGAGCCGTCACCGTTCCAGCCGGTGATCGCCTCCCGGACGGCGGCCAGCGTCGTCTCGTCGGTGGGCGCGTACGACAGCCCGTCCTGTCCCAGGACCTCCAGCGTCACCCCCTGCGCGGCCTTCGCCGAGTGGTCCGCGTCGCGCAGGATCGCCAGGTCCGAGTGGGCGTGCATGTCGATGAAGCCCGGCGCCAGGACCCGGCCGTCGGCGTCGAGGGTGCGGGTGCCGCTCGGGCGGGGCGTGCCCTCGCGGCAGATCTGCGCGATACGGCCGTCGCGGACGGCGACGTCCGCGCGGTAGGAGGGGCCGCCCGTGCCGTCGATGACGCGGGCGTCGCGGATGACCAGGTCCATGGGTGCGTGCCTTTCCGGGATACCGGTGGGGTGGCTCCGGCCCCTGCCCGCCCCTCCGCATCCCGGCCCGGGAAGGGAGGGGCCGACGGTGGGGGACCGGCGCCCCCCGGGTGCCGTGCCGCCGCCGTGCGGGCGCCCCGGCGGCGCTGCTGCGGCCTGCCGGGCGCCCGTACGACGGGGAGCGGGGCACGCGCCCCGGTGCGGGGGAGGGGCGGGGCGGGGGTCAGAAGAAGGTGCGGATCAGATCGGT
>Ga0164243_10015949_pt1 | contig 10347 bp, 8 predicted proteins | sample OricompcompostOP_FD_108781 | JGI IMG/M metagenome (GOLD analysis project Ga0164243, IMG submission 108781) | Organic Plus compost microbial communities from Emeryville, California, USA - Original compost - Organic plus compost (OP) | ecosystem: Engineered > Solid waste > Mixed feedstock >... | reverse complement strand
CGCCCGAGCGGTGGAGGTCCTCCATGTAGAACCGGCCGGAGGGCTTGAGGTCGACCAGCAGGGGGATCTGGCGTCCCAGCGTGTCGAAGTCGGCGAGCGAGAGGTCGACGCCGGCCCGGCGGGCCACGGCGACCATGTGCACGAGGGCGTTGGTGGATCCACCGAGGGCGGCGAGGACCTTCACGGCGTTGTGGAACGCCTCGGTCGTGAGGATCGAGCGGGGGAGCGGGCCACCCTCGCGCGCCATCTCGACGATCCGCCGGCCGGTGGCGGCGCCGTGGCGAAGGCGCTCGCCGCTCGCGGCCGGCGGCGTCGCGCCGCCGGGCAGCATCATGCCGAGCGTCTCCGTCATGCACGCCATGGTCGAGGCCGTGCCCATCACCGCGCACGTGCCGGCGGTCGTCACGAGCTCGCTGCGCGCCTCGGTGATCTCCTCGGTCGTCAGCGTGCCGCCGCGGTGCTCGCCCCAGAGGCGCCGGCAGTCGGTGCACGCACCCAGGCGCTGACCCCGCCAGCTCCCGGTCATCATGGGACCGACGACCTCGAGCAGGACCGGCTTCTCCGACGATGCCGCCGCCATGAGCTGTGCGGGCACGGTCTTGTCGCATCCGCCGAGCAGCACCGCGCCGTCCATCGGCAAGGCGCGCACCATCTCCTCGGTGTCCATCGCCATCAGGTTGCGATAGAGCATCGAGGTGGGGGAGGTGAGGATCTCGCCGAGGGAGATGGTGGGGAAGTCCATCGGCAGGCCGCCCGCCTCCAAGACGCCGCGGCGCACCGCCTGGAGCAGCGCCGGCATGTCCCGGTGGCAGGTGTTGAAGCTGGAGCTGGTGACCGCGATGCCGATGATCGGCCGGTCGAGGTCGACGTCGTCGTAGCCGCTGGAGGCGAGGAACGCCCGGCGCAGGAAGCGGCTGAAGCCGTCGTCGCCGTAGTTGGTGCGGAACCTGTCGATGGCGGAGCTGTAGGAGCTCTCGGGGCTCTCGGGGCTCTCGGGGCTCTCGGGGCTGTCGGGGCTCTCGGGGCTGTCGAGGCGGTAGGAGTCGGTCACGGGTCTCTCTCGCGCAGGTGTCATGGAGGAGTGATCAGTCGATGAGCGGCATCGCCAGGGGGCGCATCGGCGCTCCGGTGGCGCCGCGGATCTTGAGGCAGGCGCCGACGAAGGCGAACTCGTGCAGCTCCCGGGCGGCCAGCTCCTCGCAGTCGACCAGCTCCATGATCGGAACGCCGGCCTCGCCGAGGAGATAGGTGTGCACGACCTGCCAGTTCTCGGGGTCGGCGGCCGGCATCTGCTCCAGAGCGGAGTTGTCGCCGCCGATCACCGACGCGCCCGCGCGCGCCAGCCAGGTCGCGCCGTCGAGGTTGAGCCCGGGACTGTTGTCGATGTACGCGTCGGCGTCGGGCCAGCGGCGCATCCGGCCGGTCCGGACCAGGGCGATGTCGCCCACCCGGAACTCGACCTGCTGGCGCTCGAGGCAGGCGGCCAGGTCGGCGCCGGTGATGCCGTAGTTGTCCGGGAGGGCGTCCACGCCGTGCAGGGCGGCGACATCGAAGAGCACACCCCGGCCGATGATGGGCGGGATCCGGTCGGCCCCGCACTTGACCCAGTGCCGCGAGCTGAGGTGCTGGGCGGCGTTGAAGCCGTTCCAGATCTCGCCGCGGTAGCCGAAGTGGTTGAGCGTGTCGATGTGGGTGCCGGTGTGGGTGTACATCGACACGGCGTCGCCGGAGTAGGCGACCAGCTCGTTCTGCTCGGCGCCGGCTCCGGTCAGGTCGTCGATCCGGGTGCCGCCGGGTGTGTGGGTCATCCACTGCTGGAACGGCGGGTCGCCGGCCTTCACCCACGACGGCATGCCCATGAACATGTCGACCGACAAGTCGATGGCCGCGGCCGCGTCGCTGCGTCGTACGACGTCTCGTGCGACGTCCGGCGAGATGAGGTTGAGCATGCCGATCTCGTCGTCGGGCCCGAACGGGCTGCGCGAGATCTCACGGAAGCGGGCGGCGTGCGCGGCGATCCGGCGTCGCGTCTCCTCGGTGATGAACTGCGGTCCGCACATGGGGTCCTCCTCAGCGGCGATCGGCGGGTCGAGTGAGCTCGGCGTACAGCTCGGGCCGTCGGCTGCCGAAGACCGACAGCTCGTACTCCCCGGGGACGACGACGAGATCCTTGCGGCGTGCGACGTCGAGGTCGAGCTCCACGGCGATGGTCACGTCCGGTTCGTGGCCCGCGTCGGCGAGTACGGCGGCGTCGGGACCGAGGATCTGGCTGCGACCGAGGAACCGGGTTCCGTTCTCCTCGTCGGCGCGGTCCGCCACGGCGACGTACACCAGGTTCTCCAGGGCGCGCGCCCGGGGCAGGTGATCGGCGATCACGGTCGCCGAGGCCGGCCAGTTGGTGGGGACGGCGATGATCTCGGCGCCCTGGAGGGCGAGCTCGCGGGCGGACTCGGGGAAGCGCAGGTCGAAGCAGATCATCGTGCCGATGCGGCCGACGGGCGTCGCGACGACCCGCGGCTCGTCGCCGGGCCCGGGGGTGACGAATCGGTCGGCGCCGAGGAAGGGCAGGTGCTGCTTGCGATAGCGACCCAGGACGCCGCCGGGTCCCAGGGTGAGCGCGGTGTTGTAGAGACGCTCGCCGTCGCGCTCGAGCAGCCCGATCACGACGTGGACGCCGTGCCGGTCGCAGGCGCCGGCCAGCTCGGTGACGACCGGGTCGCTCGCCGAGATGGCGGCCGACCAGGCCTGCTCGCGAGTGGCGAACATGTAGCCGCTCAGGTAGCACTCCGGGAAGACGAGCAGCTCGATGCCGCGCGCGGCGGCGGCGGCGATCTCGGCGCGGGCGGCGGCCGCGTTGCCGGCGACGTCGCCGAGCGTCGCGCCGCGCTGAGCGACGCCGACACGGGTCCGCGCCGGCTGTCGGTGGTGGTCCACGAGGGCCTCCTTCACCTGGTCGTGTCATTGGACCGTTTCATGCTGCATGCAGCATGTCAATATGCGTGCAGGTGTTGACATGCTGCATGCAGCATGGAACTGTCCCGGTCGTCGAAGGGAGAGTTCTGTGACTCAGACAACGATCGTCACCGGGGCCGCGAGCGGGATCGGGGCGGCCACGGCGGCGCTGCTGTCGGCCCGCGGCCACCGGCTCCTGCTGCTGGACGCCGACGCGGCCGTGCTCGAGGTGGCCGCCGGTCTGGGGGAGTCAGCCACCGCCCGTGTGGCCGACGTGTCCCGCGAGGAGGAGGTGCGCGCCGCCGTGGCGCAGGCCGTCGATCGGTGGGACACGCTGACCGGCCTGGTGAACTGCGCCGCGACCATGACGACCGGCCCGGTCGCCGAGACATCGCTCGACGACTGGAACCGGGTGATGGCGGTCAACGCGACCGGGACCTTCCTCCTGGCCAAGCACGCGATCCGGGAGTTCCTGCGGGCGTCCGGCGGCTCGATCGTGAACCTGTCGTCGATCTCCGGGCGCGTCGGCCTGCCCGACCAGCCGGCGTACTGCGCGTCCAAGGGCGCGGTGACACAGCTCAGCCGGCAGATCGCCGCCGAGTACGGCGCGCGCGGGATCCGCTGCAATGTCGTCAGCCCCGGTTCGGTGGAGACCCCGCAGCTGCGGCGCTACCTCGCAGCCCAAGACGACCCGCGGGCCGCCGAGCGCGCCCTGGTCGAGGCTCACCCCGTGCGTCGCATCGCAGCGCCCGAGGAGATCGCGGCCACGATCGCGTTCGTGCTCGGACCGGAGGCCAGCTTCATCAACGGCGCCGACATCGCCGCCGACGGCGGCTACACGGCGGTCTGAGCGATGACCGAGCACGCCACGCCCACCGCCCCCGAGTCCGTCGCCGCTCCGGCCGGCCCCGTCACGCCGCGTGGCCGGCGCCGGACCAACGCGATGCGCAGCCCGTTCACGACCATCTGGGTGATCACCGCCCTGCTCTTCCTCATCAGCCCGATCCTGGCTCCGGGCAGCCTGTCGTCGTCCTCGCTCGGCGCCATGCTGCCGTTCGCCGCGATCTTGGCGCTCGCCTCCGTGGGGCAGACGCTCGTCGTCGCCCAGGGCGGCATCGACCTCTCGGTCCCCGGCGCCATGGCGCTGGCGGCGATCTTCGTGACGAAGGTCCCCGAGCAGACCGGCCTGCCCTTGCCGGCCGCCGTCGCGCTGGGCCTCGTCGTCGGGCTCGTCGGCGGCGCGCTGATGGGGCTGATCGTGGTCCGCTTCGCGATCGCGGCGTTCGTGGTCTCGCTGGCGCTCAACTCGATCCTCATCGGGGTCGTGCTGGCGATCTCCGACGGCTTCCCCGGAACGGCGGACGCCGCCTTCTCCTCCTTCGCCGTCGGCAAGCTCGCCGGCGTGCAGCACCTGGTGATCATCGCGATCGCGGTCGTGGCCCTCATGGAGTGGGCGCGACGGCGCACGGTCGTCGGGCGGCGCTTCCTCTCGACCGGCGCGGGCCCCGCCGCCGCGCGCCTGCTGGGCCTGCGGGTCCAGGCCTACCAGGTCGCGGCGTACGCGGTCGCCGGGCTGTTCTACGCCCTGGCCGGGCTGCTGCTGGCCGGCTACCTGCGCACGCCCGACCTGCTCTTGGGCAACACCTATCAGCTGTCCACGATCGCCGCGGTCGCGCTCGGCGGCAGCCTGCTGACGGGCGGCGTGGCGAGTGCCGCCGCGACCGGTGCGGCCGCGCTCTTCCTCACCCAGCTCAACCAGATCGTGCTGGCCGCCGGAGCCTCGACCGCGATCCAGCTGCTGACCCAGGCGCTCGTGCTCGCGCTCGCGGTCCTCAGTGGTCGCGTCCCGCTCGGCCGGCTGATCGGCCGCCGGCGACCGGCGCCGTCGTCCTGACCGCTCGCCGGGGCCGCCCGGACCCGTCTCGATCCCTCCCATCACATCCCACCCAGGAGAAACACCATGAACGCCCTGTCCAGAGTCGGCGGCGTCGCAGCGCTCGCCGTCGCCCTGTCCGCCCTCGCCGCCTGCGCACCCTCTTCGTCGGAGTCCGGCAGCGACTCGGACCTGACCGAGGTCTACAGCGACGAGGCCCGCGTCGGCGAGGTGTCCGAGCTGCGCGAGATCACCGAGTTCTGCGGTGACCGGCCGCTCAAGGTCGCGCTGGCCGACGGCACCGGGGACAACGCGTGGCGCAAGACCGCGCGCGCCGAGTTCGAGGACGAGGCCGCGAAGTGTCCCAACCTGACCGTGCTGCCCTACTCCGACGCGCAGAACAACCCGCAGAAGGCGATCAGCGACATCAAGAGCCTGGTCGCCAAGGGAGTCGACGCGATCGTCGTGTTCGCCGACGCGGGCGAGGCGCTCCTGCCCACCCTGAGGGAGGCGACCGAGGCCGGGGTGACGGTGGTTCCCTGGACGGCGAACCCGGGAGGCGAGCCGGGCAAGGACTACGCCACCTTCGTCGGGCACAACACCGTGAACGACGGCCGCACGTGGGCGCGGTGGACCTGTGAGCACCTCGGCGAGGAGGGCGGCAACGTCATCTTCCTGGGCGGCACGCCCGGCAACACCCAGAGCATCACGGAGATGGAGGGCATCGAGGCCGAGCTCGAGGAGAACAGCGCGTGCGCCGATGTCACGCTGCTGAACTCGCCGGGCAAGCCGATCGACACCAACTGGAACCCCGCCCAGACGCAGAAGGTGGTGTCCGGGCTGCTCACCAAGTATCCCGACATCGACGCGGTCATCACCGACTCCGGTGACGGCTCGCTGGGCGGGATCCGGGCGTTCAAGGCGGCCGGACGCAAGCTCCCGCTGTGGACGGCCAACGACCTCAACGGGTTCGGGTGTGCCTGGACCGAGGAGCACGCGTCGCAGCCGGACTTCAACGTCCAGACGGTGTCCAGTCGCACGTGGATCGTGCGGCTCGCGCTCCGCAAGGCCGTCGCGGCCGAGCAGGGCATCGAGAACGACGAGCCCGCGATCATCAACATCCCGGTGTACGAGGACAGCTTCGACCCGCAGAAGCAGCCGACATGCGATCCCGCGCTGCCCAGCAGCGCGATCACCTCGGCCGAGCTGGACGACGCCCAGCTGAGCCGCCTGTTCAACTGATGCCGCCGCGGGCGGGCGAGCCCGGAGGGTGCGCCCGTCCCGGTCCGGCTGCGCGGAGGAGACCTTGATGAATGCAGCGAACGTCCGGCTCGCGATGACCGGTGTGACCAAGCGGTATCCCGGTGTGACCGCTCTCGACGACGTCAGCTTCGACGTGGTCGCCGGCGAGGTGCACGCGCTCGTGGGCGGCAACGGCGCCGGGAAGTCCACGCTGATGGCCGTCGCCTCGGGCGCCGTGGTCCCCGACGACGGCACCGTGGAGATCGGCGGACACCGCCTCGCCCGGGTGAGTCCCGTGGCCGCGCGCGAGCACGGGCTGGCGATCGCCTTCCAGCACCCTGCGCTCCTGCCCGACCTGACGGTGACCGAGAACCTGCTGCTGTCGGTTCCCGAGGCCCGCCGCCCGGGCTTCCGAGACGCTCGCGCGTGGGCGCGCGAGCAGCTGCTGCCGATGGGCATGCCGATCGACCCTGGTGCCCGGGTCGCCACCCTCACGCTCGCGGAGAAGCAGGCGGTGGAGATCTGCGGCGCCCTGGCCTGCCGGCCGGACGTGATGATCTTCGACGAGCCCACCGAGCCCTTCATGGCCGAGGAGACCGAGCGGCTCTTCGCCGTGATCCGCGCCCTGACCGCTCAGGGCGTCGGGGTCGTCTACATCTCCCACCGGCTGCCCGACGTGCTCGCGCTGGCCGACCGGATCACCGTGCTGCGCGACGGACGAACGCGCGGCACCTTCGACGCCGCGGACGTCACCGAGGACCAGATCGTCACGCGGGTGGCCGGCCGGACCGTCGAGGCGCTCTTCGCCGACCGCGCCGACGATCCCGGCGAGTCCGTGCTGAGCGCCGAGATCAGCGCCGACGGGCTCGAGCCGACCCGCCTGACGCTGGGGCGCCACGAGATCGTCGGGCTCGCCGGTGTGGAGGGCAACGGGCAGCGGACGTTCATCCGGGCGCTCGGGGGAGCGGTCGACTCCCGCGCCACGGTGAGCGTCGGTGGCACGACGGCGGACCTGTCCTCGCCGCGGACCGCCCGCGAGGCGGGCATCGTGCTGATGCCCCAGGAGCGCCCGGTGGAGGGCGTGACGATGATCCACTCCATCCGCGACAACCTCGCCGTGGCCGCCACGGCGACCACCGCCCGGGCCGGCGTCATCTCGCCGGCGAGGGAGCGATCGCTGGTCGCGCGCGAGGTCGAGGACCTGGGGGTGAAGGCCGCGTCTCCCGACGTGGCCGTCGCCACCTTGTCCGGCGGGAACCAACAGAAGGTCTCCCTCGGCCGGGCGCTGCTCTCGCACCCTCAGGTGCTCCTGTGCGACGAGCCGACCCAGGGCATCGACGTCGGCGTCCGCTCGGACATCTACCACCGCCTGCGCGCCAACGCACGAGCCGGCGTGCCCGTGGTCGTGCTGAGCTCCGACAACGTCGAGCTGGCCGGACTCTGCGACCGGGTGCTCGTCTTCTCCCGCGGCCGCGTCGTCAAGGAGCTGGTCGGTGACGAGATCGACGACCACAGCATCACCGCCGCATCCCTGACAGCGGACGGTGCGGCGCACGCCGTACCCGAGGGCGAGCGGTCGTCCGGGCGCCGGACCTCGCGCCTCACTCGCCTGCTGGGCAGCGAGCAGGGGCCGAGCCTGTTCCTGCTGATCGCCGCGCTCGCCCTCGTCGTCGCCGGCGGGGTGCGGGGCGAGAACTTCCTGTCGAGCTTCAACATCACGAGCACGCTCACGCTCCTCGCGCCGGTCCTCTTCCTTGCGGCCGGCCAGCTGCTGGTCATGCTGACCGGCGGGATCGACCTGTCGGTCGGCCCGCTCAGTGGCTCGCTGGTGGTGATCGGCTCGTTCTACCTCGGCTCCGACCTCGCGCCGGCCTGGTGGGCCTTCGGGCTGGCGCTGATGGCCGTCACCGCCGCCCTGTGCGGGAGCGTCAACGGCTTGATGGTCAGTCTCGGCCGCGTCTCGCCGGTCGTGGCGACGCTCATCACCTACATGGCCCTCCAAGGCCTGTCGCTGTCGCTGCGCGACACCCCGGGCGGGACCATCGCCCCCGCGGTGACCGATGCGATCAACACCCGCGTCGGTCCGGTCCCGGTAGCGGTCATCGTGGGCGTCGCGGTCCTGCTGGGCCTCGAGGCCTGGTCGCGTCGCCGGCGCTCCGGGCTGTGGCTGCGGGGGATGGGATCCGACGACGCCGCCGCCCACCGTCGAGGCGTCCCGGTCCGCCGGGTCCAGGTGCTCGCCTACGTCGCCTGCTCGCTGCTCACCTTTCTCGGCTCGCTGCTGCTCCTCGCCCAGATCGGTGTGGGGGACCCCACCGCGGGCACGTCGTACACGTTGGCCAGCATCACCGCCGTCGTGCTGGGCGGCGCGTCCATCTTCGGCGGTCGAGGCAGCTTCGTCGGCGTACTGTGCGGGGTCGTCCTGCTCCAGGTCACGACCAGCACGGCGTCCTTCGTCGGGATGTCGCAGGCGTGGCAGTACTGGCTTCCGGGCGCGATGGCGCTGGTCGCCACGGCGATGTTCGCCGAGGCCCAGCGACGCAGCCGCCGCGGCGCCGTCCGGGCGGCCTGAGCCCGCACACCGAGTCGGGCGGTCTCCGCTTCGTCAGCGGATCTCCCGCTCCGGGTGGGCGCCGATCAGCCGGTCGCAGACGGCGTTCATCACGCGGCCGAGGGCCAGCAGATCCTCGCGCTCGACGAGGTCCACGAGCGAGTGCCGCACCGTCTCGACGTGGTCGGGGGCGGCCCCGACCAGGGTGGCATGACCGGCGTCGGTCAGCCGGCAGTCGACGCCCCGGCCGTCCTCGGGCGACTCCTCGCGGACGACGAGGCCGGCGCGCTCCATGCGCTTGACGGTGTGGGTGACTCGGCTCCGGCTGTGCGCGAGGGCGGCGGCGAGCTGCGCCATGCGCAGCGTCCCGTCGGCCTCGGAGAGCCGGACCAGGATCTCGTACTCGACCGCCGAGAGACCGTGCTCGCGGCGCAGGTCCTCGTCGAGGCGGTCGAGCAGCAGGGTGGTGCCGAGAAGGAACGAGCGCCAGGCGCGCTGCTCCTCCGCGTCGAGCCAGCGCGGCTCGTGGCCGTTCGCCACGGGTGCAGCGCTCTCGTCAGTCACCGCGTCAGTCTAAGTCTCGCCGCATCAGGACCCGGGGATGCCCGCTGAGCACCGACGTGGTGTCGGCGGCGTACCGGAAGCCGGCGGCCTCGAAGTTGGCGCGCAGGCCGGCGTAGGCCATCGTGAGGTCGACCTTCGCGCCCCGGTTGTCGAGCGGGTAGGCCTCGACCGCCGGCGCTCCCTGGTCGCGGGCGAAGTCGACCGCTCCGCGGATGAGGGCGTGGGAGATGCCCCGGCCACGATGCCCGGGCCGGACCCTGATGCACCACAGCGACCACACCGGAAGGTCGTCGAGGTGAGGGATCTTGCGGTTGCGGGCGAAGGTCGTCGCGGAGCGGGGTGCCACAGCCGCCCAGCCGACCGGTACGTCGCCGTCGTACGCCAGGACGCCGAGGGGGCCGTCCTCGAGCAGCCGCGCGACGTACGCGCCTCGCTCCGGTCCGCGCATCGCGTTGTTGACCGTCGAGGGAACCCGGTAGCTCAGGCACCAGCAGACGCTGGCGTCGTCCCGTCGGGGCCCGACCAGGGCCCTCACGTCCTCGAACACGGCGGCCGGCCGCACCTCGATGCTCATGTCGGGCAGGCTACGGTCCGGAACCGACACCGGCCCGGCTCGTCACGACGAGCCGGGCCGGTGTCGGGCCGGTGAACCGGGCGGTTCAGCCGGGCGGGTCGCTCAGCTGAGGCGCTCCAGGATCATCGCCATGCCCTGGCCGCCGCCGACGCACATGGTGATCAGGCCCGTGCTCTTGTCGTGCCACTGCAACGAGTTGAGCATGGTGTTCTGCAGGCGGGCCCCGGTCATGCCGAAGGGGTGGCCGACGGCGATGGCGCCGCCGTTGACGTTGAGCTTCTCGAGCGGGATGCCGAGGTCCTCCGCGGACGGCAGGACCTGGGCGGCGAACGCCTCGTTGATCTCGGCAAGGTCGATGTCGTCAATCGTCATGCCGGCGTACTTCAGGGCGTTGCGGGTCGCCTCGACCGGGCCGAGGCCCATGATCTCGGGGGAGAGGCCCGAGACACCGGTCGACACGATCCGGGCGAGCGGCGTCAGCCCGAGCTCGGCCGCCTTCGTGTCGGACATGATGACGACCGCCGCGGCGCCGTCGTTGAGGGGGCAGCAGTTGCCGGCCGTGACCACGCCGTCGGGGCGGAAGACCGGCTG
>Ga0164243_10015947_pt1 | contig 10347 bp, 8 predicted proteins | sample OricompcompostOP_FD_108781 | JGI IMG/M metagenome (GOLD analysis project Ga0164243, IMG submission 108781) | Organic Plus compost microbial communities from Emeryville, California, USA - Original compost - Organic plus compost (OP) | ecosystem: Engineered > Solid waste > Mixed feedstock >... | reverse complement strand
TATTGGAATACAAATACGGATCTGTTAAAATGGAAGGTCGTCAGCGGGTTGCTCCTGGACAGGCTCTGCTTCAGAAACAGGTACATCCGAAAGAATCGCTTTCCTTCTTTCTTCGTCTTTCCTGCTTAGCAGCTGCAACGAATAAACCCTCAGTTTAAAGCTACCTGTCAATGCCCCGGTACTTTGGTTCACATAAGCGTCTGCTTTCGGAAAACCATCCAGGAACACTAACGTGCCTTGAGTGAGGTAAGGCGCTACATTTTCTCCCCGTTCCCATAAAGAACAATCGATCCAGGTGGTTCTTTCTTCCAATACCCCCAGCGAATTTTTAAAACGCTCGTTGACGGCTACCGGGAAAGAGAACACTTTCGCACCGTTGACTTCTTTTTTCACTACGTCGCGGCCTAAATGCCCGATTAGTTGCATTCTGATCATCAGTAATAAAGATTAATGGTTAAAAATTTAGAAATGATGATCTAAAGAAGTACCTCTTCAAATTACGGCATTTTTATGGAGCCGAAAAATAATTTCTTATTTTAAAGATGACAGTTATACCTTTGTACCTGCGTTACACGCAAATTCATACATGGGGTGCCTTACTTTTCAGGCTGAGATCACACCCACGGAACCTGGACCAGGTAATGCTGGTTAGGAATTGAAAAAATAGAAAACAGACATACTTAAATGAGACAGCTAATGTTATTAGCGCTGCTTTGCATAGCCGGCGCTTTACATGCACAGTCGCTGATCACAGGTACAGTTACCGACCAATCAACCGGCAAACCTTTACAGGGTGTAACTATCAGTATCAACAAAACAGGCGACTTAACCAACCAGGCAGGATATTACCAGATACGCCTCTCCAAAGCTGGTACCTATACCTTAACAGCCAGTTCTGTAGGCTATAAAACCTATTCAACTACCATCAACAACACAGGCGCCAACGAACAACTGAATATTTCGCTGGAAAGTATCGCCCTGTACGTGAAACCTGTTGAGATCAGCAGTCTGAGGGCTGGCAAGAATGCGCCGTTCGTTAACACCACGCTCACAGCCGCCGAGATCAAAAAACAGAACCTGGGCCAGGATCTGCCGCTCCTGCTGGATCAGCAACCGGCCGTTGTCACCAACTCCGACGCCGGAACAGGTATCGGCTACACCGGTATCCGGGTACGCGGTTCCGACATTACCCGCATCAACGTTACTGTGAACGGTATCCCCATCAACGACGCAGAATCACAGGGTACCTTCTTTGTGAACATGCCGGATTTCGCTTCCTCTACCAGCAGTATCCAATTGCAACGCGGCGTAGGAACTTCAACCAACGGTGCAGGCGCATTCGGCGCTTCCCTGAACCTGTCGACCAACGAATTCAACGAAAAGGCATACGGCGAGATCAGCAGCAGCTACGGCTCTTTCAACAGCTGGAAGAACACTGTTAAAGTTGGTTCCGGCCTTATCAACAACCACTTCACTATCGACGCCCGCCTGTCTAAGATCTCGTCCGACGGCTACATCGATCGCGCAACTTCCGACCTCCGTTCTTTCTATACTTCTGCCGCCTATATCTCCGACAAAACAGCCATACGCCTGAACGTTTTCTCCGGTAAAGAAAAAACATACCAGGCATGGAACGGCGTACCGGCAGATAAACTGGAAACTGACCGCACTTATAACTCAGCCGGCACCGCAAAACCAGGCACGCCTTACGACAACGAAACAGATAACTACCAACAGGATCATTACCAGCTATTCCTGAACCAGGAGATCAATACTCACCTGAACTTCAACGTAGCCCTGCACCTGGCAAGAGGAAGAGGGTACTACGAACAATATAAAGCAGGTCAGTCGTTTGGCGACTACGGATTAGACTACCCTATCATCAACGGCGATTCTGTTCACACTACCGACCTGGTTCGCCAGTTATGGCTGGATAACTACTTTTATGGTACTGTATTTTCTGTAAACCGTACAGGAGAGAAATTCAACTGGAGCGTAGGCGGAGGCTGGAACAGGTATACCGGCGACCACTACGGCAAGATCATCTGGGCGCAGGTGGGCGTAGATAAAGATCATGAATACTATCGCTATCCTGCCCAGAAAAATGATTTCAATATTTACTGGAAAGGAGAATACAAGATCACTAACCGCTTCAGCGTATTTGCCGATGCACAGTATCGCAATATCCGCTACCACGCTGATGGATTTGAAGCTGCTCCAACATACATAGAGCACGTTAATTATAATTTCTTCAACCCTAAAGCCGGCGTTTCCTACAACCTGAACGACGCCAACAGGGTATTCGCGTCCATTGCCATTGCGCATAAAGAGCCTACCCGCAGCGACTTTGAAACCAACTATGGCGCCAAGGTTCCTGAACCCGAAGAGTTGCAGGATATAGAAGCCGGTTATAGCTGGAGAAATAAAAAAGCTATTGTAGAAGCCAATGTTTACTACATGCGCTACAAAAACCAACTGGTACAAACGGGCCAACTGACCGATGTTGGGGCTTATATGAGAACCAATATCCCTAAGAGTTATCGTTTAGGCGTTGAAGTGAATGGTACCGTTAACCTCTCTCCTGTTTTCAGCATAGCGGCCAACGGCGCATTGAGCAGCAACAAGGTACTGGATTACAGCGCAGTAACGTACGACGGCGCCGGCGAAGCTCATGTTCAGCTCATCAAAAGAGCGAATATTTCCTTCTCCCCTTCTTTCGTTGGAGGCGCTACCCTCACCGCCAGGCCCCTGCAACGCCTGAACATCGACCTGGTAGGAAAATATGTAAGCCGCCAGTACATGGATAATACAGGCAACAAAGAAGGAAGCCTGGACCCTTACTTCGTTAGCAATTTACGCATCAACTACTCCATTCCGCAGAAACTATTCAGGGAACTGGGATTACAGTTCATGCTGAACAATATCTTCAACAAAAAGTACGAGCCGAATGGAAGCACCTGGCCATACTTTGATACCAACAGCAACCGGGTGGTGTATGATAATTACTATTACCCGATGGCCGGTACCAATTTCTTTGCCGGTGTTACTATTGGTTTCTAGCCATATCCTGTGTATACGATCAGAAGGCTGATCTGACATATAAGTCGGATCAGCCTTTTACTTACAATCAGGTTTATAGGACCTGCCAAAAAAAAGCCGGAAGAATTATAACTCCTCCGGCCTCCTATAACTTACCTTACAATATCAATCATTCAATAACCGCTCAATCGCTTTATCAACCGATTCAAACGGGAAGCCCTTCACCACTGCTTCCATCTGCGCCTTGATCTCTGCTGTACATAAATTGCCAATACTTCCTTCATGCGTATGGTTCACTTCTTTAGCAGGAGAGAAAGTACCTTTTTCAATGTCCAGCCCAACCTGTTTGTATGCTTCTCTGAATGGCACTCCCTGCAACACCAGGTTGTTCACTACTTCCACGCTGAAAAGATACTGGTATTTTTCATCGTCAAGGATCTGGTCTTTGATGCGGATGTTTTCCAGCATCAGGCGACTCATCCTCAGGCAATCTTTCAACGTCTGGAAAGCCGGGAAGAGGTTTTCTTTCAGCAGCTGCAGATCGCGATGGTAGCCTGAAGGCAGGTTGGTGATCATCATAGCGATCTCGTTAGGCAAAGCCTGTAATTTATTACCGTGCGAACGGATCAACTCCCATACATCCGGGTTCTTTTTATGCGGCATAATGCTGGAACCTGTGGTCAGCTCATCAGGGAAACTCACAAACCCGAAATTCTGGTTCATAAACAACGTCATATCCATCGCCATTTTTGCAACAGTAGCTGCAATACCCGACAAGGCAAAGGCCACCAGTTTTTCGGTTTTACCACGACCCATCTGCGCGTACACAACGTTGTAGTTAAGCGTATCAAAACCCAGCAACGCGGTTGTTAAAGTTCTGTCTAAAGGGAAGGAAGAACCATAACCAGCAGCAGAACCCAGCGGGTTCTTATTCACCACTTTGTATGCGCCCTGCAACATAGTGAGATCATCGACCAGGCTTTCTGCATAGGCGCCAAACCATAACCCGAAAGAGGATGGCATCGCGATCTGCAGGTGTGTATAACCCGGCATCAGGCGGTTCTTATATGTTTCGCTTTGTTGCTGCAGGAGATGGAAGAGGGCAAGCACTTCAGATACGATGTCCTGCAACTCATGGCGCAGGAATAATTTCAGGTCTACCAGCACCTGGTCGTTGCGTGATCTGCCGCTATGTATCTTCTTCCCTACTTCACCCAGGCGGCGGGTCAGCAACAGCTCAACCTGCGAGTGAATATCTTCCACTCCTTCTTCCAGTTTAAAATTGCCTGCCTGTATTTCCTGGTAGATGTTGCGCAGTTCCTGCTTCAATATTTTTAATTCTGTTGCATCCAACAGGCCAATTGATTGCAGCATGGTAATGTGGGCCATAGAGCCCAGTACGTCAAATGGGGCCAGGTATGCATCCATTTCACGGTCTTTACCTACCGTGAACTGTTCTACCGACTCCAATGCTACTTTATCTTTTTGCCACAATTTCATGTTCTAAGAATTTTGTTTGTTATGCTTACTGGATCATTTCCAGCAGGCGAATATAACTGTCTATGCCTTCTTTGATCTCGTGCAAGTAAATAAATTCATCTGCGGTATGAGAACGGGCAGAATCGCCGGGCCCCATTTTCACGGAAGTTGCCGGGATCAACGCCTGGTCGGACGTCGTAGGCGACCCATAACAGGTTTTACCTACAGCCAGACCCGCCTGTACAAACGGGTGATCCATAGGAATGAAGGAAGGACGCATCCGCATGGAGCGCGGCTTCACTTCACAGGAAACGTTCACTTTGATAGTTTCCAGTATTTCCTCCAGGGTATATTGATCCGTAGCCCTTACATCTACTACAAAGGTGCAGTCGGCAGGTACTACGTTATGTGCTTTATTGGAAGTGTTGATCACCGTTACGCTCATTTTCACCGGTCCCAGTGTGGGCGATACCTTGGGAAAGCGATAATCCTTAAACCAGTTCAGGTCAGGCAATGCTTTATACAACGCATTCTCCCCTTCTTCCCTGGCAGCGTGGCCTGCTTTGCCTGTACTGGTGCAATCCAATACCATCAGGCCTTTTTCTGCTATAGCCAGTTGTGTTAAAGTAGGCTCTCCTACAATGGCAAATTCTATAGCCGGTAATTTAGACAGGATGCTTTCCACACCATTCGGGCCGCTGATCTCTTCTTCTGCGGTAGCTGAAAGAATGATATTATAGTTGAGATCCGTACGTTGGTAGAAATGCAGGAAAGTTGCAATCAGGCTAACCAGGCATCCGCCGGCATCGTTGCTCCCTAAGCCGTATAGCTTGCCGTCTTCCACATCGGGACTGAACGGATCCCGGGTATATTGCGGGTTGGGTTTTACGGTGTCGTGATGCGAGTTTAAAAGTATATTAGGTTTGGCAGGATCGTAATGTTTGTTGTAGGCCCAAATATTATTCAGGTGACGTTCATGAGGAATATCCATGGCAGTCAGGAATTCGCTGATCAACTGCGCGGTATCGGCTTCTTCCCGGCTTAATGAAGGGGTGGCTATCATTTGCTTCAGCAAAGCCACGGCCACATCATATAGTTTTTCGTTCCACATTTTTTAGCATATTAAGGTACCCGCTACTGTTGCAGTTGTATTGCTCAACACATCATCTGCATGTCCGATCAATACTTCCTTTACTCCGTTGTCTATTGCCCCGAATGCATTCTGCAACTTGGGCAATATGCCGTCAGAGAGTACTTTATTGTCCAGTAGCTGCTGGTATATCTCTTTGTTGATGAGGTTAATGACAGCGTTATCATCGTTCGGGTCGCTCAATACTCCTTTCTTTTCGAAGCAGTAGATAAGGCGAACGGCATAGCTGGCCGACAATGCGATAGCTAAAGAGGAAGCGATCGTGTCGGCATTGGTATTCAGCATTTGTCCTTTCCCATCATGGGTCAGCGGAGCAAATACCGGAGTAACGCCGGCTTCCAGCAAGGCTTTCAGCGGGGCGATATTCAGTTGTTCAGGATATACATCGCCTACAAATCCGTAGTCGATGGTTTTCACAGGTCTTTTAACTGCAGGGATGATATTGGCGTCTGCGCCGGTGAGTCCTATCGCGTTACATTGATTGGCCTGCAACCTGGCTACCAGTTGTTTGTTCACCAAACCGCCGTAAACCATCGTTACTACGTCAATGGTTTCTGCATCTGTAATGCGCCTGCCATCCACATACTTCGACTCAATACCCAGCTTATCGCCGATCCGGGTGGCAATTTTACCACCGCCATGGATCAGGATCTTTTTACCCGGTATTGTTGCAAACTTTTCGATGAAAGTCTGCAACAATGCCGGGTTATCAATAACGTTTCCGCCTACCTTTATAATAAACAGGTCAATCATACTTTTGCTTTGAGTATTTCACTCAGTACCGCCTGCGCCGCCCATACGCGGTTGCCGGCTTCCTGAATAACTATAGACTGCGGACCATCCAGTACTTCATCGGCAATCACCACATTTCTACGGACAGGTAAACAGTGCATTACTTTTGCCGAATTAGTCAACGCCAGTTTAGCATTAGTGAAGGTCCAGGAAGGATCAGTGTTAATGATCTTTCCATAATCACGATACGAAGACCAGTTCTTTACATACACGAAGTCTGCATCCTGCAGGGCTTTATCCTGGTTATATTCGATACGTGCATTGCCGGAGAATTTCTCGTCCAGTTCATACCCTTCGGGGTGAGTGATCACAAAATCAGCTTCTCCCCAGGCGTTCATCCACTGAGCGAAAGAATTAGGAACAGCCTGCGGCAGCGCTTTAACATGCGGAGCCCAGGTCATTACCACCTTTGGTTTGCGGGGCTGGTTCCAGTGTTCCCTGATGGTAATTACATCTGTAAGGCTCTGTAAAGGATGCAGGGTAGCGCTTTCCAGGCTAACTACCGGTACACCGGCATATTTAATGAACTGGTTGATATATTTCTCTGTATAATCTTCTTCCTTATTCTTCAAGCCAGGAAAAGTACGGATGGCCAGTATATCGAAATACTGTCCCATTACCGCTGCCGCTTCTTTCACATGTTCGGTGGTATTGCCATTCATTACAACGCCATCATTCATTTCCAGCGCCCATCCTTCTTTGTCGATGTTGAACACAATAGCTTCCATGCCAAGGTTCCTGGCTGCCACCTGCGTACTGAGACGGGTACGCAAACTGGGGTTCAGAAATATCATTCCCACTGTCTTATTCTTTCCCAACTCCTTATCTCTGAAAGGATCTGCTTTATAGTTCAACGCAATGTCTACAAGTCTCGGGACACTGGGAACATCTGCTGTAGAAATAAACTGTTTCATTTCCTTTTATTTCACTTCTTTACTAAATGCTTCTAAAAACTGGTCTGCATGCTCTTTGGTCAAAGCCAGCGAAGGCAGCAACCTGATCACATTAGGTTTGGCTTCTCCTGTGAAGATCCGGTGTTTCATCAACAGGTCTTTTTTCACATGCGCCAGCGATTCAGGCAACTGGATGCCTATCATCAATCCACGGCCTCTTACTTCCAGTACTTCTTTGAAGTTCTTTAACTGCTCTATGAGGTAGCCGCCGATCTTTGCTGCATTGTCTATCAGTTTCTCTTCTTCCATTACTTCCAGCACGGCAAGCGCTGCTGCACAGGCCAGGTGATTGCCGCCAAAGGTAGTGCCCAGCATGCCGTGTACTGCTTTGAACTTCGGGGCAATGCTGATGGCTCCCAATGGGAAACCATTACCGATACCTTTTGCCATGGTATAAATATCTGCATTCACACCTGCATAATCGTGGCTGTAGAACTTACCGCTTCTGCCATAACCGCATTGGATAGCATCTGCGATAAACACTGCGTTATACTGGTCGCACAGGCTCCTGATCTTGCGAAGGAAAGACTCGCTGGCTACATTGATACCGCCAACGCCCTGGATGCCTTCTATGATCACCGAAGACACTTCGTATTCTTTGAATGCAGCTTCCAGTGCAGCTTCATCTTCCCAGGGAAGGAACACTACATTGTCTGTCTGGTTAACCGGCGCTACGATATTTGGATTATCTGTAGCTGCTACGGCCAGTGAAGTTCTTCCGTGGAAAGATTTCCGGAATGCGATCACTTTTTTCCTGCCATTATAGAAAGAAGCTAATTTCAGCGCGTTTTCATTGGCTTCAGCACCGGAGTTGCAAAGGAATAAATGGTAATCTTCCTTGCCTGATACTTTGCCTAATAATGCTGCCAACTGCTCCTGCAACGGCATTTTAACTGAGTTGGAATAGAAACCAACTTTATTCAGCTGGTCTGTCAACCTTTTCACATAGTGAGGATGGGTATGGCCGATAGAAATAACGGCGTGGCCACCGTAAAGGTCGAGATATTGATTGCCCTGGTCGTCCCAGACGTGGGAACCTAGCGCTTTTTCTATTACTATATTGTTTACCGGGTAAACGTCGAACGGTTTCATGTTGGCTAAAAAGTTAGAGCGTCATCAAATCTTAGAATACGATTGACTTCAGTTTAAGACCGGCTGTTTCATCCAGTCCGCACATCAGGTTCATGTTCTGAACTGCTTGTCCGGAAGCTCCTTTCAGCAGGTTGTCCTCGATCGAGTGGATCACTAACTTATCTCCAATCTTTTCTAACTGGATGATACATTTGTTAGTGTTAACAACCTGTTTCAGATCTATCTGCTTTTCACTTACGTGAGTGAACGGATGGCCGTCGTAATAATCTTTATACAGCTTTACTGCATCCGCCAGCGAAAGGTCGCTTTTCAGGTAAGAGGTGATCCAGATGCCTCTTGGATAATCGCCACGCACCGGAACAAAGTTCACTTCGCCACTGAAGCCGGGTTGCAGTTGCTGTAAGCTTCGTCGGATCTCCCTGAGATGTTGATGGTCCAGTACTTTATAGGTAGAAATATTGTTCGCTCTCCAGGTAAAATGGGAAGTGGATTGCAGTTTCTGACCTGCGCCTGTAGAACCGGTAATGCCTGTTGTATGCACATCCGTTAACAGGCCGTTGGCAGCCAGCGGCAATAAGCCCAACTGGATGGCAGTTGCAAAGCAACCGGGATTGGCAACATTCTGCGCTGTTCTGATCACATCGCGTTGCATTTCCGGCAATCCATAAACGAAAGTGCGTCCTTTCACCATTTCTCCCAGGCGGAAGTCCTGGCTCAGGTCTATTACTTTAATATGTGCAGCCAGGTCGGCAGATTCCATGAACTTCACGGATTCGCCATGTCCCAGGCATAAGAATACTACATCCACATCGTTGCTCAACTCGCCGGTGAACAACAGGTCAGTTTCTCCCAGCAGGTCGGCATGTACCGCATACAGCGGGTTGCCGGCGTTACTACGGCTATGAACAAACGAAACAGTGACGTCCGGATGGTTCAGTAAGATCCTGATCATTTCACCACCAGTATACCCGGCGCCTCCTACAATCCCTGCTTTTATTTTTTTCTCCTGTGCCATGAGCTGATGATTTAGATAGAATTTTTAACCTGATGCCAGATCATAGTCTGGTTACCGAAGATCTTGCTGAAGCCTCTTACGTCTTCGCCTGACCAGCCACTGTTCATTTCACCGTATTTGCCGAATTTGCTGCTCATCAGGTCGTAAGGCGACTGGATACCGGTAACCTGGAAGCGGTAAGGCATCAGGGTAACATATACTTCGCCGGTTACATTTTCCTGGGTATGTTGCAGGAAGGCTTCGATATCGCGCATTACAGGGTCCATGATCTGGCCTTCGTGCATGTAGTTACCGTAGAATTGAGCCAGCTGGTCTTTCCAGGTAAGTTGCCATTTGGTCAGCACATGTTTTTCCAGTGCATGGTGCGCTTTGATGATCACCATTGGGGCGGCGGCTTCAAAACCTACGCGGCCTTTGATACCGATAATGGTATCGCCAACATGGATATCGCGACCGATCGCGAAAGGACCGGCAATAGTTTGCAGGTATTGAATGGCTGCAGACGGATGATCGAATGTTTTATCGTTGACGCCGGTCAGTTCACCTTTGGTGAAAACCAGTTTAACCTGTTCTTCTCCCTGTTTGGTCAATTGGGTAGGCCAGGCTTCTTCCGGCAGCATACCGTTAGAAGTCAGGGTTTCTTTACCTCCTACGGAAGTACCCCATAAACCTTTGTTGATAGAGTATACAGCTTTGTCGAAGTTCATCTGTACACCTTTTGATTTCAGGTAAGAAATTTCTTCTTCCCTGCTCAGTTTCATATCACGGATCGGGGTAATGATCTCAACTCCGGGGATCATGATATGGAAAACCATGTCGAACCTCAC
>Ga0164243_10015945_pt1 | contig 10348 bp, 6 predicted proteins | sample OricompcompostOP_FD_108781 | JGI IMG/M metagenome (GOLD analysis project Ga0164243, IMG submission 108781) | Organic Plus compost microbial communities from Emeryville, California, USA - Original compost - Organic plus compost (OP) | ecosystem: Engineered > Solid waste > Mixed feedstock >... | reverse complement strand
ATCATCGGGAAGCATGAATTATCATATACGAGGTGATGTAAGCCTCGGCTACCGCAATCGGGGGGGCGGCGGGGCGTCCGCCGGCGGCGCGTAGGACGCCGCCACCGGCCGCATTTCGACCCGCGGGAGCGCCGTCAGGCCGCCGTTTGAACCGTGGCGACCATGATATAGTCCGCGGCCGGGAACATAATCTCGCCCAGGCCGCCATGAGCTCGGCCTCTCATGCGATTGGCTGTCGGCGCGGATCGGCCGCGACGCAAGACTGCGGAGTGTGACCATGGGTTGAGGCCGCCGATCGGTCGGGGGCGTATCGGCCTCCTGCTCAGGGTTTCGCCTGATCCTTCCTGCGGTCGTGTTCGGTCAGCTTGGTCGTCCGGTCCCGCTCCCGTTCTGGCGCGTGGGGGCCGAAGGAAAGCTCCCCGGACGGACGGATGTCGGCTGGCGATTACGTCTTTGCGGGCGCGGGGTGCGCCCTCGCTCTGCTCCTGGCGGCTCAGCCGCCGGCGCGCGCCGAGCCGGCGCAGGACGGCCGCATCGCCGTTCCGCCCGGCGAGGCCGAAGCGATCGAAACCATCGTCGCGACGGCGAAGTCACTGGTGAACGCCGCCGCCGCGGCCGGCGAGCGGCCGGTCATGCGCGACGCCCACGCCAAGGGCCACGGCTGCGTCCAGGCGCAGTTCACGGTGCGCGACGCCCTGCCGGACAAGCTGCGCCACGGCGTCTTCGCCCAGGCGCGCAGCTATCCCGCGTGGATCCGCTTCTCGAACGGAAACGGCGCGCCGCGGGACGACCACACCGGCGACGGGAGAGGCATGGCCGTCAAACTGATCGGGGTCGAAGGCCGCAAGCTCCTGCCCGACGAGTCCACGGCGAAGACCCAAGACTTCGTGATGATCAACTATCCGGTGTTCTTCATTCGCAACGCGGCGGACTACGCGCCGTTCACGCTGCTGACGAAGACCAATCAGACGGACAAGTTCTTCGCCACCCATCCGCACGAGCAGGCGATCAGCGAGGCGATAACCTCCAAGACCGTCGACCGCGTGTTCGAGCAGCGGTACTTCAGCATGACGCCCTATCGCCTGGGGCCGGGTTTCATGAAGTTCAGCGCCCGGCCGGTCGACTGCGCGACCCGAGCTCAGATCTCGCCGTCCAAGACGCCGCCGCCGGTCGGCGATCCGAATTATCTGCGCAACGACATGATCCGGTGGTTGTCCGCCAAGGGCGCGTGCTTCGAGTTCGGCGTCCAACTGCAGACCGATCCGGCGACGATGCCGATCGAAGACCCCACCATCCTGTGGGACGAGGCGAAGTCTCCCTTCGTCACGGTCGCCGACATCACCATCCCTCCGCAGCAGTTCGCGAGCGCGGCGCAGCAGGCCTATTGCGAGAACCTGTCGTTCACGCCTTGGCACGCCTTGGCGGTTCAGGAGCCCGTAGGCGGGATCAATCGAGTGCGCCGCGCCGTGTACCAGGCGATCTCCACTCTTCGACACCAACTGAACGGCGTCGCGCGGGCCGAGCCCACGAAGCTGGAGTCGTTCAACTAGGCGTCTGACCGTCGGCGCAAGCGGATGACGAGCAAGGCAGTCACAGTCGCAGTGGCCGCGGGCGCCTGCTCCATCGGAGTCGCCGTCGCGGTCGCGGGCGGGCTGGCCTCCGGCGCCGTCGCGCCCAGCGGGCAGGGGATCGATGCGGCCACGCTCGCGCGCTACCACCACACCGATCAGGGCACCCGTCTGATCCCGGCGGCCTGGCTCGCCGCCCTGCCGACCGCCGACGGCTCCACGCGGCTCATGTCGCCGCAGAACACGGCGAAGTTCGGGTTCCTGCCGAGCGACGCGCCCAAGGCCCTCAATCCTTATGGCTGGCCGGTCGGGTTCACCGTCACCGACGCCCAGGCGAGCGGCGGCGTCGCGGTGGCTGGCGTGACGTGCGCGGCCTGTCATACCGGACAGCTCGAATATCGCGGCCACAAGATCCGGATCGAAGGCGGCCAGTCGATGGCTGACCTGCCGGCGTTCGATCTCGAGGTGCTGCGGGCGCTCGAGGCGGTCGCCAAGGATCCGGCGCGCAGGGCGCAGTTCTTCAAGGACGCGACGGCCGCCGGCTATCCGGCCGAGCGGATGGCGGCGGATTTCGATCGGTTCGCCATGGGCAGCGCCGGCATGCTGAGCGGGCAGGCCGCGCTCTCGAGCGCCCTACCGGGGCCCGGCCGTGTCGACGCCGTGCAGGGGATCGTCGACGCCTTGCTGCGCTATGACATCGACGTGCCGGCCAACCGGCGCAGCTACGACGCGCCGGTCAGCTATCCGTACCTGTGGGACATCTGGCGACTGAGCTGGCTGCAGTACAACGGCTTCCTTCCGCCGCAGCCGCTGTCGCGCAACATCGGCGAGGTCCTCGGGGTCAGCGCCCGCACCAACTTCATCGATGCGCACGGCGCCTTGAACCCCGAGCCGCAGCGTTGGCGCACGTCGATCCAGTTCGACAATCTGCAGTGGATGGAAGCGACGCTCCACCGGCTCAAGGCGCCCGCCTGGCCGACGCCGGTGTTTGGGCCGATCGACGCGACGAAGGCGCAGCGCGGGCGCCAGCTGTTCGAGGACCATTGCGCCGGCTGCCACGGGATCCAGGAGACGCCCGCGGGCCGCTGGGACGTGCCGGTCGTGCCGCTCTCGGTGATCGGAACCGATCCGAAACAGGCGACCAACTGGGCCGGGCGCACCTACGATGCGACCAAGCTTGGTCTTGGAGCGAGCGTCCGCGCGCCGGACGCGGCGGTCATCGTCAACGCCGTTCGCAATCAGTACTACGCCGACCAGAACGTTCCGCCCGCGAAGCGCGAGCCGGATGTCGTCTTCGGCGCCCCCTGCGGCTACAAGGCCCGGCCGCTGATCGGCGTGTGGGCCACCCCGCCGTTCCTGCACAACGGATCCGTCCGGACCGTCTATGACCTGCTTAGCGACAATCGGCCGGCCGCGTTCGGCGTCGGCACGCGGGAGTACGATCCGGTCAGGCTCGGCTACGTGGACGACACGGGGCCGGCCGCGTTCAAGTTCGACTCCACGCAGGTGGGCAACAGCAACGCCGGGCACTGGTGGACGGACGACGCCGCGCGGCCAGGCCGGATCGGGCCGAAGCTCAGCGAGCCCGACAAGTTCGCCCTGATCGAGTATCTGAAGGCCGCCGACTACGCCGACTATCCGCGGCGTCCGGCGGGCGAGGCGCGGGCGCTTCCGTGCGCCGACAATCCGACCTGGGCGGTGGCGCTGGCCAAATAGCGCAGAGCGCGCGTCTCGGGCGGGGCGCCGGCGCCGACCCCGGCCCGTCGGCGCTTGCGCTGTTCACGCCAACTTCGCCCCGTGGACCCGGCCGATGAGTTCAGCTGCGCCGCGGCCCGCCGCCGCGCCCGCGGGGCGCGCGCGCACGGGCCCCGCCTGATCAGCGAACGTAGGCGACGCGGATCATGTAGGTCCGGCCGGGCTCCATATAGTCCTTCATGTAGCTCGGGCTCTTGCCCTTGGTCGTGTAGTAGCGCCAGCCGTCGAGAATGTTGAGGACGTCGAAGTCAACAGAAAGGTTCGGATTGAAGGTGTAGCGCGTGTGCAAGTCGAGGCTCTTGTTCGGCTGCACCCACTTGTCGATCGCATTGTCGCGCAGGTCCTCGATGTACCTGCCCTGGTAGTTGTAGGCCAGCTTCGCCTCGAAGCCGTACTTCTGGTACGTCAGGGCGGCGTTGTAGAGGAGGTTCGGCGCGCCGATGAACTGGATTTTCTTGCCCCGACGATAGTCCAGTCCGGTTTCGCCCCGGCTGCGCTGCACCGTCAGGTTCGCTTCGACGCCGAAACCGTCGAAGGGCGCGCCAAGGCCGTTGAAGCTTTTGATCAGGTTGAACTCGGCGCCGTAGATGTGCGCCGTCTCGCCGTTCTTCGGCTGGGTGATCTCGATCGTGCCCTCTTGGGTGTCGGCGTCGACCTGGCTGCCGTTGGTGAAGATGAAGTTCTTGATCTGCTTGGCGAAGACGCCGACCGAGAGCACGCTGCCGCGGTCGGGATAGAATTCGGCCGAGGCGTCGAAGTTCAGCGCCTTGGCCGGCTTCAGGTCCGGGTTGCCGCGGCTGATGGCGATGATCTCGCCGGTCGCCGGGTCGCGCGTGACGCTTGCGCCCGACGAGATGTAGGCGAACTCCGGTCGGGAGAAGCTGGTCCAGAGCGCGCCGCGCAGCACCACCCGGTCGTAGCCGCGATAGACTGCGGTCACGCTCGGCAGAACGTTGGTGTAGTCGCGCTTGGTGGCGTCGAAGCGGCTTTCGTCGCCGTCGTCGGTCCAGAAGGTGTTCTTGACCCGCGTGTGCTCGACACGGGCGCCGGCGATCACGTCCCAGCCGGCGACGTCGAGGTTGGCGAGCGCGTAGCCCGCGAGGATGGTCTCGCGGTTCTTGCGGTCGTCGGCGTTCAGCTCGGCGAGCGAAGAGTCCGTCGGGTTGGCGGCGCGCGCCGCATTGATCGCGGCGATGACCTTCTGGCGGTCCAGGATCGCGCCGTAGAAGTATTCGCCGCCCAGATGGCTGTCGATGCTCCGTTCCACCAGGCCGGATTGCGCCAGGTTCTTGCCGTCCAGCGGCGTGCCCGAGAAGTCGCCGGACCATAGCGGCGTGCGGTCGTATTCGCGCTCGGAGCGCAGCACCTTGAACCCGGCCTTGACGGAGGAGAGCAAGCCCTGGCCCACCTCGTACTTGCCGTCGAGCCGGAAGGCGTAGCGCTTGTCGGTCTGCTTGTCCTTGTCGAGCCCGGCGCCGTCGAAGGGAAGCAGGGCGTCGTCGGCTGTCACGCCCGCCGCGAACGCCGGCAACTGCGGCTGCGGGAAGCGCGGGTCGTGGGACGACCAGAGCAGGCCCGTCTGGTTGAACGGCGCCGAGCAGGCGTCGCAGTTGTAGGTCACGGCGTAGTGCTCGGGCGTCGAGCGTTCGCCCCAGCTGTAGGAGAGATCATAGTCCAACTGCAGCTTGCCGAACTCGGAGCTGCCGCCGGCGTTGACCGTGGCCAGGGTCTGGATCTGGTCGATGGTCTCGAAGGTCCGGGCGAACTGAAAGGCCTGGGGGTTCCAGACGCCGGAGCGGCCCTCCAGCGACCAGTAGCCGCGACCGGCGCGGTCGGCGTCGGTGATCAGGCCGTCGCGGTCCTGGTCGACGATCTGGCTCGTCGTATAGCTGTAGATCCGCCCTTTGGCGCCCGTGCCGACGACGGCCTGGTCGGGCTGGACGAGGTTGGCGTCGTCGACATTGGCCTGCACCAGCCGGTCGGTCGGTCGGCTGCGGAAGTCGGTCCAATCGTTCGTGCCGGTGCGCTCGAAGCGGTTGTACTGGCCGCGCAGGTAGAGGGTGTTGGTCGAGCCCTTCCAGTCCAACGAGAAGTTGCCGCCATAGCGCTCCTGCTCGAGGCGCCTGTAATCAAGGTCGATGCCCGGCAGGTACAACGAGTGGGCGTCGATCCGCTCCTCGGCGTCCGCACGCCAGCGGTAGGGCTCCCACTCGCCGTCGTTCTCGGTCTCCTCGTTGTGGCCGTAGCTCTTGCCGTAGTTCACGGACAGGAAGGCGCCGAACTGCTGCTGGTCGCCGAAGCGCTTGGAGACGTCGAACTGGATCTGCTTGGCGTCGTCCTTCTCACCCTGCTTGTGCGCCCGGTCATTGATCCCGTAGGAGCCGAAGGCCCGCACGACGTCCTTGTTGAAGTCGAAGGCGGTGGGGGTGCGGAAGTCGATCGTGCCGCCGATCGCGTCGCCGTCCATGTCGGGCGTGAGGGTCTTCGAGACCGTGATCGCCTGCAGCCCGTTCGGCGGCAGCACCGTCATCGACAGCTTGCGGTTGTCCGGATCGGTCAGCGCCACGCGCACGCCGTTGATCGAATAGGCGTTGAAGGTGCCTGCGAAGCCGCGGACCGTGACGAACTCGCCTTCGCCCGTGTCCTGGTTGACCACCACGTTGACGCCCGGCAGGCGCGCCAGCGCGTCGGCCACGTTGGCGTCCGGCAGCCGGCCCAGGTTGTCGCTGGAGATCACCGAGGTGACGGTCTGCGCCTCGCGCTGGGTCTCGATCGCCTTGTCCTTGCTGAGGCGCTGGCCGACGACGGTCAGTTCGTCGACCTGGGCGGCGGTTTCTTCGGCGTGGGCGAGAGCGGGCGCCAGCGCCAGGGGCGCAGCGCAGGAAAGGGCCCAGAGCCTCAGGGCCCAGGCGCCGGCGGCGGACTTCGATGACATCTCAAGGCTCCATGTCTTGATTGCAGGCCGGATCGGCCGTCGCTGTCTTTCGGCACGCGTGAGCTCGGGCGGGCGTCCGCAGGACGTCCGTTTGAGTCGTTCAGATCTGTCGTTACGGAGGCCGGCGACCTGAGCGGTGCGCCGGTGTTCTTGTAGAGACTTGCTTTGTTCTGTGGATTTAGATGGCTGACATCTCGAACTATCCTTCCCGGCGCGGGCTGAAGTGCGGCCGCGCCAGTTCGAGCAAGAGATCCCGGTAGCTTTCCAGCCCGGCCGGAGCCGCGCCCTGGACCTTGCCCATCTCGTCGTAGCGGCGCAGGCGCACCGCATCGGCGGCGCCCGGCTCGCGCAGGAACGCCTCCGCCTCCTTGGCGTCCATCGGCCCGCCCTGCAGCAAGAGGCTCGCGCTCGAGGCCCGGCTCAGCTGGTCGGCGTAGCCGGGCTCGGCGCCGGCCAGGTAGCGCTTGGCCGCCACGTGCAGCCGCACCGGCTCGGTGACGCCCAGGCCGAAACCGCGTGTCAGATAGCCTGCGCCGATCACCTCGTGGCGCGTGTCGATGCTGCGCTCGGCGGCGGTTTCGCCGCGCTTGTCGAGCAGATGGCCGACGTCGTGCAGCAGGGACGCGGCGATCAGCTCCGCACCGGCCCCGTCGGCCTGGGCGTGGTGCGCCGTCTGCAGCGCGTGCTCGAGCTGGCTGACGTCCTCGCCGTAACGGCGCGACCCAAGGCGCTCGAAGATCTCGAGCAGGTCGGCGACGAAGGCCTCGGCGGTAAGCGGACTGGTCACTGGAGCTCCGTCAAAGTCTCATCCGGCCGATGGCCGGATCGGTTCGGCTGGGACGACCGGTCTCCACATGGCCGGCGAAGCGCCGCAGGAAGGCGGGCTGGCCGTCGAGCGTGACGGTCAGGTCGTACCAGCGGTCGCTGGCGGTCAGGTCCCACTCCGCCGTGACGGTCTGGCCGGGCGGCGCGGTGACGGTGCGGCGGGCGGCGCCCTCGACCAGCGGGTATTCGGGACCCATCTCGACCGAAAAGACGAGCGGGCCGGGCCGGTCGTGGCGGAAGGCGAGCGAGATCCGCCCGTCGGGCAGCTCGGTCAGCAGCACTTCGGGGTCGACGCCGGCGCCGGCGAAGGCGCGGTAGAAGCCGTTCGGCCCCATGAGGGTCAGGCGATAGGCCCCGTTCGCCTCGCCGCCATCCTTGTCCCAGGGCCGGGCCGCGTGGCTTGCGCCGGGCCCGAGGGTGTAGCGCCAGGGGCCGCCGCGCCCGGTCTCGTCGAAGAGGTTGAAGACCGCGCCGGCCGTCCCGAGGTTGGCCATCGCCAGGCTCATGCGCCCGCCCTCCCGACGCAGGTCGGCGGCCAGGCGGTAGGGAAGGGGCCGTGCGCGCCTTCGCCCCGGGTCCTGATCGGACGGGCCCTGGCGTTCGGGGATCCTCAGGCTTGGGGCGGCCAGCGAGCGGCCGATCCGCTCGGCGAAGTCGGACGTGTCGGGCAGCTGCGCCTGCCCGGCGTCGGCCTGTTCGAAGTCGAAGGCCGACGTCAGGTCGCCGCAGACGGTCCGCCGCCAGGGGCTGATGTTCGGCTCCTCCACCCCGAAGCGCTTCTCGAGGAAGCGCAGCGTCGAGGTATGGTCGAACACCTCCGAGCAGACGTAGCCGCCGCGGCTCCAGGGCGAGACGACGAGCGCGGGCACCCGGACGCCCAGGCCCAGGGGATGGGCGCCGAGGTTCGGCCCGGCGCCCGCCCGGTAGACCTTGGCCTCGCCGTCGACCGGCGCGCTGCTCCAGCCCTGTTCCGGGGTGAGCGGGGGCATCGGCGGCAGCATGTGGTCGAAGAAGCCGCCGGCCTCGTCGTAGTTCAGAATGAAGATGGTCTTGGCGAAGACTTCCGGGTGGTCGACCAGCGCCTTGACCAGGCCTGCGCAGACGTGCTCGCCGCTCGCCGGCGGCGCATTCGGATGCTCCGAGAGCGCCTCGGCGGTGACGATCCATGAGACCTGCGGCAGGCGGCCGGCCGCGACGTCGGCGCGGAAGGCCTCCACCAGCTGCTCGCCGTCGGAGCGCGTGCGGTCCGGCCCTGGCTTGTGCTCGGAGACCCAGGCGCGGCCGCGCCGGTAGAGGGCCGAGTCCTTGGCGCAGGGCCGGAACGGCTTGAACACCGACAGGATGTTGTCGCCGTAGTTGTCGTACTCCTGGTAGACCTTCCAGCTGACCCCCGCGGCTTCGAGACGCTCGGCGTAGGTGGTCCAGGTGTGCGGACCGCGCGCCATGGGCCGATCCTCGGCCATGTCCGCGCTGGGGGTCTCGTCCTCGCCGTAGTTGGTCATCTCCGGGTCGCCGCCGACGGTTCCGCCGCCGTTGCAGCCGCTCCAGAGATGCAGCCGGTTGGGATAGGTCTGCGTCAGCGTCGAGCAGTGATAGGCGTCGCAGACGGTGAAGGCGCTCGCCAGCGCATAGTAGAAGGCGAGGTCGTCCTTGCGGTGGAAGACCATCCGCTTGTGCAGCTCGCCGCTCGCGCCCCAGCGGTCGTAGCGGCCGCCGTTGACGATGGTGATGTTGGCCTGGTGCGACTGGTCCGAGCCGTCGACGGCGTAGGCGTTGCTCGCCTTGGCGTCGCCGTGGAAGGGCAGGACGAAGCCGTCGGGATGCTCGCGGCTCGGCTGAGCCCAGACCGAGGCGCCGCCCGCCAGCCGTTGGGGGCGCGGATCGCCCAGGCCGCGGACGCCGCTCATCGCCCCGAAGTAGTGATCGAAGCTGCGGTTTTCCTGCATCAGGATCACGACGTGCTGGACGTCCATGATCGTGCCGGTCACGCGATGCGGCGGGATGGCCATCGCCTGGCGGACCAGCGGCGGCAGCGCCGCGAACGCCGCGGCCGCGCCGACGCCGGCCGCGCCGCTGCGCAGGAAGGATCGTCGGCTCGGCATCTCCACTCCCCCACCCAGGTCCCCGTTGTGAATTTGGTATAGACCAGATGGCGGCGGCAGCGGGTGAAACTTTCATGAAGTTTGCAGCGCGGCGCGATGACGGCGGACCGCTTGACCGGGCCCGGCGACCTCCGCATGTTGCCCGTTCGCCGGAGCGTCCGGCGGGTCTCGGAGCCCGGCATGCCGCACCCTGACGCCAGCCACGCCCGGGAGGCGGCGGCCGGCCTGCACTATCTGAACATGCGCGACTATATCGCCGCCCGGATCGAGGCGGGGACGCTGCCGCCGGGCGCGCGGCTCCCCTCCGAGCGCGAGCTCCAGGCCGGGGCCGGCGTCGCCCGGGGCACCATCCGCGAAGCGCTGTTCCAGCTCGAGGCCGAGGGCGTCATCTACCGCAAGGACCGTAGCGGCTGGTACGTCTCCCCGCCGCCGGTGGTCTACGATCCGACCCGCTGGGAGGGCTTCATGTCCTACGTGGAGGCGCAGGGGCGGACGCCGCTTACCGAGACCCTGGCGACCTCGGAGGTTCCCTGCGATCCCTTCCTGGCCGAGGTGTTCGGCAAGGCGGCCGGCGCGGCCATGTATCTGATCCGGCGGCGCCGCTACATCGACGGGCGCGCGGTGCTCGTCGAGAACATCGTCGTCGATCCGGCGCTCGCGCCCGGCCTGCTGGAGCACGATCTCGACCGCTCGCTGACCAGCGTGCTGAAGAGCGCCTACAACATCTCGGTGGCCCGCAATCGGGTCGAGATGCGGCCCTGCGCCCTGACGCGCGAGGAGGCCGAGGCCCTGAAGGTCAAGTCGGGCCTGCCGGGCTTGAACGTGGTGCGGACCAGCTACGACGGCCAAGGCCGCGTCGTCGAATTCGACCGCGAGTTCTGGCGCCACGACGCGCTGAAGGTGAGCGTCGACATCCGGGTGCGGTGAGGTCCGCTAAGCCGCGCGCTCCAGCGCAGCGGGCAGGTCCGCCACCGTGTCGATGACGAGGTCGGCGCCTGCGGCCCGCAGCTTCGCGCCCGCCGCGGCGACGCGCGTCCGGCGTTCCGCCGCAGGCAGGGCCGCCAGGGCTTCGGCGGAGAGGCCCATGAGGTTGCCGGACGCTGCGACGCCCACGGTGAAGCAGCCGGCGGCGCGGCCTTCGGCGACGCCGGCCTCGGCGTCGT
>Ga0164243_10015944_pt1 | contig 10348 bp, 10 predicted proteins | sample OricompcompostOP_FD_108781 | JGI IMG/M metagenome (GOLD analysis project Ga0164243, IMG submission 108781) | Organic Plus compost microbial communities from Emeryville, California, USA - Original compost - Organic plus compost (OP) | ecosystem: Engineered > Solid waste > Mixed feedstock >... | reverse complement strand
GTCTGCACCGTGCGGGTGATCGTCTCGCCCTTCTTCCTGGCGGCCGCCACACGCTGGTTGAAGCCCTCGATGTTGCGGACCCCGACCTTGGACATCTTGCGGTAGCGATCCTCCATCTCCCGCACCGTCCATTTGAGCGCCACGACCGCCTTCTTCGGATCGGTCACCACCGGCGTCAGGAGATGGGGAATGCCGTCATAGACGGAAAGCTCCAGCATCTTCGGGTCGATCATGATCAAGCGGCACTCTTCCGGCCTCAGCCGGTAGAGGAGCGACAGGATCATGGTGTTGATGGCAACGGATTTGCCCGAGCCGGTCGTGCCGGCGACCAGGAGGTGGGGCATCTTTGCAAGGTCCGCGATCACCGGTTCGCCGCCGATCGTCTTCCCGAGGGCCAACGCCAGCCGGGCCTTCGTCGCCTCGAAATCACGGCTCGCAAGGAGCTCGCGCAGATAAACCATCTCTCGGGTGGAGTTCGGCAGTTCGATGCCGATCGCGTTGCGCCCAGGGACGACGGCCACGCGCGCAGCGATCGCGCTCATGGAGCGGGCGATATCGTCCGCCAGGCCGATGACGCGCGAGGATTTGATGCCGGGAGCGGGCTCCAGCTCGTAAAGCGTGACGACCGGGCCGGGCCGCACATGGATGATCTCGCCTTTCACGCCGAAATCGTCGAGCACGCCTTCCAGAAGCCGCGCGTTCTGCTCCAGCGCCTCCTTGGAAAGGCTCGGATTCTTGCTTGCAGCCTTCGGCTCCGCGAGGAGATGCAGGGCGGGCAGCGTGAATTCACCCGAATCGAGCAGCGATGCCTGGGCCTCGCGCCGCATGCGCGCGCCGGGTACCGGACGCGGGGCAGGATTCGCCACGCGCTGCCCAGTTGGTGCTGCCTGATGCGCTGGGCCGTTTTGTCCTCCTCCGAGGCGTGGCGCGGGCTCGTCATCGAAGGGCACGATATCGAGATCGTCCTCTCCAAAACCCGGCTCGATGCGCATCTTCTGGTCCGCTGCGCGGGCGGCAAGCACGGCGGGCGCCGTCGAAGGGATGTCGTATTCTTCCGGCGCATCCGGCCCATGGATGGCGAAATGCCGGCGGAAGAAGGCCGTCAGATACAGCCACCAATGGGTGAGGACGCCGAGGGCCACGAAGCCCTCGCCATCGTCTTCTTCCTCCACCTCTTCCTCGAAAGCCGCCTCCTCCGGCTCTGACGCCGGCGCGGGCATGGTGCTCCTGCCGAAGACGCCAGCGCCATAGAGCGTAAGCCATGCCGCGGGACCGATCAGCACCGCCGCGACGACGACACCGAAGAAACCGGTGGGATAATCGCCCGTGAAGAGCGCCGGCGCGGAAAGCACCATATCGCCGAAGACGCCGCCAAGGCCGGTGGGCAGCGGCCATGTGGCCGGCGGCGTGAGACAGCCCGCAACGCCGGCTGCAAGAATCGCGCCCACCAACCAGGAGGCAAGGCGCCGCCCGAGCCGATCGATGCCGCGACCGGCGGCAAGAAGAATGCCCCAGAAGACGGCGGGCACCAGGCCCGCGACCGAGGCCAGGCCGAAGAACTGCATGGAGATGTCGGAGTAGACGGCGCCCGGATAACCCATTGCATTCATGATCGGGTTGTCCGTTGCGTAGCTGAAGCTCGGGTCGGCGACATTCCAAGTGCCGAGGCTCGCAATACAGAAGGCGACGAGCCCTAGAATCAGCAGCCCAAGCCCGCGCGCGGCCTGCCTCCTGAGGAAGTTCTGCAGGCCGAACCCGCCGCCATGGATTGCAAATGCCGCAGAAGAACCCGAACTCATACGCATTTCCCCGTCCACTGTACTGAAGGTGCGCCATAGGACGCCTGGGCACCGGTGTTAACCTAACGGGGGATGGTAAAGGCGGCATTAACCATGGAGCGGAGGAGGAGACGATTGGAAAGCGGCACAAGATAAATCAGCGCCCGACGCGCAATCTCCATATGGCTGCGCGTCATTGCCCGCTTCCAAAAAAAGAAGGCCCAGCTTTCGCTGGGCCCAAGTTAAGCATCTCGGGAAGGAGTTGAGATGCCGCGGATCAGGAGTAGTGATAAGCGGCCTCGCCGTGCGAGGTGAGGTCAAGGCCCTGGGTCTCTGCTTCGGGCGTCGGGCGCAGACCGACGATCGCGTCAACGACCTTGAAGAGGATCGCAGAGACGACGCCGCACCAGATGATGGTGACGAGCACCGCCACGAACTGCACCCACAGCTGAGAAGCGATGGAGAAGTCGTCGCCGCCGGTGCCGCCGAGCCATGGCGCGGTGAAGATGCCGGTGCCGAGCGCGCCAACGATGCCGCCCACGCCGTGGATGCCGAACACGTCGAGCGTGTCGTCATATCCGAACTTATTCTTCACCACCGCAACGAAGAAGTAGCAGACCACGCTCGCGATCGCGCCGAGCACGATGGCGCCGACGGGACCGACCGTGCCGCAGGCAGGCGTCACCGCCACGAGGCCGGCAACCAGACCTGAAACCGCGCCTAGCATCGAGGCCTTGCCGCGGTGAAGAGTCTCGACCACGCTCCAACCGATGATCGCGCCGGCTGTGGCTGTGAAGGTGTTTATCATGGCAAGGGCCGCACCGCCGGTGGCTTCCAGATTGGAGCCTGCATTGAAGCCGAACCAGCCGACCCACAGGATCGCAGCGCCCACCATCGTCAGCGTCATGGAATGCGGCGCAAGGATCTCCTTGCCATACCCATTGCGCTTGCCGACCATGATGCAGCCCACCAGTGCCGCGATGCCCGCATTGATATGGACCACGGTGCCGCCGGCGAAGTCGAGCGCGCCGAGGTTGAAGAGGTAGCCGCTGCCGTCCCACACCATATGGGCGATCGGGAAGTAGACGAAGGTCCCCCAGAGGATCGTGAAGAGCACCACGGCCGAGAATTTGATCCGTTCAGCGAAGGCGCCGACGATGAGGGCCGGGGTGATGACTGCGAACGTCATCTGGAAGCAGATGAAGACATATTCGGGAATGACGACGCCGTCCGTGAACGTGGCCGCCGTCGAATCGGCGGTCACGCCGGAGAGGAACAGCTTGCCGAAGCCGCCCCAGAATGGGCTTGTGCCGCCACCGAAGGCGAAGGAATAGCCCCACAGCACCCAGACCACCATCATCACCGCGGCGATCATCGTGCACTGCATCAGCACGGAGAGCGCATTTTTGGCGCGCACCAGGCCGCCGTAAAAGAGCGCCAGCCCAGGCATGGTCATGAAGAGCACGAGGAGGGTAGCCGTCATCATCCACGCGACGTCGCCCTTGTCCATGACGGGCGCCGCTTCAGCGGCAGCCTCGGCGGCTCCTTCGGCAGCTTCCTGCGCAAGGGCAGGCAGCGCCGTGAACGCCGCCAATGCAAGCGCGCCCGCCCCGGACGCACGCTTTGCAAAAATACTCGGAAATCTCATTCTAATTCTCCCTGGACAATCCGGATGGCGCCTAGAGCGCATCGGCGTCTGTTTCACCGGTGCGGATGCGCACCGCTTTTTCGATGCTGTAGACGAAGATCTTGCCGTCACCGATCTGGCCGGTCTTGGCAGCATTCGCGATTGCTTCCACCGCCTTGTCGGCGATGTCCGAATCAACCGCGACCTCGATCTTGACCTTGGGCAGGAAGCTCACGGCGTATTCAGCGCCGCGATAGATTTCCGTGTGCCCCTTCTGCCGTCCGTAGCCTTTCACTTCGGTCACGGTCAGTCCCTGAATGCCGAGCTCGGTCAGCGCCTCGCGCACCGCCTCCAGCTTGAACGGCTTTATGATTGCCATCACGAATTTCATCAGGTCTCACCCTTGCTCTTGCGGACGAGCCGCGTTGTGTAACGCCGGGGTGCCCCCGCCCGAGGGATCCAGCGACGGCAAAGGTGAATCAAGAGCCGTGCCAACTGCCGGGCAGAGGCATCAACCTTTTTGAATCGTTGGCAAAAAAGACACGTTCAGCCGGAGCCGGCTAACGTCGCGATTGGCAGTTCGCACATAGAATGTGCATATTTTTAAATCTGCCTAATTTTTGCGCACACGTATCAGGCCTTCCTGCGCGACAGACGCGATGAGCACACCGTCACGCGAGTAGATGCTGCCGCGCGCCAGCCCTCTCGACCCCCGCGAAGAGGGGCTGTCCTGGGTATAGAGCAGCCAGTCATCCAGCCGGTTCGGCCGGTGGAACCACATTGCGTGGTCGAGGCTCGCCATCTGGAGGCCCGCGTCGAAAACGGAGCGACCGTGCGGGAAAGTGATGGTGTCGATCAGCGTCATGTCGGAAAAATAGGCGAGCATCGCCGCCTGGATGGCGCGGTCGTCCGGCACCGGCCCATTCGCGCGTATCCAGACATGTTGGTAGGGCGGCAACGTGTCATGTGTCGTGTAGTGCTCGACATTGACGGGCCGGATCTCCACCGCGCGCTCCCGCTGCCAATAGCGGCGAATGTTTTCCGGCACTTCGTCTCCCAGTGCGGCCATGAACTCACGCTGCGACCTGAGTGATTCGGGTCCTGGAATCCCCTCCGGCATCGGCATCTGGTGCTCGAATCCCCGCTCCTCCGTGTGGAAGGAAGCTGAAAGCGCGAAAATGGCTTGGCCGTGCTGGATGGCGACGACGCGTCGTGTGGTGAAACTGTTGCCGTCGCGAATCCTGTCCACATCATAGATGATCGGAATGGTGGGATCGCCCGGCAGCATGAAATAGCAATGCAGCGAATGAACGGGCCGGTCCGGCGCCACCGTCCTTTGGGCGGCGACGAGGGCTTGGCCGATCACTTGGCCACCAAATACGCGCTGCCACCCCACTTGCGGGCTGCGGCCGCGATAGAGGTTGTGTTCAAGCTCTTCCAGATTAAGTATGTCGAGGAGCTCCTGCATCGCGGACGACATGGAACACATCCTTCAGCGGCGTTGCGGTAACGCTGACAAACCGAAGAGCAGGCGCGAAGTCAAGCGGAGTACCGGGTCATGGAAGGAACGAAGGGCGGCTTCTGCGACGTAATGATCGCCGGCGCCGGCTATGTGGGCCTCGCTATCGCCGTTTCGCTGCGGTCCGCAAGGCCGGAGATGAAGGTCCGGGTCGTCGATGCCGCACCCGAAGGCGTTTGGCAACGCGACGGCCGCGCATCTGCGATCGCGGCCGCCGCTGCCCGAATGCTCCGCCAACTCGACTGCTGGGACGAGATCCTGCCGGAGGCCCAGCCCATTACCGAAATGGTGATCACCGACTCTCGCACGTCGGACCCCGTGCGCCCGGTCTTCCTGACCTTCGGCGGCGAAGCCGCCCCCGGAGAGCCTTTCGCGCACATGGTCATGAACCGGCACCTGACGGGATCGCTGCGCCGCCGCGCAGGCGAATTGGATATCGAGATCGCGCAGGGATGCGCGGTCGAAAGCTTCGATGTGGAACCCGCCGCGATCGCGGTTCACCTGGCGGACGGCACGTCCTGCCGCACCCGCATTCTCATCGCCGCCGATGGCGTCAAATCGCGTCTACGCGACATGGCGGGAATCCGCACAGTCCATTGGGAGTACGGCCAATCCGGCATCGTCTGCACCGTCGCGCATGAGCGACCGCACAATGGCCGGGCCGAGGAGCATTTCCTGCCCGCGGGCCCCTTCGCCACGCTTCCGCTCAAGGGCGACCGGTCATCGATCGTGTGGACGGAACGCACGGAGGACGCGGAGCGGCTCGTGGCCGAGGACGAGTTCGTTTTCGAGCAGGAACTGGAAAGCCGCTTCGGCCTGAAGCTCGGCGAAATCCGCGTCGAGGGACCACGCCGCGCTTGGCCGCTAGGCCTGACACTTGCGCGTGATTTCGTGCGTCCGCGCTTCGCGCTCGCGGGCGACGCCGCCCACGGCATCCACCCCATCGCCGGCCAAGGTCTCAATCTGGGATTCAAGGATGCAGCGGCGCTGGCCCAGGTGCTGGTGGAGGCGGACCGTCTGGGCGAAGACATCGGCGCGATCGACGTGCTGCAACGTTATGAGCGCTGGCGGCGTTTCGACACGGTCCAGATGGGGGTCACGACCGACCTGCTCAACCGCCTCTTTTCGAACGATTTCGGCCCGCTGAGGGCGATCCGTGATTTGGGGCTGGGCCTTGTGGACCGCATGCCTGGCATGAAGGATTTCTTCGTCCGGCAGGCATCAGGGCTCACCGCCAGCACGCCACGCCTTCTGCAGGGCGAGGCGATTTGACGATCACTTAGAACCAAAAAGGAGACCAGGGAATGAAGCGCCACGCGAATGTGACTTGGAACGGCACTCTCACCACCGGCTCAGGCACGCTTGAAAGCAGCCAGAGCGGCGCACTCAGCGGCTTGCCCCTGAGCTTCAAGGCCCGCTTCGAGGACGAAACCGGCCGCGCAGGCACCAATCCGGAGGAATTGATCGCCGCCGCTCATGCGAGTTGCTTCTCCATGGCGCTTGCGCACGCGCTCGCGGAAAACGGCACGCCCGCCGAATCGCTCCAGGCCAAGGCCGAAGTCGAACTGCGGCCGAAGCAGGGAGGCGGCTTCGAGATCCGTGGCAGCGCGCTTACGGTGGCCGGCAAGGTGCCCGGCCTGGACGAGCAGAAGTTCAAGGAGATCGCAGACAAGGCGAAGGAGAACTGCCCGGTCTCCAAGGCGCTCGGAGCCATATCCATCACGCTCGACGCCCGATTCACCTGAAGCGCGACAGTTTTGTGATGATATCCTCCCGCGAACGCAATGTGCGTTCGCGGTGCGGATGGACTTTGCAATCAAAAGTCGGAGAAACGGCCTAGATTCAATGCAGATGGATGTTCGGGAGGAATGCCATGCTGCATGTTCAAGAGCCGAGAACCCTCAAGAGGCCGAGCGGCCATTCCACGATCGAGATCAGCGACATCACCGGGAAAGCCGCCGCCCTTCCCGCTTTCGACAAACACGAGCGCGTCTGGTGCGGCCGTGACGATGAGCGCGGCCTGACGGCCATCGTTGCAATCCATGATACCACGCTGGGTCCCGCCCTTGGCGGCACGCGCATCTGGCCGCATGAGAGCTTCGAGGCAGCGCTTACCGATGCGCTCAGGCTCTCGCGCGGAATGACCTACAAGTCCGCCGTGGCCGGCTTGCCGTTGGTGGCGGAAAAGCGGTCATCATCGCGGACCCGAAAACCGAAAAGACGCCCGCATTGCTGTCCGCCTACGCGGAGATGCTTGACGCACTTGAAGGCCAATTCTTCACCGCGGAAGATGTGGGAATGACTGTTGCAGACACCGATTTCCTGCGTGCCAGCGCCTCCAACGTGCTCGGCACGACGAAGGGCGGGAGTGGCAATCCTTCCCCGATCACCGCCGAGGGCGTCTTTCTCGGCATCAAGGCGGCCTTGAGCCATCGCCGTGGAACGCCGGACCTTTCCGGCATACGCGTTGCGGTCCAGGGGCTCGGCTCGGTAGGTTCCGCTCTCTGTGAACGGCTCGCGCGAGAGGGCGCCACCCTCATCGTGCATGACATCGATCTCTCGCGCATGGAGAGGGTGGCAAAGGCTTTCGGGGCGGAATGCGTACCCGCCGAAAAGACCATTGCGGCCGAAGCCGACGTCTTCGCGCCCTGTGCGCTGGGCGGCGTCATCTCACGCGAGACGATCCACCTGCTCAAGGCGGAGATCGTCGCCGGCTCGGCCAACAACCAGCTTGCCCGGCACGAGGACGCCCGGCTTTTGATGGAGCGCGGCATCCTCTACGCGCCGGATTACGTCATCAATTCCGGGGGGCTCATCAACGTCGCCGCCGAGCTTTCGCCGGACGGCTACCGGCGGGAAGCTGTGATGGCCAAGGTAGCGCAGATCCCGGCCATCCTCAGCGACATCTTCGAGCGCGCGAGGGCACAGCAAAAGCCCACCAACGACATCGCCGCGGAAATCGCTATGGAACGCATCCACGCCGCACGTTAGAGCGATTTCTGAAACCGGGCTTGCGCCCGACCGCTCCGAAGAGCGAACGCTACTTCTTCACCCCGCGCAGGGCACTATCGCCCCAAACCGCCCTCAGGCGGGCATCCCGGCCACAGCCCTCGCGATATCCCTGGTAGGCATCTGCCTTGGTGACATAGCCGAAGCGCGAGAGAATGCGTCCCTCGCTCTTATAGTAATCCTGGTGATAATCCTCGGCCGGCCAGAACGTGGCCGCCGGCAGGACCGGCGTGACCAGTGCCTGGCCGAGTTCTGCTTCGGCCGTCTTCTTCGCCTTCTCTGCAGCTTCCTTCTGGGCGTCATCGAGCACATAGACCGCAGTCGTATAGCTCTGGCCGCGATCGCAGAACTGCCCGCCATCGTCGGTCGGATCCACCGAATGGAAAAAGACGTCAAGAAGATGATCGTAGGTGACTTGGCTGTCGTCGAATTCGATCTTCACCGCCTCCCGGTGGCCGCCGGCGGAATAATCGTCATAGGTTGGATTTTGTGTGCTGCCGCCCGTATAGCCGGAGGTGGTGGAAAGCACGCCGGGTACGTGATCGAAATCCGCCTCGACGCACCAGAAACAGCCGCCGGCGAAGATCGCGGTCTGCATTTCCGCCGCTGCGGGCTGCGCGCCCACGGAGGCAATAGCGAAGAAAAACCCGATAATACCGGCAATGCGACGGCGCATACGCTGATCCTTCCCTGCCCGGAAGCAACCTAGCACGCGCAGCCGGTATTACAATTCAAGCCGCAACACGGTTGCGTGAGGCGCGCGAAATGCCTGGTCGCGGCGGTCAGACTCGCCGCTCCACCATCATCTTCTTGATCTCGGCAATCGCCTTTGCAGGATTGAGGCCCTTCGGGCAGGTCTGCGTGCAGTTCATGATCGTATGGCAGCGGTAAAGCCTGAAGGGGTCCTCCAGCTTGTCGAGGCGCTCGCCGGTGGCTTCGTCTCTGCTGTCGATCAGCCAGCGATAGGCCTGGAGCAGCACGGCCGGTCCAAGATAGCGCTCGCCGTTCCACCAATAGCTGGGGCACGACGTCTGGCAGCAGAAGCAGAGGATGCACTCGTAGAGGCCGTCGAGCTTCGTCCTGTCCTCATGGCTCTGCCGCCACTCGGCCGCGGGCTCGGGCGTAACCGTCTGAAGCCAAGGCTCGATGGAGGAGAGCTGGGCGTATGGGATCGAGAGATCCGGCACGAGATCCTTGACGACAGGCATGTGCGGCAGCGGATAGATCCTTATCGCCCCGCTGATATCGTCCATGGCCTTGGTGCAGGCGAGCGTGTTCGCGCCGTCTATGTTCATGGCGCAGGAACCGCAGATCCCCTCGCGGCACGACCGGCGGAAGGTGAGCGTCGGGTCGATCTTGTTCTTGATCCAGATGATGCCGTCGAGCACCATCGGCCCGCAGTCGTCCAGATCCACATAATAGGTGTCGACGCGCGGATTCTCCTCGTCGTCAGGCGACCAGCGGTAAATCCGGTATTCGCGCAGGTTCGTGGCGCCTTCGGGCTTGGGCCAGACCTTGCCCTGCTTGACCTTCGAGTTCTTGGGAAGAGTGAGTTGGACCATGGTGTCCTCTGGTCAGTATACCCGCGCCTTGGGCGCGATCTTCGCCGGATCGATGCCGCCGTTCTCGGGCTTCAGCATCGGTTCGGTGTGCACGGGGCGGTATGCGAGGCGGACGGTGCCGTCCGGATCCACCCAGGAAAGGGTGTGCTTGCGCCAGTTCACGTCGTCGCGCTGGGTAAAGTCCTCCCGCGCGTGTGCGCCGCGGCTCTCCTTGCGCGCCTCGGCCGCATAGACGGTGGTGATGGCGTTGGCCATCAGGTTTTCGAGCTCCAGCGTCTCGACCAGGTCGGAATTCCAGATCATCGAACGGTCGTGCACCTTGATGTCGGGAAGCTCCTGCCAGATGTCGGATATCCGCCGGCAGCCTTGCTCGAGCGATTCCTGCGTACGGAACACCGCCGCATCCTCCTGCATGGCGCGCTGCATCTTTTCGCGCAGCACGGCCGTCGACGTCCCGCCATTCGCGTGACGGAGCCGGTCGAAGCGGTCCATGATCTTCTCGCAGGAAGCCTCGTTCACCGCCGGCACCTTGGTGCTACGGTCGACGATCTGGCCGGCGCGGATCGCCGCGGCGCGGCCGAAGACCACGAGATCGATCAGCGAGTTGGAGCCGAGCCGGTTCGCGCCATGGACCGAAGCGCAGGCCGCCTCGCCCACGGCCATCAGGCCGGGAGCCACTGCGTCCGGATTGTCCGGCGTGGGGTTCAGCACCTCGCCCCAGTAGTTCGTGGGAATGCCGCCCATATTGTAGTGCAGGGTCGGCAGGACCGGGATCGGCTCCTTGGTGACGTCGACGCCCGACTTCAGGGTCTCGCCCATGCGGAACACGGCGCAGTCCTCCTGCATCGCCCGC
>Ga0164243_10015942_pt1 | contig 10348 bp, 11 predicted proteins | sample OricompcompostOP_FD_108781 | JGI IMG/M metagenome (GOLD analysis project Ga0164243, IMG submission 108781) | Organic Plus compost microbial communities from Emeryville, California, USA - Original compost - Organic plus compost (OP) | ecosystem: Engineered > Solid waste > Mixed feedstock >... | reverse complement strand
GGGCTTCGGCCACAACGTGTCCCACTCGCACCGGCGGACCAACCGCCGCTGGAACCCCAACATCCAGACGGTGCGCACCCCGGCCGGTGGCGGCAACACCCGCAAGATGCAGGTCTGCACCTCCTGCATCAAGGCGGGCAAGGTCACCCGCGCGTAAGCGCGGCCACCCACACACACGACGAAGCCGCCGGGTCCGACGACCCGGCGGCTCGCTGTGCGTGCCGTCAGAGGGTGCGGCCGAACGACACCACGCCCGGCGCGTCCTTGTAGTAGCCGAAGTCCGGGATGCGCTCGTACCCGTTGGCCTGGTAGAACGTGATCGCCTCGGGCTGCTTGGACCCGCACTCCAGGATCACCCGCTTGCGGCCGCGGGACCGCGCGTCGTCCTCGATCGCGCGCAGCACCGCCCGCGCCACCCCGCGCCGGCGGCCGGCCGGGGCCGTGTACATCCGCTTCAGTTCGGCGACCTCGCCGTCGGTGCCGTGGCTGCGCCAGCCCGCGCAGCCGACCGGCTCGCCGCCGAGGAAGGCCACCACGAACGCGCCGTCGGGCGGGTCGAACTCGCGCGGGTCGACGGGGGTGTCGTCACCTGAGCCGCCGTAGCGGGCACCCAGGTCCGCGAGCAGCTCGGTCACCATCTTCTGCGCCTCCGGCGCGTCGAACGGCAACAGCCGGATCTCCAGATCGTCCACGCCGACGACGGTACGGCCCCGGCCGGGCGGCACGCCGCCCCGTGTCGTCGCGGTCACGTCACCGGAAGTGGTCCCAGCCCGCCGGCCCCTTGGGCGGCTTGCCGTCGACGGTGACGCCGGTGCCCTCCTCGACCCGCCCGATCACCCGCCAGCCCTCCGGCAGCGTCCGGTCCGGCGGGAACGTCGCGGCCAGCGCGTGGTCGTCGCCACCCGCCAGGACCCACTGGTACGGGTCGACCCCGAGCGCGTGCGCCGCGTCGCGCATCTGCGGCGGCACCTCGAACGCCGAGCGGTCGATGTCGATCGCGACCTTGCTGGCCGCGGCGATGTGGCCGAGATCCTGGATCAGCCCGTCCGAGACGTCGAGCATCGCCGTGGCGCCGGCCCGCGCGGCGACCGGGCCGGCCGCGTAGGGCACCTTCGGCCGGCGGTACGCGTCCACCAGCAGCATCGGTGTCCGGAATCCCCGGGAGAGGACGGTGTAGCCCGCCGCCGCGTAGCCGACCCGGCCGCACAGCGCGACAACGTCCCCGGCCCTGGCCCCGTCGCGGGTCACCGGCCGGCGACCGCCGAGATCGCCGAGGGCGGTGACCGCGATCGTCAGGGTCGGGCTGCCGGCCATGTCACCACCGACGACCGCGGCGCCGACCGTGGCCGCCTCCGCCGAGAGCCCCTCCGCCAGCTCCTCGGCCCAGCGGGCGTCGAGGTTCGGCGGCACGCAGAGCGCGACGAGCAGCGCCGTCGGCACGGCACCCATCGCGGCGATGTCCGCCAGGTTGGCGGCGGCCGCACGGTGCCCGATCTCGGCGGCGGTCGCCCAGTCGCGCCGGAAGTGACGCCCCTCCACCAGCGCGTCGGTCGACGCGACCACGCGACCGTCGGGCGTCGTGACGACGGCGGCGTCGTCACCGGGCCCCAGCACTGTGCCGGGTGCCGACTGCAGCCGGGCGGTCACCCGGGCGATCAGCCCGAACTCGCCCGTACGGGCCACACTCACCATTACCTCCGGGTCGGGGACCTGCTCCGTTGCGGTAGTTTCACTTCTCGACCGTTACCGGCGAGGGGAGACGGGTCGTGGTCCAGGCGTACATCCTCATCCAGACAGAGGTCGGAAAGGCGCGTGACGTGGCCGCGTCCATCTCGGATATCTCGGGCGTGGTGCGGGTCGACGCGGTCACCGGGCCGTACGAGGTGATCGCGCTGACCGAGGCACACACGCTCGACGAGCTCGGGAAAATGATCGTCTCCCGGGTCCAGCTCGTGCCGGGAATCACCCGCACGATCACCTGCTCGGTGGTGCATCTGTAGATGGACCGCACCACCCGCCAGGCGGCCGTCATCGCGACCGCGGTGGCGCTGCCGCTCGCCCTGATCGTGGCGCTGCTCGCGTTCTGGCAGCTCTCGCCCGACGAGCCGGACACCGCCAGCCCCAGTCCCAGCGCCACTCCGGCGCCTGCGGCGACCACACCCGTCACGATGGCCGCGCCGCCGCTCACCCCACGGGCCGAGACGCTCTGCCGGGCCCTGCTCTCGAAGGTCCCGGCCGAGCTGCGCGACCGGGCCCAGCGGCCCGTGACGGCCGGCCCCGAGCAGAACGCCGCGTACGGCGACCCGGCGATCACGCTCGCCTGCGGCATCCCGGCGCCGGAGATCCCGCCGACCGACCTCGTGAACCTCTTCGACCGGGTCTGCTGGCACTCCGCCGAGACGGCCGAGGCGACCGTGCTCACCACCGTCGACCGGGAGGTGACCGTCCAGGTCACGGTGCCGCGCGCGTACGAGGGCCCCGCGCAGTGGACCATCCCGTTCTCGAAGCCGGTGATCGAGACGATCCCGCGCCTCGCCGAGGCACCCACCGGCTGCGCCGGCAGCGTCTGACCCGGCGCTCAGTGCAGGCCGCTCCCCCGGCGGAGGGCGGTGCGGATGAGGCGGTCGACCAGCTTCGGGTACTCCAGGCCGGTCGCCGCCCACATCCGTGGGAACATCGACGTCGCGGTGAAGCCCGGCATGGTGTTGATCTCGTTGAGGAAGATCTGGTCGTCGGCGGTGACGAAGAAGTCGACCCGGGCCAGACCGGCGCAGTCCAGCGCGTTGAACGTGCGCACCGCGTAGTCCTGGACGGCGCGGGTCACCTCGGGCGAGAGGCGGGCCGGGATGTCGTACTCGCACTCCTCGCCAAGGTACTTGGCCTCGAAGTCGTAGAACTCGTGGCCCGGTGCGGTGACCCGGATCTCGGCGAGCAGCGACGCCTCGGGGGCCCCGCCGGCCTCGCCCTCCAGCACGCCGCACTCGACCTCGCGGCCCACGATCGCGGCCTCGACCAGAACCTTGGGGTCGATCTGCCGGGCGTGCGCCACGGCGGCGTCGAGGTCGGCCCAGTCGGTGACCTTGGTGATGCCGTGGGACGAGCCGGCCCGGGACGGCTTGACGAAGACCGGAAGGCCGAGGCGGGCCTTGTCGGCGTCGCTGAGCGAGACGCCGTTGCGCAGGACCGCGTACGGCCCGACGGGGATGCCCTCGACGGCGGCGAGCTTCTTGGTGAACTCCTTGTCCATCGCCGCGGCGCTGGCGAAGACGTTGGCCCCGACGTACGGGATGCCGGCCATCTCCAGCAGCCCCTGGATGGTGCCGTCCTCGCCGTAGGCCCCGTGCAGGGCCGGGAAGACCACGTCGACGGCGCCGAGCGCGCTCAGCCCGCGCGACGGCTCGACGACGAGCAGCCCGCGCGACGTCGGGTCGCCGGGCAGGACGACCGCGGTGCCGGACGCCGAGGTGATCTCCGGCAGCCGCTCGCCCTCGATCGCCAGCCGCCCCGGGTCACCGTCGGTGAGCACCCATTGACCCTCGCGCGTGATCCCGACCGGGATCACGTCGTACACGTCGGGGTCCAGCGTCCGCAGGATGCTGCCGGCGCTGACCGCCGAGATGGCGTGCTCGGTGCTGCGGCCACCGAAAATGACCGCGACGCGGGTCTTCCTTGGGCTCGTCACAGGCAGGACCCTACTCTGTGCGAGCGCGTCCGGCTGGCTCCTCGCCGGATCAGACGGGCACAATGGACGCATGTCGAAGTGGGAGTACGCGCTCCTCGTCCGGCGCCGCACCGCCCGCGTCGACGCGGGCGGCTGGGAGGTCACCTTCACCTGGTACGGCCCGGACGGCTCGATGCTCGACGTCACCCCCTACGGCGACACGGCCCTCTCCCACCTCAACCGCGCCGGCCAGCAGAGCTGGGAGCTGGTCGCGGTGAGTGAGGATCCGAACATGGAGGGCACCAGCGAGCTGCACCGCTACCACCTGAAGCGTCCGGTGCCCACCGCGCCGCCCCGACCCCGCCTCGGCGGCGCCGGCCGCGCCGTGCGCCGCCCCCGGGAGTGACGGCCATGCCGTCACCGCGCATCGAGTCGCTGTCCTGGGGCGAGATCGTCGTCGCCGGCCTGGGGCCGGGAAAGGACTGGAAGCTCCACCCGGCGGGTGGCCGGGCCTGGGACTGGCGCGAGACGGGAACCAGCCACTCGACCTGCTGACGCCGGCGGGCCGCCGGGCCCGGCGACGGTCAGCGGGTGGCGTCGAGGGCGGCGGTGATGTCGGCGACGAGGTCGGCGGTGTCCTCGATGCCGCACGACAGGCGGACGAAGCCCGGCGCCGTGTCGTCGCCCCACTGGGCCCGCCGGTCGGCGCTCGTGTGGACGCCGCCGAAGCTGGTGGCGGCCGCCACCAGCCGGCAGGACGCCAGGAACGCCGCCACCCGCTCGGCAAAGCCCAGGTCGAACGCGACGATGCCCGGGAAGCGGCGCATCTGCGCCGACGCCACGGCGTGCGCCGGGTCGTCCGGGAGGCCCGGCCACCGTACATCGTGGACGTCGTCGCGGGCCGCGAGGGCCGTGGCGACCGCCGCGGCGTTGGCCGTCTGGCGGGCCAGGCGCAGGTCGAGGGTGAACAGCGAGCGGTGGGCGAGCCAGGCGTCGAAGGCCCCCGGAATCGAGCCGGTCGTGTTCCGCCAGGCCCGCAGCGACTCCAGCAGTTCCGGGTCGCGGGTCGCCGCGTAGCCGATCAGCAGGTCCGAGTGGCCCGTCAGCGCCTTGGTGCCGGAGGCGAGGGTGATGTCGGCGCCGAGGTCCAGCGGCCGCTGGCCGAGCGGCGTGGCGGTGGTGTTGTCGACCGCCACCAGCGCGCCGGCCTCGTGGGCCCGGGCCGCCAGCGCCGCCACGTCGCAGACGTCCAGGCCCGGGTTGGCCGGCGTCTCCAGGACCACCAGCCGCACGCCCTCGTACGACGGGTGGGGCCCGCGGGTCGGCGCGAACGTCACCGTGATGCCCCGCGACGCGAGCTCCGACGTGGCGAAGCCGCGCACCGGGTAGTAACCGTCGGCCGGCAGCACCACGGCGTCGCCGGGACGCAGCACGGAGAGGAGCACCGCCGTCACGGCCGCCTGGCCGCTCGCGAACGCCAGCGCCGGGCCGCCCTCCAGCTCGCCGATCGCCGCCTCCAGCAGCCGGCGGGTCCGGTTGTCCGGACGCCCGTAGCCGTCCGGCGCCGCCGCCGGGCCCCGCTCCGGGTCCAGGTGGTACGGCGCCGCGAACACCGGGCCGGGCAGGAACGGCTCGCCGGGCACGGCCGCGGGCAGGCCGGCGTGGACGGCCCGGGTGCCGTCGCCGAATGTCGTCATCTACTCCGCTTTCGTCGTGCGGGTCATCAGGATCGTCAGCGCCTCGCGCGGGTCGGCGCCCTCGTGGCAGACCCGCTCCACCTGCTCGGTGATCGGCATCTCCACGCTGTTCTTGCGCGCGAGGTCGCGGATCGCGAGGCAGCTCTTGACGCCCTCGGCGGTCTGGCCGACGGCCGCCTGCGCCTCCTCCAGCGTCTCGCCGCGGCCGAGGTGCTCGCCGAACGTGCGGTTGCGCGAGAACGGCGAGTGGCAGGTGCCGACCAGGTCACCGAGGCCCGAGAGACCGGCGAACGTCAGCGGGTCGGCGCCGAGCGCCACACCGAGCCGCGCCGTCTCGGCCAGCCCACGGGTGATCAGCGTCGCCTTGAGGTTGTCACCGAGGCCCATCGCTTCGGCGATGCCGTACGCCAAGGCGATCACGTTCTTCACCGCGCCGCCGAGCTCGGCGCCGATGACGTCGTCGTTGGTGTACGGCCGCATGTACGGCGTCGTGATCGCGTCCTGCACGAGCGTCGCGCGCCGCCCGTCGACGCCGGCCACCACCGTGGCCGAGGGCTGACCGACGGCGATCTCCGGCGCCAGGTTGGGCCCGGAGACGACCACCACGCGGTCGAGCGGGACGCCGGCGGTCTCGACAATCACCTCGCTCATCCGCTTGGTGGTGCCCAGCTCGATGCCCTTCATCAGCGAGACGAGCGTCGAGTCGGGGGCCAGGAACGACCGCCATTCCGCGAGGTTGCCGCGCAGCGTCTGGGACGGCACGGCCAGCACGACGATCTCCGCCCCGGAGATCGCCTTGCCCGCGTCGGAGGTCGCGGTGACCCGCGCCGGAAGCCGTACGTCCGGGAAGTAGTCGGGGTTGCGGCCGGTCTCGCGGATGCCGGCGGCGACCGTCTCGCGCCGGCACCAGATCGTGACGTCGCGGCCGGCGTCGCCGAGGACCTTGGCGAACGCGGTGCCCCAGGAGCCGGCGCCGAGGACGGCGACGTGGCTCACGACGCGTCACCGCCGATGGCGGCGTCCGGCGTCGCCTTGCGGGCCGGTGCCCAGAGCGGCGGCGGATCGGCGACCCCACGCGTCTCGGCGAGCATGTCGCGCAGCCGCAGCATGATCGCCTCGGTCATGGCCTCGAGCGTCGCCTTGGTCGGCGCCGCACCGGCCCACCGGCTGAGGTCGACCGGCGGGCCGGCCGTCACCGACACGGGTATCCGCGGCCGTAGGCTGATCTTGGACGTGCGCGGGTCGAAGATGGCCTGCGGCCCGTCCATCACCAGCGGCACCACCGGGGCCCCCGTGACGAGGGCGAGCCGGGCCGCACCGGTCTTGCCGCGCATCGGCCACAGGTCGGGCTGCTTGGTCGTGGTGCCCTCCGGGTAGATGATCACGGCGCCGCCGTCCTTGACCGCCGTCACCAGCGTGTCCAGGGAGCGCGCCGCGTCGACGGTGCCGCGCTCGACCGGGATCTGCCGGCAGCGCCGGATGATCGCGCCGACCACCGGCACCCGGAACACGCTCGCCTTCGCCAGGAACCTCGGCCAGCGGCCGGCGTCGTAGACGAAGTGAGCGCAGACCAGCGGGTCGGCGTGGGAGAGGTGGTTCGACACGATGATCACACCGCCGGTCGCCGGGATGTGCTCCAGGCCGGTCCACGTGCGCCTGGTCCACACCGTCAGCACCGGCTTGACCAGGGCGACCACCAGCCGCCGCCAGAAACCCAGCCTGCGCCGTGCCACCATGCCTCCTCGTGGGGATCATCGTCCGGCGCGATGGCTGGACGCAGCGAAATCATGCCTGCTCGGGACCGGGTAGGGCCAGCCAGGTGGTGCGCCGGTCGGCTGGCACCATGGGCGGATGCGCGGGACGTGGGCGGTGGTGCTGCCGGTGAAGCCGCCGGCCGCCGGCAAGAGCCGCCTGCGCGGCGCGCTGCCGGGCGTCCCGCACGAGGCCCTTGCCCTCGCCCTCGCGCTCGACACCGCCGGCGCCGCGCTCGCCTGCCCGGAGGTGGCCGAGGTGATCGCGGTGACCGACGACCCGGCGGCGGCCGCCGAGCTCGCCGCGCTCGGCGCGCGGACGGTCCCGGACACGCCCGCCGACGGGCTCAACGCGGCCTTCGCCCACGGCGCGCGCGCGGCGCGGGCGGGCAACATCGCGGCGCTCGCGGCGGACCTGCCGGCGCTGGCCGCCGGCGAGCTGGCCGCCGCCCTCCGGGCCGCCGCCACGGGGCCGGCGGTCCGCCGGTACGCCGCTGACGCCCCCGGCACAGGCACCGTGCTGCTGACCGCGCCGCCGGGCGTACCGCTGGATCCCCGGTTCGGCGCGGGGTCGGCGGCGGCGCACGCGGCCTCCGGCGCCGTACCGCTGGACGGGCGGTGGCCGACCCTGCGCCGCGACGTGGACACGGCGGCGGACCTCACCGCGGCGGCCGCCCTGGGTCTGGGGCCGCGCACCGCGAGGCTGGTGGGCTACCGTGCTGGCATGCAGGGCACGGTCGCGACCTACGACCCGGAGACCCGCTCCGGCACGGTGCTGCTCGACGACGGCAGCGAGCTGGCCTATCCGGCGGCGGCGTTCGACGCGTCAGGGCTGCGGCTGCTCCGCCTGGGCCAGCGCGTGCGCATCGAGCGCGACGAGACGGGCACCGTGACCCGCCTCACCATCCCCACCCTCCCCTGAGGTGACACGCTCATCCCAAGTCCGTTTCACGTTCACCTCGATCACGTCATGATGAAGGGGTGAGCCAGCCGATACCGCGCCGCCGGGGTTCCGACGGGCGGTTCCTGTCGACTCCCGCCCACGTCGGCCCGCCCGGCGCCGCCGCGCCACGGGAACGGGAGCGCGAGACCGCCCCCGCCGGCCATGGCCCCGCACCGGAGAATCCCGCGCCGCCGACGGCCAACGACCACGGCGACGTGCCGCCCCCTGACGACGTGCCCCCGATGGGCTCCGACCCGCTGCCGGAGGACCGGTTCCTCAACCGGGAGCTGTCCTGGCTCGACTTCAACGCGCGGGTGCTGGCGCTGGCGGAGGACCCGTCCACGCCGCTGCTCGAACGGGCCAAGTTCCTGGCGATCTTCGCCAGCAACCTCGACGAGTTCTACATGGTGCGGGTCGCCGGCATGAAGCGGCGCCTCCAGGCCGGCATCCCGGTCCGCGGCGGCGACCAGATGCCGCTGCGCACGCAGCTCGAACTCGTCGCCGAGAAGACCGCCGAGCTGGTCGCCCGCCACGCCGCCTGCTTCGCCGACGAGGTGCTGCCCAAGCTCGTCGCGGAGGGCATCGAGCTGCTGCGCTGGAACGACCTCGACGACGACGAGCGGTCCCAGCTGCGGACGTACTTCCGCGACCACGTCTTCCCGGTGCTCACGCCGCTGGCCGTCGACCCGGCGCACCCCTTCCCGTACATCTCGAACCGCTCGCTGAGCCTGGCGGTCTCGGTCCGCGACCCCGACGGCGGCCAGGTGCTGTTCGCCCGGGTCAAGGTGCCCAACAACGTGCCCCGGTTCGTCCGGGTCGGGCGGGGCAACCGGTTCCTGCCGGTGGAGGAGCTGATCTCCACCCAGCTCGGCCAGCTCTTCTCCGGGATGCAGGTGGTGGAGTGCCACCTGTTCCGGGTCACCCGCAACACCGACGTCGAGGTGGACGAGGACCGCGACGAGGACCTGCTCCAGGCCCTGGAGCGCGAACTCGCCCGGCGCCGGTTCGGCCCGCCGGTGCGCCTGGAGGTCGCGGCGTCGATCTCCGACCACGTGCTCGACCTGCTGGTCCGCGAACTGGACATGGAAGACACCGACGTGCTGCGGGTCCGCGGGCTGCTGGACCTGTCGTCGCTGTGGCAGATCTACGAGGACGTCGACCGGCCGGACCTCAAGGACCGGCCGTTCGTGCCGGCCACCCACCCGCGGCTGGCCGAGGGCGAGGTGCCGCGCAGCGTCTTCTCCGTGCTGCGCGACGGCGACGTGCTCGTGCACCACCCGTACCACTCGTTCTCGACCAGCGTGCAGCGGTTCATCGAGCAGGCGGCGGCCGACCCGAACGTGCTCGCCATCAAGCAGACGCTCTACCGCACCAGCGGCGACTCGCCGATCGTGGACGCGCTGATCGACGCGGCCAGCGCCGGCAAGCAGGTGGTGGTGCTCGTCGAGGTCAAGGCCCGGTTCGACGAGGTGGCCAACATCGGCTGGGCCCGGATGCTGGAGCGCGCCGGCTGCCACGTGGTCTACGGCCTGGTGGGGCTCAAGACCCACTGCAAGACGGCGCTGGTGGTGCGCCAGGAGGGCAACCAGATCCGCCGCTACTGCCACATCGGCACGGGCAACTACCACCCCAAGACCGCCCGGCTGTACGAGGACTTCGGCATGCTGACCGCCGATCCCGAGGTCGGCGCCGACCTGACCGACCTGTTCAACGTGCTGACGGGGTACAGCCGGCAGACCGCGTACCGCCGCCTGCTCGTGGCGCCGCACGGCATCCGCAGCGGGCTGATCGAGCGGATCGAGCGCGAGGCCGAGAAGGTCCGGGCCGGTGGCGAGGGGCTCGTGCAGATGAAGGCCAACGGCCTCGTCGACGAGGAGATCGTCGACGCCCTCTACCGGGCCTCGCGGGCCGGCGTCCGCGTCGACCTCGTCATCCGCGGCATGTGCACGCTGCGGCCCGGGGTGCCGGGGCTCTCCGACAACATCCGCGTCCACTCGATCCTCGGGCGGTTCCTGGAACATTCGCGGATCTTCCGGTTCGGCGTCGACCCCGACGATCCGGAGACGGAGTTCTGGATCGGCTCCGCGGACCTCATGCACCGCAACCTCGACCGCCGGGTGGAGGCGCTGGTGCTGGTCACGGACCCGGTCGCCCGCAGCGAGCTGGACGGCGTGCTGGCCGCTTCGATGAGCCAGGACGCCGCGACCTTCGTGCTGCACGGCGACGGCTCGTGGACCCGGCGCACGTCTACTTTGGACAAGCCGCTGGAGCACGTCCAGGACCGCCTTTTGCGGCG
>Ga0164243_10015941_pt1 | contig 10348 bp, 9 predicted proteins | sample OricompcompostOP_FD_108781 | JGI IMG/M metagenome (GOLD analysis project Ga0164243, IMG submission 108781) | Organic Plus compost microbial communities from Emeryville, California, USA - Original compost - Organic plus compost (OP) | ecosystem: Engineered > Solid waste > Mixed feedstock >... | reverse complement strand
GTTAGATAATGCAAGCGTGGTTAAACTTGTTATTAAGCCAGCACTGCCACCTTCTGGTGTATCGATAGGGCACAATCTACCAAAATTTGAGGAGTGAATATTTCGTATATCTAGAGAAATATTCTCGTTACCTTCTTGTTTTTTTAAATTTAGAAATTTTCTTTGTTGTGATAATGTCGTTAACGGGTTAGTTTGTTCTATAGGCAATGATACGTCGCTGTTTGAAAATAATTCATCTATTTCGGATGAAATATTATTCTGCTTTATTTTGTTTATGAGTTGACAAGCTGTACATTTCTCCTCAAAGTTTAGTTTTGTTAAGTCTTCGATAAAACTTAAATTATAATAAATTATATTTGTAAAATAATCGTTTAAATATTTAATCGTTTTATTTTCTAAATCATCCAAATCTGGAATTAAATTTTCATAATTTTTTGATTTTAAAACTAATTCTCTTATTTTTAGAATGTCGATTTTCGTTAAAAATAAAACATTATCTGGAAGTGTTATATTAAATTTTTCATTCAACTTGTATCGTATCTTGTCTGAAATTTTTAGGGATTCTAAAAACTCTAATTTCAGTGACAAATTATTGAAAATTGTTTTTGTAGACCCAGAAAAAAAATCAATTAAGTTAAAACTTTTTGCATATTCAAAATTGTTTACTTTTATGTTATTGTTGTTGTCTAAGACAAATTGTAAAGTTCTTTCCTGTTTTTCATCATATAAAATAGCTTCTATATCAGTTAAATTTTTTGGATCTATGAAAATTACTGGATCAAAAGCAATTTGTTGATAAACTATTTTTGGTATACCATTTATCCAAAACGTATCATCATTAAGTAAAAGTGGTAAATTACAAATAAATAAATTAAAATTTTTTATTAAACCAGTTTTCTTATTGCGTATTTCTATTGGAACATACAATGAAACATTAATCGTTTCTTCATTAAATGTTTTAAAAACTTTGTTAGGGAATTTAAAAAAATAATCATCTGCATATATATGCAGTAATTCACATGAGTTTGGAATAAGATTAGTGAAATTTTTGAGTATCTTCCGAATATTTTCATTTATGAAGTAATATATGTCAATTTTTTTGTCTTCAGTTAAGTCAAAAAAATTAAGGGTTTCTATATATTTTTTAAAACTATATAACATAGGTTATTTTGTATGTGTAGATTTCTCTACACTTATTGGGAATAGAGGGACTCGAACCCTCATGACTTTTGGCCAACGGATTTTAAGTCCGATACGTCTACCAAATTCCGCCATATTCCCAGATAACTATATAAAAGATGATACTCAGAATCGAACTGAGGCAGTCAAAGTTTTGCAAACTTCTGCCTTACCACTTGGCTATATCATCTTGATTTATATAGTTATGAAGGAAATTATAAGAGTATTGAAATTTCAACTGGAAGCAGGTAAAGCTAACGCTGCTCCACCTTTAGGTCCTTTACTTACAGCGTATAATATTAATCCAAATCTTTTTGTAAAAGATTTTAATGAAAAAACCTCTAAAGAAAAAGGATTACGCCAAGTTCTAATTTATATTTTTGTAGATAGAACATTTGAATATAAAATATTTGGCGGACCTACACCAAAGGTAATTTTAGATGAATTAAATCTAAAAAAAGGTTCTTCTAAGAGCAAAGAAATTATATATAAAATGAATACAGATGAATTATTATCTATATTTAATGCAAAAAAGAAAGATTTCCCGCATTTAGATGATGAAAGTCTGAAAAAAATGATTTTAGGAACTGCTAAAAATATGGGTATAGTTCTACATACCTAGAAGGACTTGAACCTTCAACTAAGATTTTGGAGATCTTTATTTTACCAAATTAAACTACAGGTATAATTTTTATTATGATTAATTATTAGTTATTTTAGAAAATATTAATATAACTAATTGTAATAAGAAAAAAGTTTTATTTGTTGATATAACAAATAATAAACAAAATACTAAAGGAGAAAAATCTGAAAAAAATAACAGCAATTTTATTAAATCAGAGTTTTTATTTCTGTTAATACTTAATATTTACCCAATATAAGAATTTCATATACATTTAAATTATAATTTATGGACGTGTTAGCATATTATAAAACTTTAAGAAAACCGTATATCGATTTTTTAGATAAGCATACTTCAATAAAGGTAGTTCACATTTTAACGACATTAGTACTAAGTGGGTGGACTTTTAAGAACACTACACAAGAAGTTTTAAAAATTATAAACAAAGTTTTAAGAAAAAATTAGAAAATTATAATTTTATATACATCGTATATATACATTCGAATATCTTCGTATATTTTCGTATATCTTCATATACATTCGTATATACTACGTATATACTCTCGTATATTCAGATATACTACAATATACTCAAATATCCTCAGTATATATACTCTATATATAAAATTATAATGTCCGCGTAAATTTTAAAAAATTTTCATGTTTTAAATATATTTTAACAGATAAAATTCATTTTTAATTATGTGTAATTTTGATTTTAAAGATTATATGAATCGTAAAATTATAATGTCCGCACTTTCGGTTGTTGATTTAAATACGTTAATAAAGGATCTAAAAGATAAATTTGATATAAATATTGAGCTAGAAGAGAAAAATTCAGAAACAACTGAAAAGACAACAGAGCCGTCAAGTAAACCAAAATTTAAAGTGATATTGTCTTCTGTTAAATCCGATAAAAAAATTTCGGTGCTTAAGACAGTTAAACTTTTATTAAACTTAGGATTAAAAGAATCTAAAGATTTAGTAGAACAAGTACCTTCTATAATTAAACAAGACGTTTTTTCAGAAGAAGCAAACGAATTAAAAACTCAACTTGAAACTGCTGGTGGTAGTGTTATTATAGAAAAAATGGTATAATTATGTTTAATAAAATTAAATTTGCAACCATAGACAACAAAGTATTAACTTCCAATGATTTAAAACTTTACTTTTTCTTTCACAAAAAATTTTACAGAAAAAATAAACGTATTCGATTTTGTTTCCAAACGAAACGTACAAAAGGTTTTTATAAATTTTTTAATTTAAGTCGTCAATCTATAAAGGAATTTGCAAAAAATGAGCAGCTCCCTGGTATTATTAAAAGCAGCTGGTAAAAAGTAAATTAAATTAGGGTTTGTAACTCAGTGGATTAGAGTTTATGGCTACGGACCATAATGTCGTGGGTTCGAGTCCCGCCAAACCCTCTCTATTGTAGTTTTTTATTTTTGGGAAGTAGTCAAGTGGTAAGACAAAGGGCTTTGGACTCTTGATCGGAGGTTCGAATCCTTCCTTTCCAGAATTTGATTATTGGTGAATGTATCCAAGTGGTTAAGGAAAAGGTTTGTGGATCCTTTATTCGCGAGTTCAAATCTCGTCGTTCACCCTTATGTATAATATAATTTTATGATGTTTAAAAAAAAAAAAATAAGATATATAAGGAAATTTAAATGTATTTTTCCTGGTTTAACTAATAAGAAAATAAACCAGAGAAAGAATAAACCAGGTGAACATCCTTTTTTTGCACCGAAAAAAACTTCTGTTAAAAAATCATTTGTTGATAGACTTCATGATAAACAAAAATTAAAACTAAACTTTTGTTTAAACGAACGACAATTGAAAAACTATATTAAATATGTTTTATGCCATATTAAAGCTAATCCTTTTTTAGGTTTATACAATATATTGCATTCTCGTTTAGATTATGTAATCTATAGTTTACATATGGCTAAAACGATTTTACAAGCCCGTCAGTTAATAAACCACGGACAAATTTATATAAATTCTAAAAAAGAAAAACATCCGGGTTTTAGCTGCAAAGTGGGCGATATAATTCTTACCAAATCAAATGTCGCTATGGAAAACCTTCGCGATTATTTAATTGGGCGTGTTTATTTCAATGCAACACTAATTAATAATTCTGATAACATTATTGTGAAATTGCACAAACCCAAAATTATAAATTTTGAAGTCTTAAAGCTTATACAAAGTGCTTTTGAATTCTATTTATAATGTCAGTGAATATAGTTCAGTGGTAGAACATAACTTTGCCAAAGTTAAGGCCGCGCGTTCAATTCGCGTTATTCACTGCGCAGGATAGAGCAGAGGTAGCTCGTCGGTTTCATAGCCCGGAGGTCAGTGGTTCGAGTCCGCTTCCTGCACACATTAATGTTTTTTTTCAAGAGGAATGGCAGAGTGGTCGATTGCATCTGACTTGAAATCAGAAAAATTGAAAAATTTCGTGGGTTCGAATCCCACTTCCTCTTATGTTTTCCTTATGAAATCTTCTTTTATAAAAAGATTAAAAATAAAGAAAAAAGTTATTTTAAGAAAAAAAAGAAATTTTAGACATTTACTTTCTAAAAAACAATCATCAAGAAAACGTAGATTAAAAAAACCAGTCTTATGTTTTTTTAATTCTTAATTTATGAATAAAGTTACAACCAAAAAAAATAAACATAAAAAAATTTTTAGAGAAGTTAAAAATTCTAATAATTCCAATATTTATAAAATTGCTAAACAAAAGTTTTTTAAAAAATTAAATAATCAATTTATATCAAGGAAGTTAAATAAAAGAAATTTTCGTAGTAAATGGATAAAATTCATAAACAATCATCTTAAATTTTTTGGTTTGAAATATAATTTATTTATTTCAAGTTTAAAACGACAAAAAATTTTGTTAAATCGTAGAATACTTTATTTAATTTTAATTAAAGATTTATTCTAATAATTTTAGCCGACATAGCTCAATTGGTTGAGCTTTTGTTTTGTAAACAAAGGGTTGTGAGTTCAAATCTCGCTGTCGGCTGGACAAATAACTCAGTTGGTAGAGTATTTGCTTTACAAGCAAGAGGTCATTGGTTCGAATCCAATTTTGTCCAACCAGGTCTATAGTTTAATGGATAAAAACAGAAACCTTCTAAGTTTCAAATGCAGGTTCGATTCCTGCTAGACCTGGTTTTCCTTTATTACTAAATCGGGTTGGTGGGTGGGTTTGTCAAAAATAATTAATAACTTGTAATGGATGCCTAGGACTTCATCTTTCTTTATTTTTTAATAATATGTTTTAAAAATAAAGAAATACCTCAAGAACTGAAACATCTTATTATTGAGAGGAAAAGAAAATAAAAATGATTCCCTAAGTAATGGTGAGTGAAAAGGGAAAAGCCTAAACTAAATATGATTTAGGGTAGTGGGGTTTCCTTGTTATATGAAAAATAATTGTATTAATTTATCGAAAAAAGTTTTTTGTAGTTATTTAAAAGAAGCATTTTGGAAAAATGCACCATAGAAAGTGATAGTCTTGTACTTTAAATAACATTTTTCATAAAGGAAAAACCCCAAGTAACATGGAACACGTGAAATTCCGTGTGAATCTGCGAGGACCTTCTCGTAAGGCTAAATATTAATGAAGTTCCGATAGTGAATAGTACTGTGAAGGAAAGGTGAAAAGAACCCATAGTTGGGAGTGAAAAAGAATCTGAAATTACAAGTTTACAAGCTGAATATAGAAAATTAATTTTCTATATTCGTGCCTGTTGAAGAATGAGCCAGCGAGTTATTTGTGGCAGCATGGTTAAGGTAAAGAAATACCGGAGCCTTAGTGAAAGCGAGCTAAAAAAGCGTTTGTTGCTACATATAGACCCGAAACCGGATGATCTAACCTTGAACAGGATGAATCTATGTTAAACCATAGTGGAGGTCCGAACTGTTTGGTGTTGAAAAACCAACGGATGATTTGAGGTTAGTGGTGAAATGCCAATCGAATTCGGAGATAGCTGGTTCTCCCCGAAATGTGTGTAGGCACAGCAGAAAGTTTAAATTATGTTATGGTAAAGCTCTGTTTTAATGATGGCTTCTAGCGAAGTACTGATTTAATGCAAAATCTGAATATAACATAAATGCTTTCTAGTCAGACTTTATGGGATAAGCCGTAAGGTCAAGAGGGAAACAGCCCAGACCACTAGATAAGGCCTTAAAATAAATACTAAGTGTTTTTAAAGAAGTAAAATTACTTAGACATCCAGGAGGTTCGCTTAGAAGCAGCAATCCTTTAAAGAGTGCGTAAAAGCTCACTGGAATAGTTTTTTTGCGCTGATAATTAACGAGACTAAGTATTTTGCCGAAGCTGTGGAATTAATAATATAATTTCTATAAATATAATTTTATGTATTTGAAGTTATATACGTTAATTGGTAGGGGAGCGTACTAAAAGAGTTGAAGCTTTAATGAAAATAAAAGTGGATTTTTTAGTAGTGAGAATGCTGGCTTGAGTAACGAAAATATTTGTGAGAATCAAATACTCCTATAATCTAAGGTTTCCGTCGGAAGGTTCGTCCGCGACGGGTTAGTCAAAATCTAAGGTGAGGCTTTTAGCGTAGCCGATGGTTAATAGTTTAATATTACTATACCTTTATATTTTTTTGTAAGGATGACTGAGGAAATTATACTTGTAAAATTTTGGAAGGTTTTGTACATAAACATTTGTGAATATGGTGAAAACATTTTCTTGCTATGTTTGTGTTTGTCTAGTTATATATAGACAAAAGTAAATATTACACTCACTAGAAAAGTCCTATTACAAGTTAAAAATATAAAGTCTGTACTAAAACTGACACAGGTAGATGAGTAGAGAATACTATGGAGCGCGAGATAACTCTCTTTAAGGAACTCGGCAAATTGACCTCGTAACTTCGGGAGAAGAGGTACCATTTTATGGTTTCAATAAATGGCCCAAACGACTGTTTAACAAAAACATAAGTCTCCGCTAAGTTGAAAAACGATGTAAGGGGGCTGACGCCTGCCCAGTGCCGAAAAGTTAAAAGATCTTGTAGTAATATAAAGTACTTTATTAATGCTTGAGAATTAAGCCTCGGTGAACGGCGGCTGTAACTATAACGGTCCTAAGGTAGCGAAATTCCTTGTCGGGTAAATTCCGACCCGCATGAAAGGCGTAACGATTTGGGCACTGTCTCAAAGAGGGACTCGGTGAAAAAGAAATGTCTGTGAAGATGCGGACTACTTGCACAAGGACAGCGAGACCCTATGAAGCTTTACTGCATGTTAGGATTGGTTAATATAATTTTATGTGTAGAATATGTGGGAGGTGAAAACCGACAGTGAAATACCACTCTTAAAATTATAGCAACCTAATTTATAAAATGAAGACAGTCCTTGCTGGGCAGTTTGACTGGGGCGGTCACCTCCTAAAAAGTAACGGAGGTGTACAAAGGTTTTCTCAGAACGGACAGAAACCGTTTGTAGAGTGCAAAGGCATAAGAAAGCTTGATTGTGAGACTTACAAGTCGAACAAGGACGAAAGTCGGTCTTAGTGATCTGACGATACTAAAAGGAAAGGTCGTCACTTAACGGATAAAAGTTACTCTAGGGATAACAGGCTGATCTCCCCCAAGAGTTCTTATCGCCGGGGAGGTTTGGCACCTCGATGTCGGCTCATCACATCCTGGAGCTGTAGAAGGTTCCAAGGGTTGGGCTGTTCGCCCATTAAAGTGGTACGTGAGCTGGGTTCAGAACGTCGTGAGACAGTTCGGTCCATATCCGGTGTGAGCGTGGAAATATTGAGAATATTTTTCTCTAGTACGAGAGGACCGAGAAAAACATACCAATGGTATACCAGTTATTTTTCCAAAAGTAAACGCTGGGTAGCTACGTATGATTAGATAATCACTGAAAGCATCTAAGTGAGAAGCTATATTCAAGATTAGTATTTCTGGATTACAACAAGACTAGTTGTTTGATAGGTATCAAGTGTAAGTTTAGTAATAAATTTAGCTAAGATATACTAACAAATCCTAATTATTTTTGATACTTCAATTTAAGCTTCATTTTCCGTTGTATAAGAATATGAAAGATAAAACGTTAAACCATCAGTTTTAATATAGGTGAAGATTTCATATTACAAGTAGTTCAAACATGTCCTGTTATAAATCTACAGGAATACCTATTAATTTATACGTATATAAATAAATTTATACTTTTGTTTATATATAAAGTATATAATAGCATATATTACCAACAAAGTGAGGGAAATGTGTTTCATTATAATATATAAAATAAATAAATAAATATTTATGTTAACTAAATTGTTATCAATTGAAAAAAAAAATTTAAATAAAGAAAACAAAGTAAAATTAAATACATTTTTAATTTCAGCATTAAAAAATAATATAACAAATAAAGATACTTTTTATCAAGGTTTGAATTTATCAAACTTAACAAATAATAAGTTATTGAGAATAATTACACTGTATTGTAACGTTTTTATAAAATATAGTATAAATAAAATATTTTCAATTATTAAAAATTTCGTCGTTTTGATTTTATTTATATTAACGGTTTTAATAAAAATTTTTAGTAGTTTATTCTTCAGCAAAATTGCTAAAATTAAAATTTTTAGATCAAAAATAATAAATATATTCTCAAGAATATTATATTTTAAACAATTTTTCACCTTAAAAAGTTTAATAAATAAACGAAAACAGAGTGTAGGCCCCAGACTTAGGGAGACAAGAATAAAGATAATGCAAAAATTAAATTTTAGAAAACTTTTAATTAAGCATATTGAGATTGTAAGAAAAATAAAACTGAAAAAAAGACAAAAGTATATGTTAACACGAAAAGTAAGGAAGAAAAAAATAATTAATAGAGAATTACGATCATCCAGAATTTTTATTTCTGAAGATTTTATTAAATTGCTAGAATTTGAAAACAACGCCTTTGACTTTACTAATAATTTAAGTAATAGTGTAGTTTCTGTTTTATCTAAGGTTAAATTTGTTCTACGAAATATAATACCTATGCTTCGCATATTTGAAAAAAATAAAAAAATAAATTATACTAAAAAAATTACAGAGTATATCTTAGCTAAATTTAATCTCCTTTCTAAATATGTTAATATTGTCTCAAAACAATTAAATACGATTAAAAACCTAAATAAATTATTTAAGTTTTTATTTTTTAGAAAGTTTATTGTATTAAGAAGTGGTAAAAAAGGTGGGAAAATATATTTTAAATCATTTCACAAATACTATTTATTCAATGTTATCTTATTAATTTTCTCATTTATAAAAGTTATATTATTAACTAGCATAGTAAGTGAAAATGAAAAGATAAAAAATCTCGCTGAAAAAATGGATATATTCTTAAATTTAGATGTATATATAAAACAATTTATTACAAATATAAGATTTATTTAATTATGAAAAGAATAATAATAATGAAAGAAAATGAAAAAACTAAAATTGTTTTAATTGAGAAACACAAAATAAAAGATATTATAGGTTATCAAAAAAATAATGAAGAATTTCTAATAAACATTAAAAAATTAATGAAATACATTGAAAATGGTGTAGAATTTTCAAATACAGCATTTAATTTAACATATAAGATGTTAGTTAAATTGATGATAAGACAAAAAAATACAATTTAATATAGTATGAAAATTAGAAAATTCTTAATAAACAAAGTTAAGAACATTTTAAATATAATGTCTAGTTATTCAAGGAATAATGAAGGGTTTAACAAACAACACAAAAACGCGAATGTTGGCGAACTTGTTGATTTAGTTACAATTTTGAGATATAATTTTTTTGAACCTTACGCCCGCATGATTACACTATTAGGTAAAACACGTTACGAAAGTTTATTTTCTTTTGTATTTCGAGGCAAGATAAATGACAATCCTTTTGTATCATTACCATTTTCTCGTACATACAAGAAACTTTTTAACAAAAGGACAAGAAAAAAATCATGTCTTAACACATTGTCTTTTAGATTAAATTTCTTTAAGGGTAAGCGCAAATTTAAGTTTTTATCAAATAAATTTTTCGCTGCTGTTTACATAACAATCCTTGTATTATTTATATCTGTAAAATTATTTACAATAAAAGATCTATTTGATAAAAACTATTATTTGCAACTTTATGATGAATTATTTGCAAAAGGCTTCTGGAAAAGTAGTATTTTCAAAGTTTTTCTTTTTAAAGGACAAAATTATGTGGAAGATTTAATGCAATATGAGGGCAATACAATATTCGCATTCATAAGAGTTATTATATCAAAAATTGTAAATTTATGCAACACATATTATTTAGGAATTTCGATTAATAAGAATAACAATACAAAAAAATTTTTGAAGAATATCAAGGCAAAAACAAAATAATTGGGTTTTTAGCTTAGTTGGTCAGAGCATACCCTTGATAAGGGTAAGGTCCCTAGTTCGAATCTCGGAAAACCCAAGTAATCATATATAATAATTTTATTATGTGGATAGTCCTAAATATTTCAGGAAAACAAGAAATTGTTCGAATT
>Ga0164243_10015940_pt1 | contig 10348 bp, 9 predicted proteins | sample OricompcompostOP_FD_108781 | JGI IMG/M metagenome (GOLD analysis project Ga0164243, IMG submission 108781) | Organic Plus compost microbial communities from Emeryville, California, USA - Original compost - Organic plus compost (OP) | ecosystem: Engineered > Solid waste > Mixed feedstock >... | reverse complement strand
GTCCTCGACACGAATCTCGCGCGGCTGCGCGAGATCGACGCGATCCACGGGGGCCGTGTCCAGACGCTCGCCTCGAACGCGACGGAGATCGAGCGCGCGTGCCTCGCCGCAGACCTCGTCATCGGCTCGGTGCTCATCCCCGGTGCGCGGGCGCCGAAGCTCGTCCCGGATTCGCTCGTCGCGCAGATGAAGCCCGGGAGCGTGCTCGTCGACATCGCGATCGACCAGGGCGGCTGCTTCGAGGACAGCCGGCCGACGACCCACAGCGACCCGACGTTCCGGGTCCACGGCTCGGTGTTCTACTGCGTCGCGAACATGCCCGGTGCGGTGCCGGTCACCTCGACCTATGGCCTCACCAATGCGACGCTGCCCTACGTCCGGGCCCTCGCCGCCCGTGGCTGGGCCGACGCGCTCCGCACCGACCCGGCGCTCGCGCTCGGGCTCAACGCGCACGCCGGCACGGTCACCAACGCGGCGGTCGCCGCGGCCCAGGGGCTCCCGGCGGCCCCGCTCGGGGACGTGCTCGGCTGAGGCGCTCCATCCTTCCGGGATCGGCGCGCGCGCCGGAATCAGGACGCATTCGCGCCGAGCCTCCCGAGCTCCGGATACCGGCTCGCATCGGCCGGCGGCGACACCGCACCGACCCGCATCGCCCCCTCGAGGTCGAGGAACTCCGGCGCGACCTCGACGGGGAGCGAGCCGTCGCGGCGGTCGAGGACGATCGTGCTCGGCCCGATCCGCACGACGCATCCGAGGCGATGCCCGAGGTCCGCCTCCCGCTCCGCGACGAGGACGGTGCCGACGACGGCGTCGCCGTTCGACACGCGGGCGGCGAAGGCGACGCCCGGCGGGAGCGGGACGGCGCGCATGCGGCGAGCGAGGCGCCCGAGCCAGCCGAGCTCCGCCTCCCCGGCGGCGGCCTGAACGACGAGCGCGGATGGCTCGGCGTGCCGGATGAGCGCGAGCACGATGCCGCGCGCGACGGCAACCGCGAGCGGCGGCGGCCCGGTGATGCCGATGCCGTGGCGTGCGATGGCGATGAGGTTCATGCCGGCATTCCAGCAGCGGCCGGGGACAGCGGCGCGCGAGGGGTGGTCGCCGCTGTGGAGAACGAGCGGGGAGGGGCGGCTGTGGAGGCGCTTCGTCTCGCTTCGCTCGCTCAGCGACCGGTGAGGGAAACGGATCGCTCAGCGACCGGTGAGGGAAACGACCGCTCAGCGACCGGTGAGCCCGCTACTCGACCTCGATGCGCTGGCGGCCGAGGATGAGCCGGCTCCCCCTCGGCACGGGCTGCGGCAGTCCGGGGACGCAGCGCACCGCCGGCTGCCCGGGCGTCTCGACGATCGTGCCGTTCCCGGACTCGAGGTCGAGCACGAGGAGCTCGTCGGCGACGACGAGGAGCTCCGCGTGCGTCTTCGAGATCGTCTTCCCTGGATCGACGACGACGAGGACCGACTCGTAGGCGACGCCGGGCGCCGCGGCGGGATTGCGGCCGAGGAGGCTCCGGCCGGTCACCTCGAAGCGCTGCCCAGTGCTCGAGACGAGGACGAACGGCCGCGACGCCGGCTGGGTGAGCTGGAGACTCGCCGTCTCGTCGACGAAGTCCTGCGCGTGGTCGAGGTCCTCCGCGACGGGCGGCGGTTCGAAGGCGAGCGGGTCCACGTAGTAGCCGGCCTCGCCCTGCGCCGGGATGCCCTCCCCCGAGACGCGGCGGCCGCATTCGGGGCAGAAGAACGTGCCGGGCGACAGGACGGCGCCGCAGTAGAAGCAGTTCACGGCGGGACTCCCATCGGTGCGGAGGCCATCCTAGGAGCGCTCGACCGCCCCCGTGTCCGCGAGCGATCGGGTGGGCCTGCCGCCCGCCCCGGCGATGTCCGGCGCCTCGAGGACGTCGAGGACGACGACGGTGACGTTGTCGCGGCCGCCCGCGCCGACGGCCGCGGAGACGAGCGAGCGGGCGGTGTCGTCGGCGCCCGCGCCCATCCCGAGCAGCACGCCGATCGTCGAGTGGGTGAGCTCGCGGGTGAGCCCGTCCGAGCAGATGAGCAGCCGGGTCCCCGCGAGCGGATGGAGGGTCCAGCGATCGATCTCCGGGACCTCGCCGAAGCCGAGCGACCGCGTGATGATGTTCGCATCCGGGTGGTACTCGGCCTCCTCGGCGGTGATCTGCCCGGTGTCGACGAGCTCCTGCACGTAGGAGTGGTCGACCGTGAGCTGCTCGAGCAGCCCGTCCCGGAAGCCGTACACGCGGGAGTCGCCGAGGTTGAAGAGCTGGAGCGTCGGCACCGCGTCGCGTGCGACGACGCTGACGCCGGTGACCGTCGTCCCGCTGCCGTAGGCCGAGCCGCGCGTGACGACGGCGATGTCCTCGCTCGCCGCGACGAGCGCCTCGACGACGTCGCTCTCCTCCAGGATCCCGCCGCGCCGCGCGCGCGAGCGCGCCTTCTGCGCGAGGCGGCTCACCGCTGCGTCGCTCGCGACGTCGCCCGCCGAGTGCCCGCCGAGCCCGTCGGCGACCGCGAACACGCCGGGCATCGCGACGAGGCTGTCCTCGTTCACCTGCCGCCGCACGCCGATGTCGGTCGCCGCGCCCCAGGAGAGCTCGAGGACGCGCCGCGGCTCGTCGGGGAGGGCGAAGCGCCGGCTGCGGCGCTGGCTGATGATCTCGGTCATTGACGGGGGTCGGCTCCGGGGGTCATGCGATGTAGACGAGCTTCTTGTTGATGAACTCCTCGATCCCGACGGCGCCGAGCTCGCGGCCCGTGCCGGAGCGCTTGGTGCCCCCGAACGGCAGTTCGGGCGAGTCGGCGAGCACCGCGTTGATGTAGACCATTCCGGTCTCGAGCCGGTCGGCGACGCGCAAGGCCTGCTCGCGGTCCGTCGTCCAGACGTATGAGCCGAGGCCGAAGTCCGTCGCGTTCGCGAGCTCGATCGCCTCCGCCTCGGAGCCCACGCGGTAGAGCGCGGCGACGGGGCCGAAGAACTCCTCGCGGAACGCCGGGTTCTCCGCGGTGATCCCCTCGAGGACGACCGGCCAGAACCGCGCGCCGTCGCGCGGACGCGGCGCGAGCCGCGCGGTGGCGCCCGCGGCGAGCGCGCGCTGCACCTGGTCCTCGATGCGGATGGCGGCGAGCTCGGAAGAGAGCGGGCCGAGCACCGTCGCGCCGTCCTTCGGGTCGCCGACCTCGACCTCGGCCATCCTCGCGGTGAGCCGCTCGGCGAAGTCGTCATAGAGCTCGTCGACGACGATGAACCGCTTCGGCGCGTTGCAGGACTGCCCGTTGTTGTCGAGGCGTGCGGCGAACGCGGCGTCGACGGCGGCGTCGAGGTCGAGCGTCGACAGCAGGATGAACGGGTCGGAGCCGCCGAGCTCGAGCACGACCTTCTTGAGGCTCCGGCCGGCGGCCTCGGCGACGGCGGTGCCGGCCCGCTCCGAGCCGGTGAGCGACACGCCGCGGATCCTGCGGTCGGCGATGACCTCGGCGATCTGGTCGCTGTCGGCGAACAGGTTCGTGTAGCCGCCGAACGGGACGCCCGCGTCCCGATAGATCCGCTCGATCAGCCGCGCCGACTCGGGGCATTGGGGCGCATGCTTGAGCAGGATCGGATTGCCGGCGACGAGGTTGGGGCCGGCGAAGCGCGCGACCTGGTAGAGCGGGAAGTTCCACGGCATGATCCCGAGCAGCGGCCCGGTCGGCGCCTTGCGGAGGTAGGCGGTCGCGGCGGCGCCATCGATCGGCTCGTCGGCGAGGAGCGCCTCGGCGTGCTCGGCGTAGTAGCGGTAGATCGCGGCGGAGAACTCCGCCTCGCCGACCGCCTGCGGCCGCGGCTTGCCCATCTCGCGGACGATGACGTCGGCGAGCTCCTCCTTGCGCTCCTCGTGCAGCTCCGCGACCCGCCCGACGAGCTCCGCGCGCTCGCCGACGGTCGTCGTCGGCACCCAGTCGGTCCAGGCGCGCCACACCGAGGCGAGCGCCTCCTCGATCTGCGCCGGCGTGAAGGTCGGCACCTCCTCGATCCGTTCGAGCGTGTAGGGGTCGACGACCGCGAATCCCGCCATGGGATCTTCCTCTCCGACGAATGAGATCGCTTCCTGCCAGGGTACCCGCGTGCATGTGTCAGGGCTGTTTCCAGCGTTCAGCTCGCGAATGCACGATGGAATCAGTTGACTACGTACGAAATCGCGACGCTTTCTATTGCGAACAAGCGAATTCGATGTCATTATCGATGCATGCCGCCCTCGGCCCGCGCTCACCCGCCCCTCGACGACATCGCGAAGGCGATCGTCGAGCAGCTCCAGGCGGACGGCCGACGCTCCTACGCGGACATCGGGAAGGCGGTCGGGCTCTCCGAGGCGGCGGTGCGCCAGCGCGTCCAGCGGCTCATCGAGGCCGGCGTCATCCAGATCGTCGGCGTGACCGATCCCACCCAGCTCGGCTTCACGCGGCAGGCGATGATCGGCGTGCGCGCGAGCGGCGACACGACCGCGCTCGCCCAGAGCATCTCGGCGATGCGCGAGGTCGACTACGTCGTCCTCACCGCCGGGAGCTTCGACATCCTCGCCGAATGCGTCGTCGAGGACGACGACGCGCTCATCGAGCTGCTCAACGCGAAGATCCGCGGCCTGCCGGGCGTCGTCGGGACCGAGACCTTCGTCTACCTCCGCCTCGTCAAGCAGCGCTACGACTGGGGCACCCGCTGAGGAGGCGATGACCATGCCGACACCGACCGAACTGCGGCAGAAGGCCCAGGAGCATCTCTGGATGCACTTCTCCCGCCAGCACGCCCTCGCGGACGGGAGCGCCCCGCTCATCGTCCGCGGCGAAGGGCATCGCATCTGGGACGCCGAGGGGAAGCGGTACTTCGACGGCATCTCGGGCCTGTTCACCGTGAACGCGGGCCACGGCCGGCGTCGCCTCGGCGAGGCCGCCGCCCGGCAGATGGACACGCTCGGCTACTTCCCGATCTGGGGCTACCTCCACGGCCCCGCGATCGAGCTCGCCGACCGGCTCGCCGCGGAGGCGCCGGGCGACCTCAACCGGGTGTTCTTCACGACCGGGGGCGGCGACGCGGTCGAGACCGCGTTCAAGCTCGCGAAGCAGTACTTCAAGCTCGTCGGCCGGCCGACGAAGCACAAGGTCATCTCCCGCTCGGTCGCCTACCACGGCACGCCGCACGGCGCGCTGTCGATCACGGGGATCCCGGACTACAAGGCGCCGTTCGAGCCGCTCGTGCCCGGATCGATCCGGGTGCCGAGCACGAACTGGTACCGCCGCGACGAGCTCGGCTTCGTGTGGGACAGGGTCGGCGACGAGCAGGAGGCGTTCGGCCGCTGGTGCGCCGACCGGATCGAGCAGGCGATCCTCTACGAGGGGCCGGAGACGGTCGCCGCGGTGTTCATCGAGCCGGTGCAGAACGGCGGCGGCTGCTTCGTCCCACCGCCCGGCTACCTCGAACGGGTGCGCGAGATCTGCGACGCGCACGACGTCATTCTCGTCGCCGACGAGACGATCACGGCGTTCGGGCGGATCGGCGAGACGTTCGCCTCGACCGCCTACGGATTCCGCCCGGACATCATCACGTGCGCGAAGGCGATGACCTCCGGCTACGCCCCGATCGGCGCGGCGATCATCAGCGACCGGCTGCACGAGCCGTTCGCGACCGGGACGACGTCGTTCCTCCACGGCTACACCTTCGGCGGGCACCCGGCGTCCGCGGCGGTCGCGCTCGAGAACCTCGCGATCTTCGACGAAGAGCGGCTGAACGCGCGGGTGCGCGAGAACTCGCCGGTCTTCCGCGCGACGCTCGAGCGGCTCCTCGACCTGCCCATCGTCGGTGACGTGCGCGGCGACGGGTACTTCTTCGGCATCGAGCTCGTCAAGGACAAGGCGACGCGCGAGACGTTCGACGACGACGAATCCGAGCGCCTGCTCCGCGGCTTCCTCTCGAAGGCGCTCTGGGACGCGGGCCTCTACTGCCGCTCCGACGACCGCGGCGACCCCGTCGTGCAGGTCGCCCCGCCGCTCACCTGCGGGCCGGAGGAGTTCGAGGAGATCGAGGCGATCCTCCGCGAGGTCCTCACCGAGGCCTCGAAGCACCTGTGAGCGAGTACTCGGTCCCTGAGCGAGCGAGGCGAGTCGAAGGGTCCTCAGCGGCCCTCTCCTACTGGCACGCCAGCTGCGGCGACGACCTCACCCCGCGCCCGCCGCTGCCCGGCAGCCTCGACGCCGACGTCGCGATCGTCGGCGGCGGGCTCACCGGGCTGTGGACCGCGTGGTACCTCCTCGAGCGCGAGCCGCGCCTGCGGATCGCCGTCCTCGAGAAGGAGACGGTCGGCTTCGGCGCGTCCGGGCGGAACGGCGGCTGGTGCTCCGCGCTCTTCCCGCAGTCGACCGCGGCGCTCGAGCGCCGCCACGGGCGGGACGCCGCGCTGCGGATGCGGCGCGCGATGCTCGACGCGGTCGACGAGGTGGGGCGCGCGGGCGCCGCCGCGGGGGTCGAGTTCGACTACGCGAAGGGCGGCACCATCGCCTACGCGCGGAACGCCGCCGAGCTCGCCGCAGCGCGGGCGGAGGTCGAGTCCGCCCGCGGCTACGGCGTCGACGCGCTCGAGCTCTGGGGGCCGGAGCGCGTGCGCGCCGCGGGGACGAGGCGCGGCGCGCCCGCGCTCGGCGCCGCGTTCGATCCCGCCTGCGCCCGGATTCACCCGGCGAAGCTCGTCCGCGGCCTCGCCCGCGCGCTCGAGAGGCGCGGGGTGCGGATCTTCGAGCAGACCGAGGTGCGCTCCTGGGCGGGGGCTTCCTCGCGCGCGGCCCGCCCGGCGAGGGTGCTCACCTCGGCGGGCACGGTGTCCGCCGAGCGCGTCGTCGTCGCGACCGAGGGCTACGGCGCGGCCATCGCGCAGACGCGCCGCCGGATCCTGCCGCTGTACTCGCTCATGATCGCGACCGAGCCGCTTCCGGACGCGGTATGGGACGAGCTCGGCATCGCGGACGGGCAGACGTTCACCGATTTCCGGCACCTCATCGTCTACGGCCAGCGGACCGCGGACGGCCGGATCGCCTTCGGCGGCCGCGGGGCGCCGTACCACTTCGGATCGGCGATCCGCCCGGAGTACGACCGGGTGCCGCGAGTCCTCCGGCACCTCGAGACGGCCCTGCGCGAGATCTTCCCGCAGCTGCCGGCCTTCGAGGTGACGCACGCCTGGGGCGGGCCGCTCGGCGTGCCGCGGGACTGGCACGCGAGCGTGACCTTCGACCCGGCGAGCGGCGTGGCGACCGCCGGCGGCTACGTCGGCGACGGCGTGTCGACGACGAACCTCGCGGGACGCACGCTCGCGGATCTCATCACCGGCACGGCCTCCGAACTCGTGACGCTCCCCTGGCTGAATCACCGCTCCCCGGAGTGGGAGCCGGAGCCGTGGCGCTGGCTCGGCGCGAACGCCGGCACGCTCGCGATGAGCCTCGCCGATCGCGAGGAGCGCCTCACCGGGCGCCCCTCGCTCCTCGCCCGGATGGTCGCGCCCCTCACGGGCGGCTGAGGTCCCGTCAGGAAGCGCATTCCGTCAGGAAGCGCTCGATTCCGGCGCCGAACGCGACGGTTGCTGACGGAATGCGCGGGAGGCGGGCACGAGCGATGCGCCGCGCACCGCTCAGCTCAGGGCCGGGATGACCTCCCGCTCGAAGAGCTCGGCGCTCGCGCGGTCGTAGGCGGTGTCCGGGAAGTAGCAGATCGTGTAGGCGAGCCCGACGGCCTCGCGCTCGCGGAGCTTCTCGATGACCTGCTCCGGCGTGCCGACGAGCCCCTGCTCGCCGCGGAACTGCCCGATGAACCCCCTCGCGGCGCCGGGGCTCACGAAGCGGGAGATCCGCTCCTCGAGCGCCCTGAGCCGCTCCTCGGCCTCCGCCTCGGTCTCCGCGACGATCGTGTTGAAGTTCGCCGAGCGGGTGATCGCGCCGAAATCGGTGCCGAGCTCGGCGCAGTGCTGCGCGAGGAGCTCGCTCTTGCGCTTCCACGCCTCGATGTCGCCCGCCGCGAAGTTCGTGTACCGCGCGTAGCGCGCCGCGATCCGCAGCGTCACCTGCTCGCCGCCGCCGGCCACCCAGATCGGGATGCCGCCCTCCTGGACCGGGAGCGGGCGCACCCGCGCGCCGCTGACCTGGTAGTACTTGCCGTCGAGGGTCGCCTCGCCGGTCGTCCACGCCTGGCGGAAGATCTCGACGCCCTCCCGCAGCCGCCCGAGCCGCTCCTTGACCTCGGGGAAGCCGTAGCCGTAGGCGCGCCACTCGTGCTCGTACCAGCCGCCGCCGATGCCCATCTCGAGCCGGCCGCCGGAGACGTGGTCGACGGTCGCGGCGACCTTCGCGAGGTAGGCCGGGTTCCGGTAGCTCATGCACGTGCACATCTGGCCGAGGCGGATCCGCTCGGTCACCGCGCCGAACGCGCTCATGAGCGACCATGCCTCGTGCGTCGCCTCCTCGGTCGGCTCGGGCACGGTGTGGAAGTGGTCGTAGACCCACAGCGACTCCCACGGACCGGCGTCTGCGGCCTGCGCGAGTCGCTTCATCGTGGGCCAGTGCTGCTCCGGTTCGATGTCGACGAGGTCGTGGCGCCAGCCCTGGGGGATGAAGATTCCGAATCGCATGCGCCTCACGCTACCCGGCTCCCTGGCACCGGTTCCCGCGGATACGAGAAATTCACCGCAACGCGGGAATACGCCCCGAGTCCATGCGATTGAATCGTTCCATGACAGCTGGAACCGCTCTGCACCCCGATTACGTCGTCGGCACCTGGAAGTCCGACCCCGCCCACTCGGAGATCTCGTTCACGGTCAGGCACCTGCAGATCTCGAAGGTCCGCGGCTTCTTCCGGAAGTTCGACGTCACCGTGACGACGGCCGAGGAGTTCGAGGACTCCAAGGTCGAGGCGACGATCGACGTCGCGAGCGTCGACACGAACCAGGACTTCCGCGACAACCACCTGCGGACCTCCGACTTCTTCGAGGTGGAGAAGTACCCCACCGCGACGTTCGTCTCGACCTCGATCTCGGGCACCCCGGACGACTTCACGATCGTCGGCGACCTCACCCTCAAGGGCGTGACCAAGCCGATCACGCTGAAGGGCGAGTTCGGCGGCCTCCAGCGGGACGGCCAGGGCAGGCTCCACGCCGGCGCGACGGCGACGACGAGGTTCAACCGGCTCGACTTCGGGGTGAACTGGAACGCGGCGCTCGAGGCCGGCGGGTTCACCCTCGGCGACGAGGTCAGCCTGAACCTCGAGATCCAGGTCATCCTGCAGGAGGAGTAGCCGGCGCGCGGTGAGGCGGCGCCCGCGAGACTACGCCTCGTCGAGCGCGCCGCTGAACTGCGAGCGGTAGAGGCGCGCGTAGGCGCCGTCCTTCGCGAGGAGCTCCTCGTGGTTCCCCTGCTCGACGATCCGGCCCGCCTCCATGACGAGGATGAGGTCGGCGTCGCGGATCGTCGAGAGCCGGTGCGCGATGACGAAGCTCGTCCGGTCGGTGCGCAGCTCCGCCATCGCCCGCTGGATGAGCAGCTCGGTCCGGGTGTCGACGGAGGAGGTCGCCTCGTCGAGGATGAGCACCCGGGGGTCGGCGAGCACGGCGCGGGCGATCGTCAGCAGCTGCTTCTGCCCCGCGCTCACGTTGTCGCCCTCGTCGGTGAGCACGGTGTCGTAGCCGTCCGGCAGCGACATGACGAAGCGGTCGACGTACGCCGCCCGTGCCGCCTCGACGACCTCCTCGTCGCTCGCGTCCGGTCGGCCGTAGCGGATGTTCTCCCGGATCGTCCCGCCGAAGAGCCAGGTGTCCTGCAGGACCATGCCGGTGCGGCGGCGAAGATCGTCGCGGGTCATCGCCGCGGTGTCCACGCCGCCGAGCGCGATGCGGCCGGCGTCGACCTCGTAGAAGCGCATGAGCAGGTTGACGAGCGTCGTCTTGCCGGCGCCCGTCGGGCCGACGATCGCGACGGTGTGCCCCGGCTCGGCGACGAGCGAGAGGTCGCGGATGAGCGGCTTGGCTGGGTCGTAGTCGAAGTCGACGTGCTCGAACGCGAGGTCGGCGGCGTCCTCGGCCGGCGACTGCGGCGAGGCGGGGTCGGGCGTCTGCTCCTCTGCGTCGAGGAGCTCGAAGACGCGCTCGGAGGAGGCGACCCCGGACTGCAGCAGGTTTGCCATCGAGCCGAGCTGGGACAGCGGCTGGCTGAACTGTCGCGAGTACTGGATGAACGCCTGGACGCCGCCGAGCGTCATCGAGCCGTTCGTGACGAACACGCCGCCGACGACGGCGATGACGACGTAGACGAGGTTCCCGATGAACATCGTCGCCGGCATG
>Ga0164243_10015939_pt1 | contig 10349 bp, 9 predicted proteins | sample OricompcompostOP_FD_108781 | JGI IMG/M metagenome (GOLD analysis project Ga0164243, IMG submission 108781) | Organic Plus compost microbial communities from Emeryville, California, USA - Original compost - Organic plus compost (OP) | ecosystem: Engineered > Solid waste > Mixed feedstock >... | reverse complement strand
GACCCGATCGCGGCACTCCGTCGACGAGATGGCCAGCGCCGGCACTTCCACCAGGCTGACCTTCCCCTCGGGGAGGCCCGGATCGGACAGCTTGTGACCCGGTCGGGTACAGCCTACGAAATGTGCGAGGTCGAACAGCTCGCCCACGTCATGCCAGGACACGATCTGCGCCAGGGCGTCCGCCCCGGTGATGAAGAACAGGTCCGCGTCCGGGCCGCGCATCTCACGGACCTCGCGCAGGGTGTCGATCGTGTACGTGGGACCGGGCCGGTCGATGTCCACGCGGCTGACCGAGAACCGGGGGTTGGACGCGGTGGCGATCACCGTCATCAGGTACCGGTCCTCGGCCGTGGAGACCTTGCGGTCGTCCTTCTGCCACGGCTGGCCGGTCGGTACGAAGACGACCTCGTCCAGGTCGAACAGGTGCGCCACCTCGCTGGCGGCCACCAGGTGCCCGTGGTGGATCGGGTCGAACGTACCGCCCATGATGCCCAGCCGCGCGCTGCGTCCCCCAGGCGTACTCATGGGGTGACCCTAACCGGCGCCCGGTTCGCGATGTCATCCGAGGCCCGCAACCGGCGGGTCACCGGACTCCCAGGTCACGCACCGCACGGCCTTGCCCACCTCGGTGCGCGGGACCGAACCGGGCGGGAGAATCCGCACCTCGGCGCGCAGTCCGAGCACCTCGCGCAGCCGCGCCTCGACGCCCGCCGCGTCGGCGCGCCCCTCCGCCTCGCAGGCCACGTACAGCCGTGGTATGGGCGTACGGCGGTCCACCACCAGCAGGTAGTCCGGCGCGACGTCCGGCGTGGCCAGCAGCACCCGCTCGATCTCGCTCGGGTACACGTTGACGCCCCGGATGACCAGCATGTCGTCGCGCCGGCCGAGGATCTTGGAGATCCGCGCGAGCGTCCGCCCGCACGCGCAGGCCGTACGGTCCAGCGCCGCGATGTCGCCGCAGCGGTACCGCAGCAGCGGCAACGCCTCCTTGGTCGGCGTCGTGAACACCAGCTCCCCGGGCGTGCCGTCCGGTACGGGCTCCCCGGTCAGCGGGTCGACGACCTCGACGAGGAAGTGGTCCTCGTTGACGTGCAGCCCGTCCTGCGCCTCGCGGCACTCGGTGGCCACCCCCGGCCCGATCACCTCGCTGAGCCCGTAGATGTCCACCGCCTTCAGGCCGAGCAGCTCCTCGAGCACCGGGCGCAGCGCGTCGCTCCACGGCTCGGCGCCGAAGATTCCGGCACGCAGCCCGTTTTCGGCCGGGTCCACGCCGAGTTTCCGTAGCTCCTCACCGATGCGGATGGCGTACGACGGGGTGCACGTCAGGATGTCCGGCCGCAGGTCGGCGATCATGCGGGCCTGCCGGGCCGTCATGCCGCCGGACATCGGCACGACCGTGGCGCCCAGCGCGACGGCGCCCTGGTGCACGCCCTGCCCGCCGGTGAACAGCCCGTACCCGTACGCGTTGTGCACGATGCTGTCCGCGGTGGCGCCCGCGCAGGCCAGCGACCGCGCGCACATCCGCCCCCACAGCTCCAGGTCCGCGCGGGTGTAGGCGACCAGCGTCGGCCGCCCGCCCGTGCCGCTCGACCCGTGCACGGCCACGACGTCGCGCATCGGCACCGACAGCAGGCCCCAGGGGTAGTGCTCCCAGAGGTCCGGCTTGGTGAGGGTGGGCAGGTGGGGCAGGTCCTCCAGCGTCACGTCGTCGCCGGCGGCGATCCCGGCGTCGCGCAGCCGGCAGCCCTGCACGCCGTCCGCGGCCAGCAGCCGGTCCAGCAGGCCGCGGAGCCGCTTCTCCTGGAGCACCGTGCGCTCGTCGCGCGACATCGTCTGCGCCTGGCCGTCGTACATGGGCGCCCTCCTGGGTTCCCCGCTGGCCGCTGTCGGCCACGTCCGGCTCACCTGCCGGTGCTGAAAGGACACCCGGAACTCAGGACCGGCGTCAACCGTCGGAACTAACATGTCAGACATGAGTGACGCATCCCCGGATCGCGCCCGGACCCGGTTCCCGGGCATCAGTTCTCGTGCGTACGAGCACCCGGCCGACCGGTCGGCGCTGGTGGCGATGCGTTCGCTCACCGGCTTCGACCAGGTGCTGAAGATGCTCGCCGGCCTGTTCTCCGAGCGGGCCATGCGGATGATGTTCCTCGGCAGCACGGTGCGCGTGGGGCAGACGCAGTTCCGCGACATCCACGACCTGCTGCGCGACTCCGCGTACATCCTGGACATGCCCGAGGTCCCGGACATGTACATCATGAACGACCCGCAGCCGAACGCCATGGCGCTCGGCGTGGACAAGCCGTTCATCGTGCTGACCAGCGGCCTGGTCGACATGCTCGACCCCGAGGAGCTCCGGTTCGTCGTCGGCCACGAGGTCGGCCACGTGTTCTCCGGCCACGCGCTGTACCGCACGATGCTGTACGGCCTGACCGCGCTGGCCGCGCGCATCGCCTGGATCCCGCTCGGGTACATCGGGATCCGCGCGATCGTGACCGCGCTTGAGGAGTGGCAGCGCAAGTCCGAGCTGTCCGCCGACCGCGCGGGCCTGCTCACCGGCCAGGACCAGGCGGCCGGCAAGCGCGCGCTGATGAAGCTCGCGGGCGGGCCGCGGCTGGCCGAGATGAACAGCGAGGCGTTCCTGGAGCAGGCCCGCGAGTACGACTCCGCCAACGGCGACCTGCGCGACGCCTTCTTCAAGCTGCTCCAGACGCAGGGCACCACGCACCCGTTCGCCGTCGTCCGCTTCGCCGAGCTGGACCGCTGGGCCAACAACGGCGAGTACGAGCGCATCCTGGGCGGCGACTACGAGCGCCGCGAGGACGACGCCAGCGCCTCGATCAGCGACGAGGTCAAGGCGGGCGCGAAGTCGTACAAGGAGTCCTGGGAGCGCAGCCAGGACCCGCTGATCGGCATGGTCAAGGACATCGGCGGCGGCGCCGCCCGCGCCGCGGAGGGCCTGTTCAGCCGCCTGGGCGGCAACCGCGGCGGCAACGGCGGTACCAACGGCGGCAACGACCAGAACGGCACGAGCTGACCCGGCGCCCTGCCTGAGGCTCCGCGCCCTGGCTGTACGACGACGATGTGGCCAACGATCCGCACCCGCGTTGCGTGCGGACGTTGGCCACACGCGTTGCGGGAGAGCCGCTCACGCCCCCGCGCGGGCCAGCGCGGACCGCAGCCGTACGGTGGTCACTCCGCCGAACAGGCGGGCGACGACGTGACCGGACGCGTCGGCGACGATCGTGACCGGCACGCCGCGCAGCCGTAGCCGGGCGGCGAGCATCCCGGCGGCGTCGTACGCCTGCGGGTACGTCACGCGGTGCGCGGCCAGCATCCGCCGGGCCTCGGCCCGCGTGTCGCGGGTGTCCACGCCGAGGAACAGCGCGCGCCGGCCCGCGGCGCGGTGCGCGCGTTCCAGCACCGGGAGCTCCCGGGCGCACGGCGCGCACCAGGACGCCCAGATGTTCAGCACCACCGGCCGCCCGTACGCGCCGGCCACGGTCGTGCCCGGGCCGCTGAGGCAGGGCAGCGTGGTCCGCGGCGTCGCGCCGATCGGCGTACCGCGGCCGGCCGGGCACGGCACCACGGCCGCCGCCGGTGCGCCCGCGGGCGCACCGGTTCCGCAGGACATCCCGCAGAGCAGGCCTGCCGTAATGGCCACGACACTGAGGCTCCGGCGACCGTAACCAATCCCTGTCCGTTCGGTGAACATGAGCTACGCTCCCAGCAAATACACAGCAAATCGGGGGCCCGGCTTAGGGGGCCTCATGACGGGGAATCGCGTACTCGCGATTGATGACGAGCCCCGGATGATCGACTTCATCGCGGGCGCCCTCCGCAGCGAGGGCCTGGACGTCGACGTCGCGTCGAACGGCGAAGCGGGTTTCCGGCTTGCCGTCACCCACGCGTACGACGTGGTCGTGCTCGACCTGGTGATGCCCGGCACCGACGGCATCTCCGTGCTCACCCGTCTGCTGCGGCGCAAGCCCGACCAGTCGGTGATCATCCTGTCCTGCCTGACCGACGTCCGGTCCAAGGTGCGCTGCCTGGAGCTGGGCGCCGAGGACTACCTGGGCAAGCCGTTCGCGCTCGACGAGCTGCTCGCGCGGGTCAAGGTGCGCATCCGCGGCCGGCCGTCCGGCACGTCGCACGTGCTCACCAGCGACGGGCTGCGCTTCGACCCGCTGCGCCAGGAGGTCGACGCCGGGCGCGGGCCGGTCTCGCTCACCCCGCGCGAGGCGCTGGTGCTGGCCGAGCTGATGGCCAACGCCGGGCGCGCGGTGTCCAAGGAACGGCTGCTCGCGGCCGTGTGGGGGTACAGCTTCGACCCCGGTTCCAACGTCGTGGACGTGTACGTGCGGCGGCTGCGGCGCAAGATCGCGCCTGGGGTGATCAGCACGGTCCGGGGGGCCGGTTATGGGGTGGACCTTGAGTGAGTGGTTACGCCGGTACTGGGTCGAGGTGTGCTGGTGCGCGTTCGTGCTCGTCAACTCCGTGGGGATCCTGGAGTTCGGCGAGTGGGCGACCGTGCCGTTCCACTTCATCTGGATCGGCCTCTCGCTGCTGTACGGCTGGCGGGTCTGGTCGCTGCGCGCCACCAGCGCCGCGCTCGCCGTCGTGGTGCTGGTGTCCGGGGTGACGATGGCGGCGGACGTCCTCACCGGTACGCAGGCGCCCGACGAGCTCACCGAGATCCCGCTGATGTCGATCGTGTTCGTGGTGATGGTCTGGTACGTGCGGCGGCACCTGGCGGCGCGCGAGGAGACCCGCCGGATCGCCGAGTACAACCTGCGCCTCGTCGAGGAGGAGGAGCGGTTCATCCAGGACACCTCGCACGTGATCCGCACGCCGCTGACCATCGCGCTCGGGCACGCCGAGATGCTGCGCCGCACCACCAGGGACCCGGCCGCGCTGCACGCGTCGCAGATCGTGATCGAGGAGCTGACCCGGCTGAAGAAGACCACCGACCGGCTGCTCGCGCTGGCGCACAGCGGGCAGCCGGCCTTCCTGCTGGCCGCGCCGACGTCCGTACGGACGCTGCTGGAGTCCGCGGTCACGCTGTGGTCGGACCGGCACCCGTCGGTACGGCTCGGGCCGGTCGAGGACGTGACCGTGCCGATGGACCCGGACCGGATGCTCGACGTGCTGAACGAGCTGATCGGCAACGCCATCGAGCACACGCCGCCGGGCACGCCGGTGGAGGTCTCCGCGCGGGTCGAGGAGGGCCGGCCGGTGCTGGTGGTCGCCGACCGCGGGCCCGGCATCCCCGAGGCCGACCACGTACGGATCTTCGACCGGTTCGCGCGGGCCGGGACGTACGGGTACACGCAGCGGTTCGGGCTCGGGCTGGCGATCGTCAAGGCGACGATGGAGGCGCACGGCGGGTCGGCGCTGGTCCGTACGGGCGCCGGTGGCGGGGCCGTGTTCGAGCTGCGGCTCCCGGTGCCCGCGGTGCCGCCGCCCGATCCGGCACCGGACGCGAGCGTGGAGCGGGTCGGCTGAGCGGTCATCGGCCTGGGCGGGGGAAGTGCGCCGGGCGGTCGAAGGCGGTGTAGCGGTCGTCCATGGCGTGCAGCGGCGCCCACATCTGGGAGCGGAGGATCCGGCCGTCCGCCTTGTCGATCCACAGCGTCAGCCAGACCGGTTCGGGGTCGCGTCCGTGGCCGCCGAACGCGGCGACGCGGGTCATTCGGGGGCTTTCGCCGAGGATCCGTACGGCGGTCAGCGGGCGGAAGGCGCTCCACACGAACGCCGGGACCGGCGCGGGCAGGCCGCGGGAGGACAGCTTGTACGGCGCGGACGGGCGGTCGCGGCGGTAGAGCGCGCGGCCGAGCCAGAGGGTGTCCTGGGGGCCGTCGCCGTACCAGGTGCGCAGCCACATCCGGTGCGGGCGGGCGTACAGGTAGGCGGAGCGGATGCCGGACAGGGTCTCGTGTACGCGGTAGGTACGGAGCCGGTCCATGCGCGCCATCGCGGCGGCGGCCAGGCCCGACCCGTCCGCGGCGGGGAGGGCGGGCAGCGCGAAGACCGCGGTGCGCCCGCCGACGCCCACCCGCAGCCGCTCGCCGCCCCGCAGATCGAGCGTCGCCGTCCGGCACTGCGGGCCACAGAAGGCCAGCTCACGCCAGCGCCCATCGGCCCGCGCCGCCGCGGGCGCCGTCCGGGTCGGAGTGGCCGGGCCCGCGTCGGCGCGGATCCGCGCCCGCGTGGACCGCGTGGCCGGGTCCGCGAGGTAGACCAGGATCCGGTTGGGGCCCGGACGACCCGGCCGTACGGTCAGGCCGACCGTAACGGGGCCCGCGTGCCCGCCCAGGGTGAGATCCCTGGGACCGGGGTACGGGGCGAGCCGCGCCGGGACGGCCCGCGCGGCGCGGCCCGCCTCGGCCGCCTCCTTAGGCACGACCGGGAACGCGGCCAGCACGGCCGCCGCGGCCACCACCACGAGCGCGAGCACCGCCTCGGCCCGCACATCCGGCGTTGCCCAATTATGGCGAAGGATTTTCCGGGCTATAGCCCGGAAAATCCTTCGCCATAATTGGGAGCCGGCCGGCCAGGCGAGTACGGACAGCGGGAGCATGGCGGCGACCGTGAGGGCCTTGATGAGCAGGGCGACGCCGTACGCGGATCGGGTCAGCGCGGTCGGGCCGCCGAGGAGCTGGGCCGCCTGGAGGATGCCGGCGGCGACCGAGACGCCGAACGCCCAGGGTGCGACGCGGGAGAACCGGGGCAGCAGGACGGCGCCGGTGTCCGGCCACCGCCCGGTGGCGCGCAGTACGGCCAGGGCCATGATGCCGCCGGCCCACACGCCGGCGGCGGCCAGGTGCACGGCGTTGACGGCGATGCCCTGCCACGCCGGCTCGACGTCCGCGCCGTGCCCGGCCACCGCGACGGCCGTCACGATCACCGCGAGCCCGCCGAGCGGAAGCCGCCGCCGTACGAGGGCCACGCCGAGCACCGCCGCCTCGGCCCCGATCCGCGCCACGCGTGCCCACCCGGTGAGCCCGTTGCCCAGGTAGTCGGCGAACCCGCGCGCCGCGACCCCCGCCCCGGCCACCACCGCCTCCGCCCCCACCACCAGCACGCCCGCCGCCAGCAGGGCGGCCGCGACCGGGACGACGGGCAGCCGCGCCCACCCGCCCAGCACGTGCAGCACGGCGAACCCGCAGGCCAGCAGCAGCGCCGCGTACTCGACGGCCCGTAACGCGGCGATCAGCGTGTCCCCCACCGTGGGCGCGGGCGTGAAGACCGTTGATCCGGGCGCGGCCCCGACCCCGAACCGGAACCCCCCGGTGATCGTGTGCCCGTCCACCCGGCTGACCGTCCGCCAGGTGACCCGGTACACGCCCCGGACCCCGCCTCCGAGCGGAACCCGCATGGACGCCCTGGACACCCGCCCGGCGAACCGCCGCCCGCCCGGCGCGACGACGCTCGCCGCCGACAGCCGCGGGATCAGCGGCTCGTCGTAGGTCAGCACCACCGCGCCCGGCACCGCGCCCACCCGCGCCCCCGGCCCCGGCGCGGCCCGCACCAGCACCGCGTGCGCCGCGGCCGCCCCGGGCGTGAGCAGCAGCACGCCGAGCGCGATCAGCAGCGCCCAGCATGCCCGCGCCATGGTCAGTGCACCCAGATGCCCAGCAACGCCAGCGCGATCACCACCGCGAACACCGCCCCGAACACGGTCGCGTGGAACTGCGTCCGGCTCGGCTCGGGCAGCCGCCCGGGGTTGCACGCCCCGCACACCGACCGCCCCCACGGCACGGCCTTCCCGCACCGCATGCACGTGTCGTACGGCATGGGCTAACCCTCCCCGCGCCACTGGCGGCGCACGTCCACCACCCAGCCGCCGAGCGCGGCGACCAGCAGTACGGCGCCGGCGACCAGCGCCCACCGGTTCACCACCGCCCCGACGACCAGGCCGATCGTGCTCACCGCCACGACCAGTGGCCACAGCGTGGGCCCGATGTGCGGCTCGGCCTCCTCGCCCGCGTCCGGCGCGGTCCGGCCCCGGCGTACGCCGCGCAGCAGGTACCCGCCGACGATCAGCGCGCCGACCGCGACCGTGATGATCAGCGTGACGCCCTCGGACTCCCGGCCGGCCAGCGCGTACGCGATGTCCGCCACGATGAGGAACGCCCCGAGTCCGGCGAAGATCCGTGCCAGCAGGCTCATCACATGCCTCCCGCGGCCAGGTACAGCACCAGGTAGACGACCACGCCGAGGGCGACCACGAAGTACCAGTAGATCGCCGCGGCGCGCACCGGGTCGGGCCGCAGCGCCAGTTCGCCGCGGCCCCGGGACAGCACCAGGCCGATCAGCACCGCGCCGCCGGCGACGTGCGCGAGCTCCAGCCCGATGATCACGTAGAACAGCGACCCGTAGATGCCGGGCCCCATGCCGGACAGCAGCCCGCCTGAGCCGGTGACCAGGGTGGCCGCGAACAGTACGGCGCCGGCCAGGGTGCCGGCCAGCCACGGGTGCACCCGCGCCTCGGACGTACGGACCGCGCGTACGGCCCGCCCCATCAGCACGCCGCTGGCCAGCAGCGCGCCGATGCCGAGCGAGGGCAGCAGCAGCTCGGGCGGGGTGACCCCGGGCGGCGGCCAGACCCGCGCGGACGTGTACGCGGTCGCGTAGACGCCGAAGAACACGGCGAAGAACACCGTCTCCGACGCCACGAACAGCGTCATCCCGGCGACCATGCCGCTGACGCCGCGCATCGCCGAACGGTCCACCGCCTCGGCCGGCCGGTCCGCCGGCGGGGCGCTCATCGCGCCGCTCCCGTCGCGGCCGGGCCGAGCCGCAGGTCGCGGGCCGGGCGTTCGGAGGTGATCGGGGGCAGCGCGTCGAAGTTGTGCGGTGGCGGCGGCGACGTCGTCGCCCACTCCAGCGAGTTGCCCTCCCACGGGTCGTTCGGCGCGGTACGCGGCCTGCGCAGCGTCATGACCAGGTTGGCCAGTGCGACCAGCATGCCCGCGCCGATGACGTACGAGCCGAGCGTCTCGATGAGGTTCGTGGTGCCCAGGCCGGACGCCGTGTAGTACGCGACCCGGCGCGGCATGCCGTCCAGGCCGAGGAAGTGCATCGGGAAGAACGTCACGTTGAACCCGGCGAAGACCAGCCAGAAGTGCACCTTGCCGAGCCGGGCGTTCAGCTCCCGTCCGGTCATCTTCGGGAACCAGTAGTACATCGCGGCCATGATCGCGAAGATGCTGCCGCCGAACAGGACGTAGTGGATGTGCGCGACGACGAAGTACGTGTCGTGCACCGCGTAGTCCATCGCCGGCGAGGCCATCCACACGCCGTCGATCCCGCCGATCAGGAACAGCGACACGAAGCCGAGGGAGAACAGCATCGGCGGGTCGAAGCGGAGCTTGCCTTTCCAGAGCGTGAACAGCCAGTTGAAGAACAGCACGCCGGTCGGTACGGAGATCAGCTCGGTGGTGACGGCGAAGAACGGGTCGTCGACCAGCCCGGTGGTGTACAGGTGGTGGCCCCAGACGGAGAACGACAGGGCCATGACCAGGATGAGCGCGAGGATCACGCCGCGGTAGCCGAACAGCGGCTTGCCGCTGAACACCGGGATGATCTCCGAGGTGATCCCCCAGGCGCCCATGATCAGCGTGTACACCTCGGGGTGGCCGAAGAACCAGAACGTGCTGAGGTAGTTGGCCACGCTGCCGCCGTGCGCCGGGTCGAGGAACACGGTGCCCAGGTGCCGGTCGGTGAACAGCATGATCAGCGCGGCGGTCAGCGACGGCACGGCCAGGATGACCAGGATCGACGTGCTCAGCGTGGCCCACGTGAAGATCGGCACCCGGGTCATGCTCATGCCGGGCGCGCGCAGCTTGATCACGGTGACCACGAAGTTGATCGCGCCGAGCAGCGAGCTGGCGCCGACGATCATCAGGCCGAGGATCCACAGGTCCTCGCCGGTGCCCTCCTGTAAGGCCAGCGGTACGTAGTTGGTCCAGCCGGCGGCCGCGGCGCCGCCCTTCGTGAGGTACCCGGCCAGGATCGTCACGCCGCCGACCGGCAGCAGCCAGAACGACAGCGCGTTCACCCGCGGGAACGCCATGTCAAGCGCGCCGATCTGGAGCGGCACGAAGTAGTTGCCGAAGCCGGAGAACAGCGGCAGGACGACCAGGAAGATCATGATCGTCCCGTGCATCGTGAACGTCTCGTTGTACGTCTGCGGGGTCAGCACGGTGTTGTCCGGCCGCATCAGCTGCGTCCGCATGAGCAGCGCCAGCCCGCCGCCCACCGCGAAGAACGCGAACGAGTTGACCAGGTACATGATGCCGATCTTCTTGTGATCGGTGGTGGCCGCCCAGTCGAGGACGCGCGCG
>Ga0164243_10015938_pt1 | contig 10350 bp, 7 predicted proteins | sample OricompcompostOP_FD_108781 | JGI IMG/M metagenome (GOLD analysis project Ga0164243, IMG submission 108781) | Organic Plus compost microbial communities from Emeryville, California, USA - Original compost - Organic plus compost (OP) | ecosystem: Engineered > Solid waste > Mixed feedstock >... | reverse complement strand
TGTCCCTGAGTTGACCCAGCGCTAACCGCCCTCGTCAATAGTGGTTCCGAAAAGCAGGCTGCTCAGTCCTGGGGCGCCGCTGAGGGCGAGGCCGAGCTGAAGGACGAGGTCGCTGGCGAGGAGATCGCTAAGACCGAGGCTAAGGCTGAAGGCGAGGGTGAGGCCAAGGAGGCCGTCGAGCCCGAGCCTGAGGACAAGCACATCTCGTACGAGGAGTACCTCGCCCAGCTCGCCCAGAAGAAGCTGGCTCTCGAGGGTCCCTCCCAAGTCCGACAGGCCAACGAGGGTAGCAAGCTTGATAAGAAGTGGGCCAACGCCAAGCCCCTCGTCAAGGACGAGGATGACGACTTCATCTCCGCCTCCGGCGCCGGCAAGGCCAAGCGTGAGCGTGAGCGAAAGGTCAAGCAGGTTGTCGAGATTGACCAACGCTACGTCGAGCCTGAGCGAACTCGCGGTGGACGTGGTGGACGTGGCGGTTCCCGTGGTGGCGCTCCCCGTGGCGCTCCCCGCGGTGGCCCCCGAGGTGGTGCTCGTGGACGTGGTGATGGCCCTCGTGGAGAGAACGGCCGTGGCCGTGGCGGTAAGGACGTCACCATCAATACCAACGACCAGCAGGCCTTCCCCTCGCTCGGCAAATAAACCCGAAAAGGCCGGCACATACCAAGAGAGAGGGAAATTAGCACAAGGCGGCCCTCCTCATCGTTACTCTTTTTGCCCCCCCTCCCTTTGTTATTAAAGCAAAAACAGAACGAAAGTTTAGCATGCCTTTAAGAGAGGCATTTGAACAAGCCTTGTTGGGAAAAAGAGAGACAGGGAAAAAAAATATAGGGAATTGTTTCTCCGGGCCTTTAAAACAACACTTGGGGATTTGGTTTTCTTGGTGTTCTTTTACATTTTTTCGTCCATGACAGGCCCACCCCAACTCGCGGAAAGATTTGTGCTTTTTCCTCACCTTTTTTTTTTATTGTCTATTCCGTTTTTCTCTTTTCTTTTAGTTTATCTCTCGAGTCGTACGGATTCTTAAAGTGGGAAGGGTAGGAACCTTTTTTCTTGAGGACAAAAGTTGTTTTTATACGAAATTTAAGGTTGATCCGTTTCCCAAGTTTCGGTTCCCCTTTTTTCGCTGTTCTTTTTTTCCTTGCGTTCTTACATGCTTATGTGCATGATGCCTCCGGTTTTGTGTGAGTTTGTATCTGCTGTTCGGCCTGGGAGCTGCCTCTTGAGGAAGACGCGTCGACTTCTTCGTCTTGGCTTTCAGATCCGGGGGTGTCGTAGGCATGAGCGAGGGAACGTAGGTGGAAAAGTAGGAGATGAGCTTGTAAGTGTTGGTAGGATCCGTCTTTCTGTAGCTGGGGAACCAAAGGAGGGACGGACTCCAACTTCGTCATCCGTCCCCGCTGCACTCGCTCTTCCTATTCGGAGGACCTTGCCATCGCTATGCCCTTTTGCCTGTCTTGTAGGTAAATTCTCTCTCGCGTTTCATGTCCAAGACAGGAGACGTCCCGGAGACAGTAACAGCCTGGGAGAGGAGAAAGAGTAAGCACGAAAGGACGACAGCAGCCATCCAATAACATCGTTTATACCTGTGCATCTTCACATCAGCTACATCTCCCCCATCAACTCACCCCGAGGGACCATCCATTGATCTTTCTTTACACGCAACAGTTTCCCCAACTCAAGACAACATAGGACATCATTTTTCTAAACCCCAGATTTAAAACCTTCAGCGGTGGATATCGTCACCAAGAAGAGCGGGAATATAGGTATGCGGCTTGAGCTAAGATGCGCCCTTTTCCCGAGTCTAGTTATGAAGTATAACTCCTTTTCTGAAAACTGCCGTAGATGGACCTCTTTCCTCCATCACTTCTCATTTTTTCTCCACCTTCCATTTTCCTATAAAAAAAAGGTGACAGTGTTTTAAAAAAACACAACATATATACTCCAGCAGAAAACACCCTCATCCCATCCATCTCCCGTCATCTCCTCCTAAACTCCCTCGCCATATCAATCCCCAAACTAGCCACAAACCAAACCCCATTAAACCCAGCCATCATATAAAACGGCGCCCCGTTCGCCACCTCGTCAAACAAATACCCGCCCGCCTTGGTCAGCAGCAGGATCGCCGCGCCGCCGAACCAGGAATACACGCCGGCAATGGACCCCTTTAGCCTCACGCGCGTCTGCGTCTCCTCGTCTTCTTGCACACAGGGCGTGGTTTCTTCGTCGGCGGGGGCGAGGAGGGCGCTTGTCTCGGTGGAATCTTCTTGGATAACGGACGGAACGCAGTCTTCCGAGCGCGGTGGGAGAACGACGTCGGTGGTTAGGACGCCTCGGCCGAGTGAACCCAGGGAACAGACTATGGCGCCGATCTGGCTGATTCCCATGAGGGCCACGAGGAGGAACACGAGCGGGCCCCCGCCGCGGCCGTCAACGTCTTTGATCTCCGGGCTGCGCAGGAGTGGAAAGGCAGTGTAAGCCACCACGCCGAGGAGAGAGGCGATTTTCACAGGGATGTTGGTGCGCCGCGTGCGGCTGGACAAGTAGCCGAAGATTGGGGCGCAGAGGAGACCGAATAGTTGGGCCACGCCCGAGAGGATGGAGGCGAGGATGTAAGCCGCTCGGCATTCCTTCTTGAGCTCCGGTGAAGGGTCGTGCGGGGAACCCTGGCAGAAGCCGTTGTTGATGAAGTAGGTGTTTACGAAGAGGGGGATGAAAAGGGAGATTGCTACGGTGGAGGCGCGGGCGACGAAGCCTCCGAGGTAGCCTAGGGCGATGTTGGAGTCTGTGAGGCCGAGTTTGAGGGCTTCTCGGAGGAGGTGGAGGTATGGGAGAACAGGTCGCTAGGAAGGGTTAGCAAGAGGGGAAGACAAGGTCGCCTTGACACAGGCTAGGGACTGAAGGCTAAGAAGAGAGGGGGGAAAAAAGACATACCCGGACCCGGCCATCCGCAAACCCATCCTCCGACACACGCTTCACACCAAAAAGTGCCTTCCACCCCTTCCCGTCCTCCCCCTTCAATCCCTTCAGGCCAATAGACACAAACACCGCCACGGCCAACGACACAAGCGCCACAACATAAAAGCTATACGTAACGGCATCCGCCGTGCTCACGCCATCAATCTCGCCAAACCTTGCCGGCAGCGGTAAGAACAGCGACAGCGCCACGAGCGCGCCGCACCCCGTGAACAGACCGACGTAGCCCGCCAGCGCCGAGGGTTTCCCCAACCTCTTGTCCTCCTCCTCTTGCTCCTCACTGGAAGTCGACGAGGCTGATACGGCCCGCGTGTAGCGCTCGGGGGTGATAGTAAGCTCGGACGAGAGGGAGAGGGCGACGCTGTCGCGAGATGCACGGCCGTCGGTAGTGGTGGGTTTGCGGCCGCGTTGGCAGAGGTTGACGGCTTGGGTGTTGCTGTCGTCGGTGAGGTTCGGGAGGATAGCCGTGACCATTGTGGCACTGTATATATATACAGCAATTAGCTCGTATGCTTGACGTAAAGGAAGTGGTTCCGGGTCATAGTTTCACTCACGCAGCAGTAGCCCCGATGGCAAAGAAGATCCTCGCCAGTAAAAGCTGCGGGTATACATTCTTCGCCTGGACAAACAGCGCCAACGCGGCGCTGATAATCAGGTATCCTAGGACGGCGACCCAGCGCACGCCCAGACGGTCGGAGATGAGGCCCCAGATGGGACAGGCCACTAGTGCGACGACCTCATCGGCGAAACCAAGCGTTCCGACCCTACAGATCAAACACCCTCGTTAGTCCCCGAAGCAAATAGATCCGGCGGTGCATAACCAGGAAAGAGGACAAAACCTACACATCCCCAACGCCATCCTTCTGGCCGATCAAATCCGTAATCACAAACGAAACGCTACTATTGAGAAACACCAGAAACGATATGGAAAAGAGCGATATCCCCAGCAAATACGTAAGGGCCTGCAACGTTGATGTCGACGCCGCGAAGGGGAGGTATCTCGTTATCAAGGACATGGCTTCGTTTAAGTTGTAAAGTTTTCTTCTTCCCTGTTTTTCTTTTCTATCGTGACATCGGAAAAAATCTAGGAGCTGAGGAAGGAATGTTCGCTTTCGAAATGAAGATCGTCACAGAGTGAGGGCACGCGGCGGTCTAGTTGTTAAAGCACAGTTGAGATTTCTTTTCTATCGTTATCAATCGCATCATGTCACACCCGTTGAGTCGGCATGACGGTGTATGTCGGAGCGCGCAGGACCGAAGACATGTGCCGGTCGAGGGTCGGAGGTTGTTTTTGGCGGATGGTTTTGGGTTTCGAGTATCGGAGCAATTGATCGTCACTTCGAGGTTGAGGTTAGACGGAGAATGTCGGGGCTTATCAATCAGCTTATCTGGACAATAGGACAATGGCACCTTGACGGTGGAAAACGTCAATGCTGAGACCCGAGCCGGAGTTAGACCGGAGCTGGAATCTCTCTGATTATATAATCTCCGGTATTTGCATATAAGATGAGTGATAGAGGAACGAGAACAAGGAGCGATTCCATGTTTCCGTCTCATGAGAAATCTTTTTACATATATATATAAATGTTTCATATAATCATAAAGCAATTATGACTAGATCTCTAAGTGAAGTATTCATGAGAAGGGCCTATAGCCTGAGTAGAAGGGCTACGCTGCTGTAGAACACCAACATCTACAATATCCTTGGGCTTCCTTAGTTTTGGAGGGTCAGCCCTTCAAGACTTGTCACTTGTAGCACCTACGTCCGATTAGTCCATAGCCGAGAGAGAGAGACAATCAAATCAAGTTTTTTACAGTACCCGTCTAACTCCAACCTCCAAACAACCTAAAGTAAAGAAACAAAAGGAATCAACTCCTCATATCTGCCTAGCCCATTCCGTCCCAAGCAAAGAAAGACCAGCCACATTCCCCCTTTCTCTAGATGAAACAGTAGCCCATTCTCATCGTTCTACCAAGACCACAACACCTTATGATGAATCGCCCTAGCCCCCAACCTCTCATACTCCAACGGCACAATCCACGAATCATTCGTCGACAGCTTCGCAAAAACGCTCGCCCCCTTCCACACGACAACCTGCTCATCCATATCCCTCGCGCTCCTGCTCACCAAGATCCGATCATACAGGTCCGGCCGCCTCGCTTTGAGCTTCTCCTCCAGCACGTTGGTGAACTGCGGGATCTTGGCCCCGCCGCCGATCACCATGATGCTGCCCAACAGGTCTCGCAGCTTCTTCTCGTCGCCGCGGGCCGCGTTCTGGATGGAAGTGAGGACGGCGACGTCGAGCGGCGCTACGGGGAGCACGGAGTCGCGCTCGTCGGCTACGTCGCTGGCGCTGCGCGTCGCGTGCTCGACGAACGAGGAGGATGCACCATGCGCCGACTGTGTCTGACCTCCGCTCGGGTTGGGTGTGCCGCCGCCTCGCGCCTGCGTGCTGGGCGCGGGGCTGTCTGCGGTGCCGTCCTTGCCGAAGACGAAGGGCGGGGGCACGGGGGTGCTCGTGCCGTCAGGTGCGGGCGACGGCGCGCTGGATGTGATCGGCGTGCCAGTTAAGGCGGCGTCGACTCGCGACAAAAAGTTGAAGGGGTGCGGCTTCTCCTTGACGGGCGTCGAGACGTCGTTCGATAGCTGAGAGATGCCGTTAGAGATGAGAGACGGCTTGACGAGCGCTAGGATGGCGAGCTGAGCCTGAGAAGTAGGGTCGTCGGGGATGTCGACATCGTATGCGTTATATGACCGATCGATCAGCTTCCTCCGGCCCCTTAGCTTCGTGCTATTATCGAAAATCGTAGGATCGTAAACGCCCATGGGCGCGAGTATAACCTCGTCGTACGTCTTGAACTGATACTTCCGCGTAGGCTGGTTAGGCGCTCTCACGTGGAACTGGTAGAGCTGCACGGACACGTCCGCCTGAGACATGGTGCAGTGCTTAATCTTGAGCTCCTCGGCCAGCAAAAAGTCGTACCTCCGCCGCAGGTTGATCTCGTCGTAAGGGAAATTGTCGTAGAGCATCATCTTGACGAACGTCTCCGTGATGTCGTAGCCGCCGTACTTGAGGTTCACCCGAGAGTCCTCGAGCACGAGCCCGTCCTCCACGCAGGTGATCGACGTCTTTTGCGCCCCGACGTCGACCACGCAAGCCTGCGTGTAGCCCGCGCCAAACGTGGCAGCCATACTTTCCTGGATGAAGCAGACCCTGCTGAACTCGAACCAGGTCATGCAGGACCGGAGGACGCTCTCGACGTACTTCTTGTCGTACAAGTCGGGAATGACAAAGACGCAGCTATACTGCTTCCACGTGCTGTTCTTGGTCAGGCCAAGCTCCTGCCGAATCGCCTTGTCCAACAACGTCTCGAAATCATCGTAGAGATGCTCCGCCGTACCGTAGTCGTCCTCGTTCAGCCACCCGTGCTGGATCGGCCACCAAAGCTTGAACTTCGGGTCCGAATCATCGGGGATCCTCTCGGCCTGGTGTCCGATGAAACACGACGCCGGCGACTCGGGGTCCTCCAGCGCGCCGATGTCCGTCCACTCGATCTGCAGCGGGTCGTTGTGCTGAGGTATCTCCTCGGGCTCAGTGCGGCGGTTGTAGTTCAGCACCATTTCCTTCGAGTTGGGCAGCACCTTGCGCTTGTTCGCGCGCATCTCCACCTTCAGATCGTTACTCTGCTTCTGGAACTTCTTGGCCCACTCTTCGCCGTACTGCTGGTCGGGCGTCTTGGCCTCGAACTGCCGCCTGGGCAACGCCTCGTACATTTCCGACTCGGTCTGGGGGAACTTTGTCGCAAGCGTCATCGGGATCGTCTTGGGAAGCGCGTCGCTCGCGAACCCGATGCGCAGGTTCTGGCTGCCCGGGTGGATCACGATGACTTTGGATGGATCCGTCGTCGTATCTGCGGTCGGCGCTGCGGCGTCTTCGCCTTGAAGGTCGGCCATGGGGAGGGGGACTTCGCTGTTGGCGGCCTTGGCGGCGAGGGCACGATCTCTTTCCTTTGCGTTTTGTATCATCCGGTCGCGGGTCGCATCGGATTGGAGTCTGAGGGCCAGGATCTGGTCATCGCGCTTCATATAATCACTATAACGAAAAACACGTTAGGAATGGCGCCGAATAGGAATGGGAATGGGAATGGGATGTAATATGTCGGAGATAGTATCAAGGACTAATCGTCGCGCATACGTGTAGTAGTTCTTCTGGTTGATGGGCGTGACATCAGGCCAGCTCGTCTGCTTCATTCCATTGTCCGTCCTCTCGAGACCTAAAGCAAAAAAGAATGTACGTGTCAGTATATATTCATCCGAAGAGTGGGAAAAGCCGCCATCTCTGGTTCTTGCTTGTGCTCCTGCTCTCGCCAGCACACGGCTGCGAAAAAGCCTCGCCGCTGCTCTCGACTTGGGGATAGACACATACCTTCCCGAAGGAGAACTCGCTCGCTAACCTTGCCCACCATCCTTGCGTTGGGTTGGTGTGATGAATTTTGATAGATTATGCGGTCATTGAATTAGAGTGTGATTTGAAGGTTCTGGAGTTGGAGGAAGAAAGGGGAGATCCTGTGATGGGAAGAAAAATTCCGTGGTTAGCTCCCTGGCCTTGTTTGGCCACAAACCTCGAGGCTCGCAGATGTTTCCATCAGTGCAACCACAGTAAACTCCGACAAGATTGAACCACCCCGAGCGTTGCTCGCAGACGATCCATTGAAACGGAAGCGCTAAACCGCATTCAGAATAGACAGACTCGCTATGTTCGAAATGGCAGGCGATAACAGCTGTCATTCCGTGGGCAAGTGTCAGCCACGCTCATCTCCAGCTCATGTTGTATTATTCGCTTGGCCTTTGACATTCACAGCCTCAACAAACAGATCAATTGATGCAACATCGCCTGACATCATTGTATAAGACGGGAAAACAGTCAACCCGCAACTTCACAAAAACGCGTCTTTTGGGAAACAAAGATTCATTCCGGTTACACGCCACATCATTCCTTCCAAAAGATTACTCACTCGGAAATCATTCCTCGCCTTGTTCCCCGAGTACGATTCAGCCCAGTATATAAGGTCCTCTTCGACCAGCCGCCACATTCTAAGCTCCAGTCTTCTTACCTCGCCAACTGTCACAAGTATTTCAAACGCAAAACTGGAAAGGCTAAGAGCCAAACCGCACATCGACTTCCTACATAAAATCTTGTTTTCAAAAGAGAACATCGTCCTTCCTGCACAAGGCATCCCACAAACAGGCCGGTCCAGCCGAGGAGAGAAGACATTCACCAACACATCAGGATGCCTCCTATTCCCATCTACACATCAAGCCCCGTCAACGCCTACAAGGCCGAGGGGGCAACTCCCAAAACAGACGCCGCACAGCAGGCTGCCGCACCTTACATACCCGCCACCACAACCCAAGCTCCACCTCCTACCAGCACATCATCATACCCAGCACCGCAACCAGGAGCGAGACCACCCCCGCCAACTGCAGCAGTCACCCCAACACCTACTCAGAAGACCACAGAATACACACCAGCCATCACAACAGCTGCAGCGCCGGGGTCTAACAACAGCCCTCCACCGCCGCAACCTGGTGCTGCCCCAGTTCCCCCCGGGAGGACATCTACGCTTCCACCGCCCCCCAGGGCAGGGGAATCAAGAAACTTGAGTCCAGGAGGAGCGCCGCCCGTGACTTCTATGCCGGCACAGATGGCCATCCCTCCACCAACACAGTCTTACGCAGCGCAAGGCGGATCGTCAACGACGGCTGCTACCTTTCCACAGGGTCCAGGACCAACTAGCCTGGATGGCAGTCCGGCAAGCAACCGGGCCAATCAGTATCAGAACCAAGGGTATTACCAACCATTAGGGCTCAACGGCCCCGGCCCATCCGCCCAGACCACCCCTTACAACACCGGTGCCTATAGCGCGGGTGGGCAGGGAATGGCGAGAACCGGGGACAGCGAGGAGGATCAGGGCATGTGGGACGCGGCGAAGAAATGGGCGCAGGCGGCTGGGGGCCGGCTAGCGGAGGCAGAGGATGAGGTCTGGAAGCGACTCAATAAGGGCTAGGTGTAGATGGGGAACGTCATTGGCCCCCCCAACCCCAACCCCCAAAACGCAGTGCCGTTTCTGAGCTCACGGCGGCAGCTTGGAGAATGAGGGTATGGACGAGAGACGGTCTCGGTGTGGGGTGTCTGTAGGAGGGGAAAGAGAAAGGGAGAACCATCACGACATCACTGGGAAAGCGGCTAGCGTTTGGTTTTTCCCCTCCCTTAGATCTATGTGGAAACTCCGGCTCCATCACCGCCCTTCTAAAGACCTGTCAAACTGTGCTCCACCACACTCTCTCGATCTCTCCCCCAATTAGAACCGGAGAGGTCCACAGGGCTGGATTCATCCGTGAATTCTTTCCGGGAAAGAAACTTTTTTGCTAGGTCCAGTAGCGCTTTTTCCATCCTGTTCATCCGGATAGCATAGCTCATGATTTGCTAAGAAGAGGTCTATCGTCGCGCTCTCTATCTCTCCCCACCCTTGGTGCCATTGTTTCTCCCCACCGCGTGACGCGTTGGAGCTTGACCTAAGAAAAAGTTCCATGTCTATTAGTCTCCAAGGTGAACGAAACTGACCGAGATCGCCGAAGATCACCGGGCCCGGTGAAAGAAAGCCGGAAAAAAATAATGATAATAATAGAGGGAAAAAAAAACCATCTCGCCACTTAACAAGAAGAGTATACCGGACGTTCCAAACAAAAGAGGACACCCTCTGTTAACGCGCCAGGGTATCTCCACTATACTACCGTTCCTCAACTCCATGAGCCGAGGCCAAGCAGGGATTGGAATTGCTCAACCATTCACGGGCGTAGGACTTCCTTGGTAACTGACGCTATAATGGTCCAGTGATAAAAAAACCACTTAACGCGTCACGAAGAGAGGTTGGTCTGTCGAGTCAGTTGCGTGCCCCTCCCACCCAAACCAACGTGTGCTTTTCCCAGAAAGGACTTCCCGATAGCGGCACGGATCCCGAAGGCCCAGCCAACACGAGGGGAGAAGAGGGGGGGCAAGAGGATGGGTAGTGTACTGGCTGGACTTTCCTTCTCCCTTTGTCCTTTGCCCCGAGTTACCCGCTTGATCCCGGCCTCTTCCCCGGGATGGCTTGGCCAGACCATTCTCTTGTTTCTTCGACACTGTTTAAACAGAACAGCACACTTTGTTAAGGACTTCCTTGAACCCCCCCTCCCGCCCTCTTACCCATGTAAGTTTTTGCTGCTATTTTTTGTCCCTCCCCTGTCTCTTCTCGAAGACGCCGTCGGGAAAACTACTGTGCCTGGCTAGTTCAAGGCACTTACACTGGGACACAGACCCGGACGCAAGGGTTTGC
>Ga0164243_10015937_pt1 | contig 10351 bp, 7 predicted proteins | sample OricompcompostOP_FD_108781 | JGI IMG/M metagenome (GOLD analysis project Ga0164243, IMG submission 108781) | Organic Plus compost microbial communities from Emeryville, California, USA - Original compost - Organic plus compost (OP) | ecosystem: Engineered > Solid waste > Mixed feedstock >... | reverse complement strand
TGCCACCATGGCGCAGGTCCGCGAGATTTACCAGAAGGGTATCGGAGGCCCGCCTATGACTCACGAAATCCCGCAGTATCATCTATTCCTCCTTGCTGATACCGAGGTTCTGGATGCTGTTGCCAAGGGTGAATTTTGGATGAAGTGTGTTCAGGGAGAGTATAAGGCAGAGGATTATACTATCAAGGATGAAGAGGGGGTACCAACTGAGCAATTGTTTTATTACGGATATATCAAGATGACTGTGCAGAGCCTCCTCGTACTCTGGGACCGCTTATCGATTCGGAACTTGGGAGACTTTTCGCCGCCTTTTATTGAGGAGCCTGTGAGGATTTGGAATGGTGACTGGTAGAGCTCTCGGCATAATGAATAAATCAAGTATTGAGACTGAACCGCTGGAGTATCCATTATACATCCATTGCATTACGTTAATGTAAATTTGGAGTGGATGCCGTAGGCAATATCTTGGCTCCTTTGAAGAGAGTAGCTAGAGAAAAACAAAATCATGCTCAAGAGATATATCATAAAAATGATAGGAGAAGAATCAGAAGCTGAAAATCTCGCCTTAATCCCACATCCAATGTGGGATCCATCCTCGAGGTCGGAGCATCAGGGGAACCCGGAGATGTCTATAAACAGGTCCTCCAACTCAGCCATCAACCTCGCGGTGCCTTCAACCACTACATTAGCCGTATCTCCAGTCCTGAACGCCCACATCCTCCTCATCTCTGGAATGAAAAGATTGCATATATATCTTGCCCTGTTGATGAGGAAGGTTCCGAAGTAGTCTCTTGTCCATTCACGCCAAAAATCAGCTATCCGGGCAGGTGACCCGGGGTTGGCCAGGTTATATTGGGTCTGAGCATATTGGAATTGGTCATACACGTCGTTGACAACGTTAGTGAGGCGCTGATTGGCATTTGGTGTCCCGGAGTGGTTTAAATAGTGGATCACTGCAATCACCGTTCGCATTCGCGATATCAAGGAGACAGGTGCCGTTTCGACCCTCCTGTGATTTGCTACCGAGTCGGCGATGGCGTCCAAGCCCCTCATCAACTGTCGTAACCCGTTAGTTTCGGTGGGCTCCTCCGGCCAAAAGAAGGGCAAAAAAAAAAAAAAGATTCAAATTCCTCCACGTGATGACCGTGCAAGGCTGAGGACGACCAGGGTGGCATAGCAGGAGCGGAAGGACTTAGGTGGGAGAACAAGGCTTACCGGAGTTTTGTGTCCGTTGATTTCCCTGTGCACGAGCATCAAGTTGGCCGTGTTACGGCTACTTCCCAGGCACTCCATGACTCTCTCCCATAGGCCGCTGGGATTGGCGCCGCCGCGAAGAGGTGGTGGGTTTGGAAGCGGCATTGTCGGCGCCTGTATGAAGAAGTCTCTGGGGATGGCACCTACTTGAGAGACCGCCCCGCTGGGAAGCCTGTTATAGATGAGAGTGAGCACCAGCACAATGAATCAATGAGGCTAAATGTAGCGGAATGATTTGATGGAAGCCATTTAAAATCTAGATCAGAGGGTGGATGGGCGATGGAGTAGATTACCTTCCTTGCGCAGCGTCTTGGATGAACATGGTCATGACGTTACCATCGAACACATGCTCAACTAAAACGGAGTGCCATTAGCATTGGGACACTAAACTCCTTTACTCCCTCTCAGAAGGAGACGAAGAGAGCGATCTATCTGGGAGATTGCATACCATTCCAAAAGCCCGGTTGAGCAACCGCCCACGAGATGTGAGTGAGCTGGGAATTGGCGCAGTCGGCCCTATTGACGAACGTTACCACCTCGGATCGCATAGCGTGTCCTGCTGTATCGCCAGCTTGCGGGTGCTTTGATAAGCATCGAGATAGTTAGCAGAGGTTGAGGAAAACTCGGGCCAGTCCAGAGGGTGGGCATCGGATCTTAATAGATCCAGCGGGATATACATACACCAGGGAGGGTAACTGGATTATCTAGCGTAGTACCATCTAGGAAGTTGATGGTGAGTTTAAATGTCCTCGGGGGGCCATCTCTCTTCTGCAACGTGAAGTCGACTGCTGTCTGATTTGGCAAGGATAAAAGGCCCCGGCGTGCAACAGAAGCTTCGCCTTCCTCACAACCGGTATCGGGATTGCAGTCGGGATCTGTGCAATCGAATAGCCTCGACCCTGAACCTTTTGCGCGGTCATTCCACGTATAGGGACTGCACGTAATGTCCCTGACCGCTTTGATCGGCCCGTCGAGCTTGACATCGGGCTCCCCTGTTACAAAGTCGCGGAAGGAGGGCAGACGCATTTGAGGGAAAAGGTTCGTCATCTCGCTATTCCACAGATCGGTCAGAGCTTCCCGTAGATTTGCCTTGTGCGTAAAGTAAAGAAGCCCCAAGATGAGCTCTCGTGTCTCTACCACAGCCGGTAGTTCAGCTCTCTTGGCGAGAGAAGAGGCCTCTAGCAAGCCGGCCAAGTCTTCTTCCGGGGCTTCTCTAGACTTCAAGGGCCCTGAAGGGTCCTCGCAGGTAGGGTTTCGCAGGTAGGCTTCCAAAGCCGTCCTGTAATAGTCCAGCTCCGGAGGTTCGTAGTCGATCTCTTCGCCGTACTTTGGCTGACAGCACCTGGCCCTGGCACCTCCTGTGGCCAGGCAGTCCTGATATTTCGCATCGAGGGCCACTCGGACACGGCCCAAGGGACAAGCGCTGCGGCACCAGCCGTCGACCGCGCCATCCGGAGCACTACCCTCGCTGGTATACCATTTGCAGTCGCCAAACGTCTCGTTTTCATCAGACGCATCACAGCAGAATTTGCGTTCCTGGAAGATTATGACGCCCTGTCCCGGCGCGTAAATGAGAGGATAGGGGTAAACCCGCATGGCACATGTGGCCCCCCCTGTGCCGGTCGCGGAAGAAGCCAGAAGATCGGGCTTGGACGACGGGCAGCTGGTTTGGGTGTCGCAGACAGGCCACGACCCCCATTCACACTTGGTGTAGAGCTTCATGCTTGGGGTGTTGGTCGTGCAGCACGCGGCCTGGTAATTCTTCTTGCAGTACATGTCGTTGGAGCCAATCTCAACCGTCCCCGAAGGGCAGCTGTTGTCGCACTTCCCATTGTTATGGGTATACCACCCGCACGTTGGCAGCACCTGGCTAGCAGGACAGCAGAAGGCGTGGGTGCCGCTCCCGCCGCAGCCAGTCTCATCCAGCATGTATTCTTTGCCTCGCTTCCCCGGGTCTTCGCGGGTCATATGTACATAGCCAAAGGGGCAAGCTATCGTGGGATTCGCGTCAGTCTTTTGGGCTTGTATACATTGGAAACAACAATCATCGCCACTCACTTTCGCCGCAGCCTGTCCATGAGCACTGGGCAATGGGAATACTTTGTGTCCAATCACTATTCTTGATCGGCACGTCGACGATGTCGCGCTTTGCAACCTCCGCCAGCGCCCTGTTATACTTAGCGTCTTCAGTGTCGTGGCTTATAGCCCAAACCATTACACCACCGAGGCAGCGGCTCTGGGCATATTCGGACTTCAATTTGAGGGTGTCCTTGTCGTCGTAGGCTACCCATTGGTCGCCCCATGCGGCCACCTTGACAGCCTCTTTCTCATATAGCACGGGAGTAACACCATGCTTCTGAACGAGGTCATCAATTTCCGAGTTTAGCAAGATACCAATCTCTCTGCTGCATTCTCCCATTTCGGCACCGGATTCATAAGTGCAGCCAGGCGCGGTACATGACGGGTTTGTTACCGTAAAGGCGCGGCCATAGAAGCCTAGCCCCATGACGACCTGGTTAGAGTCGATGTCATTCCTCCAGATAAGATCGAGAGCAAGTTCAATCTCAGTCAAGTTCGTATGCGCATTCAGATATGCGCCAGTCCATTTATTTCCTTTGTCCCAGGTTCCATGTAGATCGTAAGACCTGCGGAGAGGGTCGAGCCCATCGCATTAGTTCCCCGTTCAAGTATCCGTGGCGGAGTGAGGGCTCTCGGACAGCACTTACATGACATTGAACCAGTCGACAGATTTGGACTGCGAAGTTACAATCAATCGTTAGGAGGAGACAAGCTGGAGCGTTTGTAAGTAAAGTCGACTCACTAGCGCTTTTAGATCGAAATGCTGCAGATACCAATACGAGGCGGGAATAGTAATGGAGAGTTCCTTGCCGAAAAGACCCAGCGCAGTCTTTAGACGCCCCATGAACTTGGGGAAATTCACAAAGTCTTCCGGCCGGCCAGATCTATCATCAGCAACGGGGTATTCCCAATCCAAATCTATTCCGTCAAAGCCGTAGGTATTCATGAAAGAGATCAACGACACCATAAAATTGAACTGGGCGGTCTCTGACGCAGCAAGATCAGAGAAGGTGGATTGCGTAGGACCCGGATCGTTGAACGTCCAGCCTCCGACGGCCACAAAGATCTTGAGGGCTGGATCTCGCTTCTTGAGGAGCATTAGACGCTTGTACAGGTTAACGTCGGTGCTAGCCGCCGGGCCAATTTTGAAGGTCTGGGGATCAATAGTAGCAAAGGCAAAGTTGATGTGCGTGTAAACACCATCTGGTATCTGCTCGGGCCAGAAGACATTGCATGGCCTATTGCCGACCCAGCCTTCATAGTACCCGATGACGCGGGAAACACCGTTGTCTTTGGGACATGTTGGGCGTTTGACCGGCTTGTCGCCACAGAAGTCTTTGGTAGTCTAAAAGAGAGAGGGAAGACATGAGTACTCAAACCAGGTTTTCCAAAGTAGTGGCGTGGCATGAAGATGGGGTTTGGCGCTTGCACAATAGACATCATCCATTGTAACTTACACCGCAAAAGCCGTGCTTAGAACAGCAGACATTGAGGGGGCATTTGTCCTTCTCAGCCCACTGCGCACCGTAGCCGGGGTTGCACTCCGACTTCCTATCACAGTTGGAGACACAAGTTCCCGAACCACAGACTAGTTCCCCGTAAAGAGCCCTGGTTAGCCTTGGACTAGAACCGTACCGGACTGCCAGTGGTGTTTTGGATAGGACATTGAACTCACAATCGGGGCCGAAACCGCAGTTTCCCCATTCGTTACAACAACCTATCTCGCAAGGATTCGTGCTGCTGCATGTTTGAGCTACAACGGAGGTAATTAACAAGGCAAGAGACCAAAAGGTTCGACTCAACATCATGGCTACGGTTGCGTTGAGCATATAGCCAAGTCCGGAGAGCTCTGAGAAATAAAGGAGAGACAAGAGGTCGGAAAGTTGACGGGCTCACAGCAGATGCAGCACCGGGGTGCGCACCAGAGCCTTCATATGATGGCAGCTCTCCCATCGGCCACCCTCCTCACCAGCGGTAGTCCTCGGCTTCCTAACCTCGCCGAGTTCGTTGGAGTGGGGGTGTTGGTTCTTGAGGCCTCAATCTCCCAGGGTGCCATATCGCGGGCCCCTCCCATCTCGCTTAGACCCCATGACAACTTGTGGGGTTGTGAAGATATTTCGAGATGTGCAGCAGGGAACCAGTTGCGCCATGGTGATTCGAGTACGTAGCACAGAATCCCTGACCCCATGTAATGTGGGAAAACCGACATCAAGAACGGAAAATCGGGTCTTGGTGAAGCAAGAGAACTGGTTGAATTTCTGGCTGCAAACTGATGGATAACGATGATCTAGAACGGATCATTTTGAAGTATGAGCTGAAATCGAGGGTTTTGTGCCCAAAAAGGGATATCTGTCGAGGAGAGTTTGTGCACGGCTGCCAAGTGCTTCTCCTGCAGAGAATCACCCGTGATATCACCAACGCAAGGTTACAGTGTGTGTTGCTAAAATTTCGTCGTGGGGTGTTTTTCTAATGACCCTCTTTTCCTCGCATTCCGGCCAACCAGCGCGGAAGAACCAGAGAAACTCCCACCACTTCCAATCTAACCTACATCCCCGGAATGACCGTGTCGGACTTGGCGTCTTCTGTCGGGAGACTTGGGATATTGGAGTTAGGTAAAAGAATCAGAGTTCCTCGGCCTCTAGGTTGAAGCAATCTCCGTTCGGGCATGTCTGCCGGGCAAAGTGGATCAGGGAGAAAGAAAAGGGAAAGATGTCTGCCCTCGCGGGGTGGATAGCAAGTCCGTCCCTGGCCACTCGTGTCTCTCTTTTCTTTCACGATCACCGGGCCTGCTCGACATCATCGCCATGGCGCGGATCCTCTACCTTGCCCTTGGTGCTATCCTCTCTGGCATCTCGCCAGTCGAGGGAGCGTTCACTCTCTACAATTCGACTTTCCTGGACGTTACTTTGGGCGAAGGCTGCATCAGCGCCCTATCGTCTAGCATAGAGTGTCTCGACTACGTGAAGTTGTTCACACAGCCCACCTATCGAGGCTCGCTGAACAATGACACCTTGACGGACCTCATCTGCGCCACCGGCTGCTCGGCTTCCCTGAAGAGCTGGTTCGATTCCGTCGCGGTAAATTGCGAGGGAAAGCTTCTGAATAATGCCCTCCCTACCAAATTCGGAGGGTATATCTGGGCTGGGTTCAACGAGACCTGCCTGAAGGACCCGGTGACTGGCGACTATTGCAATGGTATGTGCATCTAAGAGGGCTGTGAAGAGAAGGGAAATGTAAACGAAAGCTGCCCTATAGACTAACTACTCGGCTCCGCCTCTACAGACATCATTGACGAATTTAGCCTTGTGTCTGATATTACTGAGATGCCACAAACAGAACTTTGTCACCCTTGCCATATCAATCGCCTTGCGATGATGCAGTCCTCCCAGTACTCTACCTACGACGGTTTCTGGAAGGAGCAGCTCGAATATGTCTATGAACACTGTAGTGTAACTGGACCTACGGAGATTCCTCCTCCGCTGCTACCTCCTCAGCCCGAGCCCGAGCCGTATTGCTTGACCGGGCAATGGTATACTACCCAGGCCGGAAATACATGCGAATCGATCGCCAATGCCACCAACGTGTCCGGCGCATCGCTGTACATGGGAAATCAAGACCTCATCAAAAACTGTTTAGATATCGACGCTGGAGTCGAGGTCTGCATTCCGTTGACCTGCCAGACATACTACGTGCAGCCTTCCGATACTTGTGTCACTATCGAGTTGGCAAAGGGTATCGGACTCGGTTCGCTGATGAAGTACAACTCATGGATCGACGCCGCATGCACGAATCTGCAACAAGCCACGGAATTTTATGGCAAAGTCATCTGCCTCGGGCCAGCCGGCGGAGAGTGGACCGGCACCTCGCCAGAGACCCCAACCGGGCCTCAGCCCAACGATGGATACTCAGACGACGTTACGCCGCCTCCGGACGGTGCGGTCGTGGCGGATGGCACAACCCTCAACTGCGGAAAGTGGCACGTCGTCGGAGGCGAGGACTCGTGCCCTAGCATCTGCCTAGAGGAGGGAATTACTGCCGCCCTATTCCGCATGGTCAACCCCTCCCTCGACCCTGAGGACTGCACCGAGACTTTACAGGTGGGCGCTGCGCTCTGCGTCGGCCCTACGTACAGATGGAATTCCACGGAGTCAACGGAGCTGAGCACTACGATTACCCTCGACCCCACGGCCACCGAGACTAGCTCTTCAACATCGAGCACAGCGCCTGCCGTCACCACGCCAACCCCCATCCAGCCGGGCATGGTCGATAACTGCAACGCCTTCTATTTTGTGACATCTGGGCAGGGGTGCGCAGAGGTTGCCTCAATCAACGGCATCTCCCTTGCGGACTTCTACACCTGGAACCCGGCCGTGGGCTCGACGTGCGGAGGGCTCTGGGCTGAGGTATATGTCTGCGTCGGCGTCACGGGCACCACGCCAACCACACCCACGCCCACGCCCACGTCCCCGGGCAACGGGATTTCGACTCCGACGCCGACGCTGCCCGGCATGGTTGACAACTGCAACGTGTTCCACAAGGTTGTTTCCGGCGATGGGTGTTGGGACCTCGCGAACTCGGCGGGAATTAGCTTGGCCGACTTTTATGCTTGGAATCCGCAGGCCGCGCCGGACTGTGCCGGGCTGTGGTTGGACTATTACGTCTGCTTGGGACGCTTGTAAGGAGAGGGTCATTATTCTTCATCGAAAGGCAACTAGATCACTATTTTGCGCTTTTGTAACTTAATCTTCGTTATGTAGATATTCTTGTTTATATTATTATTATCATCAGTCATGTTTTATTCCTTTAAACTCCTCCTTAGCCTGTTCATCTACCCCTCCTTTTCTTGAGGACTCGGCGGAAGACCTTTTTCATATCCAGGTCTTCGCAACATGAGACTAACGATTCGTCCACAATCTCTACACAGACGACTTGGACTGGACCAGAATGTCATATCTTGTGTCTTATTGATAACTCGAGGCTTTCTCGGGCACGGAATGAAGAGTTTGTTCTTAGATATGCATTAAATCGGCAGCGGAAACTCATCAGGGCGTGTAGGCCATGCTATCTACTGGGCTAACTCGGGTGAGCGAAGAGCTCCTGGCAAAGGCCGCCTGAGCTAATCGACAATCTGCTTCACGATATAGTCTCGGAGCATCTCCGGATCATCAGTGGAGTTCACCATGATGGCATTGTCTTTCGGCCGGAAAGGGTGCTCAATCCACTTCTTGAAGAGGGCATGAGAGTCAGAGTCTTTGCTTAGACGAGCGCCATATGCAGCAGCTGGAGGACAGTCGACACCAGTTCACTGACTCGTCATCGGATCTCTAGTGCGCAGCCTTTGATCCAACAAATCGATGTCTTGAACCTTGCACTCGACATACCAGTAGGTGTAGCTATGTTGTTTGGCAAGTGCAGTTCCCGGGTCAAGAACCTCCTGGAAGTTGCAAGTGCTGTCAATAATGACGCTCAGACCTTGCTTCATGACGTCGTGGGCTACGGCCCATTGAAGCTGATACGCATGTTTTGCCGCCTGGTCGAATGGAATACTGCCTTCAAGAAGAGAGGATCTGAGGACATCATGTCGATGACTACAGCACTAATGCAGCTTCTGAGTAGCCTTGCTATCGTACTCTTCCCGGACCCCGGTGTACTAGACATCTGGATGAAGAGATTTTGTGGTGTCTGCTGTGACGACGACATCTTTCTGTGTCTCGAGAGATGTGCTTGAGGCGGTGAATCTTTGCTTTCGAGAGGCGGCGGGGAATGTAGTTCCCTGGCCCGTCAGACTTGGAGAACCCGCAGCAGCGTGACCACGACCCGAGATGTAATAGGCACATAGACTACACAGGTACAGAGGAGGGTACACGGCATAGACGCACCCACGTTCCACAGCCCCTCGGAGGCGAGCATTAGGCTTGAAGCCGCCCTGTGCCTCTGCTTCGAACCCACAGCAGGCAAGGTGCAACTGGAGCACAGAGCATCCTGCGCCACTCACAGAGCATTCAGTGACACTCGTAGGCTGAGGAATGATGTGGAAGGAACACAACCAGCACCAATGACCACGACAGATTTCATGCACCTTCCCCGAGTCTCCTACTCGACCGTAATACCCAAGAACAATATCGACTTTGAATAAACCAATTATAATACAAACAGCCATCCCTATAAAGGAACAGTGTACGGAGTAGGTTGAAATTAACTGGGCTGTTGTATTCAAACCTTACAGGTGGTGTCACGTGTTTTCTCGTGTCAAACGTACGAACAGGCCGACGTTGCTTCTGAAGCTCGATTTCTCTCTGCACCACCAAATCTCCCAAAAAATACGAGGTGAGACGATGTGGACAGCGCCAGCGACCATGCTCTCCCACTGCGCCACCGTCATTACGTGGGAATCTTGAGGAGCCATAAGCCATACTTGGAGACATTTCAGACCTCACGATCTCTCCAACTCGATATTTCCCCTTCCCTAATATCTCTACACCGCACCTCACCCCTTCAAACGGAGCTCCGCGTTATAATCTACGAACCTCCATCATTTGCGCCACGGGACCAGCAAGTACGAGTTTCACCGACAACACCTAACAACACCCGCCCACTATATAACGAGTCGCGAATACGTTCTCCCCGTTTTCTGCGAACTTATTTATCGAGTATATTTAGCGATGGCCTTAAGTTTACGCGATCGCCGCATCTATAGAGCGGATGAAAAAGAGAACCACCGACTCCTCAAAGATGACGAACGAAAGCGCCTCCTCGAAGTACGTTTCTTAACTTATATATGCGACTGAAACCCCGAGTCCTCTAATATGTCGAATAGAACTATATGCCCGCTCCCCCTCCGATAGCGAAGGCCAAGCCGAAGTCCCAAAAATCGTGGGACAAGACGCAGTCTCAAAGGAAATTCCGGCTCGGCGTCCGCCGATTCCTCAAGAACCAGTTACACCTCCTCATCTTCGCCCTCCTCCACTCGATATTCTCCCTATACGTAAAGATCCGTCAGACCTGGAACAAAGTCTGC